>Ga0209292_1000209_pt1 | contig 81154 bp, 72 predicted proteins | sample GOMGulsemesocosm_2_FD_184634 | JGI IMG/M metagenome (GOLD analysis project Ga0209292, IMG submission 184634) | Methane-oxidizing microbial communities from mesocosms in the Gulf of Mexico - GOM9C Gulf of Mexico (SPAdes) (version 2) | ecosystem: Environmental > Aquatic > Marine > Cold seeps... | reverse complement strand
GAGGCTGTAAATAAATTTGTGTAACTGCTCATTATCTATACCCTAAACCTAGGATAAAATAATGAGCAATTCCATGGATAAGAATAAATTGCAGGCTATGGCCAATGAGCTAGCCAAAGATGTTAAAACCCCTGAAGACCTCAGCACGCTGAGTGCATTCCTTACGAAACTGACCGTTGAAGCCGCTTTAAAGGCCGAGATGGATTATCACTTAGGTTACGAGAAGAATGACCAGTCAGGCCATCATAGCGGCAACAGCCGTAACGGTTTCTCCTCGAAGAAGCTCAAAGGTGATCATGGTGAAATTGAAATTCAAACACCCCGTGATCGTAATGCTAACTTCGAACCCGAGTTGATTAAAAAAGGCCAAACTCGCACTGCTAGCATGGACAAACAAATTTTAAGCCTCTATGCGAAGGGTATGAGCACACGGGATATTACCGAAGCTTTTCAAGAAATGTACGGTGCAGATATTTCGGCAGGCCTGATTTCTCAAGTTACCAATGGTGTGATGGAAAAAGTGACTGAATGGCAAAATCGTCCCTTAGATGCAATTTACCCTATCGTTTATTTAGACTGTATCGTACTGAAAATTCGCCAGGATAAACGTGTTATTAATAAAGCAATTTATCTCGTTTTAGGTATCAATATTGAGGGACACAAAGAATTATTGGGAATGTGGATCTCAGAAAATGAAGGTGCCAAATTTTGGCTATCGGTATTAACTGATCTGCAGAACCGAGGCATGAAACACATGTTCATAGCTTGTGTAGACGGACTTAAAGGCTTTCCGGATGCAATCAGTGCTACCTTCCCCGATGCTAAAATTCAGCTATGTATCGTCCACATGGTGCGCAATTCGTTGAAGCTCGTACCTTGGAAAGATTACAAGGAAATCACCAGTGATTTGAAACGTATTTATCAATCAGTTACTGAGCAAGAGGCCAGCTTAGAGCTAGATCGATTTGCCGAAAAATGGGATGAAAAGTATCCTCAGATCAGTAAGTCTTGGCGAGCTCATTGGGTAAACTTAATTACTATTTTCGATTATCCAGCGGATATCAGAAAGGTGATTTATACAACCAATGCGATTGAGTCTTTGAACAGCGTAGTTCGTAAATCCGTTAAAACCCGTAAGGTTTTTCCTAGCGATGATGCGGCACTAAAAGTTATTTATTTAGCCACGGAAGCGGCATCTAAAAAATGGACGATGCCAATTAGGGATTGGAAACCTGCGTTAAATCGTTTTATGATTGAGTTTGAGGAGCAGTTAGCTCCTCATATTTAAAACGGGCAGTTACACAGTTTGTTTTACAGCCTCAATATTTCTGTAGTAAAGACTCGTTATAAATAGCGGTTTTTTATAACTGTCTTTACTATTGAATACTTTCCGAAGTACATCGTTGTACCGATACTAAGGTAGTTTATTACTTGATTCTTTAAGCCTGACAAACAACAAAGAAACAATTCAGCTCTGTATTCTCACCAAACCCAATTAACGGTGTGTCTAATCTTACGTGTGAATCATCGCGTTCTTTTTCTTCTGATACAAACACGTCATAGCCGAGCAATTCATTAACCAGACTGCCATCAACCAAGCTTTCTTTAACCAACAGCGCCTTCGCTTCGGTGATAGTTACATAGTTAGACGTAGATTCTTCGTAGTGCAATAAGCACTCTTCACTCTCTGAATCAATTTCAATCTTCGTCACAGGCAAGGCATTTCCGTATTCTTCCGCTTCACCGTTCTCGTTTAGCGTTACTTTCAATACGTGTAAACGGAAGTGTTCTTCTACTTCGCCTTGGATTTCAAATTCTAGCAATAAATCTCTTACATGCTTACTCATGGGTAATTTCCTTTGGGGGCGGACGATCTCAATCAGGATATTTTACACTGTATTAACTAATAGCGACTAAACCTTTCCGGCCTATTTACCATACAATGCCCTTATGAATTTTTGATGATGTGTAATTATGAGCTTTGTAGAGCATTTGATTATTGGTGGTGGTATTAGTGGCTGTGTTATGGCCCGTCATTTAGCCAAGCGTCAGTTAGATTTCAAGTTAATTGAGGCTCAAGCCACGTTAGGTGGGCGCATTCAAAGTACTGAACAGGGATTGGATTTAGGTCCTACTTGGTTTTGGCCCCACCAGCACAGTGTTAAAGCAATACTAGCTGAATTAAACATCGGTGTTTTTGAGCAATATACTCATGGAGATTATGTCTATCAAGCGGGGCCAAACAGTCCGATTCAACGCGAACGCAATCAAGAAGAGATGCTATCGCACCGAATAGAGGGCGGCATGGGCGCGGTGATTACGGCATTAACAAGTCCGCTTCCTCAAGAGCGTATTTCATTAAACTCCCCCGCTCGTCACATTACCAAGCGAGATGATGTTTGGCAGGTGCAGCTTACCAACGGTGATGAATTATCTTGTGATCATTTATGGTTAGCACTGCCGCCACGAAAAGTAGCGCCTTTATTTTTAGCCGCTGATGATTGTATATTAAGTGACGCGCTAGTTTCGCACTTGCAAGCTCAGCAAACGTGGATGTCGGCACAAGCTAAATTTGTCACGGTTTATGATAAACCGTTTTGGCGTGACGCGGGTTTGTCGGGCCAAGGTTTCAGCCGAGTTGGCCCCATGGTGGAAATCAACGATGCCTGTGGCATTGACGCCTATAGTGGTGCTGACGTCTCTGATGATACTAAAGAGAGCCCTGCCGCATTATTTGGTTTTATTGGTATACCTGCGATTAACAGGCAATCTTTAGATGAACAGACCATGATTGGTGCTTGCGTAACTCAGTTGGGTAAGTTGTTTGGCGAAGCTGCTCTTTCACCCACCAGCACTCATTATGTAGACTGGGCGAGTAATAGGTTTATAGCCAGCTCAGCCGATATATCCGAGCCTTCACAGCATGCACATTTCGATCAGACTCGATTTAAAACTGAGTTAAAAGATTTGAAGTTGGGTTTAATTGGCTCAGAGTTTTCACAAACTGAGCCAGGGTATATTGCTGGTGCGATTGATCATGTGAATGATCAATCTTTAGAGCTTTGAGTAGATAAAGCTTTGCTAAGTGAAAGAGTAACCAACTCCGCTCATATCATAAGTCTGAGTTCAATTGCCATGCTTTTTTAAACTGAATGTTCTTACGCCAAATGACTCCACCGTAAGAATTATTCGGAGGATAATGTTCGAACCGAACTTCCAATGAGCTTGTTGAAGAAGTGCGCTTATTATCCTCTTCCATATTCCCAGTGCTTAAACCAACGCGAATACGCGCAATACTAAATCCCTTTTCAGCACGTATCGATTGCACCGACCAATAGCGATGATTCGGCATAACGAATACTTTAATCTCAGAAGCCGGGATTTTGGGATGCTGATAGGTATAAGTAACATCAAGCAGTATGGATTCTGGATTTTCAAATATCACCCGCACTTCATTCACCTTTATAGTTTTCGGATTTCTCGGTGCTCCAGCAGAACTAAATAGCACTCTCTCTTCAGAGTCTGACAACAATGATTTCGGTACAGGTACGCTGTAGGTATTTATATCAATCTTTACTTCTTTACTTTGCTGTCCAGTCTTACATTCAGAATCTTGAAAGAGCGTTTTTCCACTAGTCGTTTTGCACTGATATATCTGCCCATTAGCGATACTGGCTAAGCCCAACAGAAACAGCAATAGAAAAGCCACTCTGGTTTGATCCCTTAATAACATCAATAAACCTTTTTATTCCCGAGTACCAACTTGACGTTGCCCACGACATGCTGAAGGCAAAAATTCTTTATCTAAATCTGTATTATTACTCCCTACTGCCTTCATACCCTTCACAGGCTCGGAATATCCACACAACCACGAAATAGGACTTGTTGGACTGCCAATAACAACTGCAGGTCTAAATGACAACACTTTCCCCTGAAGAGGCTTAGACGCTTTATTTCCTAAAGTAACATGAATGGCACCCGCTTCAACAAGAACCCCAGTAATTCGATTACCAATTAAATAACTTGGCTTTGGAATCCCTGCCATTTCATTATTTGAAGGAAACTCTAACTGCTCGACATAGTAGTTAGTAACACTGTCTTTTATCGTGCTCGCTATGCTGAAAGCTTCTACCACCTCACTTCTTTGAACATAAACCTGATAAGAAGGTAAAGCCACCGATGCCAGTATTCCAATTATTGCGATGACAACCATTAGCTCAATTAGAGTAAACCCTTTATTATTTTTCATACTGCCTCCCCAAGAATGAATATCGGTGAATAGGCGCTCACCAAGAAAAAGAATATTGCTAAAACGACTATTAAAGCGACAACTACAGATACAAGCTTCAATTGCTTTTCACAACTTTCCAAAAGTAACCTCATCTCTATTTCTATTAGCTCTTGCATCTCTGCTGAAGTACTCATTTTTGAACTTTTTATTGCCAGCAGATGACAAATCATTGGATTATTTTTTTTATCTTTCAACTTTTGGGCACAAAATATCGGAAACTCTAAGATATCAATGACTCGTAAATAGGAATTTCTGACATTATTGAATACCAAGTATTTTATAATGAGGCTGTTTTCGATGCCCACATCAAAGCGAAACAATCTTTTAATTTGAAACCCCATAAGCAACGCCGTAATCAGAAGGATAGAGACCAATAAGACAAGATATCCCCAGTAGTCTTGATAAAACAACAAATGACTTGGAATTGATAATTCAAAGTTCTCAAAGGCTTCTATAAACGCTGGTGCGACCTTTAACTGGTAGATAGCCACTACGATATAGAATATAAAAGTCACATAACTAAGATATGCAATTACGCGTTTAAAACTCATTGGCTCTTCAAACTGCCTAGAAAGGTCCAAACCGCTATAAATCTCTATCGATTTTTTCGCATCATCTTCATCTTGATTATCCTTGATACCCTTTAATATTTTATTGGGCCAACTATTTGCACCAATTTTTTCACCATATAGATCACATGATTTTTCATTCCCTATTCTATTCAAGCATTCTGAAACGGACTCTTTATCGTTACAGTCAACGCTTGCCTTGCGACATATATATCCAAACCTTTCCCATGCCATAGATTGAAGCTCCTCAATTTACCTTATTATTAATGTCACGTTATTGGTTTCATTCCAAATAAAGCTTGGTATGCATTATTTATTTCCATATGGATCCGCCCAACTTCACATTTTGCAGTGTGGTTAGATTAATTCAAAGACCTTTCAATACAAATTGCAGAATGTGCATCATTTGCAGCATAGATTATTTGATTATTTTTAAGCGGATAAGCGCCCCAATTTGATTTCTGAGCACCCTTCCCTAAGCGGGCTTTAAGCACCATCGCGACAGCAGCTCGAGCGCCAATGCTGTTTTTCTCACCGGCTAAGCGTTTTAACTTAACCGATAAATCATCTGTATTTACGATATCAATATTGAGTTTGGTACGCAGCTCTTTATTATCTCCGCTTAGGCCAAATCCTACTTTCTTTATATTTGGGTTACTTAATATTTTACCTGCTGAAGATACCGCAGAAGGAAATCGAGTGGGGAATAGAAAAGCCTTTGATTCAGTAGCAAGCTGAATTAGCGTGGGGCCCGGACTAACTTCTCCTTTACGAAAAATAGGCTTACTTTCGGTATCAAAACCTAAGCAAATTTCATTCTCTAGTGCTTTTAGCGCTGCCGCTGCATCCAGTTCATTTTCAATGATCTTTATATCTAAAAGATCAAGGCCAGCATACAAAGGTAATTCTCTTATCTGATCCTTAGTAGGACGCTGCATAACTTATCTCTTTAATATCGTTCATATAACCAACCTTTAGCGTCACTATAACCTGACTGCAGCTAGAACGTATTAATTAGTGCTTCCTAACTTTCAAAATCAGAAGGATTTTCCAAGTACGGCTCAGCGGATGAGTTTGATTAAAAAGAGAGCTATTGAGAATCAAATAATTAAAGCTAAGCCTAAACACATTAAAATAGCCCCGATAAGCTTACTCACTACTTCTCCTTGCGGTACTAACTTCTCCACCATGACCAGTACCGTCAAAACCAAAATCCATTTTAGGTTCATCACCCCCGTCACAAATAAAATAGCCATTAAAAACCAACAGCAGCCTAAGCAGTATTGTCCGTGCTTCACTCCCATTGTAATTGCGCCCACGGTGCCTTCTTTCCACTGGGTAGTGATAATGCTTAACGGCGAACGACAAAGTTGCAAACACCGCTGCTTCAAAGGGCTCCATTGATACAGCCCGGCGATGATTAATAAGCCTCCACTAAAGAATTTATTGGCACTGACCATCATCGGAGATAGCAACGCTAGGTGATGTAACCCCCACTGCACGAAGGTAATCATTAGGCTGTAAAAGGTCCAAACCATGAGATAGCCAAGAACAAAATATAAGGTTTGGGTATAGGGACTGTTTCGCCGTTGTCGTTGTTGATTCACGCGATCGACTAATAGAATCACAGGAACAACCGATGGCAGCATCATACCCGCCATCATCACCGCCCACATCAGAAATAGCATGGCTATATCGGCGCTATCCCATTGCACAACGGGCTCCATATTCATGGTCATATCAAAAACCATGTAATACCAGCTGGCTAGAATAAGGATGAGCAGCGTGACAAAAATCCAATAAGAACTAAAATCACGTGCTTTTAACCCGGTAACCTGCAAGCCTTAATTACTCCAGTTGGAGATGGCTTTAGCGGCAAAGTGACCAGCATGTTGGAAAGCAAAACCACCATGACTAATCGACATAGTTTTAGACTCACCAATAATACCGTCATCCCACATAAAACCACCGTCTGGGAAAGAGATATGAACGTTCTTATCTTCTCCTGTAACGGGATCAATTAACGGCGTTTGCTCGACGTCTAATACTCCGGCAATTGAAAAAGACGAATGGTTAACATCTTCTACATTCATTTTTATTTCTTTTAAAATGGGCCCTTCGAATTCGCTAAAAGTACCTGCAATGGCTTCAACCGGCATTCCACCCGCTTGACCAGACATGATGGTGGCTAGAGCAGTGACCTGTTCTTCGGTAGCAGCAGAATCAATAAATAATACCCCCTTACCATTACCTTCATGAATGGCTTTAGGCCACATTGCGCCGAAGACCATTTTCAAACCGCTTAAATCTAGCGTATCAAAATTACCTTTGATAATTGAAAAACCTAATAAGGCTTGGCAACTACCATCCTGACTATCAGGAAATCCTCCAAACTGACAGCCACAACCATGGCTACAGTTACAGCACTCGACTTGGTGCATCGATAATGCCCACTTATTACTATCAGACATATTGTCACCACTTAATTATTAAAATGGAACAAATAGTATAAACCACACTGATTGTTTTTTAACCAACTTTAAGTGTGGCGGTTAGAACCTCATTAGATATCGCATCTAAGCCTTATCTCGCTTGGTTATAAACCAAGCTCGCTCTCTGGTTCCCGGCGACGTAAATCATGAGGGGAGTTGTGCCGCCCACTTATCAGCGACAAGACGCCCCAGTTTCAGCATGCCAAAATCATAGTTCGCTAATTCTTCTTTGCTCAGCAATTTGTACTCCAGCAATTCTTCATTCAGTTGAATTTCACCTTCTGCTTTTACCCCAAAGGCGATGATTAACTGATTCATGGCAGGGAACGGAAAGTGGCCAATAAAGTGTGTCGATATGGCCTTCAAACCGACCTCTTCCATAACTTCTCTTTCTATTGAAATTTCTGGGCTTTCCCCCGCTTCGATAAAGCCTGAGATTAATGAGAAGAACCCTGCTGGCCAAGCATGATTTCTAGCGAGTAAGTACTTGCCGTTAATTTCAATTAGGGCTGCGGCAACAGGTATTGGGTTATTCCAATCGACAAAGCTGCATTCTTTAGCACTGGATTGAGAGCATGCCCTACGCTCTGCACCGTCGATCACTTGTAATACCAAAAGGCTTGCACACTGTGGGCAATATTTCATGATTGTGACTCTCCCTTCTCAAACTTTTTATGCTCCCGTTTTTCAACCCGCTTCTCAATCCACTGTTCAGCCCATTGATTCAGTGGGCTAAAAAGTATTACCAACTCTTTCCCTAATTCCGTCAACTGATAACCACTGGGGCTATCCTTATCGACTAAATTTTCTGCAACAAGATCCTTCATCCGATTATTGATCATTGTGGGCGAGATACCGCCACAACGATCTTGCAGCTCACGAAAGGTACAAGGCCCTGAGTTCATCTCCCAGAGAATGCGCATCATCCATTTGGTGCCCAGTAAATCAATTAGTTGCATGATCGGTCGAGAGGATGCTGCGCCAGCTGCTGCTTCAATTACTGCTTTCGTCATAATAAAACCCTTGCGCTACAGTTTTTGTAGCATTAGTGTAAATCACACGCTACAGATTATGTAGCATACTGAAAATAAATACCATCTCAATAACAATTAGGATACGAATGATGACTTCTAGAATCAAAGCCGTCGCAGCGCCTTATAGCGAAGATGTTCAAAAAGCCTTCAATACCATTATGCCTGCCGGCATGGTGCCCTTAAATATATTCACTTCGGTTGCCAACAACCCGCGAATCTTGCAACGTATGGTAGCCGGGGGCTTGTTGGATAAAGGCAGCATTTCTCTTCTGTCACGTGAAATCGTTATTTTGCGAACCTGTGCTCTGTGTAAAGCAGAATATGAATGGGGAGTTCACGTAGTAGGCTTCGCCCTGAAAGCTAAGTTAACTCAGGCACAAATTGATGATACGCTCAGCGCTAACATAAATAGATCGTTGTGGAATGACGAGCAAGCTAGCCTTCTGGCTTTAGCGGATGAGTTGCATAATACACAGGGCATCAGCGATGCGTTATGGCTTTCTTTAAGTAATCACTTTAGCCATGAGCAGTCGATTGAACTGATTATGCTGGCGGGTTTGTATCATGCAGTGAGTTTTATCGTAAATGGCCTTAAGGTCCCGAATGAAGCTTTTGCACCTTCTTTTCCAACATCTAACCCTGAATAAATAAGGTAATTGGCTTGTCTGATTTAACGATTCAAAAAATAGTCACCCTTCAGCGTACTGTATTGTTTGGTGATTGCGACCCTGAAGGCATCGTTTACACCCCACGCTTTTCCTATTTTTCGGTAGAAGCGATTCAAGATGCTTTATCCATTTGGTTAGTCGACAAGCCTAAAGATCCAACCAAGCTCCGCAAAAAAAGTGGCGGCTTACGTAAGCTAATGGACCATGGCATTTTACCTCCGGCCCGAGCTTTCTCTTTAGAATTCCACCACCCTGTGACTTGGGACGATGAGCTGTCCATAAAGGTTTGGGTTTGCCAAATCACCGAGCGTTCGTTTTCTTTTCAAGTAGAGGGTTGGTTAGAAAGCAGCCGACTAAGCGATGCTCATAATGTACTGGCCTTTTCCGCTAAGCTTACACAGGTCTGCGTATCGCGTGAAAGCCATCAAAGCATGCCATTACCCGATGATTTAAGAGAGCGCCTATCAGCCCTATTAATTTAAGGTTTGCTAACGATGCGTCAACTCCATAATATTGGTACTCGCTGAAAGACCTGATAACCGTTAAAGAGTTGCTAAGCCATGATCACCATTGAAGCCGTCGCGCCGCCCTCCAACGAAGATGCCATCACCCGCATTGCCAAACAAAACGACGCGACCGATTATTGGGTAAGCAGCTCTAGCGATAAACAGATCGCGATTAAGATTCTAGTTGAGAAGTCTAAATCTCAGAAGATTCTCGATCAGCTGCAAAACTTAATGGAAGGAAAAAGTAATTTTCGTGTTTTAGCCTATCCACTAGAAATCGCGCTGCCTTACGAAAAAAAGAAAGCCAGCAATAGCACCACCACTATTTCTCGTGAAGCGTTATTAAGCCAGTTAAAAACTCAAGGCAAGCTGGATAGCCATTATTTGATGTTGGTTTTTCTCAGTACCATTGTGGCTGCCATCGGTTTAATCGAAAACAATGTCGCGGTTATTATTGGCGCGATGGTAATTGCGCCATTGCTAGGCCCCAACTTAGCGTTATCGCTATCCACGGTACTCGGTCAAGTTAGCGGTGTTTTTAATGCCTTAAGAACCTTAACCGTCGGTATTTTATTTGCCCTCGGCTTATCTATTCTTTTATCGCTATTTTATCCAAACCTTACCCTGACTCCCGAATTACTTTCTCGAACAACCGTAGGCTTAGATGGCCTAGCGTTAGCACTGGCTTCTGGCGCGGCCGCGGCACTGTCGATTACAACGGGGGGTTCTTCGGTACTGGTAGGCGTAATGGTGGCCGTTGCTTTATTGCCTCCCACGGTTACTTTAGGAATATGTTTGGGGTTAGAAGCCTTCCCAGAAGCTAAAGGTGCCGCATTATTGTTAATTGCCAATATTGCTTCGGTAAATCTGACCGCACAGCTGACGATGAAGTTAAAAGGCATTAAACCCAGAGAAAAAGAAAAACAGCGTACCGCCCTGATCGTATTCCTGATGGGTATGCTGTTCTGGTGTGCATTAATTGGTTATTTAATTTATCGCTTATATCTGTGATCAGCAGCTATTAAGAATTGATAAACGCCACGACTTTACGAATCACTAGTCGTGGAGATATTCGAACAGACTGCGCCATCACCCAGTTGACCCAACCTGAAACAACAACAGCCCTTCCTTTGTTCAACGCGGCATAACCAATCTTTGCTACTTTTTCAGCAGGCATTATAAACGGACTGTTAGCCAAGTTCGTCCCGACCATATCAGCTGCGTTAAAGAACTCTGTCTTGGTCGCGCCAGGACAAAGTGCAGTCACGGTCACGCCCTCTTTTTTCAATTCTTCATGCAGTGCTTCAGAAAATAACAATACATACGATTTAGACGCGTAGTAATTAGCCATGTAGGGCCCCGGCTGAAAAGCAGCTGTTGACGCGACATTCAAAATTTTCCCTTGCTTACGCTCACTCATCGCTTTACCGTACAAATGGCATAGAGCAACGAGTGAAGTAACATTCAATTGAACCATATTCAATTCGGTCGCAAGATCTAAACCAGTGAACTTGCCGTTTGAACCAATACCGGCGTTATTCACCAGTACATCAACCGTTAAGTTCTTAGTCTGTGTTTCATCAAATAATTCTTGCGCGGCGTCTGCCTTTGATAAATCTTTTACGATCACATGAGTAGTGACTTTATAGTTTTCTTCCAACTCTTTAGCCAGTACTTCTAGTTTATTCTGACTGCGTGCCACTAGGATTAGATCATATCCATCTTGTGCAAATAACTTGCAGAACTCTGAGCCAATACCAATCGATGCGCCGGTAATTAATGCTGTTTTTTTCATACTGTATAATCCTGTTATCTGCGACTGCGTTGTCTTTTAATTATTATATTTTCACTTAAAAGGGAAACGAATATCCCAAGGCGTTCCTAACGACATGATGGATAACTTTTCAAACAAGCTTATCTCTCTTGTCCGTTTTGGTAATGGCAGCTGAGCCTCTTGAAATAATCCCGATACTCGCTCTTTCCCCTCTTTTACTTCCAAGCCTAAGTCACCGAATGGCTCAAAAAGTTCACTTATTTTCTGGCGACTGCCATTATCCAAAGCTGAATACATTTTTTCTAATACTTCTAAGCAGTAGACACGATAGTGAATGACGGGAAGTTTTTTAAACATCACTCCCTGCATTTCACAATCAAATTTCTTTTCACCTGCTTGCCAAGCGCTCGCATTTTCTCTTAAATAAGGCAGATAGCTGACCACTATTTCTTTTAAGATCGTATCCCAGCCTGGCTTTTTAAAGCTATCGATAGTGAGTCTTTCGAGACCATTACTATTAAAGCCGCTGCCTTTCGCATTCCAAACGCGGGTCACCCAGGCCAGAACAGAGGGATATTGATCACGCATAATTTTAGCGGGTTCAGGATCACAAAAATAATGGCGATAGAACGGCCCCATCATAGCGATGTCTACCAAACTTGGCTGATCGCCTAATAAATAATCTTGGTCTTCCAATAACTGATTAAAACTGTCTAATAAATCATAATACTGCTGGCGAATAACGGGTTCGGTTTGTTTCGTTAGTCCGTCGCCGTATAAAAAAGTACGCGTTTGACGAATCCGAAAGTATCCACCTGTGATGGCCGTCGGTAAAGGCCAGCCAGACAGTACTTCTTTACCGATGCGCTGGCCTAAATACCATGCATTTGCTGGGTCTGACCACCGGAAATACATGGCTGTGCGCCAGCAACCTTCATCCGCGAAGTCTTCAATTAATTTTGATACAAACTGCGTGGCAGGGTCTTGCGGAAATATAGGGTGCTCTTCATGGCGCTCTTCAAACCAATCGATCATCGGCGTGGTATCTTTCAGCCAAAGACCGCTCGCAGTTTGAACAGCAGGCACTTTCATCATACCGGTATTTTTATAGACTTCTTCAACACCGGTCTTTGCATTCATTTCAATGCGCTGATAGGGGATCTCTTTATAGCGCAAATAGGCTTCTAACTTACCACTAAAATATGACACATCGGCCAAATAGACTTTGTAAGGAGAGTGAGATGTCATAACGGCCTTTTATTTTTGTATTAATAGCTCTATTTAGGTTTCAAAACTCAATCTAGAAACCGCATCGATACTAGAATCAATTTGTGGCGTGCACAACAATAAACGTGATGATTGTATGTTTTCTTTTTCAATCATATAGGCTTTGAAAACATTAACTCGTTGCATTGATATTGCATTTAGTCGCTTCAAGTCATCAAAATTGGTTAGATCGTCGCCTGGTTTCTTATCAATATCTTGTGCTGTTGCAATCGCACACAGCTTAATTTGAGTACTATCATGCTCTTTTAATAACGCTGAGAATTGTTTCAAAAACTCTTGTTGTTCTGGCTGAAACTCTATTTCTTTAGGAGAATAAGGCAGATCATTAATTCTTACTTTGAGTGCATATTCTCCTGCTAAGACAACGACATTCACCACTTGGGAAAATGGAACAAAGGTAGTCAATAAATAATCTCGCGCACCGATGATTGTCGCTTGTTTCACCAGCAGAGTTAAAAACCCGGATAATCCAAAATCAGGACTACTGGTATCACCGGTAATCGGCAAGCTCAGTTCAACATTACCATCACTGTCTTTGAGCATGCTGAGAGCCATATTAAACGGCACCGACGTTTGGTCGTTCAAGCTCGATATTTCAGAGTCATCCGCTGCAGTTAGTTTTATTCCTCTTAAAATTATTTGAACCTCACCCTCAATTTCAGTACCAGTTAACCGTACATCAATATCCAAATCAAGTTGACCACTTTCAATTTCATACTGTAAAGCTTGTTTAATATAAGAAGACAGTCCGGGCAAACTAAACTCTTTAAAGTCACCCTCTATTTTATAGCTCGGCTTTTCTAAGAAGGGTTTGGCCTTTGTCACAAACGAAAATCCCGCATAACGATTACTTTTACCCGCCAGAGTGATCGTGGATACCTGTTCTGGAGCTTCACTATCGAATGGGCCTGCCACCAACTTCTGAATCATCACGTTTCGTTGATAGGCAGGGCTAACACTTTCATCCCTAAAGGAAATTTTTGCATCGTCAGTTAGGCTAAAGGACTTAAGTTTGATTTTAAAATCAGGCGATGCTTCAGCAACGACATCATTTTCAGCGGCAGAATATTTTGAACTAGCGTCTTCGATATTATCTGCACTTGTGAGATCATTATTTTTTGGAGTAGGAATATCCAATAGATTTTTAAGCTTCTTATTTTGATCGAGTGCTGCATTCGCAACTAAACCCGCCAAGCTAACATCTCCGATTTCAATGCCGTATTGGGATAACCCAACATCCTCTATTTTTAATGACGCGAACTTAACTAAGGCTGGAATTGAATCATTTTGACTATCTGAAAAGAAAGCATCAACTAAATCAACCTGACCTACATTAACTTTCTGAGTGCCCTGTTCATCATTAATAAATGTCACTGAGGTAAACGTTATCTGCTTAACATCGCTCAATACTTCTGATTTCTGTTTATTATAAACTGTAAATCCATTGATCAAAACTGAACTATTACCCGTAATTTGTGGTTTTTTGTTCTTTGCTAAAACCACTAAAAAGCCATCTAGATTGATATCCTGCTGTCCAATTCCTATATGCGCACCTTCTTTTCCAATATTGATACCCGTGCCTGTGAGTCGACCTGTTTGGATATTCAATTCGATTGAATCATCTTGCATTTCAAGACGATGTCGGCCTTGATAGCTCACTAATCCATTTAAAGAATCAATATCCTGAGGTAATAAGTGGCTAAATCTATTGATATCGACATTGGAAATATTGACATCAAAATCGATATTTCTATGCTTCTCTAAAAAATCAACACTCACAGTAATTTCAACAGGCCTACTATCCAACTCACTGTTAAGAGAAAGGTTTAGGACTTGTTTTTGTGATGTAGCCAACAAATCAACGACTTCTATCTGATGTATTGATAGCTGATGACTGTTTTCACCAAACCCCAAGTGAACATTCGAATCTTCTAATAACAACTTAGGCATAATAAAGCGCTTTAAGAAACTCAACTCCGTTCCATTGCCTGTATTTTCTGCTGTGTTTTCTGATGTACTTTCGGTCTTAGCCGAATTTTGGCTTCTCGAGAAGCTCACACCGGATTCAGTTAGATTAGCGTCTGCTGATCTTGATAAAGAAATACCTGCAACCACCACATCGTCTTTTAACGTTTCAATTGTTAAATCTAGCCCCTTAATCATGACCTGAGGTATATACACATTTTCAAATATTAATTGATGTAAGTGCATTTCAAAACTCAAAAAAGACAACGACAATACCTGCTCAGTATTCGCGTTATTGACTGTTAAGGTATTGATTTCAAGTCGAGACCGAAAGGGATTATATCGAATACTTGTCTCATCATTTAATGACAAGTTTTGAGTCTCCAAGTATTGGCTCAGATAATAATCTGCGACCCAAGGTGAGAAAATCCAGATGGAGGTATATAAACTCATGGTGACAAAAAATACTATTTTTAGAATATGACGCAGATTGGAAAACATTCTATTCATTCCTGAGCAAACCACTTGAAAGAGAAAATATAGGCAACTATTAACAAGTATGCAGTATATATGGGTGTCTACTTTGCAAGAAGTAAAATCCTGTATAATACAATTCAACGGCAACTTACATATTTTCAATACTCGGTATTTAGAATGCTTTTTGAACAACTACAGCAGCAAGCTCATACTAAAAACGAATTTAGTGTTAATTCAAGCTGGGGGCAAGGTAGAACACTGTTCGGCGGACTGACCGCTGCCCTTGTTTATGAAAAGATTAAACAGAGTGTCAGTTTAGAACGTCCCCTCCGTTCAATTTCAATAAACTTTAGCGGTCAGGCATTAGCCGATAGTCTGCTTTCTATTTCTGAACAAGTGCTATCAAACGGAAAATCAATCAGTCAAATCAACGGCCAATTATTTCAAAATGATCGAGTAGTAACCCAAGTATGTGCTTGTTTTGGTACTGAACGCGAATCCGATATTGAAATACCGACTCCAAAAGAGAACCTCCCCGAACTTGGTACTCATCCGCGCCTCAATTACATAAAAGGCCTGACACCTGAATTCATCCAACACTTTGAATTCGAATACTGTAAGGGCCAACTCCCCTTTACCAATAGCCCACTTAATGAACTCGCCGGCTGGGTACGCTTCAAAGAGCCTGGCCAGAATTTTACCGAAGGTCACTTAATCGCGCTTATTGATGCTTGGCCGCCGACCGTCTTTCAGAAATTAAAAAAGCCTGCACCTTGTGCAACAATCAGTTGGAATCTTGAAATTGTACAGCCGCTATCACAGCTAAATCAGTCTCTAAGCGCTAGCGATTGGTTCTATTACTCAGCGGAGATCAAACAGGCTCACCATGGCTATGCCCACACAGAAGCCAAGGTTTATGCTCCAGATGGCACCTTAATTGCCCTGAGTCGTCAATTAATCGCAGTTTATGCATAATTAACCTTGTTCAGGGACTGACAAAAGGAAGATTTGTTCTAGGCTTTTAACATGACTAGAATTAAAGGCCCTGCGGATGAAACAAACCAGTTTATTAGTAAAAACAATCTGCCAAATAACATTAGGGTTAACCATCCTCTTGATCATATTAGGCATGATTGGCTACAACAATACCAAAAGTGATCTAGAAAGCTCCGCGGCGGCAGATGCTCAGCATGTCGTTGATCGGCTAGCCGCTAGCCTGCCTATCTCAATCTGGAACTTTGATAGTAGCATCGCAGGAAAAGCGATTGATGCAGAAATTACGGCTGACTTCATTAATTCAATTACCGTAATCAGTAATGGTGAAGTCTTTGTATCTCGTGCAAAGTCTTTGGATGGCAGTATTACTAGCAATAAAAATTCTCCTCGCAGTCTTGCCTTCACTTTAAAGAAGAATTTAGAATTTGAAGAAGATGGTTCAATGAATCCTGTGGGGGAGTTAATTATCACCTACAACCAAGACCGTACTGAAGCAGCTCTGAGTGATGCGTTAAATCTTGAGATATTGCGTATCATATTACTCGATATCGCTGCCGCTTTTTTAATCAGCCTTATCATTCGTAGTAGCGTAATACGCCCTATTAGGAGCGTACGAGATGCTATTCAAGATATTGCTCAAGGTAATGGTGACCTAACTAAGCGTTTACCTGTTAAAGGGGTACGAGAACTGTCAGAACTGAGCTCCTCATTTAATAGCTTCGTAGAACGTCTCGATGATTTGGTCAAAAATATCAATCAAACATCAATGCAGCTTGCTGATAAAGCAAAAGATGGGCAAATTCATGTTGAAGATATCCGCGGTGAATTAGGTCGACAGAAAGCTGAAATAGACCTTGTAGCCTCCGCCAGTACCGAACTGTCTAGTTCGACAGAAATGGTGGCAAATAATGCCAAGCAGGCCGCCGATACGGCCATGATCGCCAACACATCCGCTCAAAAGAGCCATGCTATTGTTAATGAATCTGTTGCCAGCATTCGCAGCCTATCCACTGAAATCAATCAAATTTCAGACATTATTAAAATATTAGTGAAAGAAGGTGAAAATATCGGAACGGTCAGCGGCGTCATTCAAGGTATTGCTGAACAAACCAACCTGCTCGCCTTAAATGCGGCAATTGAAGCCGCGAGAGCAGGCGATCAAGGCAGAGGCTTTGCTGTAGTGGCCGATGAAGTGAGAACACTTGCTCAGCGTACACAGCAATCCACAGAAGAGATCAATCAAATGATTGAGCGCCTGCAAAAATCAACGGAAGCCGCCGATCAAGCCGTTCGTAAAGGTAATGAGAATGCCGAGAACAGTGTCGAGAAAATTGAGCAGGCAGGCCATTCTATTAATGACGTTGCGACGAATGTAAATGCCATCAATGAAATGAATAGCCAAATTGCTCAAGCCGCCTCTGAACAAAGTTCTGTAATTAATGAGCTTAATAAAAACATCGTCAATATATCTCACAATGCAGACAGTACATCAGTACTTGCAGATCAAACTTCAAGTACCAGCTCAAGCTCGATGGAGATTGCGCTAGAATTAAAAGAAAAAATGAACAGTTTTAAAACATCATAGCCCAAGGAAGTTCTAATAATGAATAAAACACTACTAGCCTTTACTCTAATTTTATCGGCAAGTCTGAGTTTCGCAGAAGATAAAATCATCCAATTAACGTCCCTTGATTGGCCACCTTATTCTAGTAAATCACTTGATCAACAAGGCGCTTCTGTTGCTGTGGCAAAAGAAGCTTTTAAAGCCATGGGTTATCAACTGAAAGTAGATTTTTTTCCTTGGAGTCGCGCTATTGCGTTAGCGAAAGATAGTAGCAGCGGTTATGCAGGCTATTTCCCAGATTACTTTTCAGATGAGAATGCTAAAGATTTTATCTATTCTGATGCCATGGGCTCTAGCCCTTTAGGCTTTGCTGAGCGAAAAGATAACAGTATTAACTGGACAACATTACAAGACTTAAAACCCTACCGTATCGGCGTTGTGCAAGACTACATTAATGCGGCTGAGTTTGATGCGATGATCGCGAATAAAAGTCTCAAATCATCTGTTACGACTACTGATGAAAAAAACTTGAAAAAGTTAGTCGGAAAACGTGTTGATTTAGCGGTAGTGGACAAAAACGTCATGAACTACTTATTTAAAACCAATCCGAGCCTTGCAAATAAAGCCAGTGAAGCTCAATTTAATAGCACGCTACTTGAAGATAAAAAACTGTTTATTTGTTTCAAAAAAGGTCCTAAGGGTGAAGACCTTGCAAAGATTTATAATGAGGGTTTAAAGAAAATAGACATAATTGCCATTATGAATAAGCATCTATAAATACTTAAGTTAGATCAACGAGCATAAAAAAGCCTGTATATGTTACAGGCTTTTTTATGCTCGACTTTTAACAATGACAGTTTTTCACTCATCAATGTTTGTTTTAATATTGTTTAAACTGCGCGCGTAAATCTTCAAAGCTACCGATATCAATACCTAAGTCATTGATAAGTCCGTTATGTAAACCGTAAACAAAACCGTGCAATACTAACTCCTTACCATTTTGCCAAGCATCGCGTACAACGGTTGTTCTCGCTAAATTTCGCACCTGCTCCATAACATTCAATTCGCATAAGCGATTACGAGCATCATCGTCACTCAACTTAGAGAGTTCATCCATATGTTTATAGTGAACATCTTTTACATGGCTCAACCAATTATCAACTAAACCATGGCGTGAATTATCATAAGCGGCATGAACACCACCACAACCATAATGCCCAGTAACAATAATATGCTTTACGTTTAAAACTTCTACCGCGAACTGCACAACAGACAAACAATTTAAATCAGAATGAATAACTTGGTTAGCGACATTTCGGTGAACAAATACTTCACCCGGCATCAAACCAACAATCTGATTGGCGGGAACACGACTATCAGAGCAACCAATCCAAAGATATTCTGGATTTTGCTGCTTACTTAAGTTAGCAAAGAAGTCAGGATTTTCTTTGTTTATTTTATCTGCCCATTCTTTATTACTGGCAATCAAGCGATCAAGTTTAGCCACACTATCTTCCTACTTCTAATGTAAAGGCGCAGAATCTGCGGCCAGTCTAGCGAATTTTTGATAACGAATTGAATCAAGCTCACCTGAGCCGAATAAGGTACGCCACATCCAGCCACTCTCTAAAGTAGAGCGACACTGAACTAATTGTCGGTTGTACATTTTGGCTCGTCTATCAACCTTACGACTGACCTTCATCAGCCATGGCTTTTTCTTATACGTCCCTTTTAGGTAGCCACCTGCGCCATCGTGGTAAGCCAGATAAAGACGATTAGCATCATGCTTTTTAATACCTGTACGCTTCATCGTTTTGGTATTATACCAACCGATAAAGTCCACAGCGTCGACAAAATCGTCTCTATCTGCGCTCCACTGCCCCGTATCCTTTTGGTATTCCGCCCACGTTCCATTTAGCGCCTGAGTATAACCATAAGCACTGGAAGGCCTAGAGCCTGGAAATATCCACAGGAACCACTCTCTGGGTGGTCGTGCATCTTCAACAAATTTTGATTCTTGGTGAATAAAAGCCATGGTGACACCGATAGGCACACCGTACTTTTTTTCAACTTCTTTCGCCGCATTATACCAATCGTAATACTCATCAAAAATATCACAAACATCATCTAAGTTTTGTGGCGGAGCTGTGGTACAGCCCGCAACAAAAAAAAACAGAGATAAGCTAACGACTTTTATTATCGAGCTAAACACCTTGTACTCCTAACTCTCGTAATAGCTTAATAAATTCAGCTTCGTCTAATATATCGATACCTAAACTTTGCGCCTTAGCCAGCTTTGATCCGGCTTTTTCACCGGCCACAAGGCAATCTGTTTTTGCCGACACACTGCCCGTCACTTTGCCGCCAAGGGCTTGTAAATATTTTTTCGCATCATCACGCCCCATTTCAGACAAGGTGCCCGTAATAACGTACACCTTACCGGCTAATGGCAGCTCAGCATTTTCTGCAGCAGAAGCTGGCTCACTCTCTGGCCAATTCATACCGGCTTTTTGCAACTGCTCAATAATGCTCTGATTATGGGTCTCAGCGAAGAATGCTAAAAGATGCTTCGCAACGATCTCGCCAACATCTGGCACCGCTAACAGCGCTGCTTCATCAGCTTGTTGAATACGCTCTAAGAAACCAAAATAATCGGCTAAATTTTGCGCCGTCGTAACACCAACTTCTCGAATACCCAAGGCATATAAGAAACGGCCTAACGTCGTTGTTTTCGCTGCGTCTAATGCATCCAGTAAATTCTGTGCCGACTTCTCAGCCATGCGCTCTAACTTCGCCACGTCGTCTAGCTGCAAATGAAATAAGTCATCAAAAGAACTAATCAAGCCTGCATCCACAAGCAGTTCAACTAACTTATCCCCTAAACCATCGACATCCAATGCTTTACGCGAAGAGAAGTGTTTAATCGCTTCTTTACGTTGCGCACCACAATACAAACCACCACTGCAACGAGCAACGGCTTCGCCTGCAATTTTTTCAACGTTCGAGTCACACACCGGACACTGAGCGGGCATAATAATGTCAGTCGCGCTCTCAGGGCGACGATCCATAACCACAGACACGACTTGCGGAATAACATCACCCGCACGTCTGATAATAACGGTATCGCCAAGCTTTACGCCTAAGCGAGCAATTTCGTCCATATTGTGCAAGGTAGCATTACTCACCATAACACCCGCCACATGAACCGCTTTCAAGCGCGCAACGGGGGTTAATGCCCCAGTACGACCCACTTGAAAATCAACGCCTTCTAATAAGGTCATTTCTTCTTGTGCTGGGAATTTTGCCGCTATCGCCCAACGAGGAGCGCGTGCAACAAAACCTAATTGCTGCTGGATTTCTAAATCATTAATTTTAAAAACGATGCCATCGATATCGTAATCCAAACCATCACGTTTACGGCCCATCTCTGCAAAGTAATCAACGCACGCTTGAATACCTTGCACAACGGCCATATCACTGTTTATTTTAAGTCCCCAGTGTTTTATGCGCTGTAAAATTTCGTCATGTTTCGTCGGCAATGTAAAGTCGTCTGAAACGACCCCAATACTGTAAGCACAAAACTCTAAAGGACGCTTAGCCGTGATACGTGAATCTAATTGGCGCAATGAACCAGCTGCCGCATTTCTTGGATTAGCAAAAACCTTGCCGTCATTTTCACGGGCATCTTTATTGAGTTTTTCAAAGCCCGCTTTCGGTATGTAGATTTCACCGCGCACTTCAAAGCGCTGGGGGAAGTCGTTGCTACGCAATGACAGAGGTACATTATTAATTGTGCGAACATTTAACGTTATATTTTCACCCGTAGAGCCATCGCCCCGAGTCGCAGCTTGAACCAGCTGACCATTTTCATAAAGAATACTAACCGCTAGACCATCCAGTTTAGGCTCACAAGCAAACTCCAGTTCATGCCCGTCTATTAAGCCTGCAAGCGCAGTCCCTTTTAAACGGTCCCTAACTTTACGATTAAAGTCGATTAACTCGTCTTCATTCATCGCATTATCAAGGGATAACATAGGACGTTCATGAGTAATTTGAGAAAAGCTTGCAAGTGGTGCAGCCCCAACCTTTTGTGTCGGTGAATCTGCGGTAATACTGTCTGGATACTCTCGCTCGATCGTTTCTAACTCACGATATAAACGGTCATACTCAGCATCAGGAACAGAAGGGGCATCCAACACATAATACTGGTGACTGTAAGCCGTTAGTTGCTCTCTTAACTGTTGAATGCGTGTTGTCGTTTCAGCGGTAATCGTCATAAATCTAAATACTGTATTGGGTGCTGTTATTAAATCGGCTATTCGTTTGTTCTATTTTTTATCCGCAAGCTTCTGCCTACGGACAAAGTCTCTAACTTGTTGGCGGTTATGTTCAATGGTTTGCAAAGCCATAATGCTATGTGTTTCATCATGTACATCCCCACCCAGATTACGCGCAATGACCGATGCCATTTCTGTCATTGCTTCAAAAGCATTCATCGCTTTTTCTGGCCCTGGCAAACTCATAAATAAGCTGACTCCATGAATACGTTGGTGTAATAACGTTTCTGGATCGAAGGTTCCTGGATTAAAGGAGTTAGCCATTGAAAACTGTACGCAACCCTCACCTTCTTCTTGCTCAAAACGGTGAAATATTTCTTTCTCACCGTGGCGTAAATCACAGCTATTAACGAGATAAAGAATATCTTCGCCGCAAAAGCCTTCTTCATCATGAGGAATTACGTGCGTCACCAAAACCAAGCTAGGCACTTGACGACTGGTTAATTTTTCCGCATTAATACCCGGTTTTTTAACCGGTGCATAAGCTGCTTGCGCCATCATATTTTCAGCGTATTGGCGACCATCTTCATCTGCTATAACGTCAGCAGTTGCCACGGCCTCTTCCGGTTGAACAGCGTTACATTCCTCTGTTTCATCAACTGACATTAGACCACCAATATCAGCAACAGACGCTTGTATACCGCTAACATCATTCATTGTCAGTTCAATATGTTCGATGTTTTCATCAACCTCTGATGTATCGACCGCTAACGTCTCTTTATCAAATGAATGTGCCGCAATATCATTGCCAAGCTCTTCAACATCGGTGAGTAAAGGAACATGTTCATCTAGATTTAACGGTTTTGCGGTTGGTACCACGACGTTTTGAATATCCTCAGCCGGGGTATTCTTTGGCTGCTCTTGCTGTCGAAGTTCTTCTCTCTTAGGCTCTACTGGAGTTTGTACTTGCGCTGCTGTTTCCGTTTGAAATTCATCGTGTGAGTAGCTCTCATGTTGAAAATCAGGCTCTCCAGCATAAATTCGCTCTTCATGCATGCTTTCGCGAACATCTGCATCTAACCCTTGCTCCGCACTGACTTCCATCGCTTCTAGCGCAGACATGACCGGAAGGGAATCTAATTGATTGCGAAAGTTTTTAGCATCCTCCAATAATTCCTCAGCCTCACGCGTTCCAATAACACGAGCTCCGCCGTTAGGCAGCTCGGAGGAAAAACTCTCTTCCGGGAATTTAAAGTTTCCCTGAACATCCAACTTTAACGCTTCTTGGCGCGCTCGCCGCATGCGGAGAAAACCATCGACAAGAATACCCAGCATAACAACTGCCCCGAGTATGACTAAGACTGTGCGTAGATTTAATTCCATTTTTTCACCTTTACACTTTTCCTTGATGCAGAATCCCTGCATATTTTGACAATTATTATTTTAATTTTTATCATGCTTCTACCATTCTCGCGGCTTCTTCAATATCAACCGATACCAGACGAGAGACCCCCGGTTCGTGCATGGTCACACCCATTAATTGATCAGCCTTTTCCATAGCAATCTTGTTGTGGGTAATGTAAATAAATTGAACCTTTTCTGACATCGCTTTTACTAAGCGCGCATAACGTCCTACGTTAGCGTCATCTAACGGTGCATCAACTTCGTCCAACATACAAAAGGGCGCTGGATTTAATTGAAAGATCGAAAATACCAAGGCGATCGCAGTTAAGGCTTTTTCACCACCCGACAATAGATGAATGGTGCTGTTCTTTTTACCAGGAGGCGATGCCATAATTGCTACACCAGCATTTAATAAATCATCGCCGACAAGTTCTAAGCTCGCGTGGCCGCCGCCAAATACTTTCGGGAACAACTCGGCCAGTCCTGAATTCACTTTATCAAACGTGTCTTTAAAACGACTTTTCGTTTCGCGATCAATTTTCTGTATGGCATTTTCCAGTGTGGCCAATGCTTTTTCTAAATCTTCATGCTGAGCATCAAGATATATCTTACGTTCTGACTGGATTTTATATTCATCGATCGCGGCAAGGTTGATAGCCCCTAAGCGACGAATACGCTCAGCAATGCGCTCAAGCTCTTCACTCCATAGCTGAATATCAGCCTCTTCAGGAAGGTGTTCGATTACTTCCTCTAGGGTTAATTCATCTTCAGCCAATTTTTCGACCAAGCTATTTCGACGTATCTCTAGAGACTGGGTCTCCATGCGTACTTGTTCTAGCTGGGTACGTAAATCTAAACCGGCCTTCTCTGCAAGACTGCGATCTTTTTCAAACTGTCTTAGCTCTGCATCTACCGCCTCTAATTCACGGCGAGCATCACTCATAATTTGTTCTGCATCAAGGCGCTTCTCGAGCAATTCTTCTAACTGCATTTTTAATTCTTCAAGATCTGAATCATGATCACGATTTTGATTTTGTTGAATCTGAGATTTACGCTCATTGCCACGTTGCATTTGTTGATGTAAACGTTCTACAGCTTGTGACAAACTTTGCTGCTGATTGCTAAAGCCTTGGTGACGTAACTGCAGCTGGTGCGCTTGATCTTTTTCTTGGCGGGCTCGCATACGTGCACTCTCAATCCGAGTGGTTGTATTTTCTCGCTCAGACTGCAAGCGACTGCGCTCATCCGCATCTTGATCCATGTTTTCCATAGCTTCTTGCCACTGAATACGGGCTTCCGCTATTTGCTCACGCTCTAAAGATTGAAGCTCATTCACTTCAGTCAATTCACCATTGATCTTATCGGTACGTAACGCTAACTGTTCTGCTCGGGCTTGCTTGCCTGATAACTGAGATTGAAATTCAGCAAGCTGACGCGCATACGCAGCCATTTCTTTTTGCTGCACTTCACGCTGCTGCTCTAGATTACGCAGCTTCAATTGCTCGGCATCCAGGTCAACTTCCCACTCTTCAACGTTAATGTCTAAATCTTCGAAGCGTATTTCTAGCGCTTCTAACTCTTGCTGGCGGGCAAGAATACCGCCATTGCCTTCACCGTCTTTGGCAACACGTAACCAATTTTTCCCTAGCCACAAACCTTCTGGCGTAATAATCGATTGATCATTCGACAACTGACTACGACGAGCCATCGCTTGTGATAAATCATCGGCAACTTGTACTGAGGCAAACAGTGAACTGACATTAACATCGCCGGTTACTTTAGAAGCCAATAAGTTTTGCGAACTGGTATCTTGTTGCGCAGTATTGGCGCTGGACCATAAAATAACTTCACCGTCTTTTAGCCCATCGACCCAATGCTGAACTGGATCGAGATCGTCGATAATGACCGCTTGTAGGTAATTACCCAGTACCATTTCGACGGCTTTTTCCCAGCCGCTTTCAACGTGGATTTTTTCTGACAAGCGCGCCTTACGAGATAACTGATGACTTTCAAGCCAATGGCTCACGGCTTTATTGCCTTCACCTTTCGCGGCTTGCTGCAACGCTTCTAACGACGCTTTACGACCTTGCACTTGCTGTAATTCGCTGCGACCTTCATCGAGCTTACGACGTAGGATTTCAATACTTTCTCGCTGAACGCTAACATGTTCACCAAAGTTATCACCGGTCATCTGCTGCTCTTCAAGCTGCATTTCATGTTCTGAAATTTGTTCTTGTAAGAATATAATTTCTTCCGCTTCGGGATTTGAGACAAGTTGACGTTTTTCTTCATCTAAACGTTCAATACGTTGCTGTAATCGGCTTAGCTGTTGCTCTAAATTTTGAATGCGGCTTTGTGCGACTTCTGCTTGTCGAGCCGGCGCACTGGCTTTTTGGGTAAACTCATCCCAACTGCGCTGCCATGTTTGCATGGATTCTTCAGCCAGAATCAGTTCTTCGCCTGCTTCTTCTTCGCTGGCGAGCAGGACTTCAACTTCAGGCTCTAACATCATCAGCTCTTCATTGACGTCTTCAAGTTTGAGTTGATCTTCTTCTAAAGCACGCTGAGTTTCTAAAATGCCTTTTTCTGTTTCTGCTAAATCTTGCGACAGTTGCAAACTCATCTGCGCTTGATGCTCTAGCTTTTGCTCATGACGGGCAATTTGTGAACCCACTTCATAGAACTTAGCTTGTGCACTACTGAAAACTTCATTACGTTCGTGGTGACTTTCGCGACGTTCTTCAATGGCCGTATCTGCTGACGTTTGCTGTGCCATCTTGGCTTCAAACTGCATGTCGAGCTCAGCAATTTCTAATTCACGCTTGCGGTAATCAACATCGAGCACTTGCCACTTCAGTGTTTGTAGCTGGCCTTTTTTAAGGCGTTCTTGGGCCTTGAATTCTTTGAATTTCTCTGCGGCTTGAGCTTGGCGATGAAGGTGCGCAAGTTGGCGTTCCATTTCATCACGAATATCTTGTAGACGTTCTAAGTTTTCATTCGTACGACGCATACGATTTTCGGTTTCGCGACGTCGTTCTTTGTATTTTGAGATACCGGCGGCTTCTTCAATAAAAACCCGCAGTTCTTCGGGCTTCGATTCGATCAAGCGCGAGATCATACCCTGTTCGATAATCGAATAAGAACGCGCACCTAAACCTGTGCCTAAGAAAATATCGGTAATATCTTTACGACGACACTTGGTGCCGTTTAGATAATAAGTTGATTGGCCTTCGCGGGTTACTTGGCGACGCAGTGCCACCTCAGCAAACGCGGCGTATTCGCCTCGCAAGGTGCCATCGCTATTATCAAAAATAAGATCGACACTGGCCTTACTGACAGGTTTACGCTGCGCCGAGCCGTTAAAAATAACATCGGTCATCGACTCGCCACGCAGGTTCTTGGCAGAGCTTTCCCCCATCACCCAACGCACAGCATCAATAGTATTTGATTTGCCACAGCCATTTGGCCCAAGTATACCCGTCATATTTGTTGGAAACGGGATATAGGTTGGATCTACAAATGATTTAAAACCTGCCAGTTTGATGGCCTTTAGGCGCATAACCTGTCTTTCCTAATTAATTATTTTTCGTTCATTTTTACATCAACAACGTTATTTAAAATTGTAACGTTCGATTCGTTGTCGACTTATTTTTCTAAGCTTTATTCTGCATTCAAAGCAGCAAGCACCAGTGCTAACTGGTGATCAAAATAGTGTTTTACTGCCCCTGGTAATAAATCTACTTCACGCTTAGTGACGCCCTGCATCAACGCAGCAAAAAATTCCAAAGCCGCCTGCCCATCATTCGGCTTGTATCTTTGTGCTAAGGCATAGCATCGATGGACGGCGGGCTGCATGTTAACCAACAGCTCATGTAAATATTCATTACGTGCTAGCGGGTAAGCCATGCTCAACAGCACAAAAACTTGCGCCATAAACTCTTCTCTATCATCTTGCTCAGCAATACCTTGTAGCCAAACAAGATGCCGAATCAAATCATCCAACTCGCTCTCTTGCCAGCGCTGCGCAACTAAAATAGCGAGGCGAGTAACTAATACCCCAAAAACATCAAACAAGTTCTCAACCGAGTCCGCCGTCAATTCAGCCACCATGGCACCGCGTCTTGGCAATATATCAACCAAGTGCCTGCGTTCCATTAGCAGTAAGGCTTCGCGTACAGACCCACGGCTAACATCCAGCTCATCCACAACTTTTAGTTCCTGAATGCGTTCTTTAGCATCTCGTTGACCAGAAATTATTTGCTGAGCGAGGTGTTGGGCTATCTGCTCAGCCATGCTTTTAGGTGCATTAAAACTCATTTGATTGATTACTTATCCTACATCTATATGCAATTGGCTAAGTCTACCACAGCCGCTTAGCGCTTAAAGCCCTATCTCAGGCCCTTTTACACTATTTTTCGTAACGCCTTATACACTGTATATTTTCACCTTTTACGCTGACTAAATGCAGCCTTTGTGATCATTTAACAATCAATCCTTGCAAAATAGAAGTATCCATACCACCATTGTCCTACAATCCTACAGAATAACAATGATTGGGACATCCCCACTATGAGAAACAACATGGAATCAGCCAGCTTAAATACCCAGCAGGATAAGCTCGACCTCATAATCAAGATCAAAAAATACGCCTACCTTTTGGTCACTCTCCCCTCCCTTATCCTGATAGCGTCAGTTTGGCTGGGCAATCAGTACGGCTATAAAGACCTATTTGCGTTCACTACCCTAGTTTTTGTATTCGTACTGGTACCCATTTTCGACCATATTTTTGGTCAAGACCCGGTCAATCCTGATGAGGAAACTCAAGTCCCTGAACTCTCAAAAGAAGTGTTCTACCGCATACTTACGCTGCTGTGTTTACCCATGCAAATTGCTACCATCCTTTATGGCGGACACATTTTATCAGCGACCGATATGAGCTGGATTGGGCAGCTAGGCTGGGTTCTTTCGGTAGGAACTGTCGGCGCTATTGTGGCGATTAACGTCGGCCACGAATTGATTCATAAAGATCCACTTATTGAACAGTGGGCAGGCGGACTTTTATTTGCATGCGTAACCTATGGTGGCTTTAAAATTGAGCATGTTCGCGGCCACCACGTTCACGTCTCTACCCCCTCAGACGCATCGTCCTCTCGCTATGGCCAAAGTTTGTACGCATTTTTACCCCACGCGTATCTTCACAACTTCTTAAACGCGTGGAAATTAGAGGCTAAAAAATTAAAACATAAAGGAAAAAACCTTTTTAGTTTAAGTAATGAATTAATTTGGTGGTATAGCATCAGTTTCATCTTCGCAGGTATCTGCGGAGCATTTTGGGGCTGGACTGGCGTGGCATATTTCTTTGCCCAAAGCTTTGTTGCCTTCTCTCTTTTAGAAGTCATTAATTACATCGAGCATTATGGCTTACATCGCAGAAAACTGGCAAATGGCCGTTATGAAAGAACCTCTGTCGAACACTCTTGGAACAGCAACTACCTACTAACCAATTTGTTTCTATTTCAATTGCAGCGTCATTCAGATCATCATGCCAACCCAAAACGTCGTTACCAAGTTTTGCGCCATCACGAGATCAGCCCACAGCTTCCAAGTGGCTACGCAACGATGGTGGTATTAGCGTTATTTCCTCCGCTTTGGTTCAAGGTTATGAATCCTAAAGTGGAAGCGTATTATCAGGGCGAAGAGCATCAACTAAAGTAATCACGCTTATCGAAGTTATTTCTACCTTGGCTAAAACGGAGTAAGCTAACCTTCCGTTATAGCCAAGCTGTAAACACTGCATGCTCACCAACCTATTAGATATAGCTGCTCAGTTCATCACTGAAAATGCAACTGAATTATTATTAACATTTTTCGCCACCGCAACCTCTGCCCTAGCCGGTATTTTAGGCTTTGGTGGTGGTATGTTATTAATAGCTCTCATGCCTAGCTTCCTGCCCGCTGCGGTTATCATTCCCATTCATGGCATTGTACAACTGGCCAGTAACAGTTCTAGGGTCGCGTTATCGCTTAACCAGGTAGCTTGGCATTTACTGCCCCCGTTTCTTCTCGGCTCCGCAATCGGCCTAGCATTATTTACAACTTTACTGTTCAACCTGACCAGTGACTACATTCCTTTAGCCATTGGTAGCTATATTCTGCTTAACCTTTGGTCAACGCCTTTTTCGAATACCATGAAGCGCTTCGAAAGTTTTTATATTATTGGTGCATTACAAACAGGCTTAAGTTTAATTGTCGGTGCCACCGGGCCATTAACTCAAAATATTTTGTTAAAAAAATTACAAAATAAGGATCAAATAATTGCAACCGGTGCTCTTTTCATGAGCATCAGTCACCTTGCTAAAATCGTGGCCTTCGGCTTAATTGGTTTTCAATTGGGTGATTATTTTTCAACCCTTATACTAATGAGTCTCGGTGCTATTCTGGGCTCTTTCATCGGCTCTAAAGTACGTAAAAAAGTCGACAACCAAGTCTACATTCGAGTGATTAAATATTTACTCAGCCTGCTTGCAGCCAACATGATCGTCGCTGTTTTCATATGAACATTATTAATATCTTTACGCTTTTATTAGGGGTTTTATACTATGGATAGCTCAGCACAATTTTTATTAACCCTCGGTGGCATACTGCTGCTAGGGCTAATTACTGCAACGATGGCAGAGAGAACGGCCCTGCCTAGAGTCACTCTATTACTTATTTTTGGCCTCATCATTGGCAATGAAGGTTTTAATATTATTCCACTAGAGTTTTCAAGTTACTTTGATTTGATTGCTGAAATCACTTTATTGATGGTGGGGTTTTTATTAGGTGGCAAGCTCACCTTTGAATCACTAAAAGAATCGGCCGGTGATGTATTTTGGATATCTATTTGTGCCGCGCTTGTGACTGCTACGCTGGTCAGTTTACTGCTCATTTTTATTGGCATAGCCAGCGACATCGCGATTATTTTAGGCTGTATTGCTTCGGCTACCGCGCCGACAGCCATACTCGATGTCGTCGCTGAAGCGAAGCAGAAGTTTGGCTTTAAAGCGCAACAAGAAAAATTCAGCAATACCCTGCTTTCAATCGTCGCGATTGATGACGTCTGGGCCTTGCTGCTATTTGCACTCGGATTATCCGTTGCCAAAACGATGAATGGTCATGGTGCAGACACACTTTTCTTTGCCTCGGCGGCCTGGGAAATTGCTGGTGCTTTAACGTTAGGCGCAATCATTGGAATTCCTGCAGCGTACTTAACAGGTCGCGCTAAACCCGGCCAACCGATGATTATTGAAGCCTTAGGTATTGTATTTATTTGCGGTGGACTCGCCATTTGGCTAGAAGTTTCTTACCTTATTGCCGCCATGACTGTTGGCGCTGTCATTGCCAATCTTGCCAAGCATCACGACTACCCTTTCCATGCGATTGAAAATATTGAGTCCCCTTTTATGGTGGTATTTTTTGTCCTTGCCGGAGCATCACTCGACCTCGGCTCGATTGAAGAATTGGGCTTAATGGGGGCTTTATATATACTTGGCCGGGCACTGGGTAAATTTTTAGGTGCTTTTATTGGCAGTCAGGTTAGTGGCTCGAACCAAGCGACCAAGGCGTGGATGGGACTGGCGTTATTACCCCAAGCAGGCGTCCCTATTGGCATGGCATTAGTAGCGGCCAATCAATTCCCGGAATATCGCCAAGTGCTGCTATCGGTGGTGATTAGTTCTACTGTTTTATTTGATATTATTGGCCCTATCCTCACCCGCTATGCAATCTCTAAAGCGGGCAACTCTCACCCTTGACCTTAATTTAAATTTTAACTTAAACCTTGATACTAATATTCATTGAGCAGCATTATGATTGATCCTAAAATTGGCGAACACTACAACCAAGATTTCACCGATATTCAATTTTCACAAGAAGAATTGGACGAAATTGAGTTTGATAATTGCAGCTTTAAAAATTGTGATTTTAATGGCACTACTTTTAAGCATTGTAAATTCATCGACTGTCACTTTATGCAGTGTAATTTAAGTAATATAAACGTCGGCTATAGCCGCTTTACTGACGTATTTTTTGAGCACTGCAAAATGCTGGGTATAGATTGGACTCGGGCCGACTGGCCAAACCTAGCCCTAAATGCGGCAATAAAATTTTCCAATTGCATCTTAAATGATTCTTCCTTTCATGGCTTAAAATTAACTGAATTACAGCTCGAATCCTGCAAACTGCAAGACGTTGATTTTCGTGAAGGAAACTTCAGTCAGGGAAACTTTAGTGGCAGCGACTTCAGTTATAGTTTATTTAACCGTACGGAACTTATTGAAACAGATTTCACTAACGCCAGTAATTACAACATTAATATTTACCAGAACAATATTAAGCAAGGTAAATTTAGCCGCGATCAAGCGCTTAACTTATTAATCGGCTTGGATATTGACTTAGAAGACTAAGAATTGATGAATTAACAGAGATTGACCCGAATCAACAGTCACACTAACCTAAGTGACTCGAATTACCATTCCCACCTGACCATCCTATTCTATAGGGTTAAAGGGCATCGACAGTTGATGCCCCAAAATAATTAACCCAATAAAAATAACTACAATAATGAACTGGAGTACGTCTGCTTATGGGCATAAAAAGCAATCTGATTGTTCTATCCACCTGCACACTATTAATTGCGTGTGGTGCTGACGATAAAGACAACAAATACCAAGTCATACCTGAGCTTCCTAAACCTGAAGCCAACTGCTTTTGGGGAGGTCCCTATAGTATCGATAATCCAGACTCAAACTTTGCCTATCCTGATACCGGTGCAACATACTGGCATGCAAAATATACCTTACCAGAAGGGGCTACCTTAAAACTATCCGGAGACTTCCCACACGCCCGCTACATGTCTTTCAATAGCTATCGTGCAGATGCTTCTCCTGCATTTGCCTTACGAGACCAACAAATTGCCGCCAGCGAAGGCTCTATAAATCCTTTCCTTCAAGGTGCACAACGTAATAGTGAAAGCCGAGGTTACGAGATAAACCTAGCCGCTGGGGAAGCACCGGCATCACCCATAGACAATACTCTATATGACTATGCCCAAGCCGATGGTGGCACAACCCTACTGTATCGAGTTTACGTACCCAACAAAGGTAAGAGCGCAACCGGTGGCACAGGGCTTCCTACGGCAGAGCTGACCTCTAGCAATGGCGAAGTACTTATCGGACAAGCAGCCTGTGATAGCCTGCAGTCTAATCAGGAACTATTGAGTATTCCTTTTGTACCCGTAGCCACTTATGCACAATTACGTCACTTTAATCCTGCAAAGGAAAACCCAATTTGGCGCGCCGCCTATAACGTTCAATTTAATCTTAAATGCGCATTCTTAGGCCAGTGTGGTGGTGAACCTGTCAGACAAGTTGGTTGGTTTGCTAACTTAGACAATCAGTATTTGGCCACGTATTTGGATAGGAATATTAAACCGATTGCGGTTATTCGCGGCAAGATACCCATGACGCCAAAGACACTCGGTGGCAATGAAGTCTTTGACGAAAGCCAAGCTCAATTACGCTATTGGTCTATGTGCCAAAATGAATACTATTCACAAAAAGTGACGGCGTGCTTATACGATGAACAAGTAACCATAAATCCAGATGGTTATTTCACCATTGTTACCAGTTTAGATTCTGACCGTCCAAGTAATGCGACCGACGAGTGTGGTATCGGTTTCTTACCTTGGTCAGCGAAAGGTGATGGCTTCTCTATTGTGCCTGATATGCTGGATCACGAAACGGACGCACTCTTAATTATGCGTAACATGCTGCCTGCTGCAGATTTTGAAAATACTGTTCAAAATACGTCTATTCCTGGAGACGAAGAAGCTATTATGGGTGAGTTCATGCCCAGCGTTCAGTATTTCACCCAAGACGAATTCGAATCATTAGGCTGTGATGCTTATACTGCGATGCCGCAATAAACAATACACCTCGATAACATTAACGATTCCCCCCGATGCTAATTTGATAAGCCATCGGGGGTAATCCCACTATTAATGCCCATTAGTATATCAATCATAACGCTTCAATATACGATGACATGACATTAGCCGAAGTATCATCTGAGAATAGTTGCAATACACGCTTTTTTGCCTCACCTGTTAATTGATTAGACTCAGTTTCGGACAGTGACATTGCTTGAATTATTTTTTCAGCAATATCATTTGAATCCGACTCTCTAAATACCAAAGACGATTTCTCATCAATAAACTCACCCTTAGCAATCAAGTCACTGGTTAATACCAACAAGTCCAAAACCATCGCTTCTTTAAGTACCAAAGGACCGGTATCGTAACAACCATCAGCTCCGCGGCAAAAAGGTAAAACTATCGCTCTGTAGTTGTGACTTACCGATTTAAGCCAGCTGCGATTAACCGGGCCTAGAAATTCAACCCAGGCTTGCAAAGAATACTTAACCACCGCCATTTTCAATTCTTCTAATAGCTCGCCATCACCTGCAATATCCAGTTCGGGCCGCAGTGATTCAGGAATGAGTGTCATCGCATGAATTAACTCAAACAAACCTTTAATCTCAGAAAGTCGCCCGAGATAGAGGATTTTTCTATTATGTGTTTTTTCTGCCATCGACGTATTTGAGACATTCACCCCACAATAAAGTAATTTAATATTTCTACTGACATTAAATTTCTCAAAATATTTTTTCATTCGCTTGCAAACTGCAAAGCTAATATCTGCATATTGCAATTTATACTGCAAATCTGCGGGGCCACTATAAACATCGTGACCATGGCCAGTAAAGGAGACACTCACACCTAGAATCTTTGCCGCGACGATTGCCGTAGCCGCCGTACCTTGGGCAAAGTGAGCATGAATATGTCGACAGCCATTGGACTGCGCTAAGTAGGCTAATTTTAGGGCAGAATAGAACAAGGATTTGAACGGCATACCCTGCTGTAAACGACTGAAGGTGATTGCCTCAATTATTCCAGGGCCAATATTTTTCAATAATCTCAATAACTTAATAGGCTTAACTGCGGGTATTAGCGATACCTGCTGTAATATTGACTCGTCCCCAGGATGACAAGGAACATCCTCTAAGTAAAAACAGCAAGGTAGTACCTCATGGCCTTTACGGACCATCGCGTGGATTTCTGTGGTAATAAAAGTCTCACTAACCACGGGAAAAGAAGGTAAAACATAGGCTATTTTTTTCATTTTCATGATCCCGGCACCTGAATTGCTTAATTACTTTTAGCAATTCAAATGCCAAGGATTAAAAAATGCACACAACCCCTTTAGTCTCGGTAATAATTCCAACTTATAATTGTTTTGAATATTTACCGAAAGCGATTAATAGCATTATTGAGCAAAACATTCACAATATAGAAATCATCATAATAGATGATGGTTCAACCGATGAAACTTGGGCCTGGCTCTGTAAAGAGTCAGCCAAACACCCTAAAATAAAACCCTATCAAACCCGCTCTATCGGTCCTTCTGCCGCAAGGAATTATGCCCTAAACGTTGCGATGGGCGAATACACTGCTTTTTTGGATGCTGATGATTATTGGCTACCAGGAAAGCTGCAAGCGCAGATTGATTTTCATAAAAGCTACCCAGACATCGTCTTGAGCTTTACCAACTACTTACATGTTGATCTTAGCAATAAAAGCTTAGGAGATTGCTTCGGTTTCTGGCCATCGTTTTCAAAGACACAAACTAAATCAAAGCACTATGAAATACTGGACAACCCTACTGCCATTATTTATTCTGAAAATATTATTGGAACGTCCTGCGTAATGGTTTCAACAAAAGCAATTCAAGAGTGTGGCAAATTTGATGTCACCTTACTATCCGCCGAAGACTGGGACATGTGGCTTCGCTTATCCCAACTAGGTCAGGTTGGCTTTACTAATAACATCGGCATGATCTATCTAATGAGGCCGGATTCTGAAAGCAGAAATTACTATTTACGTATTCAACATATGAAAAAAATACTCAAAAAATACAGAGGTGATATTTCGCTTTATAACTTTAGATACATATTATCAGCTTATGGTCGCTTGGCCTGTGCCTACGCCGAATACTACCTGCATGAGGAAAAACCAGCAAAAGCAATACTGCCGCATATATTAGCAACCCTCTTAATACCCTCTACTCGAATGCTTAAAGCTACGCTCGTGAATGGCATAAAAATATTCACAGATTCAGCTTTTGATAAGCCATAGGGGTCATTGCAAACCAACTCTTAAATGCCTTAAAAAACTGACTTTCTGATTGGTAGCCTAAAAAGAATGCGACATCTTTTGCCGATAACTTCTGTTGAATTAAATACTCGTTCGCCAGCTTTTTACGGGTAGACAAAAGGATGCTATGAAAACTACTACCTTCTTGTTTTAAACGACGCTGCAAGGTGCTCACACTCATATTTAAAACCAACGACACTTGTTCTCTTGTTGGCTCCACAATACTCATCGTCGTCGTTAAAATATGCTGACAACGTTCCGTATAGCTAGAGTCAGGAAATTCTTTATCAAGAATGTTTTGTAATGGACTGATACAAAACTGATTGATTTCAAACTGCCCTATTTGAGGAGCAGAAAATTCTAAAAAATCTCGATTTGATTTCTCAGGCATTAGATTAAAAAATTGCCTATAGATTTCAGCGCTTTCAATAAACACATCGCCCATTAACCCTGACCGTAACGACAAACCTAATCGTACCGGTAGCTGCGATTGAAAGGCCTGTAAAATTCGCTGCACACCCAGCATAACGCCATCCATTTGATGAATACTAATATGCTCAGGGACACTACTTTCAAAGAGTATTCGTAATGTCCCCTTAGACGGTTCAATTTGAACCTGAACGGCTTCCGTAGCCACCTTAAAATAGCGCACAATCAGCCGTGATATAACCTCAATGGGGATAACCGTATTATTACGTATAAAAGGATCTAAACATTGCTTTATGCCACGATAAAGCGGGAGATAGGGTAAATCAATCAGCTCAATAATTTTCAGCCCCAGAAAATCATCCTGTAAGATTTCTGCCGCCAGATTGATATCGTCCGTAACAATACCTAACGGTACTCTATCGCCCCAATTTCCCGCTAACGATGCGGCATCGAGGTCAATAAGTTGAGACATAATAGCGGGAACTTCAGCGCCACGATTTTGATTAATCAAATACAGGGCTAACGCTTTTCGATTAGAAATAATCGTACTTTTATGGACGCTAAACGGATTACTGGACACAATATTTACTCAAGGATTGGCTAAAACTTTTTATAAGCCAATCCTTGGCATATTTCATTTTATTAAATGAAATGAGTTGCATAGATAACTGACTAGATCAGAGTGATCGCTAACTTAGCGATTCACCCTATTCTCAATCAAATCATCAACTACCGACGGATCCGCTAAGGTTGACGTATCACCCAAGGCACCAAATTCATTCTCCGCAATTTTACGCAAAATACGACGCATAATTTTACCCGAACGTGTCTTCGGTAAACCCGGCGCCAATTGAATCAAATCAGGCGTCGCAATAGGGCCAATGTCCTGGCGCACCCATTTTTTCAATTCCAAAACCAAGGCATCATTTGCCGCTGAATCCGTGCTCAACTCACCTTTATTGAGCGTGACATAAACATAAATACCTTGGCCTTTAATATTGTGCGGATACCCCACCACCGCCGCTTCAGCGACCTTAGGATGAGCAACCAAAGCACTTTCAATTTCAGCCGTTCCCATGCGGTGCCCTGAAACATTTAATACGTCGTCAACACGACCGGTAATCCAGTAGTCGCCGTCTTCATCACGACGCGCGCCATCACCACTAAAATACATTCCTGCATACGTCGAAAAGTAGGTTTGCATGAAGCGTTCATGATCCCCATAAATAGTTCGTGATTGTGCTGGCCAGCTATCAAGCATCACCAGATTACCTTCACCCGCTCCCTCTACAATGTTACCTTCGGCATCCACTAACGCCGGCTGTACACCGAAGAAAGGACGCGTCGCCGAGCCAGGTTTTAATACGCTAGCCCCCGGTAAAGGAGTGATCATGATGCCACCGGTTTCTGTTTGCCACCAAGTATCAACAATCGGACACTTTTCTTCGCCTATAGTGCGGTAATACCACTCCCAAGCTTCAGGGTTAATGGGCTCACCGACCGTACCTAAAATACGCAGTGAATGACGTTTCGTTTCTGTCACTGCGGCATTACCTTCAGCCATTAATGATCGAATTGCAGTCGGCGCGGTATAAAGAATGTTTACTTCATGCTTATCAACAATTTGAGAGACACGATTAATACCAGGGTAATTAGGAACCCCTTCGCACATCAGGGTAATAGCGCCGTTCGCGAGGGGGCCATACACTAAATAGGTGTGACCGGTAATCCAACCCACATCGGCAGTACACCAGTAGACATCGCCTTCGTGATAATCAAATACGTATTCATGCGTTAACGACGCATAAACCATATAACCGCCCGTAGTATGAACAACGCCTTTCGGCTTGCCCGTAGAACCCGAGGTATAAAGAATGAATAACGGATCTTCAGCACGCATCTCAGCCGGCTGACAGTGCTTAGATTCGGTAGCGATGGCATCGTGATACCAGATATCACGTGTCTTGTGCCACTCAATAGCCGCACCGGTACGCTTAACCACAATCACTTTTTCTACGGTATTAACATTCGGATGGGTTAACGCTTCATCGACGTTCTTTTTAAGCGGTACGGTTTTACCCCCACGTACCCCTTCATCTGCGGTAATCACGACTTTTACATTACTGTCATCAATACGGCCCGCTAATGCATCGGGTGAGAAGCCACCAAAAACCACCGAGTGAATAGCACCAATGCGAGCACACGCCAACATGGCCATCACTGCTTGTGGCACCATAGGCATATAGATGCACACGACATCGCCTTTACGCACACCTTGAGTTTTTAGCGCATTGGCAAACTGACAGACTTCAGCGTGTAGCTCTTTATAGCTAATATGTCGATCATCGGTCGGCTCATCTCCTTCCCAAATAATCGCAGTTTGGTCTCCGCGAGTTTCTAAGTGGCGATCAAGGCAGTTAGCCGATGCATTTAAAGTCCCGTCTTTATACCAGTTGATATCGACATTATGTTCATCGAAAGAAACATCACGAACCTGGGTGAATGGCTGAATCCAATCTATACGCTTTCCCTGCTCAGCCCAAAAGCCTTCAGAATCTTCAATCGAGCGCTTATACATCGCTTCGTATTGATCATTATTCAACAGTGCGGTTGAACCAATATGTTCTTTTATCGCGTAGGTCTTTACGTCACTCACAGCCAAACTCCATTATTTTTATCTTTATGGCCTCACCATACCAAATGCTCACCGCAGTGAAAACAATAGAAAGTGCACAAATAGTGTTATTTATTTTGACGCTTGTTCTTTGACAATTACCAAAAGTACACACCGATCTGTGAAAAATGCGACACACCGCACGCATTTAACAATATTTAACATTTTAATTACATAAAAAAACAATGACAAACTTTGTCACCAATCCGCAATTTTTTACCCCATTAAAGCCAAATTCTGGCCCTTTGTGAGGTATTAATGAGAACGAATAACACCCTCAATAAAATCAGAGCTGATATTTTAAAAAATCAACATTTTTAAGGCGTTACGGAGGGTAATTATTCAAGAGAGTTAACAGGCGTTAAATTGACGATAATAGATCTAATCAATAGAATCGTAGGCAGATACCTTAGACAATTTGAGACAAGTGTGCCAATAACTCTTTCTAACTTCAGATCAAGGACCGTTTTATGCTTTTTTTGCATAAGAACGCTCTGTGGCCCGAAGTTTTTGAGTAAACACTTGATTATCGCTTTTTTCGGCCTTATGACTATTGGGTTACCCAGTTACGCTGAAGACGTCAGATTACGCCATAGCTTTGCTGGAAAAATGTCGTTTGAACTTACAGGGAATAGCCAACGTAACACTTACACTAGCAATGGAAGCTCTGTCTGTGAAAACGTAGGTAACTCTAGCAATACTCTTTCTCTACCTGTTAACTCAACTGTTGAAGCTGCATTTTTATATTGGTCAGGCTCTGGCAATATCGACAGCAGTGTTATCTTCGAAAATACGGTAGTTACTGCAAGCAACTTTGATATTCATACCCAGTCTGTTGGGACACAAACTTTTTATAGCGCCAAAGCAGACGTCACGTCTTTAGTTTCTAATTCCAACCGTAATTATTCAGTCTCAGACCTTACCTTCAATACCAGTTCAACTTACTGTACTGGAGGTAGATCATACGGAGGCTGGGCACTCGCCATTATTTATAGAAATGATGCAGAACCATTACGCGTTATAAACATATTTGATGGCTTCAAAAATTTCTGGGGACAAAGCTTTGACCTTACACCCAATAATTTCGTTATTGCTCGCAATCAAGCCAACTTACGGGGAAAGCATGCTCATATTACCTGGGAAGGCGATAATGGAAACTCCGGTAGCAAGAACACACTTAATGAATCCTTGCAGTTCAATGGTACAGGAACAAACAGCACCAGTGGTTTTAAAGATTTAACCGGAACCGGTAACCCTACTAGTAATCAATTTAACAGCTACTCCAATACTATCCCTGGATTTACGGATGGTGTTGATATTGATGAATATGAAATAGGCAGCTTTTTAACGCCCGGTGCAACCAGTGTAATTACGCGATATTCCTCAGGCCAAGATCGCGTATTTTTATCGGCTGAGTTAATCAGTATTCCTAACGAACCTGTTGCTGAATTATCACTTCAACAATCAGGACCAGATAACATTATACGTGGTCAAGAAAACACATTTGATTTTACTGTGACTAATAATGGGCCAAGTATCGCCCCACAAAACACCCAATTTAGCTTTACTATTCCTCAAGGATTCAGCTATGTGGATACTCCTCACCCTTTCTGGAGCTGTTCTGTAAATAGTAGCGATCTTACCTGTCAATATTCAAATACGATTTCTGTAGCTAATAGCAGCACAGCATTATCACTATCATTTATCGTTGACAAGACTGCTGGTATCAACGACAGCATTAACCTTTCTGGTACGATTAATGGTTTATTATTTGATAATATTTTATCCAATAATACCGTAGTAAAAAGCTACATAATAAATAACCCAGATTTAACAACATCAATTAAAGAAGTCATTGATTTAAACGGTGGCAATGTGAATTCGGGGGATACTTTAAGATACACCATTACGATCAATGAAAGCGCAGGCATTGCAGTCAATGGTATATCTATAACCGACAATATTTTTTCTGAATTCTCAGGATATAACATAATCAGCATTCCCTTGGATGCAATTGATAATAGCCTTCTGGCTCCTGCCGGCACTTTCAATTCTGGAGTCGTTCAGATTGATAATATTAACGTAGCAGCCAATGGCAGCCAGAGCATCGTTATTGATGCAATATTATCAACAAACCTTCCGCCAAGTACTGAAATCAACAATAATGTTTCTATAACAAGCTCGGCAACAACCGAGCTGACAAGAAGTTCACCTATTATCTATACTGCTCAAGCAATCAACCCAGCTACCGGCAATAAACTTTTGTATTTGCACTCTATTAGCAATGTAGGAAGACCAAATCAAATTATGCGACGTAGCCGCCCGACAATTACAAGTCATCGAAATATCGGACGTAATAATAAAGATGCTATCTGGACATTAACACCAGAATTTCAGTCTCAATTTGAGTTTGACGGTAACAGCATTAATCTAAATTTATGCTTGCAGAGTAATCAAAACAATAGCAAAACGCATTCTATGAAGATTCAGCTTCTTCATAACACATCTGTTATTGCTGATAGCAGTCCAATAACACTGACTATTCCTTCAAAAAACTCTCCTGTAGAGCAGTTCTCTTATAATATCCCGCTAACTCAGAGTCCAACTATTCCTGCGGGAGACACATTAAAACTAAGAATTGTTAACCTCACCGGTGAAGGTGGCATCAGAGTCTATTCCTTAGATGGAGCTGACTATTGCTACGTTTCTATTCCCGCCAAAACGGTTATTAATGTCGACAGTATCTCGGCAATCAATAACGCGACGGGCCTTTCAGTTAATGAAATAAATTCAGGTTCAGAAATTTCAATTCAAACCGTCGTTAGTGACCCTTTTGGATCATTTGATATCACAGCAGCCGAATTAAGTGCTACGGATTCTCAAGGAAACAATGTCTTAAGTAATTTGCCAATGACTGTTATCAGCGACTCTGGCACATCTACTAAGACCTTTAGTCTTAGCTATACAATCCCTTCTAATATTCCAAGTGGCTACTGGAAGTTTTCTGTTCGTGCAAAAGAAGGCGTAGAAAACACAATCGACCATAGCAGTGACTTCATGCTGTTGGTTAATCAGACATTACCTGATATTAAATTAGAGAAATCTATAGAAGTGTTTTCCGACCCAATTCATGGCATTAACAGCATAAATAATTTTTCTAAAGCACTACCTGGCTCAATACTGACTTATACAATTAAAGCCGAAAATACCGGGCTTGGTGTAGCCGAAAATAACTCAATTTGGATCAGCGATGCCATTCCAGATAAAACTTACATGCTGGTAAAAGATTTCAATGATATTAGCGGGCAAGGCCCCTTGATCGAACAACCCATAAATCCGACTAGCGGTTTGTCTTATCAGTTCATAACACTCGATAGCAACAGCGATGACATCGAGTTCTCTGATAATAACGGAGACGACTTTAACTATAGCCCAACAGCTGATAGCGAAGGTATCGATAAAAAAATCACCCATTTTAGAGTAAACCCAAACGGCATTTTTCAAGCTCCTGTAGCGGGTAAAAGTGCTAATCAATTCAGTCTTAAATTTCGAGTTCAGCTTCAATAGCTAAGACTTAAATAAAGGAAATACAATATGAAAAACAATCAGTTTTCTAAGCTTCTAGCGTCCTCTGCCATTTTAGGCAGCGCACTATTCAGTGGTAATGTTTTTGCTGTTGGCACCGAAGCGGGTACAGCCATTAGTAATACAGCTACTGTGAGCTTTAAAAGAAATGACGGCACACAAGCAACTCCCGTTACTGCAGACGTTTCTTTTAATGTTGATGAAATAATTAACATTAACAGCACAGCGCCTTCAAGCAACATTACGACTAATGCTGGTGATACAGCCGTTGTCATTAATAGCTATACAGTTTCTAACTTAGGTAATGCTAACGAATCCGTTACCCTTACGGCAGCTCATGCTGCGAGTTCTGATTTCACTCCAACAGGAAAAAATATTTATTTCCAGCGCTCTAACGCGGCTGATAATACCGACAAGCTAGATCCCTCTGATACTCTTTACGGAGCAGGAGACATAATTTCATTAGCTAAAGATGAAGTATTAACTGTTTATGTAACCTACGACATTCCTGCCGACGCAACAAACAGTGAAACTGCCACTATTAACTTTACAGCTTCTTCTACAACCCTTGGTGCAAGTAGCGCTTCTTTGGGTGATATATTAGTTGGCCAAGGTACAGTGGGAAGTAATAACGAGGTTATTGACGCTGTCGTTATCCAAGGTAAAGACGAAGCAGTTGCTACTTTCATAATTGACCTAGACAGCAATAGCTTACAAGTCACTATTGATAAAGTGATTGTCGGTGGTGTAGCCAATGGAACAGTGACCAACTCAGCAAATGTTTCAGCTGCAACCACTGCATTTATTCCTGGTGCTGAAGTGACTTACTTAATTGTTGTTACCGTAACAAACGGCACCGCAACAGAGCTAACAATTACCGATACTGTGCCACTTAATATGACCTACAAAGGCAGTTCAGTGAAAATGAAATCTGTAACTGGCGGCACCATCGACATAGCAACAACTGACTTCACATCTTTTACTCGTCCTACGGCAGGCACATTCAGTGAGCCTACCGACAATAATACAGGCGATATTTCAGTCGATTTTGGTAATCAAGCTGACGGTGAATATGCCATTGTCTTAACCGCTAAGATTAATGCCGAATAATTTATTTTAAGGAATTCCTTATGATTACTAAAAGACTAATCAGCTTTGGCTTATTTTGCGCTAGTTTAGCACTCAGCTCAGTTGCTAATGCAGAAGTTACGCTGACTAATACTGTTTTTGAAGTGATTACGATTACTGCCGAAGACGGCAGTAAGCAAGACCAATGGCAACAGCCGGATAAATTATTGCCAGGTGAACGTGTTGGTTACCAAATTGAAGTAAATAATCGAGGCACAGAACCTGCTGCGGATATAGTTATCGCGAATCCTATTCCTGAGCATACAATTTATGTTCAAGATTCAGCGAAAGGTCTTAATACCAAAATAGAATTTTCTGTGGATAACGGAAAAACCTTCGCACTGCCTGCTCAACTTTTTGTTGATAAAGATGGCAAACGTGTGCAGGCAACTCCAGTGGACTATACACAGGTTCGCTGGGAACTTAACGAACCACTGGCTGTCGGCGCGTCGTCGACAGTTCAGTACATTGTAAAAATTAAATAATTAATATTTAAGAGAAAAGGAAAAAGCTATGAAATTAAAAACTTTAGCGCTAGCGACAATCGCTGGCGTAGCTAGTTTTTCAGCGACAGCTGCTACAACATACGACCTCTCTGTTTCGAATACTGCTAAGTTGTCCTATACAATTAGCGGTAAAGAAACTACAGACGAATCAACAATTTCATTCGAAGTAGACAGAAAGGTGATTTTCACTCTAAGCGGCACGCCTAATGATGCTGACATTAACGCCGGTGATACTGGACATTCCGTCTTCACTTTAAAAAACGACAGTAATGCACCAATCGGTTTTAAGCTGAATATTCCAACTGATACTAACGTGGCATACTATATCGATAGTGATCACGATGGAGTTCTAGACGTTAATACGGACACTTTAGTCGATATTAATACGCCAGCCATTCAGTTATTTCAGGATACTGGAGCGAATGTCGCCACCGTAGATCCAGAAGAAATTATAATATTCGTCGAAGTTATCTCTCCAGGTGACGCAGCTAATAACGCGGCCTATAATTATTCTTTAGTTGCTACTGCCGTCGAACCTACAACCGCTACTCTTACCGCTGCATTCCCCACAGATACTCCAGCTGCTATCGGAACTGTAGGTGCTGAGATTGTCGCAGTTGATTCAACAACTGCCTGGACCAAAGATGCTGTGCAAACAGTCGTTGATACAGCTATAACAAATCCAACTAAGCGTAATCAGGACGGGACTTATACTGTTAGAGCAGCCAATTTAGTACTTGCAAAAACAGTTGAAATTACTTACGACCCTATTAACAAACTTGATAATCCAAAAGCAATTCCTGGAGCAACAGTTAAATATACTTTAACTCTCACAAATACAGGTGCAGTCGATGCAACTGTAGCATTAACGGATCCATTAAATGAGAGTTTTGACAGTGACCTTACAGTTGCGTCAATTGAAGTCGACGGCATCGCTTACACGACTTATACCGCAGCTACAGCTACGATAGCCACTGGTGATATTTTAACTATCCCAGAAGTAACGGTACCCGGTCTTACCGCTGCTTATAAAGCAATACCAGGTAATGAAACTGCTACTGAAGTAGTAGTTGTTGTTACCTTTGAAGTCGTATTACTCTAATGCTTAATTGCTTTAGATCTCGTACTCACAATCTCCAGAGCTCCTGCTCTGGGGTGCGTGAGCACGCCTTAGAAAATTCAAAACTTTCAACAACTGAAAGCGAATCCACCTATAAGTTGTTTAATGCGTTTGCAATGAAACAATTTATAAGTGTGTTTGTTTTATTTTGTTTATTCTTCACTTTACCAGCCTCTGCTTTAGAAGCGGGCGACATCCTAGACAGCGATGCATCAGTAACGTATCGCTACAACGGTCAATTATTTTCAAAGTCTGATAGCGCACCTTTTGTACTCGAAGCTACCGGTGATAAAGCGCCCGATGCTCCGGGTACTACTGCAGCAATTGATGTTTGGGGTCCTGTCGCAAGTAGTAACTCGCAGAAAGAGTTAACCCTCACTCAATCTCAGTGCACCGGTTCAGCTCCCACGAGCATTACTGAACTGTCTTATGCTAACGGCGAAATACTGAACTTACCTGCTGCTATTCCTTCTCAGCAAAGCGATGTATTTAAAGCAGGTAACCCATTATTGATTCGCATTGTAGATTTAGATGAGAATATCGATAGCAACGTAATTGATACGGTAACCGTTACGTTAACGTCTACAAACCCTAGCGATAGCGAGGAGTTAGTTTTACGTGAAACATCTGTTAATAGCGGCGAGTTTGTTGGCATTATCCAGACAACGGCAAGTGACGCAGCTTCGGGTAACGATTGCGCACTGGCATTAACACCGGCCAGTATTTTGGCGATTGGCTACCAAGACTTACAAGATGCAGAAGACTCACTGAATAAAACACTGCGCTTTGATCCTTACAGCAAAGTATTCAACGCTTATACCGGCGAGTTAATAGACGGCATCACTCTTCGCTTAATCGATAATAGTACTGGTTTACTTGCGCAAGTTTTTGGCGATGACGGTATCAGCACCTTCCCTGCACAAATCATCTCAGGTGAAGAAGCACAAGATAGCAGCGGTAAAACGTATAACTTCCCAACCGGTAGCTATCGCTTCCCATACGTGGCCAATGGCGATTACCGCGTTGAAGTAAATAACTCATTCGCGTTCCGTTTCCCAGCAGAAACCAGCGATCAAGTAATACAAGCGTTACCGACCGCACCCTATATTTTGAATAACGCTTCTCGGGGCTTGGCTGAGTCCAGTCTAAATCTATTATTGAATGCCGACATTCCTTTAGACCCATTGTCCGATCGCATTCTATTAGATAAGAGCAGCACAAAAACCACCGCGGGTATTGGTGACTTTGTTCCGTTTGAAATCAAGATGACGAATATTGAATCTGCTATAACAGACATTAAGCTGGTCGATACTCTTCCTATTGGTTTGAGTTATCTTAAAGGCACTCTTAAAATTAATGATGAAACGTATACCGATGTTTCAATCAGTGATAATGGTCAAATAATCACCATTAACTTCCCGCTACTAACGCCTCTTGAAGTCGTTAATATTTCTTATGTAAGCCAAGTTTCTGCAACCGCAACGGGAAGAGTCACCAACATTGCAGAAATTGCTCACCCTATTCTGAAATCTAATATCGCCACCGCCAGCATTGATATTCGTGATGACCTTATGCGCGAGAAAGCCCAAGTGTTTGGCCGTGTAATTTTAGATGACTGTAAAGGTAATCTAGATGCAGAAGGCTTAGCCGGTATTCGCTTATTAATGGAAGATGGCCGTTACGTTGTTTCTGATGAAGAAGGCCAATGGCACTTTGAAGGTATATCAGCAGGCACTCACGTTATCCAATTAGATGTGGCTACCTTACCGCCTTATTTAGAACTAGCGACTTGTGACGAAGAGTTTTTCCATGCAGGCCAAAGCTATTCTCAGTTCATCGATGTGCAGCCTGGTACGCTATGGCGCGCAGATTTTCATGTGCAACCTAAAAAGCCAGAGAGTGGTGATGTTTTACAAACGTTATTAAATGAATTAGCACCTTTTAACGAAGAAGAAAGTACCGGGAAATACAACTCACCGGTAAATCAAAAGATTCTTTATACCGCAAACATCGGTGGTTCAGGTGTTGCTTTAAATAATATTATTGAGGAAATACGCCTGCCGGCAGGTGTTGTTATGAAGCCGGGAAGCTTAACTTTAGATGGCACTCCCTACCCTTATGATTACCGCCAGAACACTGTATTTGTACAGATAGGTGATAAACCAAAGGAATGGTCTCATCAAATAAAATTCAGTGCCCTTGTTAGCCATACCGCGGAGAAAGGTACCTTATCAGCACGAGCCATTTTGCATTATGAAATTGGTCCGCTATTAAAAGACAGCACACCACTAGCCGAAACACGGGTTAATTTATTCATCCCTCCTGCGGATGGTAATGCCGATCCATTGAAGAACCCTAAGTTTGAATCATTATCGAACGTATTAACCGTACAAGATAAAAACAATCTTTCTGATGTTGTTTTTGCTCTTGATGGCCTCAGAGATTTAGAGATTTCTGTTACCGGCCATACCGATAATGTTCGCATCGCTAAACGTAACCAGCATACCTATGCAGATAACCAAGCATTATCAGTCGCGCGCGCAGCCGCGGTAGCCGAATATATATCGCAACAAATTAACTTGCCGCTCGATAAAATAAAAATTGTCGGCTTAGGTAAGACAGCTCCAGTCGCATCTAACAGATCGCGAGATGGCCGTGCTAAGAACCGTCGTGTTGAAGTACGTGTATTAAACGCCACACCTGACATTGCTTTAGCCACGTTGGATGTTGATGTACAAATAGCGAAAACTGAAACTTTGATCCCTGGTTTAGATTTATATCAAGCAACGGCGGCAGGTATTAATAATAATCCCGAAGATCAGATCATAATCAAACAGCAGCCAACGATTGATGACAATTGGTTTGCTAATAAACGCATTGAGAAAAACTGGGTCTGGCCTCCTACAGGTTATAGCCCTGATATCTCGGCGACCAACATCCTTGTTCAGCATCCTAAGAACAACCGTATACGCTTAACCTTGAATGGCGTTCCGGTTCATAGTATTTATTTTGAAGGCATTAAACGTGCTAATGGCAAAGCGGTCTCTGTCAGTGAATGGCGTGGTATTAATATTGAAGAAGGTGAGAACCAATTTGTTGCTGAAATATTAGATCGTGATGAAAACGTGATCGATTATCTCGACCACAGTGTGTATTTCTCTGGCGCACCGGCCAAGGCTGAAATCGTTCCTGAAATGAGCACCTTAGTTGCTGACGGTATTCAAGTACCGATTATTGCCGTGCGATTAAAAGATAAAAATGGTTACGCTGTCCGTAAGAATACACAAGGTGAAATACAAATTTCAGAGCCTTTCCAACTGTTACAGCGTAGCGAATATGACATCAACCCTTTAACCGATACCAATAAACTGAGTTATCGCGTTGAAGGCGATGGTATTGCCTTCATCCGGTTACAGCCGACCACGCAAACCGGTGAGCTAACACTCACGTTTAATCACGGTAATGATTTAACCGATGAAATACGCTCTTGGATGAAACCTGCCCCTCGCGATTGGATTTTAGTAGGCTTAGGTGATTTATCGATCGGTGCGAACAATGCGACTAAAGACGCTAATCATAATTCAAACGGTATTGTTGACGAAAACATATTCCACCAAGGCCGTTTAGCTTTTTATACTAAAGGTCAAATCCCGGGTGATTTCTTATTAACTGCGGCTTATGATTCCGATAAAGAAAAGACCACACCTTTTGCTACGCTTGTTCAGCCTGGCGAATATTACACACTTTATGCCGACGCTAGCCAACAGGGCCAAGATGCCAGCAGTGGTAATAAACTGTACGTTAAAATAGAAAAAGAACGTTTTTACGCCCTGTATGGTGATATCAATACCGGTTTAGATAAAACCAAACTGTCACGCTATGTGCGTAACCTTACCGGTGCACAAGTTGTTTACCAAAACGACTTAATTGAATTATCGGGTTTTGCCAGTGAAGCTGATTCAAGTTTTGTTCGTGATGAAATTCAAGGCAATGGTACTTCTGGTCTTTATCAATTAAATAATGAATTCATTATTCAAAATTCTGAAAGTATCCGTATTGAAACTCGTGATCGCTTAAACAATCAGACGATTTTAGAAACCAAAACTCTCACCCGTTATTTAGACTACAGCCTTGATTACAATGACGGCAGCTTATATTTCAAGACACCCATTGCTGCTACCGACAATGCCTTCAACCCTATCTATATCGTGGCAGATTATGAAACCGAAAATGCCAATGGCGGTCACTTAATCGGTGGTCGAGCTGGCATTAAATTATTAGGCGATACATTGAAGGCGGGTATTACTTTAATCGATGAAAATAAAGATCGACAGAGTAATCAATTAAACGCTTTGGATGCAACACTAGAGCTGGGCAACCTAACGCTGACTGCGGAAATTGCCCAAACTCGCCCTACTAATCAATCCGGTGCTGATACAGACAAAGCAAATGCCAGCGCTAAAAAGATTGAAGCAAAACTACGGACGTCGGTCGCCGAAATTACCGCTTATACGCAGCGCGTTGATGAAGATTTCGGTTTGGATCAACAGAATCAAGCCGACCTCGACCAGCAAAGCACGGGCGTTAAAGCGACGATATACATTAGTGACCAAGATCAGCTTGAAATAGACAGCCTGTATCAAACACAAATTTCTACAGGGTTTGATAAGCAATTGGCTTCGGCTAAATTAACTCACAAGGTGACGGATAGCAGTTCTATCAATGCCGGCTTGAGTTCGAGCATGCAAGAATCATCTGAGGGCATCAACTTTGTTGATGAGCTTAGCATCGGCGCAAGTGCTCCTGTCTTCAGCCAAGACTTACGTCTAAACATAACCGCAACAACCGATATAACCGAACGCAGCCAAGAGAATGATCGTCTTAAGTTAGGCGCCGAGTATCGCTGGGCAGATTCGTTAACCACCTTTGCTGATTATGAGCGTTCGTTTAATGCTAATAATCTTGAGCGAACCTCTATTGGCCTCAGAACTCAACCTTGGCAAGGCGGCCAAGTTGAACAATCTCTTGTGCAAGAAACACAAAATGATGGCTATCGTCTGTATTCAGAATCGGGCTTAAGCCATGATTGGAAAGTGGATGAACATTGGTTAGTAAGCTTTGGCTTTAATCAGAGTAAAAACCTTGAGCAGATACAGCCGGCAGAACAAAGCGCGAGTGAAGATTTTCACGCTATAAGTACTGGTTGGGGTTATCGCTCTGAAGAGTGGCAGTGGACTAACCGTCTAGAGCGTCGTATCGCCAGTAGCAGCAATACTCACAGCGCCCGTACGAGCTTGTACCACCCATTAAGCAGTTCGATGGCTATTGGTGGCAGCATGGATTTTTATAAGCAGTCTACCTTCCCTGGCTTCGAACAAAACGTCGATGCGACACTTGATTTTGCGATTCGCCCTTACAAGCAACCTTTTGCTTTGCTTTTACAAACACGCTGGTTACAAGATTCGATTTCGGCATCAAGCTCAAGCCCAACCGACCAAAGCCGTCGTATCATTAATAATGCGCACTTGAACTGGAAATTTAACCCGTACAACCAATTATCGACTCAATATGGTTTGAAGCGTATTTTAGATCAATACGATAACGATGATTTTGCCTCTACCGTTCATTATGTTGCCGGTGAATGGCGCCATCAAATAAGCGACACCTGGGACATCGGTGCTCATGGACGCGAACTAATTAATACCGGTGAACAACGCCAAAACAGTTATGGTTTATCCGTCGGTATACGCCCAGTTAAAAACCTATGGACCAGCATTGGTTTTAACTTTGAAGGTTTTATTGATAATGATTTCTCTGCCGCAAACTATACCGCCCAAGGTGTTTACTTGAAATTACGTTTCAAAGCAGACCAAGATACCCTTTCCTCTCTTCGCCAAGCATTTAACTGGTAATTTTATTCTTTAATTTGTGACTTATTAGGCCAAAATCATTAGTAAATAGAGCCATGGTCAATCTCATTAATATCTGCCAATATAGTTAACAATTATAAAAAGATTATTGCCAGCAGGAGCCTTTCATGGCTAAAGAAGTACTGATTAATAAAGACGGCCAAGCAAGCTTTGGAATATTCCCCGGCGGCGTTAATGATATTAACTACATGGACTTCGATCTACGAAATGCCATGGATAAGCGTAGAGGCACCCTTGCTAAGCGCCTGAAATTCAATCAGTTTCAATTTATTGGATTTACCTGTCAGCAATTAATTGTCGGCATCGCCATCGTTGATTTAAAAATCGCCAGCAATTGCTTCGTCTATCTCTATGATCCAGAAACCAATGAATACGACGAATTCAGCTTTATAAATCCGTTTGCTTTTAATACTCACATTGATACTCGCCCAAACTCCGGCCAAGCCTTCTTCCAGAAAGGCGGCAATAAAGTCTCTATCAAAGCGACGGCAACACCCCGTTTACGTTCTGTGAGTGTCGAATTAAAGTCGGGATTAAAAATAAATGCGGTTATTGATGAGTCGGGCAATTTTGAGCCATTAGCGCTATGCGTTCGTGCGGGTTATGAAGGATTCCACTTCACACAAAAATCAACCGCTTTAGTGTGCAATGGCACGGTTGAATGGCGTGATAAAAAAATTGATCTTGCAGAAATTGGCGCATTGGCTTCTGTCGATTGGAGCGCCGGTTTCATGCGTCGCGAGACGTTTTGGAATTGGGGTAGTCTTTCTTGCAAATTACCTGATGGCCGCCGTCTTGGCTTTAACTTAGCCGCCGGCGTCGTAGAAACAGGCTTCACCGAAAATGCGTTATGGATTGACGGCAAAATGCATAAAGTGGATATGGTCGATTTTCAGTTTGATCGCTATCATCATAATCACGCTTGGACCCTGCGTTCTAACGACGGCATTATTAATCTGCACTTCGAACCTGCAGGACAGCGTAAAGAGAAAACTAACGCGATTATTGCTGCGACGAATTTCACTCAACATTTTGGTCGTTATTTTGGTGAAATTACGGTTAACGGAGAGACGATTCACCTAGACGGTGAGTGGGGATTTACCGAAGATCATTACGCTAAATGGTAATTTAAAAAGCTATTCTAACGATTCAACAGGTTTTAAAAACGATCTATGATTTGAACTATCTGAATAGTTACCGTTATTTTAAATAAAAAAAAGCCCTGGAAATATTCTCAGGGCTTCTATTCAATACTAGGGTTTACTGCACGATCTGATCAATCACCAACTCAACCGTACCCTCTGATTTCACTACAACCGGCTTCACAGTGCCTTGTAGATCTCCAGGATTCGCCATCGGTTGGCCACCTTTCGCAACACGTGCAATGATCTGAACTTCTTCGAACTTACTCAACGCTAATCCTGGCACCATGCCTTGGCTATCATTCAATATCACATCGATCGGAAGATCTTTTGCCATAATTCGCAGAGCGGCTAATGGCATCACTGGCCCGGTTAGCGCTTTTGCCATAACAAAAACTGCATCACCGACTTCTAACTGAGATTTTAATTCAGCACTAATCGATACCCGCACTTTAACTTCAGCACGCTTCATCCAGCTTAAATCAACGGTTTTACCTTTAGCTTCTAAAGCCACCACAATACGCTGAATGCCTTGCTCTAACGCACCCGCTTCTGGGCTGCTAGACATATTGAACCAAAGTGCTTTCCAATGTCCAAAGGCCTCTTCAAGACGATCAAGCTCAAAAGCCATAATACCGGCAAGACCTAACGCTTGAGAGTTATTAGGTTCAATTGCTAACGCTTGCTGAATAATGCTATAGATTTCGATACTCGGCGTTTGCTCGGCAATATAGAATTTTCCTTGTGCAATCTGCACTAAGGTCGCGGCACGATCAGCCATTGCCTCTTCAGGCAAGCTGGTAAGTATTTTTTCGAACGTTGCCACACCTTTCATATATTGGCCGTCTGCAAAAAGCATGCGAGCGTATAAGTATAACCACTCACCATTTTCAGGCTGACTAATCGATGCTTTGCGTAAACTCTCTTTAAGGGTTTGCTGCTCTTCATCGCTCAATTTTGCGGTCGACATTTTAGTCAATAATTGAGTGGCTAATAGCTGGTCCTGGGCACCGGTATCCTGATAAATAAACAAGACACTTGAGACCATAACGATAAATATAACAAAAGCCGTTAGGATTTTTGTCTTTGGGCTGACGTCACTACCACTGAGGGTATCAGAATCGGAAGAAACCAACTCATGATCCAATTCCAATAACATCTGCTCACGTTCTTCAGCAGCATAATCTGCTTCCGCAATTTCTTGTTTGCGTTGTTCATATAAGCGTACGTTTTCTGCTTCACGGCTTATTTTTAAGTTGCGGTGAGAAAACGCTGGCCAGACCACAAAGCCCAAAGTAACCAATAATAAAACTAGAGTAATAATCATGAATCTCGCTTCTCACTTCTTGCTGCTTTTAACTCAGCTAATTTAACGTTTTCTTCATCACTCAAAGGTTTTGATTTTTTACCACCACGAGTAATACGAATAATAATAATGAACGCGATTAACACCATAATTCCTGGAGCGAACCACAAGAAGAAGGTATTTTTTTGCACGGGCGGATTATAACGAACGAAATCGCCATAACGATCAACCAAGTAATCGACGATTTCATCATCACTTTGGCCTGCAATCATCAACTCGTATACTTTATCGCGTAGATCTTTCGCAATCGGCGCGCTGGAGTCAGCTAAATTTTGATTCTGACATTTCGGGCAACGCAGCTCTTCCGCCAGTACTTCAAAACGTTTTTTGTCCGCGTCGTTATCAAACGGATATTTATGCCCGTCAACAACGGCTTGAGAAGTTAATGCAAATAAAGATAAACACAGTGCTAAGATCAATTTCATTATTGGCTCTCTCCATCTACCCGCTTTTTAGGCTCGGCTGTATTTTTAGGCTCAGCGTGTGTTTTCATTTGTTCGAATATGGCTTTGTACTTTTGCCAAACTCGCTGATTCAAATCACCCACATGCTTAGCTCGAATAATACCGTCACCATCAACAAAGAATGTTTCTGGAGCGCCGTATACGCCAAGTTCCAAACCTAGCTTACCTTGCGGATCACTAATATTAAATTCATACGGATTACCATAGTCTCGCAGCCATACTTTTGCTTCTTCATCGTCATCTTTATAGTTAATGCCGATAATGCGCACACCTTCTGCCGCCAGAGTATTTAAAAACTCATGCTCGGCTTTACACGTTGGACACCAAGTAGCCCAGACGTTAACCAGCATCGGCTTACCCTGCAGGTCTGATTGCGTTAGTTGTTTCTCAGCTTCAACCTGCTGCAAAATAAACTGAGGAAAAGGTTTATTGATTAACGGTGAAGGTAAAACTTCTTTATCTTCACGCCCAATACCTCCCCCCAAAAAAGCGGCCATCACCACAAAGATCATCAGAGGTATAAACAAAAGTATGCGATTCATATTAACAACCAATTTCCATAAACTATTAAGCTAAGCTTTTTTAACGCGGATACGATAGCGTTTATCTAAAATCGCCAACAAACCACCGATCGACATAAAGATCGCACCTAACCAGACCCAACGCATGAAGGCTTTAACTTGCAAACGCATTGCCCAAGCACCCTCTGCTAGCGGTTCACCCATAGAAACATAAAGATCGCGGAATAAGCCGGCATCAATAGCGGCTTCTGTCATCATCGAACCTTTCACTTTATAGCGACGTTTTTCAGCGTGTAGAGTCGCGACTAAATCACCTTGCTGATAAACCTCAAAGATTCCCACATGCGCACTGTAGTTTGGCCCTTGCATCGTGCCGATTTGGGCAAACTTGAAGTCATAACCCGATAGCGTAGTGGTTTCACCCGGACTCATTTTTAGTGCCGTTTCGTCACTAAAATTACTCACCACTGTCACACCGATTACAGTAATGGCGACACCCAGATGAGCAAATACCATGCCCCAATAACTCAGCGTCAGTTTAAACAAACGGCTAACTTTACCTTTTGATTTAACCCAGACATCGCGCAACGTGGTTGAGATCAATAAGGTCGCAACAAATAAGCCAATGGCCACTTTAAAGTTCATTTCACCGGCATATACCAGTGGGAATACTGCGGCAACAAATATAGCCAACAGAACTGAACCCGCAATTTGAGCGATTAATAATTTGCCCGACATCGTTTTCCAGCGTGACATAGCACCGATACCGGCAAGAGACGTTAACGCGGCTGCCAGAGGAACGAACATGGTATTAAACCAAGCGGAGCCTACGGATAATTTTTCTTGGCTGACGAAATCAACAATCAATGGGTACAAGGTGCCTAATAGAATCGTCAACGTTGCAACAATCAACAAAGCATTATTGGCTAATAAAAAGCTCTCTCGAGACAGTAATTTAAACTTACCCGCAGACGATACTGTCGGCGCTTTCAAAGCATAAAGTGTTAACGATCCACCGACACACAAACCTAAGAGCACGAGAATAAAGACGCCTCGGGCAGGATCCGCGGCAAACGAATGCACTGAAGTTAGGACGCCGGAACGTACCAAAAAAGTACCAAGCAAACTCAACGAGAATGCAAAAATTGCTAATAAAACGGTCCAACTTTTAAATACGCCACGCTTTTCGGTAACCGCCAAAGAGTGAATTAAAGCGGTACCGACTAACCAAGGCATGAACGATGCATTTTCAACAGGATCCCAAAACCACCAGCCGCCCCAGCCAAGCTCGTAATAAGCCCACCAACTACCCAAAGCGATACCCAAGGTTAGAAATACCCAAGCAGCGGTTGTCCAAGGACGAGACCAACGAGCCCAAGCAGCGTCTAAACGTCCGCCTAACAAAGCAGCAATAGCGAATGCAAAAGCTACTGAGAAACCCACATAACCCATATACAAGGTCGGCGGGTGAATCACTAGGCCAAAATCTTGTAATAACGGATTTAAATCGGCGCCATCCGTAGGAATGGAAGGCAAGCTGCGATCAAATGGGTTAGATGTGAAAACGGTGAATAAAATAAATCCAACACCCACCATGCCCATCACGGCCAGCACGCGTGCGACCATATCCAATGGCAAACTGCGGCTAAACAAGGCAACAGCAGCGCCCCATAATCCCAGCATTAATACCCACAATAAAAGCGAACCTTCGTGCGCCCCCCAGACTGCACTGACCTTAAAAATGGTCGGCAATAGGCTATTACTATTATGTGCAACATAGGCGACTGAAAAATCGTCAACCACAAAGCAGTACGTTAAGGCGACGAAGCTAATCAATAAGAAGGTCGCTTGGCCCAAAGCCATCGGTCGAGCATATTGCATCAACCACTCGCGATTGGTTTGCGCTCCGACTAAGGGAGCGATAGATTGCACACACGCAAACGCGAGGGCAATAAGAAGTGCTAAGTGTCCGTATTCGGCTGCCATTGCTAGTACTGCTTTTCAGTGTTTGATTGTTGTTGTGATTGCTGTTGAGCTTCTTGCTTTGCTTTTTCTTCAGCATTTTTTTGCAAGTTCTTAACGCCGTCTTGGTGAGCGGTATCCAAGGCATACTGCACTTCTGGCGGCATGTATTCTTCATCGTGTTTCGCCAATACTTCAGAAGCGATCATCACCTTACGCGAATCTACCTTTCCCATTGCCACGATGCCTTGGCCTTCGCGGAATAAGTCTGGCAGGATGCCTTCATATTCAACGGTCACATTCACTGCACCATCGGTAATACCAAAGCTAACCTTTAGACCGTCATCACTGCGCTTTACGCTGCCTGCAACCACAAGGCCGCCGGCACGAATGGTTTGTCCTGGACGAACTTCACCATTAGCAATTTGCGTCGGGGTCATAAATAAATCAATATTTTGACTCAGAGAGTACATCAGTAAACCAACGGCTGAGCCAAGCCCTATTACCATAAATAAAATCAGTATTAGTCGATTCTTACGTTTCGGATGCATTTTTTCTCTCCCGACGCTGAAGGCGCGTCTGTTGTTCAATCAATTTTTTACGCTGGCGAATCGGCGCAAGTATATTTGCGATAATCACCAAGGCGGTAATGCCATAACAAAGCCACACATAAAAACCGTGCTTACCCATGGCTAAAAATTCTGCAAAGCTGTCAAAAAACATAATATCTCTCTTTATTTCTCAGCCTGTGCCTGAACGAGCTTTTTCACCCAGTTCTTTTTGCGCTCGTGCCATAACACACTGTTACGGGTACGCATGAAAATGAGGGTGACGAATAATAGATAAAAACCGACGATCATTATGAGTAAGGGGATGAGCATCTCCATCGCCATGGTCGATTCTTCTGTTAATTTCAAAGTCGCTGGCTGGTGCAGTGTATTCCACCACTCAACTGAATATTTGATAATAGGAATATTCACGAGTCCGACTAAAGACAAGATCGCACCGGCTTTAGCGGAAGTATCTTCAGTATCCATGGCTCTTTGTAAGGCCATTACGCCAAAGTATAAAAACAGTAATAACAACATTGAGGTTAAACGTGCATCCCATACCCACCAAGTTCCCCAAGTAGGCTTGCCCCAAATTGCGCCCGTAATCAGCGCAATAAAACAAAAGCTGGCACCAATAGGCGCAATCGCCGCAGCAACCCAAGCCGCCATTTTCATCCGCCAGATTAAGAAGATACCACCGGCAATGGCCATCATGGCATACGCACTCTGAGCTAAGATAGCCGCCGGTACGTGAATATAAATAATACGGAAGCTATTACCTTGCTGGTAATCTGCGGGGGCAAACGCAAGACCCCAAACAACTCCAACCACTAGAAAAAGCGCCGCTGGGATGGCGAACCACGGCAACCAAACTGCTGATATTTCGTAAAACCATTTTGGCGACCCCATACGGTGATACAGTCGCTTTATCGCTTCCCACATAATCTAATATCCAAGTTCTATTTTAATATTAACGAGAAAGATTCAATTTCAATGCACCCGCCACTGCAAACGGCGTCAGTGTCATCGATATACATAAAAACGAGGCTAAAAAGCCTAATTGCCCTGCGTATTCCATTCCAATGCCCGCATGATATACCGCGCTGGCCCCAAATATGAGTATAGGAATGTAAAGAGGCAAAATTACTAAGCTTAATAACAATCCACCACTGCGTACTCCGGCAGTCAAGGCCGCACCCACAGCGCCCAACAGGCTTAAAATGGGTGTACCCAATAACAGGCTAAAAAATAACGCACCATAGGCATCATCCGGTAAGTTCATCATTAACGCGAGTAGCGGTGCCACTATGGTGAGCGGTAAGCCACTGATACACCAGTGCACAAATACCTTACCGAGCGCCATGGCAAACAGAGATTCACCCGACGCTAACCACTGTTCTAGCGTGCCGTCTTCAACATCGGCCTTAAACAGCGCATCGAGGGATAATAAGGTCGCTAACAAGGCCGCAACCCAGACCACACCGGCAGCGATTTTAGACAAAAACTTAGGATCAGGATCAACCGCTAGTGGAAACAACGCCAATACCATTAAAAAGAACATCAAGGGGTTGAGCCATTCACCCGGATTACGGGCCGCAATGATGAGGTCGCGCTTGATCGTTGCGGTTACCAGACTCATTTGTGCATCCCCAACTCAATTTGACGTAAGGCCGGAATATCACTTAATGCGTGATGGCTGGTTATCAAGACCGAACCACCACGTTCAACATGCTGTGCTAGCTGAGCTTCGAGCCATTCGACGCCTGCTTTATCGAGGGCGGTAAAAGGTTCATCAAGAATCCACAGTGGCGTTGGCGTTACTAATAAGCGTGCGAGGGCAACTCGACGCTGCTGCCCTGCTGATAATTGCTGGCAAGGTACATCTTCGTAGCCCGCTAAGGTGACTTCTTCTAATGCTTGCCAAAGATCATCTTCTTTCACTTCTGGCCAGCTGCTGACAAACCAACGCAAATTTTCTAATGGGGTAAGCACTTTTTTAATCGCAGAAAGGTGACCGATGTATAAGCGCTGGCGTGCATAATCGTGAAAACAGCTTTGTATATTGGCGCCCTGCCAGCGAACTTCACCATCAAAATCTTGATTCAAGCCCGCCATTAAGCGCAACAAGGTCGTTTTACCCGCACCATTAGGACCGACTAATTGAATAAGGTCGCCTTTTTTTACTGATAAACTTAAATCTTCGAATAAGATACGATCATCTCGTTCACAGCTCACGCTATGGGCTGAAAGATCGCAATGAAGGGTAAACCTGTTCAATTGATCGACAGGAGCTGGGCGGGTCATACATTTCCTATATTCAAGTGCTGAGTTATGGGCTTATTTATGCCAGTATTATAAACAGATTCAATGCTTGCAGGTACTAAATGTAAGCCTCAAGATTGATCTATGTCGGTCGTTAATATGAAATACCGGTTAAAAAGATACGACAACACCACTTTCATGGTTAATTAACCCTCTATAATCAATATGTTATCACGGTTTGAAGCACTACATTTATGGATAGAATTCCTCTTATTAATCCCAAATTGGTCCAAGTGGTTACTGCTAAAGCAGAAAGAACACCTGCGCCTATATTGAGAGCCGAGGTAGTCTCTTCAGAACGGATTAAAGCTGAGCCGGAAAACAGCAGTAAGACTCGCGACAGTGCCAGCAATACCAATAACAACTCTGGTAACAATCAAAACACCACCAACAATCAAAACAGCTCCAAAAATGAAAGTGCGTCACAGAATGCAAGTGCTGCACAAAATGAAGGCGCCGCAAAAAGCGAAAACGTCTCGAAAAATGAAAATCTATCAAAAGAGGCACAGCAATATAAAGTTGTGCTTAAAATCGGTAATCAACAATTTGAAACGATTAGTACAGAGGATTTCAAAAAAGGAAGCCAGCTCGACGTTAAGGTAAGCCCTGGGCCTGAACTTAAAATCATCCGCCCACCCCAAGATATGACCCCGACAGACGTTAAAAGTAATACCACAAACCTTCAGTCACCTGTTCAAGCCGCCATGCAGCAACTTCTAGCAGATCGTATTCCAAAGATTCAATCACAGGGCCTAAGTCAGTTGATTGATCAGTTGAGTCAGCTGATGTCGGGAAGCAAGAGCCTTGCCGCTAATACCGCCCTAATTGAATCAAATACGACATCAAAACTGAATCCGTTATTAGGGAGCTTGCCAGATAACGCCTCAAATACACTAGAAGCAAGCAAGTCAGAGATTAATAAACGGGGCTCATTAATACAAAACCAGACTGGGCAAACAACAAAGCAAGCGTTAGCCAACTTGGCCTATCAATCACTGAGCAAATCAACGAGCCCAGCCGTTGCCACACCGGCTACGTCATCGCAGCAATCGTCGTTGCCATTACAACAAGTTAAGAACTGGCTGCAACAATTGCCAAGCAGCGGTGACATTAGTCATAGTACCGGCTTACGTAACGCGTTAAATAATACAGGGGTTCGTGCTGAAACTCAGCTTAGTCAGCTGGCACAACAATTCGCTTCTTTGAGTAAAGGGTCGCAAGGTGCACAATCAACGCATAACTCAGTAGAAGAAAAGAGTGCCAATACTATTTTTCAGCAATTACAAAAGATACAGCAAAAGATCTTCTCGAAAAGCCCTGAGCCTATATCCCAAACAGATCTGGGCAGCATTGTAAAAAACACAGCCAAAAGCTTAGAGAGCAGTAGCCAAAATATATTATCGAATTTAAAGAACGGGGCTCTCAATAATAAAATAGACACCGCAACTGCTAACCCTGTATTGAATGCCACGACAACGCTGTCGGCGGCGACCAGCTCAACGTCTATCGGCTCAACAACGATTAACCCAACAACGAGCTCATGGCAAAATCCACTACTCAATAGCCAAGCTTATTCAACATTACAAGAGTTGATGAAAGATCCGCTACTGCAAAATCCCAGTTCAAATACTAAGTTTGCTCTGGGTCAAATGCTGAACAACTTGGCCAATCAGGCTGATTCTCAGGTGCGGATTCCGTTGAACTGGCCTGAGCGTAATGGCAATGACGCGGTCATATTACGGACATTACAAAACCTGCTCGGTCACATTGAACGTGAGCAAGGCTTACAATTACAGCAATCCGATAGCAATGTCGCCAACAACCCCAGCCTGACAACGTCTCAAAATCAACAATGGTTACCGCTGTTAATACACCACCAGCAACAATTACAGCTGATTGAATTTTTTATCGATAAAGAAGAAAAAAAGAATGCTCAAGGAGAGAAAAAAAATCACTGGTTTATCAACCTCCATTTCGACTTACCAAAGCTGGGTGAGCTCGGCATCGAAATATCGATGTTCGAAAATGAATGTAATACCACATTCTGGTCTGAATCGTCATTGACCCTAAGTCAGCTTTCCTATCACGTACAACCCTTACGCCAGCGTTTAACTGAGCAAGGTATTATTGTTAGTGATGTGCAATCGCGTCATGGCACACTGGCCAAGCGGAAACACAATATTGAACAGCGACTGGTCGACATTGAAACTTAATACTTAGTGAGCTTTAGAAGGCGAGCATTAAAACGTCGGGGTTTAAGAAGAGGGGTTAAAAAACGATGAAAAAAGAACACTCAAATGAGATACCTGAAAGCCTACTGAACGCTAAACAAGCGATTGCCTTAAGTTACGACGGCAAGCAAGCGCCAACAATTGCGGCAAAAGGCGATAATGAACTAGCACAAGCCATTATTGAATTGGCCTTGCAAGCACAGGTGCCCATTTATGAAAATGCAGAACTCAGCCAATGGCTTAGCAAGCTGGAATTAGGGGATGAAATCCCTCAATCACTGTATATCACAATTGCAGAGATTCTCGCCTTCGTTTATAAACTCGAAGGCAAAGAACCTACAGAGACTTAAACGACCTGCTCAGCTTGCTGAGTCACGGCATTCAATAACCATTGAATATGGCAATCAACAACATCTTCAGGGATCAAATCTACCGCATCCATCAAGATAGACAGTGCCCGATAATGATACGTATCCACCAAACCATGAATCGATGCGGTGAAGAATAATGCTAATTGCTTTTGACGATTATCATTCTGATCTGACATAGAAGGAATGGCATCAATAATTAAAGTCATTAAGTGACGCTGCCACTCTTCTACCAATCGAGCCAACTGCATCTCAACCTCTTGGTCGACTTGCTCCGTCTCTTTTAGATTCAATCGCGGTGGCTGAAACATCAACTGATAATAACCTGGGTCTTGCTGAGCAAAGCCAATGAGTAAACGCGCAAACTGCTGCAAAGCTTGTTCAGCATTAAGAGCATTACCCATTTGTTCATTCATTTCCGCAAAGAACATTTCAAAACCACGCAAGCGCGTCTGTAGAAACAAAACTTCTTTATTAGGAAAATAATTATAAATGTTACTTGCGGTCATCCCCAGCTGACTCGCCAACTTGCGCATAGACAAATGATGAAAGCCAACATCGGCCATCACTTGTGATGCACTGTCCATTATTCTTTGGCGCTGAGCAGCGACTTCCTCTGGCGTAAATGGCTTCTTTGGCATAGGTCGCCCCTTGAAATTATTGTTTTTGTTGTTTTAGTCGATAAGCGTTCTCTATAAAACGACCGTATCTTTACAAAATCAAGACTCTTTGCAGTCTTTTTTACAAATAATGCAAATTAATTGAAAACATTTGATTATTTAGGTCTTTTTCGGCCGGGATAGGAAAAACATTAATACTTTCTTCCGACTCAACTAAATGATAATAAAAACTATAGATAAAAAGACTGATAAATAAATATTTTTGATAAAAGCGACAACCTTGATTCAGGACAAGAGGCTTTTCAATCCTCGAACTAAAATGGATAACTAGAAATATACTCAAAGACAGCAACACCCTTAAAATTCAACAATCATTGATATAAGTAGTCCACATGAGCGAACAATTGCATTGGGATCCTGAGCTGATCCAACGTTATAATCGATCGGGCCCCCGCTATACCTCCTACCCAACGGCGGTTGAGTTTAAAATCGCTAACAGCGACCAGGTAGAGAAAGATTTATTAAGCCAACGTGACCCAGACGTTCCGCTTTCTTTGTATTTGCACATCCCGTTTTGCGCGCATATTTGCTATTACTGTGGCTGTAATAAAATCGTCACTAAAGACCGATCCAAAGCTGAGCCGTATCTAGAATTATTAAAAGCTGAAATTGATCGTAAGGCCGAGTTATTACAAGGCTACCCGATTGTTGAACAAATGCACTGGGGCGGCGGCACACCGACGTTTCTCTCCGATGAACAAATGGTCGATTTGATGGATCATTTACGCCAGCGCTTTAATTTCAGCACCGCTAAAAGCGCTGATTACTCCATCGAAATCGATCCGCGTGAATTGCGCCCCAATACCCTTAAATTATTGCGTGAAATTGGCTTTAACCGCACCAGCTTTGGTGTTCAAGATTTGAATGAGAAAGTTCAGCAAGCGGTTAACCGTATTCAGCCTGAAAGTATGATTCGCCAAGTAATGCTTGAAGCCCGTGAATTAGGCTTCCGCTCGATTAATATCGATTTAATCTATGGCCTGCCACATCAGTCACAGCAAACCTTTTCTGAGACTCTTGAAGTGATTATTGATATGTCACCTGATCGTCTATCCGTTTTTAATTACGCACATCTTCCTGAGCGCTTTAAGCCTCAGCGTCGCATTAAAGAAGAAGACTTACCTAGCCCAGAAGAAAAACTCGCGATTTTAGGTAACTGCATTACTACCTTGACCGAAGTGGGCTATCACTACGTGGGGATGGACCACTTTGCCAAGCCCGATGATGAGTTATCACGCGCCCAAGAAAACAAAGTTTTACACCGCAACTTCCAAGGTTATACCACCTATGGAGATTGTGATTTAATTGGCTTTGGTGTCTCTTCCATCAGCCAAATCAGTGATTGTTATTTACAAAACAGCCCTGATATAAAAGTCTACGAGGAAGCCATTGAAAATAATCGCTTCCCTGTGGTGAAGTTGATTGAGACCCACAAGGACGATCTAATTCGCCGCCAAGTCATTATGGAGCTGCTGTGTCACGATCAAATGATTTTTTCAGAACTCGATCAAGCATTCTCCATTGAGAGCAAAGTCTATTTCGCCGACGAGCTCTCTAAGCTGAGCCCTATGGTTGAAGATGCCTTATTAGAAATCAGTAATGAAGGTATTCACATCACTGAAAAAGGTCGTTTATTAGTGCGCAATGCATGTATGGTATTTGATATTTACTTAAACGCGTCGATTATTCAAAATAGCATCCAATCATACTCTGCTAGCGCCGATGCCAGTGCATCGACTAACCGCCCTCGATTCTCCAAGGCGATTTAAGGCATTTAAAAAAGGGGGAGCTATAAGCCCCCTGGTTTACCCTGCCAAAATGCCCAGCCCTGATCATCGTATTGCAAATACACTCGCTTTTCGAAGGGCTTGCTCTTCGACTCTAAGCTACGCCTTAACGTCCGTGCTTTGTCAAAAGCGGGGGCGTCGATCCAATCTTGTACATCGGCCACATACCACTGCACATAAGCTTCGGCATAATAAGAATCACCGATTTTATAAGGTTTTGATAATTGCAGTAATTTCTTCAAACGACCATAGCCGTAATAAAATCCCCCTTGAAAACCAATACGCTGGCTGGTTTCTTGATCGGCAAAAGAGTAGCGATAATTCAATGAGATACGCTTACGTTGACTGCCCTTTATTTTAACGACTTGAGTCTCTTTTTCTCGGACCACTAATTTATGATTAAACAAGACCTCTAACATAGCGGCGTCTTTATGTTTACTGCTGCGTTCAATACTGTAAGGAATGGCAAATCCTTGCCAAAAAAGAGACTGCTGCTTTAAGGCATCATCGACAATACGAGTTGCCTGATTATTTGTCAGAATTGGCTGACCATTCGCAGAAGAAATACCCACATAGAATAAGGCTAAAAATGGCAGTAAGGTCAGCAACCTATTTAAGGTACTTTTTACCTGTTTATTATTAAATGGCACTTGATACATAACGTTAGACACAACCTGGTCAATAAGATTTCGTAGATAAAACAGTCACCTCGCCTAAGCATAGTCCGAATCTAATATCCTAACAGGCAATTGCCTCTCATAATTAATCGTCTTAATTCACTCTCTTATTCCATTGTCACGAACTTGTCATTAAGCCCTGCCAAAGTAACTACCAGATATTAATCAAACAACTATTTACATAGCACTCAAACTTAACTAGGTGAAGACTATGCAATCTTTCAATACCTTACAGGGCACCCAAGCAGTATTACCCATGCCATTAGAGCAAGTTCAGTCGCTGAATAAGCCGATTGAATCTAAACTGATTGCCTGCTTTAGCCAAGACCCAAAAGAAATCCTGCGGGCGCAACAGCTTAGAGCCCGCGTTTTCAACTTAGTCGATAATGACATCGTATTAGATAAAGATAAGTTTGATGATATTTGCCTCCACCTGTTAGTGAAAGATAGCTTGTCGAATAATATCGTTGGCTATAGCCGCATATTAACCTCGGACTTAGTATCTGAACCGAGTGAGTATTACTCTGCCAGTGAGTTTGATCTCAGTCAGATTATTAAGCCTAATCAACGTTACATGGAAATTGGCCGCACCTGTGTTGATCCTAATTTTCGCAGCGGTGCCGTCATTGGCATGCTGTGGTCAAAAATAGGACAATTTATGCATGAGCAGAATATAGATCAATTGATGGGCTGCGCGAGCATTTCAATGCTCGACGGCGGCGTTAGAGCCTTGGCCATCTTAAATCACCTGCGAGACAAACACTTCTCTGCAGACAACTTACGCGTGGTACCTAAGCTTCCACTGCCTCAATTTGATGTCGCTATTGAAGGTAAAGAGCATGTGCCTGCGCTATTAAAGACCTACCTACGCATGGGCGCTAAAGTATGCGGAGAAGCTTACCTAGATCGTGATTTTAATGTTGCTGATGTGCTTGTTTTATTAGCGAAACAAGACATTGCACCACGCTACTTACGTCATTTTTCATAACCTACGGCCTATTTAGGAAGAACCCTTTGCAGTCGATTCAAAAAAAGTTACGCACCGGTTGGCGCTTATTCCGATTAATACAAAACCTAATACTCGTAATCCTTCTCGTGCCGATTATCTTCAGCCCTCTTGGGCGAATAATCCCTAAACGAAGAGAGATTGCGGGCTCGCTTTACCGAAATTGTTACAAAGCACTCAACATCAAGCTCGTTATTACGGGCAGCCCAACACCTCAGCCAGCACTGTGGGTTTGCAATCATATTTCTTGGCTCGATATTTTATTGCTCGCCGGTAATAACTGTGTGGATTTTGTGGCTAAAAGTGAAGTTGCTGACTGGCCCATTATTGGTAGCATCATCCGCAGAACAGGCACATTATTTATTGATCGTGATAACAAATTCAAAGCTTATAGGGCCTTACCTAAGTTACAGCAACGTCTGGAATCAGGGGTTTCTGTGCTTATTTTTCCAGAAGGAACCACCAGCACGGGTGAATCCTGCTTACCTTTTAAGCCCATGTTTTATCAAGCCGCTATTCGCAGCAACATGCTTATTCAGCCGGTATCTTTATGCTATGAAAATCTAGATGGCAGCCCTTGCACCGACGTTGCTTTCATTGGTGACGATGAGTTTAGCGTCAGTTTCAAACATATTTTAAATAAGCCTCAAATCATTGCACATATTAACTACCTCCCCGTGATGGCAGCCGAGCAATGGCACCGAAAAGAAATAGCCAGTACCAACCAACAACACATCAACTCCAGAATAGATAAACGATTGTACATTTAACAGCCGTGCATTATTTACTCCTTCAGCTACCCTGTTAAAATGCGCTATTTCCCATAGGGTGATCAATGATGTACAAGAAATTTCTGGAATGGATTGTCTCAGCGAAAGGCATTCGCCAACTGATTAATATCTATGGCCCCTACTTTGGTGCAGGTGTAAAAGTTACCTACATCAACAAAGATTTCCGCCAGGCCAAGGTTAGTTTGCCTTTACGTTGGTATAACAGAAACTATGTTGGGGTTCATTTCGGTGGCAGTCTGTATTCCATGATTGACCCCTTCTATATGTTGTTATTGATGAACAACCTGGGTAAGGACTACATCGTTTGGGATAAAAGCGCTGACATTGAATTCATTAAACCAGGGACTGGGACGGTTTCGGCAGACTTCATCGTCACTGATGAGATGCTCGCTGAGATTAAGGAAGAGACCGCCAACGGCGACAAATTTTTACCAACCTACCCGGTTATTATTACCGATGAGAAGGGTGATATTGTCGCCAAAGCGAATAAAACGCTCTACATCCGTCGCAAAAAATAGAAGTCTGCTAATCTTAAGTTATGTTTCATAACCTAAGAGATTCATTGTGAAAAACATCAGTATTGCAGACGCCATCGAAATGATATGTGAACTGAGCAAGGTTTTAGACGATGCTTATTGGGAAGCGAATAGCTGTGACGAAAAAGACCAAATTTATAACCTTGCCAGCATTTTAAATACTGAATTTATCGAGATAAGTAAGATGAGTGTGCAAGATCATCACTTTGAATACGAAGTCATTTCAGTCAGTCAAGAGGCACTGAAGCAAGCGCTCATCCTGTTTCAACAACTCGTTCCTGAATACATTCGTCGCCAAACAACACTCGTCCGCTTGAATGCCTTATTGCATCAATTAATTGTCGCTTTAACGAATTAAACGAAAACCGGCGGCTCAACAGAAAGCAGTTTGATCGATTGAGCCGTTAGCCCGCCTGAAAAACGGGATGGTTTTCAACAACAACCACTTCACTAAAGCCATTTCTACCATTTTCTTTAGCGCTATAGAGTGCTTCATCCGCGGCGGCGATCAGTTGTTCTGGACGAAAATCATTGTCTGGTTCACACCAAGCTAATCCCATACTTAAAGATACATGCTGCCCTGCGCTCGAATAGGCATGAGGAATCATTAAGTTTGCCAATACTTGCTGTAAGCGTTCGGCAACAACTTTAACCCCTTCTGGTTGAATTGACGGCAATAAGACGATGAATTCTTCGCCACCAAAACGCGCAACAAAATCTCGTGGACGCTGAACCGCGGCCTTCAGTTGTTGCGACACAGCAGTTAAACACTCATCCCCTTGCAAGTGACCGTAGTGATCATTAAAAGCTTTGAAATGATCAATATCCATCATAATCAAGCCTAATGAACCTTGCTCTCGACAGGCGCGTCGCCATTCGGCACTGTAAAATTCATTAAAATATCGACGATTAGCAATCTGTGTCAGGCCATCGGTCATAGAGAGTGAAGATAAGCGTCTATGCTCTTTGACTTGCGCGAGGTGCAATTTGATTCTGGCTAACGTTAGAATGGGCTTGAAAGGCTTAACTAAAAAATCTACGGCACCACAGGTTAAAGCAAACAGCTCAATGTCATCGTCAGCATTACCGGTAATTAAAATCGGCACTTGGCGCATTAAGGGGTGTGCCAGCCAGCGTTGGCAAAAGCGGCGTGTCTGTTGCTGGAAAAAATCGTAATCCAAAATCAATAAACTGGGCAATGCCTCAGCTTCTTGTTGCAACCAGTAATCCAGCTGAGTATCTCGTACAATTGAGGTCACCTGTGCTTCAGAAACTAACAAATCTCCTAACAGCGCTTGGTTATTAAGGCCCATATCCGCAATCAATACTAATGGCTCAGTGTCCATACTCACCCTTTGTTACTTGTACTAACAATTATTTTAAATAAATTTACACTCTTATACCGTTCAGTAACGCTTCAAACAAGTATTAACTCTATAATTAATAACATCGACCAGTAGTAATAAGACTTTAATTAATTTAATAAGCCACCTAGAATCACTTCACTTACTTTTCTATTCCCTACCCGAGAGATTAACACTTGAAATTATTACTACCTTTAAAATCAGTTTTGCTTATTTCGTCCTTGGGCTTATTAAGTGCATGTGACCAATCTAGCGATGTCGCTCAACAAAAAACTGAATCTAATTCGACGCCGAATATCAGCGTCAGCGAAAAGAAGTCTAATTTCTTTGCTTTCTTGCAGCCACTAATCGTAAAAGCGAATGCCGATGTATTAAAGCAGCGTGAACTACTACTCGATATACAAGCCGACATAGCCGCACTCGATAGCGATCAAGTTGAAAATCTGGCGGCCTTATTAAAAACCTACCGCGTCGGTGCCAAACTTTCCTTAGAGCAACAAGTGCAAGCGCTGAGTATTAAAGTGAATACCATCCCTGCCGCTCTTGTATTAGCACAGGCAGCTAATGAGTCTGCATGGGGAACCAGCCGCTTCGCGCGCGAAGGCAACAATTTCTTTGGCCAATGGTGCTTCAGTAAAGGTTGCGGCATCGTACCTAATAGCCGCAATAGCGGTGCAGATCATGAAGTTGCGAGTTTCGACAAGCCATTTGATTCAGTAAAAAGTTACATCCGAAATCTCAATAGCCATCCTACTTATGCTTTATTGCGAACGTTGCGCCAACAAGCGCTTGATAATAATGAAGCGGTAAGCGGTGAAGTGCTTGCTCAAGGGCTAATCGGTTATTCTGAGCGTGGTGAAGAGTACGTAAAGGAAATTCAAAGCATGATCCGCTATAATAAACTAAGTCGATTTGATATTTCTAATACGCTTATTATTCCAGCTACTTAAATAGCAGCATCAAACACTTTTCTTCAACCGATACAGGGCAGGATTAAGCTTGATCACAAAAGAACGTCGATTTAGTGACCGATACCAGGGTGCCAGTTTGAAATTCGAACTGCAGCCTAAGTATTGGTTCGGTCTTAAGAAAGAAAAGCAGCAGGCTCTCGTCACCAACTTTGCGGTAGGGGGTGCTGCCATTACAACGCCTGAAAAACTGAAAATTGGTCAGCGTATTCAAGTGACCATTTTGAGTGAGTTTCATAATGTTCGCCAATTACCTGCCGAAGTGGTGCGCTACGATGGCAAAGAGGTCGATTATCGCTATGGCGTTCGCTTTAGTCTGGGTAAACTGCCAGAAATTGCGAGTAATAATACCTTGTTCATACTCAAACAAATTGAACTTGCGTTACGTCAAACATTAAGCCAAAGCTAATAAAGTTGCCGCCAACTTGATATACATCAGCTTGTTCGAAGGCAGCATCCTACCGGCCATCATTTTTGTTTAAGATGGCCGTCTTCAATATTACGATATTACATTAAGGCCCCTCATGAGCAGTGCTAACATTCTTGTCCTTAACTGCGGCAGCTCTTCTATTAAATTTGCAATTTTCGACATGTCCCAGCAAAGCGTATTAATCAGCGGTTTAGCTGAACGTTTATATGAAGCCCAGCCGACCATTAACTGGTCGGGTTTACACAAGGGTGAAAGCTCTATTGCCGATCAAGGGCACCAAGCTGCACTGGATAAGCTGGCATTATTACTGGCTGAATGGAAGATTCTCGATTCATTAACCGGCATTGGCCACAGAGTCGTACACGGCGGTGAACAGTTCTCAGCTTCCACTTTATTAAACGAAGAGAACATCGCAGCCCTAAAAACCCTTAACCATCTTGCACCACTGCATAATCCGGTCAATATGCTCGGCATTGAAGCATGTCAGAAATTATTGCCGCAACTGCCACAGGTCGCTGTCTTCGATACCGCGTTCCACCAGACAATGCCTGAACATGCTTATCTCTATGCCGTACCTCAAGCTTGGTATAAAGATTATGGGGTGCGTAAATATGGATTCCATGGCACCAGCTACCGCTACATTACCGAAGCGTGTGCCAAACTATTAAACAAGCCCGCAGATAAGCTTAATATTCTATGCGCTCACTTGGGTAATGGCTGCAGTGCCAGTGCCATTTCTCAAGGAAAAAGTATTGATACCAGTATGGGTTTAACGCCTCTGGATGGACTGATTATGGGAACACGCTGCGGTAGTGTTGATCCCGGACTCATCGAGTTCATGATGAAAGCGGAAGATGCTAGCATCGAAGAGATTATGGCAAGCCTGAATAAAAAGAGTGGTTTACTTGGATTATCCGGTGGCTGCAGTAATGATATGCGTACCTTATTAGCTCAAGAAGAAGCTGGCAATGAGCACGCAAGCCAAGCCATCAATGCCTTTTGTTATCGCATTGCCCGTGAACTGGGCGCCCTATCCGCCTCTTTAGCCAGCATCGATGCCGTCGTATTTACCGGTGGTATTGGCGAGCACGCGACCTCCATTCGACAACGTATTATCGATTTTTGGCCCAATGCTCAAATAACCCTTGATGCCAATTTGAACAAACAAGCCGGTGACAAACAAGGCATTATCAGCCAAGACGATAGCCCTAAAGTAATGGTTATCGCGACCAACGAAGAACTAATGATCGCCCAAGACTGTTACGAGTTATGCAACCATGATTAATATTTTTATCGCACCAACAGGGCTACACAGTGGCCTCAACAGCATCAGCATCGCTCTGCTTCACGCCTTAGATACCCAAGGTATTAAAGCCTCTTTCTTTAAACCGGTTGCCCCTTATATAGAAGGAGAAGTTGAACGCTCAACTCAAATGGTTAAGCAAACGTACCCGCTAAACCCTCCTCAGCCAATGCCGCTTAAGCAAGCGCAGCAACTGATCAGTACCGGGCAAACAGATCGCTTATTAGAAGATTTAGTCGGCTTACACCATATTGCAACGTCCGGTACCGAAGTCACCATCGTGGAAGGTTTGGTTCCCGATCGTAGCGAGCCTTACACCGCGAAGATTAACGCGGAAATTGCCAAAGCCTTGAATGCGGATATTATTTTGGTGAGCAGTGCAGAAGAGCGCACCTCAGCAGAGATTCAAGCGGATATTAATTTAAACGCGGCCATTTTTGGCGGCTTTAAGGATGGCGGTATCATTGGCGCTATTATTAACAAATATGGCACCCCAACTCAATCTCATTTCATCCTGTCTAACTCAGATGAAAGTGATGCTGAGCGCTTAAGTAAAGCCCCTAAAATAGAATTGGAGCACTGTCGTTTATTAGGTACTATTCCTTGGCAACGCGATCTTATTAGCCCAAGAACCCTCGATATCGCACGTCAATTACAGGCCAGTACGATCAATGCAGGCGAAATTGAAATTCGCCGAGTGAAAACCATCAGCCTATGTGCTCGTACTTTACCGAACATGTTGAATCGCCTCACCGCAGGGTCATTAATTGTGACTCCTGGCGATCGAGTCGATGTCATTTTGGCCTGTGCCTTAGCTGAATCCAATGGCACACCTATCGCAGGCTTAGTACTCACTGGAGGCCTATTGCCTAGCGATGATGTATTACGCTTATGCCAGAAAGCCATCACCAGTGGTTTGCCCATCCTTTCCACAGAAAGTGATACCTTTGTTTGTGCGAGTCAACTGCACGATATCAATACTGCGGTACCCGAGGATGATCTACAGCGTATCAACCTTATTCGTGCTCATATAGCTGAGCATATCGATGTTCCAGCGTTATTGACCGCTATTAAAGCCCCACGCGCAGAACGTCTTAGCCCTGCGGCATTCCGCTTTCAATTGGTTGAACGCTCACGTGCGAATTTACAGCGTATCGTCTTACCCGAAGGTGAAGAGCCACGGACGATTCAAGCCGCTACGATTTGCCAGCAGCGTGGCATAGCCCAATGTATTTTATTAGGTAGAGCCGAGGTTATTAAGCAAGTTGCGGAAGCTCAAGGGATTGAATTACCTGCCGATTTAGAAATTATGGCACCTGATGATATCCGCGAAGATTATGTACCGGATATGGTGGAACTGCGTAAACACAAGAATCTTACAGCCCCTATGGCCGTTGCCCAATTAGAGGATAACGTTGTTTTGGGCACAATGATGCTGGCCCTTGATCATGTCGATGGTTTGGTATCAGGCGCGATTCATACCACCGCCAATACCATTCGACCTGCGATGCAGTTAATTAAAACAGCCCCCAGCGCAAAACTGGTCTCTTCGGTTTTTTATATGTGCCTGCCTGAGCAAGTTTTAGTCTACGGTGATTGCGCCGTTAATCCTGACCCTACCGCAGAAGAATTAGCAGACATTGCAATTCAAAGTGCCGACTCCGCTTTGGCTATGGGTATCCAGCCTAAAGTCGCGATGATCAGTTATTCTACCGGAGCGTCAGGTACCGGCAGTGATGTCGAAAAGGTCAAGCAAGCCACCGCCATTGCCAAACAATTGCGTCCGGATTTGATTATTGATGGGCCTTTACAATACGATGCTGCAACAACTGCTTCTGTGGCAAAAAGCAAAGCGCCCAACAGCCCTGTGGCTGGACAAGCAACCGTATTAATCTTCCCTGATCTAAATACCGGTAACACAACCTATAAAGCTGTGCAACGCAGTGCTCATGTCATTAGCGTTGGCCCAATGCTGCAAGGACTGCGTAAACCCGTAAATGATTTATCAAGGGGCGCATTGGTTGAAGACATTGTATACACTATTGCTCTGACATCGATACAAGCCCAACAACTAAAATCATAGGGAACGATATGAGCGCAAAAATAACGGCAATAATAGCCACAGGCCTACTTTTTATTAATGTTATTTTTTGGTGTTCGCTCCTATTTATACTCACCCCCATTAAGTTCATCCTCCCTGAAATAGCGGTCCGTAAGATTATGGACCCTATTTTCAATGCCATTGCCAGTGCTTGGATCTCATGCAATAGCGGCTGGATGAAACTGACTCAAAATACCGAGTGGGACATCGAGCTGCCTGATAACCTAGACCCTAAAGGTTGGTACTTTGTTTCTAGCAATCATCAAACTTGGGTCGATATTCTGGTCTTACAGCATGTACTCAATGGAAAAATACCTTTTCTTAAATTCTTTTTAAAACAGGAATTGATTCGCGTACCTATTATGGGACAAGCGTGGTGGGCTCTGGATTTTCCTTTCATGAAGCGTTTTTCCAAAAGCTATCTTGAAAAACACCCAGAGATGAAAGGGAAAGACATTGAGACAACCCAAAAAGCTTGCGAAAAGTTCAAGTATATACCGACCAGCGTGATGAACTTTTTCGAAGGTACTCGACTGACGCCAAGTAAGCATGAAAAACAACAATCCCCTTATAAGCACCTGCTCAATCCCAAGTCAGGGGGTTTTGCTTTTGCACTGAATGCCATGGGAGATAAATTCCAATCGCTATTAGATTGCACCATTGTTTACCCTGATGGTATCCCAAGCTTTTCAGATTTCATGCATGGTAAGGTGCCAAAGGTTATTGTACGTATTCGAGAAATCCCCATTCCAGCTGAATTTTGCCAAGGGGATTATGAAAATGATGCCGAATTCAAGCATCAATTCCAAAGCTGGATTTCTACTATTTGGCAAGATAAAGATAAGCAGATAGAGTCTTTACAGGAAGAACGCTTAACTCAAACTGATACGACACAGGCCAATCCAGCTTAGCGCTTACATAATATTTTAGCTAACCACGCAGTTTCGGCCGTTTGCCTTTGCTTGATATAAGGCACGGTCGGCATCGCGTAATAAAACATCCTCATCATCACTTTGATTCGGTATCATTGCCGCCACACCAATACTGATAGTAACGCTGTCCTCATTCGAATTCGCGTGCGTAATATTGAGTGCCCTGACTTTTCGACACATATTTTCAGCAATATTCTGAGCACTCGCCAATGTCATCCTTGGCAGAAGCACTACAAACTCCTCACCACCATAACGTACCACTAATTCTCCAGAGCGCTGAGCATAAGACTGCAAAGCCAAGCATACTTGGCGCAGGCATTCATCGCCGGCCTGATGCCCATAAAGATCGTTATATTTTTTAAAGTAATCAATATCAATCATAATCAGTGAAATCGAATCTTGTGTACGAACGGCTCTACGCCACTCCAGATCAAAACAATTTTCAAAATGTCGACGATTAGCCAGCCCCGTTAAACTGTCTGTGGTAGACAATAAATGCAGTTCCTCACTTAACAAGGTTAAGCGTTGAGCATCAAGGGATAACAATCGATTTTTAACATAATCGACCCTAGCCGATTTTTCTATTTCATAGCCTAAATAGATACCCATCGCAATCAACAAACCCCAAAAAGCGGTAAACATGGGTAACATTATATAAATTAGACGATCTATTTCAGGGTGATAAGGTGCAAAAGTTTTACTATAAGCAACGAAGACATAACAAACAAATACAGTCACCGAGCTGATCGTAATGGCCCGCAAATACGATCTTAAAGTAATTAATATAAACACCTGCCAAGGTACAAGGCCGAAGTGATACGCATAACTATAAGGTTCATCTAACATATAAATAAATAGAACCACACTTAAACCAATCACTATCATGCCTAATGAGGTTATTTCTATGACCCAACGAAGCATTTTATGATTAAAATAGACAGCTATTCCGAGCAACATAACGGCCGAAATGAAAACCCTAATTAACCACAGGGTATCCGCTTGCGCTTGACCTAATGCATAATCTGAAAAACCAAATGACAAATACAGTAAAATCCCAAAAGATAAAATAAGACGTGACGATTTAATGAAAGCCATATTACTGCGTTCACTATAATCCTGCTCAATATCACTTGGGAACTTTAGTTCTTTAAAGCCTTTGGATAACAATCCTTGATAGCGGTTGATCTGTTGCTCGATCTTTTCTAACTGCTCATTAAACAATTGAGTTGTTGAAACCACAGACACTCCTAGCTTTCATTACTACTGAACATTATCTGATGCCTTACTCATACGCTGACATGACCTAATTCATTATGGCCATTACTGAACTTCAGTGTAGACTTATATCATAGTGATGACATATAGCCCTTTACACAAAAATTAGTATTATAAACAAATAGCCCTAAGCTAATTACTAAAACTAACAAAGGAAGCAAAAAGCAATGAAGGTTTTCGACGACATTTCACAATCGATAGGCAATACCCCACTCGTTCGCATCAATAAACTAAGCCAACACCCTAAGCTTTATGTAAAATTAGAGAACCGCAACCCAGCACACTCAGTCAAGTGTCGCATTGGCGCGAATATGATCTGGCAAGCGGAGAAAGATGGCAGTTTAAAGCCTGGCATGGAGATCATTGAACCGACCAGTGGTAATACCGGTATAGCATTGGCGATGGTCGGTGTGCCTCGCGGCTATAAAGTAACCCTCGCTATGCCAGAAACAATGAGCATAGAACGCCGCAAAGTGATGCAAGCGCTTGGCGCTAATATTGTTTTAACAGAAGGCCCTAAAGGCATGCAAGGAGCCGTTGATAAAGCCAACGAATTGGTCGCTGCCGCGAATGGTAATGCCATTTTACTCCAGCAGTTTGAGAATCCAGCCAACCCTGCTATTCATGAACAAACGACAGGCCCAGAAATTTGGCAAGATACCGACGGTAGCGTCGATATATTCATTGCCGGCGTCGGCACTGGTGGCACGATATCAGGAGTCAGCCGCTACATTAAACAAACTCAAGGTAAAGCCATTACCAGTGTTGCTGTTGAGCCTGTAGATTCTCCCCTTATAAGCCAGACGATGACGGGTGAAAGTATTAAACCTGGTCCTCATAAAATTCAAGGCATTGGTGCTAACTTCATCCCTGGTAACTTAGATATTGATTTAATTGATGAAGTAGAAACTGTCGGCAATGATGAAGCGATGGCAATGGCGCATCGTTTAATGGCTGAAGAAGGTATTCTGGCCGGTATCTCAAGTGGCGCTGCACTGGTTGCTGCGTTACGACAAGCTGATCGAGTTGAAAATAAAGACAAATGTATCGTCGTTATTTTACCTGACTCAGGGGAACGCTATTTAACCTCACCTCTTTTTGCAGGAATGTTTGAAGACAAATAGTGAATACACCTTGAAACTATCCCTCTTTTAATTGTTGGACAAAAGAGGGAGTTTATCTAGCGCCAATCAATGCCTCAAAGCGAAACATAATTATCGGTGTAATATCATATTCATTATCACTTTGCGTTTCTAGCTCAGGATTTATTTCAGCAAACACCCAGTTTTGATAGATTTTTCGTCGATAGCGCACACCAATGCCGTAATTTTTAAATGTCGCATTCCCAATCGTATCACCCGCAGCGCGAAAATAATAAGCCAGTGCCTCAACAGCATTTAGTTCATGAAATAAAGTGACACCATAATTCAAATCAAAATAATCATCGTTCAATAGGTATTGTGCTCCCCCCGAATACCTTATTAACCGATCAAGACTTAATGGCTGATTTAATTCAACATTTGAGCTTTCTCCAATGCCATCACTACCAGACCAGAAAATTGTTTGTGTAGCTTTCATTCTAAAGTCATCGAAATAGGCATATCGTCGAAATCGAAGGCGACTAAAAGGATCAGGCGGAAAACCCCAGCGAATCCCAGTATCGACATTCACTTTCCAACGCTCCGTTTCTTGAAACACATAGCGTAGCGCAGTTGAGTACTCAACGTTTTCTACGGTGTTTATGGGGTTATTTTCTCGCTCTCCATCTTCATCCTCGGAAGACTGAAATAAAAGATTAAAACGCTCATCGGTATTGGGCAAGACCAGCTTGATACTGATACCGTAATTATAATCAACCGGTTGACCTATTTCACGGCGAGTGAAGAAGGATATTTTAGCCCGACTACCACTCACATCATCATCAATAATATCGTCACCAAAGAAGGTATCGATAAAAAACCCATCGACATTATAAGACAGGCTATCAATGTATTCTTTTAGCCAATCATGTGAATAGTCTATGATTTTTATGTTTGCTTGCTCTTCCTCGACAGTATGAACAATTTCAACTGCTTGATTACCACTGCCCTCTTGATGATCAAAGGTATGTAAATACTGCTCTTCAATGCCCCAGCACGCATTAAAAGACAACAGTATTACGAAGAGAAATAGATTTCTCATCAGCTTCCTTTCACGCTCTCATTATATTGCTCAACCGGATCATGATGAATTAGCACATCAGCACGTGGGTACTTTTCAATCAATTGCTCAACCAACCACTCTCCTTGAGAGTGCGCATGAAATAAAGAATCATCAGCGGAAAAATCTAAATGAACCTGAATAAATTGAACGGTTCCAGATTGCCTCGTTTTAATATCATGACAGCCTAAAATTGAAGTATTTTCCGCAACCAATTCCTCAATCGTCTTGACGACATCAGGATCCAATGCATGATCCATCAACATATTAAGCGCTTCTTTAGCGATACTAAATGCACTTTTCAATAGAGCCAATACAATAAATAGGGCCACAGCAGGGTCGAGCCACACTATATTCCACTGAGCCCCTAACAAAGCTACCATTACAGCCACAGTCGCTAGAATATCGCCGACATAATGAGCAGAGTCTGCTTTAACCGCGAGAGAACCCGTTTTACTGTAGACCCAGCGCTGATAAAGAACCAAAACAATCGTCAAAACAAATGAAAGAGTCATCACCCAAGCCGCTAGCTGCCATGATTCAATAGGCTGAGGGTTAATTAAACGTTCACTCGCATGTAAAAGTAAAACAAATGCAGATCCAGAGATAAATGCCGATTGCATCAAAGCCGCAAGAGATTCAGCTTTACCGTGGCCAAAAGGGTGTTCTTTATCAGCCGGTGAAAATGCAAAACGAATAGCAAAAAAGTTGATTAACGAAACGATAATATCCAAACTGGAATCAGCAAAAGACGCTAGAACACTGGAAGCATCCGTATCGACCCAAGCAATCCCTTTACCTATAATAAGAATCGCTGCAATAATAATAGAAAATATTGCGGCACTTTGCGTCAACCTAGCATCATTACCCATAAAATCCGGATCCTTTCATTTAATAACCCATCAACAACAGAAATATTACTACAGTGTAATGCCGCAAGGCCAAGGCAGCTAGCTTCCCTAGATATAAATTAACCGTATTCTTAATTTTGACAATAAATGAGCACTATTTCGTATTTATTACTGAGACAGACTATTGACGATTCTATGTAAGCAGGCCACTATTGCTGGATGTTAACTTCACTGCGGCTATCGCGTGATAAAGGATATGCACCCCATGACAATTAGAAATGCTCTCATCGTAGACGACTCAAAATCTGCTCGTATTATGCTTCAACGCCTACTTGAGAAAATGGATGTTATTGCTCTAGGGGTTGAAAGTGCCGAAGAAGCTCTAAGTTATTTAGAAGATCAGCAACCTGATATCATTTTCATGGATCACATGATGCCAGGAATGGACGGACTTGAGTGCACTCAAACGATTAAGAATAATCCTAAAACTCAAGGCATCCCCACCATCATGTATACCTCTAAAGAAGGTGATGGATATAATTCCTTGGCTAGGTCTCACGGAGCTAATGGCGTTTTACCTAAGCCCGCAAACCAACAAGCTATTATGGCCGTTATTAATTCGTTAGAGAGCACTGCAGCCAATGACGTCACGGACACTCATGTGAATGTTAGTGATACCCATCAAATTTCAATAGACGCTATTGAAAAGATGATCCAACTTCGCTTGAACACCTCGGTTCTTTCTGCCAAAGCTGAAATTGCTGCCGGTTTAGATGGTGTCAGTCATCAGCTATTACAAACTCAACAAGAACGACTGACTATTGCCGAGCGCAGCCTTAAGCAACATATCAAGCCGCTACAAACGCAATTATTTGAGTTGGCGGATGACAATTCGTTGTTTAAACGCATTCAGCCTCAACTGCAAAAACAGATCATGGTGATTGCAGATAAAGTGAGCCGTAAAAAAGTTGATATTCTAGCTAAAGAAAATGCGAGCAAAATTCAACAATTAGAAGAGCAACAAAACAACTTACTTGTTGAAATTGCTAATCAATCTCAGACAGCCATGCTTAAAGGCCTAATAGGCGGGGCTTTATTAGGCGCGGCTATTGCTATCGCTACTGGTTTTATCATTTAGAGTTTTATTGTAAATAATAGCTGTAATCACTGAGTATCAATACTCAGTGATTACACGCTTCCCTGCCATCCGCTTTACCAGACTCTCTACTTTGTCGCACCCTGACTACTAGACATATTCACAGTATCATTAATAACCAAATTACTTGATCTATGTCTTCTAAAACACCCTCGCTATCGTTAGACTACAAGCATTACAAAAAAATATTCTCACACGAATTACATTTTAGGGATGAATTGATGAAGTTTAGATTTTTAGGTCTCACACTACTCGTACTGCTCACAACCGGTTGTGCTATTGCCACGCCTTTTGTTGCAGCGGGCGCTGGCGGGCATGCAATTGGCCGTTATGAAGAAAATATTAAAGTACGAGGAGCCGCAGCATTACAAGAAGAGCCTGATCTGCTGACTTTTTCTGTCCAAGCGATTGCCAGAAATAATCTTGATAAAGCCGTTATCACCTACAAAAAAGGGTTAAATAGCAAAAGTTATAGCGATAATATTAAGTCTCTTACCCTTTATCAGATTGGTTTGTTGTACATGAACCCATACGCCGAACAGCGTAATGATGACGAAGCGCTAAAATACTTCAAACGCCACCGCCAGCAATACCCAGATTCTCGCCTACGTAAAAAAATCGAAGCTAAAATTGCTTTAATTAATCAGCGTAAATCTGATAACAGCCAACTAACGGCTAAAGAATTACTATCCCTTGCAGATCGTAAAACCCTGCTTGAACAATCAAACATTCCCTTTGATGCTGAACTAACACCTATGAGCGAGCGAGCCATTACCGGTGACCGAGTTAGCGATGCAGAAAGTGTGTACCTTATTTTATATGAGAACAAAGCATCCTCTGCAAGTATGCGATCCAAAGCGCTATATCAAATTGGCTTAATTTACATGAGTGAATACAATAACCATGGCAATAACGCTAAAGCTTTAAATTACTTTCGTAAAATTACCCAAGAATTTCCTGGCAGCCCAATAGCTAAGAAAGCCAGTAAACGTATGAGCCAGGTAATTAATCGCCAGTAAGGCTGTTAGTATTAAAATGACCACTTATTTGATGACTAAATATTTCAGTTCCAGATAACAGGCATAAAAAAAGCGGCTAATGAAGTGACCCCCAATAGCTAGACAAATAACTTTGGGGGACTTCATGTCCAAATACAGTAGAAGCTTAAAAATAGTCATCGCTAAAAGATATTTAGATGACGAACCCTCTCGCCAATTAGGTCGAGAGTACGATATACCCGCCAAT
>Ga0209292_1000208_pt1 | contig 81240 bp, 64 predicted proteins | sample GOMGulsemesocosm_2_FD_184634 | JGI IMG/M metagenome (GOLD analysis project Ga0209292, IMG submission 184634) | Methane-oxidizing microbial communities from mesocosms in the Gulf of Mexico - GOM9C Gulf of Mexico (SPAdes) (version 2) | ecosystem: Environmental > Aquatic > Marine > Cold seeps... | reverse complement strand
ATCAGTTTATTCAAAAGACATTAAATCAGTTAAGTTATCATCATCATTTATGCGATTTGGCAACTTTTTAAATAAGTACAGAAAATAATAATAAGGGTTAATGTCATTGGCCAGGGAGGTCATGACAATACTATACCCAAGCCATTTCAAGATGCAGGATTCAGCTAGAATTAGAAACGTCTTTAGGCAAGGCATTGATTGAAGAGAATGGTTATTCCCTTCTCAAAATTAATAACGAAGCATGAAACTCGCATCTTGAGGTGGTTTGGGTATGTAAAGTCTTACACTGGCCGTTGCACCATTGACTGATTTTGAAAAAATCCAATTTTTTCTATTATGCTGATATCAACATAATAGAAAAACACGATGCTCCAAAAACGTTGCTCGGTGCGACCAATGGTGATGTCGTTACATCCGTTATTGCAACGGCGAGCGAGTCGGGTATTATTATCTTCGATAATTTCACTACCTTGTAACGGGAAAGTGACCAAGTTGAAGCAACAGTTAAAAAACAACTATATCACGGCTTCAATGAGTGGTCGTGGTGCGTGTTGGGATAACGCCGTTGTTGAACGATTTTTCGGTAGTTTGAAAAATGAATGGCTGTTAAATATTTATCATTTAACACGTCAGGGTATGAAAGAAGATGTTGAAGCTTATATCACATATTACAATCAGATCAGGCTGCATACATCAAATGGTGATTGTTCTCCAATTGAGTTTGAGCAGTACACAATAAATGTGCCTTATACTGCTTGACCAGAACAATAGCTCATACGCCTGTGAAATCGACCTAAGCTATGTACATAGGTATGTTAAGTTATGTGTTTCAAAAAATTAAAAGCCTTTAAACCTAGTTGATGTGAGGTTAAGTAACATTTTTTGAATATGATTGGCTTAACTAGGAATAAATTAGCTTGCTTGTTAGAAGGCTGATGCTAAAGCCAAGCTCCCCCAATTGAATTAGGGAAACTTGCACAGGTTAATAATTGATTAATTTCAGAAATGAAAAAATTTTTATAAAGCGTGAATGAACTTATTGTATTTAATTTATTGCATCATAGAGGCGGTTTTAGGGTTAGCCAAAAGCTCCGCAAAGACTTGCCAGCGTACTTTATCATCTCCTGCTGCAGTGAGTTTATCAACATATTTGCGTACTAGATCTTGCCCTAAGTTATAGTTAATAACATAAGCACGATTCGCCTCTATAAAGCCGATTCGCTGTTGAGCCTTTTGCATACTAACTAAAGAATATTTCATTAATAATTCAATTGCTTTGTCTTTTTCAATAATGCCATCAAGGTACTGAGCGGCAACAAGGTTATCAATATAGGAAAGTTGCTCTTTTAAAGCTTGAATTTCATAATATTTTTTAGCTTTACTTGCGTCTAAACCTGCTAGTGGAAACAGCACCTCTTGCTCGAATTTCAATCTATCATCAGCATTAAAAACGACCTGAATACCATAATTAGCGCTACCCTCTGCTAATAGTGATATAGGTGAAAAGAGTGGGTAAACACTGTATTCCATCCAGCCATTGTTATTCACTAAATGTTGCTCCATTTGAGAATTAAACACATGGTGCCCGGGGTAGCCTTCGTGGCTAGCAAGATCGACCGCGCGGTCTATATAAATAGGAAAATCGGTATTTAGTTGGATTATGCTGAAACTATTGCCTTTATACCAATTGTAACCACTCCATATTTTATCTTTGACGTATTCAACAGTAAAACTCTCCTGTTCAGGTAAGGCTATATGTTGCTTTGTACGCTGACGAGCTTCATTTATTGCTGCTTGAAATACTGAATCTAATTTGGTTGTATCAATAATAAATTGACTTTGAAACTCGTTATATCTTTGATGTAGAGGTTGTTCACCCGGTAATAATTGTTCAAGTTTATTCAATACTAAATCTAGTTCCGTAATATTTATTTCAGGTGAAATAGCGTCATACAATCCTATGGATTCCTGTTCAAAGCTAAGTGGTTCTTTCAATAGTTGACGAATAAATACCACAACTGATTGTAATTGAAGCTGTAGAAACTCTTTTCGTTGTTCCTGTTCTTTAGATACTTGAACTTGCTTAATATCAATAAGGAGCTGTTCGGTTAGTTGTTTTAATGTATTTAATTCAACGGGTTCACCGGTTGGCTGCCATTCTTTTGGTCCATAGTAAGCATCAATATAAGCGTTATGATGCTGGCCAACGTTAAGGGTGAGTTTGACATATTCGGCAGCGATATCATTTAAATTTATCATAGTATCTTTTGGGCTGTTATTTTCTTGAACTGACATTTGCCTTTGACCACATCCACTAAGTAAAAGTAAAGTGATAATAATAAAAGGGATCGTTAGGTGCGTTAGTTTTATCAAGACAGCTATCCTTGGGTTTTATTTTAAATGTTTGTATACAATATACCCTTGGTAGGACTGCAAAGCAAGACTAGCTTTACTGACCCTATAGTATTACTGTTTCAATCGGAACTTGACAAATATCAAGTATTTGAGGGGGCTTTTGATAGAAAAAAGGATCAGACCGTAGTCGTCTCTCAGATAATTTATTTTTAAAAGAAATAGTATTTGTTCGCTCAATCATAATTTTTAACTGTTTACTTTTTGGTAAGTCACTGGCAACGCTTATATTTTTAATTGTTGTAGCCGCGCTAGCGTCATTAAAGATACCGTTATTTTTAACATTACTACGATTAATTCTTTGCACTATATTCATTCCATGAATTACTCGACCGAATATAGTCATAATACTATCTAGGTACCTTGGCGCTTGACCTATAACAATATAAAAATCAGTTGTCGCTGTATTGGGCGCATTATTACGTGACATCCCTATGACTCCTGGGCAATGAGTTAACCAAATCAGTGAATTCTCATTATTTTTGGCGGCGGCAAAACCATCTATAAACCCTGTTTTGGCAGCAAACATGTCAGGAGACTGTACTAAGGTAAATCTTTTATTTGCTGTATTAGTTATCTGTGGCTCTATAGGTAACTGCAATAATTTGTTTGTTATTTCAAAATTCTTATTACCATTATCTTCATCAATACTGGTGCCGGCTTGCGCGACAAAACCATCGATAACCCGATAAAAAATTAAACCATTATAGAAGTTGCTACGAACCAATTTTTTTATTTGAGTAACATGTTTTGGAGCAAAAAAAGGATTCAGTTCAATAATAACAAGCCCTACGTCTAGTTCTAGATATAATAACTGGTCGGCATTTGGTACTCGATAGAGTGATTTGTTTATATTTGTGGCATGGCTTGATAATGTTACACAGAATAATAAAACCACCAGTAAATTAATTCTAATAATCATAATTTTCTCGCTATTTATAAAAATATAAAAAGCCACACTAAAGAGCTTAGTGTGGCTTTATTTTAATAAAATTAACTTAAGTTATTAAAATGATTTTTTTATACCAACGTAGAAGAACCTTCCACGATGAGAGTAAAGACTATCATCAGTAGATGTTAAGGTCGCTTTCAGGAACGGTGCTTTTTTGTCAAACACGTTCTGCACACCCAAGTTTACATCGGTTTCGATACTATCAATAAAGTAGCCAACTTGCATATTATGGAAAACTGTTGCATCCATTTCATCCGTTTCAGTTGCTTTAATTTTAGAGTTGTAACTGAAGTCCCAAGTTGCACGGAGGTTATTCATTGACCAATCCATTTGGAAAGATGATTTAACTTCAGGAATACTACCAAAAGCATCATCATAAGTACCGGTAAGGTCTCTAAATGGATTACCACTTACATCTTGAACTTCAAACTTAGTTGCATAAGTCGTATCTAGATTAAAGCGCCATTCGCCCATATCTGTTGATAATAAATAGTTAATATTAACATCAATACCGGCTAAGTTACGTGCTGCAACATTATTCGCGGGAGAGAAAACTTCTAGAAGGTATCCGGTGCCATTGCCAGCACGTTTCACATCATTTGCATACTCTGGATTGCCTGCATGGTGTTGATCTATAACATAGCGATCACTGGCAAATACCACATTAGTTTGTTCAATAGAAAAATAATCAAGTGTCAGTGATAAATTTTCCATTGGCTCTAACGCCATGCCAACAGTCATGTTTTTAGCTTCTTCAGGTTTAAGATCGATGTTACCACCACCAACAACTGTTATGTTTTGAATACCATTTACCATGTTAGCAGGGTTTAAACCTAAAGCATTACATGTCGGTGTGTCGGCAATGAAACCTTCTTTGTTTTCAAGGTTACATGGGTCATAGACTTCCCCAAGTACTATTGTTTTACCTTGATACATTTCAGCCATTGTTGGTGCACGGAAACCTGTACTATAAGTTGCACGAAGTTTTAATATATCCAATGGTTGATAACTTAAACCAAATTTAGGGTTAAAGGTACTTTCATTAATATCGCTGTAGTCACTATACCGACCTGCAGCTTCAAAGTGTAAATTCTCTAATACGGGTACAGATAATTCAAGATACATTTCAGTAATTTCACGTACCGGAGAAACTACTGGCGTAGTAGTATCGCCCCATGAAACATCAAATGTTGCTGTAGCCTGTGCTTGATCTGCTCCCATTGACAATTGATCTTCACGGTATTCTAAACCGGTAGAGAACATCAAATCACCGGCAGGTAATTCCATAATAGGGCCAGAAATATGCGCTTGCATAAACATTAGACTATTACTATTTGTTGTGGTTGGTTGGGTAACATTAATGAAATCTAGCATTTCTGAAGTAATAGAGCCTTCAGGACCAAATACATTTAAGGCAACACAGTTTGGATCTAGTTCTGTTTCACACTCGTTTGACAAAGCACGTTCAATCATAATAATTGATGGTTGTGTACCAGCCGTGCGAGTCATATCAGCAGTTTGGCTTGAAAAATTGACTTCCCAATCGTACTCATCAAATATGGTACCTTGTAATCCTAAGGTGTAACGTAATATCGTACTTTCTGTTTCATAAATACGGGGACCATATTCACTAAAACGTCTGGCAGCATTACCTGCTATGCCGTATGGGTTATATTTTTGATTTGCACCCACACCAAAGTGATTGCCCTCAGCATCATCATACTGTAAAAAGGCGTTAGGAGTATCTGCGAGACCAGCATAATAACCAGTATCTACACCTGGAGGAGCCTGATTACCACGAACAAAACCATCATAAAGTGAAAATTCGGCAAAAAAGTTAACATCATCATTTAGGTCATAATCAGCACTAATAAAAACAGTGTTGCTTTTATTATCATTTGCTCCAGATTGAACCGCTCGATAGTTATAACTCATGGTATCATAAGTATAAGGTACTGTTGTTCCTAGAGGGTCAGCAGCATCAAGTATTGTCCAATTACCCGCTTCTAAACCAAAGCCCGAAAGTTTGGCATTTGGTGCCGTGCTTGAGCCTCTATTGACATGTCCTAGATATGTTTGATCAATATCCTTGGTCATATAGCGATCTTTTTCTAACCAACCGGCATTATTTTTAGTTGATGCCGCAATAAGCACACTACCTTTGTCTGTGCTGAAACCCAAGCGTAAGCCTACTTCACGCTCTTGTGCGTCACCTCGTGATGATTCACCGTAACGAGCATTTACTTCTAAACCTTCATAACCATTGTGGGTGATAATATTGATTACGCCGGCAATGGCATCTGAACCATAGATAGCTGAGGCACCATCTTTTAATACTTCCATCTGAGAAATGGCTTCAAATGGAACTGAAGAAAGATCTACTAAGCCGTCTTCATCAGAGCCAACCATGCGTCGGCCATTTAATAAAACTAATGTATTTGTCGCTTCAATACCACGAAGCGTCGCCGTTTGAATGTTCCATGCACCCGAGCTACTTTGGTTATTTCTACTGTTACCCGTAATTGCAGGCAAGCGACGTAATGCCGAGCTAACATCAGTAATACCAAGATTTGTAAGCTGAGCTTTAGTAACTACGGTAATAGGCGATGTGGAAGCAACTTCTGCACGTGCAATACGTGAGCCAGTAACCATAATTTTTTCTACTTCCTCTTCTTCAGCAGCAAAGGTAGGTGTTGCAATACTAGATGCTACAGACAATATCGCAATTGAAAGTGATGATAGTTTAAATGTTCTATTACTAGTCATTATTTTTCCTCATAAATGTTCTTTGTTTTTGTATTAATTATAGGTGTACTTAAATTCAAAGTATACACACTATATATATACTTTATATTGTATACAATAACAATGTTTTGTTTAATATGACTTGAAGCTAGAATGATAGAATAGTAGTTAGAATACTGATAATTAAAGATTAGTTTTGATTTGAGCAAAATAAATAAAATTTGAATATTGAGGAAATATCTGAGCAAGGAAGCTAAAACTTTAGTTGACGTGTCGCCGAAAAAGGATAGTCAAATATGGAAAGTTCTTCACAGTAAAATTAATTATTTGAGTTTTCGCAAAGAAAATATCTTGCAGGTATATAAGCTAAGTAGGCTGATAAATCAGCTTAATTATTGATTTAAATGAACTGCCGCTCGCAAGTGAGCGGCTTTTTAAGAAGGGCTGGTGTTATCTTTGTAATGCTTTAGGTAATAATTCCTGTGGCATATTTTGATAACAAATAGGTCGTTGAAAGCGCTTCATTGCTTCGCTGCCTACCGAAGTGGTTCTGATATTTGTAGAAGCAGGGAATGGGCCACCGTGATTCATTGACGCACATACTTCTACGCCCGTTGGCATCTGGTTATAAATTAAGCGGCCAACTTTGTGAGCAAGCGTTTGGCTAAGCTGTGCTGATAAGGCTAAATCGGCATCTAGGCCATGAATCGTAGCGGTTAAATTGCCGGTAAGTGTGTGGGTAAACTTCATCATTTGGGCAAAATCATTACAACGCACAATTAACGCGCTAAAACCAAATAACTCTTCGTGCAACTCTGGTGTGTTTTCATAAGTTTCAAAGTCAGTGGCAAATAAGGCCGCAGAACAATCTTGCTCTCTGCCTTGTAAACCTGATGCCAATAACTCAACACCGGTAACGGCTGTGCGTGCTATTACAGCATTATTGTATAGCTGGCACATCGCAGGTGTTAGCATAACGCCTGCGGCTTGCTCGCTTAATGATTGTGCTGCAGCATCAACAAATGCTTGATACTCAGCAGTTGATTCTTTACCAGCAATAACTACCCAAACGCCAGGGCTAGTGCAAAATTGTCCTTGCCCCATTACTAGCGAGGCAACTAAACCTTGAGCGATAGCTTGAGTATCTTTGTTTAATTTTTCAGGCATCACATATTGTGGGTTAATGCTGCCTAGTTCACCATAAAAAGGAATAGGCTCAGGGCGTTGGTTAATTTGCTGTTGTAAAATCATACCAACACGTTCAGAGCCAGTAAAACCAACCGCTTTAACGAGTGGATGAGTCACTATTTGGCTAGCAATAGCGTAGTTTTTTCCTTGGATAAGAGAAAAAACACCTTTGTCTATATCACAAATTTCAATGGCAGCTAATATAGCTTGAGCAACTAATTCAGCGGTAGCAGGGTGAGCAGCATGCGCTTTCATCACCACTGGGCAGCCTGCTGCAAGGGCTGATGCGGTATCGCCACCCGCAGTTGAAAAGGCTAATGGGAAGTTACTAGCGGCAAAAACACTTACTACACCTAAAGGTAAGTAACCTAAACGGGTATCGGGTTTTGGTAGTGGTTGTCGATCGTTATCAGCTAGGTCGATAACAGCATCATATTCACCTTTTTCTAATAAATTGGCGAATAAACCAAGTTGGCCTGCGGTTCTACCACGTTCACCTTGAATACGCATGGCTGGTAAGCCGGTTTCAGCACAAGCTGTTTCGACTAGTTCATCACCTAAAGCAACAATTTGCTCGCCAATAGTGCGTAAAAAGTTCGCACGTTTTTCTGTACTAAGCTGGCTATATGAAGCAAAGGCATCATGAGCGCGACTAATCGCCGTGTTCACTTCAGTTTCAGTGGCATCAGCAAAGCTGATATCCATAGCTTGATGGCTAGCTGCGTCAAAGGCGGTAAAACCACCAGCAGTTTCTCCAGTCCATTGACCGGCGATTAAGTTTTTACCTGAAAGAGTCATAATAATATCCTGTTCAAATTTGTTTAATTAAATCTTCATTCTTCATGTTATGGGAGCAGTATTGTTACTGAACAATAAAACCAAAAGCATAGGGATCATCATCATCAATGGTGATGCAATTTTTACCAAAAACATGTGCCCAACCTTCAATGCTTGGCATAATGGCAGGAATCTTTCCATCGGGAGAATCAAGTTCGACAAGCTGTTCTATTTTGCCAATGAATTGACTACCGATATAACTTTCATGAACAAAAGTATCGCCCTCTTTTAGCAAGCCTTTGGTAAATAGTTGCGCCATTCTTGCGCTGGTACCGGTGCCGCAGGGCGACCTATCGATAGCTTTATCGCCATAAAATACTGCGTTAGCAGCATCGGAGCCTTTAGTTTGGATTTTTCCTGTCCATAAAACATGGGAAATACCTTGCACGCTTGCATCTTCTGGGTGTACACAGGTTAGCTGCTTGCTCGCTATTTCACGCACAATGGTGCTCCAGTGTAAAATTTGTCCCGCATCCCATTTATCAATGCCGGGGAAATTTTCTTGTGGCTCAACGATAACGTAGTAGTTGCCGCCATAAGAAACATCAACTTTTAAACAGCCAAGTTCAGGAATATCTAAAATCACATCTCGGTGAGCTAAATAAGAAGCGACATTGAAGATTTTAACAGCAGTAACTTTTTCTGCTTCTTGCTGGTATTCAATGGTAACTTGTCCAGCAGGAACATCAATGGTGAGCTTGTTTCTACCATTAATCGGTAATGATTTTGGCGTAAGCAAGCCATTTTCTACGGCAGCCGTAATAGTGCCAATAGTACCGTGACCGCACATTGGTAGGCAGCCAGAGGTTTCTATGAAAAGTATCGAGGCATCACTATTATCACTACAAGGAGGATAAAGAAAGGAGCCTGACATCATGTCATGACCACGAGGTTCAAACATCAAACCTTGACGGATCCAATCGTAGTTCTTCATAAAATCCAAGCGCTTATCACTCATGGTTTTCCCTTTTAAATCAGGGTGACCACTGGTGACCAAACGTACTGGATTACCGCACGTATGGGCATCTATGCAAAAGAAAGTACCATTTATCATAATTAGGTTACTCCGTTGAGATTCAGACTGGGTAAAACAACAAAGCACACAGCCTTAAAAACTGTGTGCTAATAAATAAAATGTTAAATTTAATACTAGTCATACAGTGAAAGTAAGACTAGCTCTACAGGGGTATATTGTATACAATGTTGTTTTTATTGCAAGATATAAATTTCAACGGGATTTATCTTATTGGAATTGCACATTAATAACCCTGCTGACAAGGTTAAATTATATGACATCGAAACTAGAAACTTCTTCAGATAACAGCGCAGATAATCAGAAAGTAGCCGTTGTTGGCGCAGGTATTGTTGGTGTTAACTGCGCTTTAGCACTGCAAATGTTGGGTTATCAAGTTACCTTGATAGATAAGCAAGGTATAGGTGAAGGTTGCTCTAAAGGTAATGCAGGGCACTTTGCTGCGGAGCAAGTTTTTCCATTAGCAGAGCCGGGCTTGTTAATGCAACTGCCAAAAATGTTGTTTGACCCGTTAGGGCCAGTGGCGCTATCGCCAACACACTTTATTAAAGCTATCCCTTGGTTTCTACAATTTTTTAATAACATGCGTATTAAAAAAAGAGATAAAAACACACTTGCGATTAAAGCGTTAAATAAACACGCCATTGATTATTATAAACCCCTGCTAGCACAAGCTAATGCTGAGCGTTTACTAGTGTGCGATGGCTCGTTATTAGTTTTTGAAAAAACGGCATATGATGACGTCGTGGCAGTACAAAAGAATTATCAACAAGCAGGCATTAAAGTAGCGCTATTAGATCGGAAGCAAACCTTAGCGCTTGAGCCTAATTTACATGACAATATCAGCTATGCTCTGTATTTTACTGAAGTGGCTCATTCTGGTAATCCATGGGAAATTTGCCTAGCGTTGGCTGATTATGCAAAAAGTTTAGGCATGGTATTTAAACAACTGGCCGTTGGTAATATCGTCCAAGATGAAACCGGAGTTGTCATTAATTCAGAAAATGAGCCTCTTCACTTTAATAACTGTGTCGTCGCAACAGGGGCTTGGTCAAAAAATTTGCTAAAAGACTTAGGTTATCGTCTGCCGATAGAAGCTGAACGTGGTTATAGTTTGAGTATCAATATAGGAGAGCATGCATCACCCTTATTATCTCGTCCGGTGGCATCTGCAGAGCGTAAATTTATCATCACTCCTATGGATAAAATGTTGAGACTATCAGGCACTGTTGAATATGCTGGCCTTAATACTAAAGCTAATTATCAACGGGCAGATATGTTATTAAAAAATGCTGAATTTATTTTAAAAAAAATGCCTATTGAAGTAGAGAAAAAGTCAGCAAAGGCTATTGAAAAACACTGGATGGGTCCAAGACCATCACTACCCGACTCGTTACCTGTTATTTGCCAAGCGCCGCAGCATAATAAAATTTTCTTTGCTTTAGGGCATCAACACTTAGGGTTAACTCAAGGGGCGATAACAGGGAAGCTTATTGGACAGTTGGTTAGCGGGCAAGAAACGGATATTGATATAAGCCCATTGTGTATTAGCCGCTTTAATTAAGCTAGTGAGTTAAGTGTAGTGAATTAAGTCAAATAAATAATTGAAAAGCAGCCACTAGTTAAGGGAGGATAATATCAAATCAAATAAGTTTCTTCCCAACTCAGAGCTTTATTTGGAGGGTAAGAACAAATAAAATTTGTGATGATCTCATTCTACATCAAACAAATTTGTGCGGTTATTGTCCTACAAATGAGCTCCTAAGGGCGAGTTTAAAAGGCTTTTATGCTACGTTATTGATTTTGATAAGGGAATAACCATTCTCTGCAATCAATGCCTTGCCTATAAGCCTTTTAACTCTCGCTGAGTGGAACAAACTTAATTGAATTGGTATAACTAGTGGCTGTTGAAGCCGTAAACTTCAAAAACTTTGGCTCTAAATTTTTTGCTCTAAACCGAAAGGATCATCAACAGAGTATGAAGGCTCGGTAAACCAAACCGCTCCTTGTTCACCCATGTAAAAATGATCTTCTAACCGAATACCAAATTTCCCCGGAATAACTAGCATAGGCTCATTACTAAACACCATGCCTTCAGATAATGCTGTTTGAGTACCTCGTACTAAATAAGGCCATTCATGAACATCTAGTCCACAACCGTGACCTGTTCTGTGAGGTAAGCCCGGAAGATCATAATCTGGGCCATAGCCATTCTTGTTAATCACTGTGCGCGCACCATCGTCAACAGCGCCACACGGTGCTCCTAATTGAGCTGCAGCGAAGCCAGCAGCTTGGGCATCTTTTTCAACTTGCCAGGCAAGGCGTTGTTCATCAGTCGCTGCTCCATAGGCATATGTACGGGTAATATCTGAGTTGTAGCCCTGTAGTAAACATCCCGTATCAATGAGTACCCAGTCGTTATCTTGCAATATTTGTGGATCTTTAACGCCATGTGGGAAAGAGGTTGCCAAGCCAAATAAAACAATACAAAAAGAAGAGCCTGATGCGCCAACACGTTTATGGGCTTCATTGATAAAATGAGTAACCTCGGTTGTGCTAATACCTGGGCGCAATATACGAGCGGCTGCTTTATGCACTTCAATGGTCATATTTTTCGCTCTTTGCATTAAAGCAATTTCAGCTGTCGATTTGATTTGACGACATGATGCTGAAATATCGGCACCATTAGTAAATTCAAAACATGGTGCTGCTTTACGTAAACCATCGAAAATAAAAAAAGCTGAAGATTCATCAATAGCTACTTTGCCTTGAGTAAAGCCCATGTTGGCTAAAAGGTTAGCAAATAACTGATAGGGGCTTTCATCTTCATGCCAGCCATTATAGCTACCTTGAATTAGCATGTTGTCGCGCAATGAGCCTTCTTCAAAATGGGGAGCGATAAAGGCTAAATTACCTTCAACAGGTAAAATCGCGCCGACCATACGTTCTGATTTGTACCATTTCAAGCCAGTAAAATAATGCAAATTTGTGCCAGCATCTAAATATAGCGCGCATACACCTTGTTCACGCATAAATTGCTGCGCTTTGTTAATACGTGCTTGAAACTCTGCTTCACAAATTGCAGTAACGTCTGTTGTCATATCAGATAATTTATTAAGCTCTATTTTAATAGTAGAGCCACCAACACCAATAGTCATAATCAAAACCTTAAGATTGTATACAATATATAAGTATCATAACAAAGCTTTTAATGATGTACAATTACGTTTGAACTGTATATTATTACAGTGTGTTTATTTGGGGGAAGAGAAGACTATTATGGATTTATTTGAACAAGTATTAGTTGAGCCAATCAATATTTTACCAAAAGATGGGATGGTTAATTATCACGGTGAAATAATGTATCTAGATGAGTCAGATTTTTATTTTAATGCCTTACTGAATGAAATTGATTGGCGTTGTGATCAGGCTGTTATTTTTGGAAAGCACATTAAAACTAAACGAAAAGTCGCATGGTATGCCGATCATCCTTTTAATTATACTTATTCAAATATCACTAGGCATGCCTTGTCTTGGACACAAAACTTACTTGCTTTAAAAACGTTGGTGGAGCTACAGACAAGTGAAACCTATAATTCTTGTTTGCTTAATTTATATCATAGCGGCGAAGAAGGGATGGCTTGGCATAGTGATGGTGAAACAGATCTTAAAGAAAATGGTGCTATTGCTTCTTTAACATTTGGCGCTACGCGAAAATTTGCTTTTAAACACAAGAAAAGTAAAGAAGTCGTTTCGCTAATGTTAAAGGCAGGAAGTTTATTAGTGATGAAAGATGTAACCCAAAAACATTGGCTGCACCGTTTACCGCCAACAAAAAAAGTTTTGGAACCAAGGATAAATTTGACCTTTAGAACGATTGAATAAGATAAAGAGAATTTACTCATTTTATTGTAAACTCTCTTAACTTAATCGTTGCAACCAGCATTCAGGTAAAATAAGAAGCGTTAGGACCCTCCAGCGTCATAATTACAATGCTGTTTTTGTAATGCAGCTTCTGCATGAAGATGGGAGTGCATAACCGCATCTAAATGCACCTTTTCTTGCTTAGGTATGTGTTCAATAGCCTCTTCAAGCGCAAGGGTTAAAAAGTCACTAGCTAAACAATTCAAATCTCGATTATATTCTGATGCTATCGTTTCTAGTTCATTAAATAAATGAGTAGGAATAGGGATATTTACAAGCTTAACTTGAGAGCTAGCTATATCACAGTGGGCACTGTCTGCATGCTTTTCATCACAAAGTTTTTCAATTAATTGGATTATTTTCGTTTTCATGGGGTCTCTCCCTAAAATATGTTAACTTTTTAGGTATAGACAGAAAAAATGTTTTTGTACAGTATATGTTTTGATTGAATTTTGAGCAGGGTGCGTTGGGTAGTATTTGTAAGTTTGTTAGTAAAGATAGGTATCGTTGCGAAAATAAAAAAGCAGTAAGAGACATTTTAGTTGTCTCTTACTGCTTATATAGCGGTAGCGGGGTAAATATTACCTAAAACGAAAGCAAGTTAAATATGAATATTCTCATCTGAGAACTTAATCTCAACACCGTCTATATCCGCTAGTTCAACTAAGCTTTGAATATAAGCTTGAATAGCCAGATGAGATGCACTGTTAATTAAGTATCCACGCACTTTATCACTGACCATGTCGTAATCTAGCTGCTTACCGTCAATTTTACGGTTAATATTCACTACATGAAAACCATAACGAGATTCAATAGCTTTATCGCTTAAACCTTCTGATAATGGCATTAATTGGCGTTCAAATTCAGGTACGGTTTGGCCTTTACTTAACTGACCTAAGTTGCCACCATTTTCTTTTGAAGGACAAGCCGAATATTCTTTAGCAAGTGCAGCAAAACTTGATGATTCGCCATTTTTTTGTTCTTGCTGTAGTTGTGAAATAATGACTTTGGCATTACTTCCTGCCGCATCACGGCCTTCAATATCATCTTTGGCAGCAGCAAGTAAAATATGATCAACTTCCATTAATGGCATGGTCATAAATTTTGCTTTGTTGTTATAAAAGTAGCGCTGGCATATATCTTCGTTAGGTGCATCGTAGCTAATATTGCTTTCAACAAGTTTCTGCATTGCTTCTTCGTCATTAGACGTATCAAGGCCTTGTTTTTTGGCTTCATCAATAAGTAATTGGCGCACAACTAAAGCTTGGCCTGCTTGCTGTACTACAACATTAAAATTTTCATTAGGATGATATTGTAACTCGTTGGCTAAGTCTTGTTCTGATATTGCAACGCCGTTAACCGTGATTACTGGTAATTGGTCTATTGATGGAGTCGTTGGTTCGTTTGTACCACATGAACTGCTCATAATTGTATTACTCTCTTATATACAGCAAGGCTGCAAAAATTGCTTGTTAAATAAATATGGGTAAATAGCCTAAACACAAGTGATTTAGCGATATTTATTCTTTGACTAAGTGGCGATTTCTAGTAAAAAATCGCCACTTAAATAATAATAATCTACGTTTTTATTTAGATTATTAGCGTTGACGAACTAGCTGATAATTACGAGCAAAGTACTTAACTGGTACGCTGATCACATGAACTAAACGTGTGAATGGGAATACCAATAACATGGTTAAACCTACAAATATGTGTAGCTTGTAGATTATGCCCACAGTGGTCATTGCTTCAGCTGCTTGTAAACCTTGTAACGTAGCAATACTTTGTGCCCAATCGCCAAGTAAAACCATTACCGAGCCGTCTAAGTGACTCATAGAAGCAAAGATAGTCAATAAACCAAGTATTAATTGTACAAGTAATAACACTAAGATAAAGATATCTGAGGTTTTAGATACTGCACGCACTCTTGGGTTTGTTAAGCGACGTTTAAGCAGCATAACTAAGCCGACTAAACAGATAACACCAAAGAAACCACCACTTACCATTGCTAATAACTGCTTGTTAGCTGTTGAAATAAAAGCATGGTAGATAGCGTGTGGCGTTAATAAACCAACAAAGTGACCACAAAGTACAAAGATAATACCAATGTGGAATAAGTTACTCGCTAAGCGAAAGCCTTTTTGATCTAATAGTTGGCTAGAATCAGCTTTCCATGAATATGGTTCGCGGTCATATCTGATCCAAGAACCAATGAAAAGCACGGCAATAGCAATGTAGGGATAAATCCCAAATAGTAAAAAATTTAAATTTGACATAATATTTCTTCCTTACAGTCCTTGCACTTGTGCAGCATCTGCATCGTGCCATTTGATCGGTACTTGATGAACAGTATTTGGATCGAGTGAATGTTGAGATTGTTGTACACCTGATGATGATGGGCATTCGCCTACCATTGGATCATCAAAACGTATTTCTTTATCTTCCCATTCCTTATCGATAGCTTCGACTGTATCGTCTCGCTCTTCTGCTTTCACAGCCTCGCTAATTTCAGCTCGTTCCTCGAGGTTAACCTCTTGGCCTGAAATTTCGATTAGTGAATCAAAAAGTACCGAGTAATAGCATTCTCTATCTATCAAACGTTCCGACAGCATGGTCATTAAGTGACAAATATCGCCAAGCCATTCTTCAATGTACTCAGGTGTTTGCTCACTTAAAAATTCCAAGTATAACGGAATGTAATCCGGTAACTGCGATGAATTAACTTCAAAACCATTGGTCTTATAAACATTCATTAAATCTACCATTGCTTGACCACGATCACGAGATTCGCCGTGTACGTGTTCAAACAATAATAAAGATAATGCACGGCCACGATCAAATAATAGATCGTAGCTTTCTTGTGCATCAAAAATGTCTCTAGTGGTCAGTTGTTCGATAAAATCAAGCAACTGAGTACGGTTTTGATTAGTCAATTCCTCGGTTTGTTCAACAATAGCTTTTAATTCATCTTTGGCGGCAAACATTTCCGCGGTTGGATAATCAAGCAATCTTGAAATAACTTTAAGAATTAACATAATTATCTCCTAACCTACATTAACGGTTTTGATAACGTCACGCTTAGCAACTTTTTTGCCACCAAACATGTTGACGCCATTTTGACCATCGCTACAGCCGTTACCGAAAGTGAAACCACAACCAGATTTTTCGCCGTAAGCTTCTGGTACGTTCATTTCACGCTTACCTGAAGGAATAACAAATCTGTCTTCGTAGTTAGCAATCGCTAAGTAACGATACATTTCATCTGCTTGCTTTTTAGATAAACCAGCATCTGCTAATACTTGTAAATCTTCAACACCTTCTACATTCTCGGCACGTTTGTAAGCACGCATTGCAAGTAGGCGTTCAAGAGCACGAGCTACAGGCTCTTCATCACCAGCAGTCAATAAGTTAGCTAAGTATTTAAGTGGAATACGTAGTGCACGGATATCTGGAATAACGCCAGCTTTACCAATAGTCGCTAAGTTACCTGACTCAACAGCGCTATTAATAGGGCTAAGCGAAGGTACATACCAAACCATAGGTAAGGTGCGGTATTCAGGATGTAATGGCAATGCCAATTTCCAATCAATCGCTAATTTGTAAACTGGTGATTTTTGTGCAGATTCAATTACTGAATCAGCAATACCATCTTTACGTGCTTGCGCAATAATCGCAGGATCGTTTGGATCAAGGAATACTTCCAGTTGCTTCTCATAAAGATCAGTTTCAGATGGAGTTGAAGCCACCTCTTTGATCTTGTCAGCATCATATAAAATAACGCCTAAGTAACGGATACGACCAACACAAGTTTCAGAACAAACCGTTGGCATGCCAGCTTCAATACGTGGGTAACAGAAAATACACTTTTCTGACTTACCTGATTTCCAGTTGTAGTATATTTTCTTATACGGACAACCAGAAATACACATTCTCCAACCACGACATTTCTCTTGGTCAATTAAGACGATACCATCTTCTTCACGCTTATAAATAGCGCCAGACGGACAAGAAGCCACACAAGCAGGGTTTAAACAATGTTCACATAAACGCGGTAAATACATCATGAATGTATTTTCAAATTCACCGTACATTTGTTTTTGCATGTTATCGAAGTTTTTGTCTTTAGAGCGTTTTTCAAACTCAGTACCAAGAATTTCTTCCCAGTTAGGACCCCATTCGATTTTTTCCATACGTTTACCAGAAATAACAGAGCGCGGACGAGCCGTTGGCTGATGTTTTACTTCTGGGGAAGTATGCAAATGCTGATAATCAAAATCGAACGGTTCATAGTAATCGTCGATTTCTGGCATATTGGGGTTAGCAAAAATATTCGCTAACACACGATATTTACCACCAATTTTTGGTTCAATGTTGCCATCAGATTTACGAATCCAACCGCCATTCCATTTGTTTTGATCTTCCCAGTCTTTCGGGTAACCAATACCAGGCTTAGTTTCAACATTGTTGAACCAAGCATATTCAACGCCTTCACGTGACGTCCATACGTTTTTACATGTAATTGAACAAGTATGACACCCTATACACTTATCAAGGTTAAGTACCATACCTATTTGAGAACGAATTTTCATTGGTTACTCCTTAAGCTTCATCTGGGTTAGTTGGTAAAGGACGCGGTAACTTTTCAGTGTTGCCAGCTTCATAGCCGTCATCATCTAACCAGTCAATCTTATCCATCTTACGAACCACAACCATTTCATCACGGTTACAACCTACTGTACCGTAGTAGTTGAAGCCCCAAGCTTGTTGTGCATAACCACCAATCATATGAGTTGGCTTCATAAGTACACGCGTTACTGAGTTATGGTGACCACCACGAGTACCGGTCATTTCTGAACCAGGCACGTTAACAATACGTTCTTGTGCGTGATACATCATAGTCATACCAGGCATAACACGTTGAGAAACTACAACACGACAAGCAATTGCACCGTTAGCGTTAAAGACTTCAACCCAATCGTTATCTTCAATACCTGCGTCTTTAGCATCATCTTCACTCATCCAAATAATTGGACCACCGCGAGATAGTGTAAGCATTAACAAGTTATCAGAGTAAGTGCTGTGAATACCCCATTTTTGATGTGGAGTGATCCAGTTCAATACGATTTCTTTATTACCGTTTGGCTTAGAGTTCTTAACTATCTCTGTTGTTTTAGTATCAACAGGTGGACGGTAAGACATTAATTGCTCACCAAACGCTTGCATCCACTTATGATCTTGATAGAACTGCTGACGACCTGTTAGCGTTCTCCAAGGCACAAGCTCATGCACGTTAGTGTAACCAGCAGTGTAACTTACATGTTCATCTTCTAAACCAGACCAAGTTGGAGAAGAAATGATCTTACGTGGTTGTGCTTGCACATCACGGAAGCGAATTTTCTCGTCTTGTTTTGGTAAAGCTAAATGCGTATGGTCACGACCAGTAAACTCACTTAATGCAGCCCATGCTTTAACAGCTACAGCACCGTTAGTTTCAGGTGCAAGCGTTAAGATAGTTTCACAAGCATCAATCGCATTTTCAATTTGTGGGCGACCTTCACTAATGCCTTCATCTGTTACGCGGTGGTTTAAATCACCTAATAACATGATTTCGTCATTTGTTTTCCAGTTAATACCTTTACCGCCATTACCTGCTTCATCTAGTGCAGGACCAAATGAGGTAAATTTTTTGTAAGTATTAGGGTAATCACGTTCAACAACAACCATATTTGGTGCTGTTTCACCTGGAATTAAGTCACATTCGCCTTTTTTCCAATCTTTTACGTCAAAAGGTTGAGCAAGTTCGCCAGCAGTATCATGTAGCATAGGAACAGTAACAAAATCTGTTTCTTCGCCTAAATGACCAACACATACTTCTGAGAACTTCTTAGCAATACCTTTGTAGATCTCGAAATCTGATTTTGCTTCCCATGCAGGATCAACTGCTGTTGATAATGGGTGAATAAATGGATGCATATCTGAAGTATTCAAATCATCTTTTTCATACCAACAAGCAGTAGGTAAGATTATATCTGAGTACATACAGGTAGAAGACATACGGAAATCTAAAGTGGTTACAAGGTCAAGTTTACCTGTAGCGCCTTTATCAACCCACTCAGCTTCTTCTGGTTTTATGCCGCCAATAACGCCATTATCTTCGTGTAAAACACTTTGTCTTTCAGCACCTAAAAGGTACTTAAGCATGTACTCATGTCCCTTACCGGAAGAACCAAGTAAGTTAGAACGCCAGATAAACATGTTACGTGGGAAGTTTTCTGGAGCATCTGGTGCTTCAGAAGCAAATTTGATATCACCTGATTTAAGCTGTTGTACAGCATACTCTTTTGGTTCCATGCCAGCAGCTTTTGCATCTTTAGCTAAATGAAGTGGATTCATGTTTAACTGAGGAGCAGACGGTAACCAGCCCATACGTTCAGCACGGATGTTGTAATCAAGCTGATGCTCTTGGAATTGAGATTTATCTGCTAAAGGAGATAAAACTTCATGCATACTTACTTTTTCATGACGCCATTGCGAAGAATGGTTGTAGAAGAAAGAAGTACCATTCATTTGACGTGGTGGCTTAGACCAATCCAAACCAAATGCTAGTGGCTGCCAACCTGTTTGTGGACGAAGTTTTTCTTGACCAACATAATGTGACCAACCGCCACCAGACTGACCAACACAACCACACATCATAACCATGTTGATAAGGCCACGATAGTTCATATCCATGTGATACCAATGGTTCATTGCCGCACCAACGATGATCATGGCTTTACCACGAGTTTTGTCAGCAGTTTCAGCAAATTCACGCGCAATTTTAATTACTTTTGAACGTGGTAAACCTGTGATTTTTTCTTGCCAAGCTGGCGTACCAGGAATATCTTGGTCGTAGTCTGATGCAACGTTACCGCCACCTAAACCACGGTCAATACCATAGTTAGCCATCATTAAATCGTAAACTGTCGCAACTAAGTATTCTTTACCGTCAGCACCAGTAATTGTTTTACTTGGTACGTTACGTACTTGAATCTCGTCTTGGTCACAACCTGCCCAGGCGCTGTTAGTGTTATTAGCAGCAAAGTTAGGGAAAGCAACTGGTGATACATCGCCACCAATTTGAGACAATTGAAGTTTAGTTTCAGCACCTGATGTACCTTCACGCTCTTCAATGTTCCACTTGCCTTTTTCACCCCAACGATAACCAATAGAGCCAGTAGGAGAAACAAATTCGTTTGAGTTTTCATCAAAGCCAACAGTTTTCCATTCAGGATTGTTTTCTTGGCCTAAATCACCTGCTAAATCACTAGCACGTAAGAAACGTGTTGATACGAAAGAGTTATCATCATGTTTATCTAATACCACCAACATTGGAAAATCGGTATATTGACGAACATAATTAGTGAAATATTCACTTGGATTTTCTAAATGGAATTCTTTTAAGATAACATGACCAAAAGCCATGCCTAATGCAGCATCAGTACCCTGTTTAGGATTCAACCATTCATCAGTAAGTTTTGAAACTTCTGCATAATCTGGTGTGATTGATACTGTTTTAGCACCTTTATAACGAACTTCTGTGAAGAAATGCGCATCAGGCGTACGTGTTTGAGGAATATTAGAACCCCAAGCAATGATGTAGTTTGAGTTATACCAATCAGCAGATTCAGGAACATCTGTTTGCTCGCCCCAAACCATTGGCGAAGCTGGTGGTAAATCACAATACCAATCATAGAAGCTTAAACATACACCACCAATTAGTGACAAGTAACGAGCACCTGCTGCATAAGAAACCATTGACATTGCCGGAATTGGTGAGAAACCAATAACACGGTCAGGACCATAAGTTTTAGTAGTATATACGTTTGCCGCAGCAATGATTTCGTTTACTTCTTCCCATGAAGAACGGACAAAACCACCTAAACCACGTTTAGATTTGTAAGATTTAGTTTTCGCCTCATCTTCAACAATGCTGCCCCATGCGTCTACAGGATCTTGAGTAGCACGAGCCGCACGCCATAACTTTAATAATGGCTTACGCACTTTAGGGTATTTTAAACGGTTAGCACTATATAAGTACCAAGAATAACTTGCACCACGAGGACAGCCGCGGGGTTCGTGGTTAGGTAAGTCTGGACGAGTACGAGGATAATCAGTTTGCTGAGTTTCCCAAGTGACTAAACCATTTTTAACATAAATTTTCCAAGAACAAGAACCAGTACAGTTTACCCCATGGGTAGAGCGTACGATTTTGTCGTGTTGCCAGCGTTGACGATAGCTGTTTTCCCATTCGCGACTTTCATTGGTGGTATCACCATGTCCGTCACTGAATTCGTCTGTTTTCTTTTTAAGAAACTGCAGACGATCAAGAAAGTTACTCATCTTTATTCTCCGTTGAAGTGTTAACCAAGCTTTGTATTAACTTTGCTCTCTAGCTTGGTAACACCTATTATTAAATTTTTTATGCTGCTCAGTATAAAGAGCTATGGCACATGAGAGCTGACCTAGATCAACTCTTTATAAATAACCTTAAACTTTTTAAGGAATAGTTTACGGGTTATGATGCTCAGCCCCTTTACGTAAGTAGAACCACCAATTAACGACGATACATACACCGTAGAAAACGGCGAAACCATATAACGCATTTTCAGGAGTCGTTAATTTGATTTGCTCACCTAACACTTTAGGAATGATAAACGCACCGTAAGCTGCTATTGCAGAAGTCCAACCTAATACCGGACCTGCTTGTTCTTTGTTGAATACCATTGAAATAGTACGGAAAGTTGAACCATTACCAATACCGGTAGCGGCAAATAATATTAAGAACAATACTAAGAATTCTACGAAGTAATCTTGAGGAGTTGCTGAGGCATAAGCTAACTTCATATAGTGAGCAACACCAATAGCACTAGCCACCATCACAAAAGCACAAATTTGAGTCACTTTAGCGCCACCCATTTTATCCGCAATCCAACCGCCAACTGGGCGAATTAACGCGCCAATGAAAGGACCCATCCAAGCGTACATTAAAGCACTTGGGCCAGCAGCGTTAACTATGTCGTGATTCATTACGCCATCAATCATTACATGTTGATAACCAAAGATAACTTTAATTGATAAACCAAAACCGGCAGCAAAGCCTATGAATGAACCGAAAGTCATGGTGTAAATCACACTCATTACCCAGGTGTGGGTATTACCAAAGATTTGATATTGGCGAGAAAGATTTTCTTTAACTTTACCTGGAAATAATTTAAGTAAGAATACGGTTAAAGCAATAACGATAGGCAGTACAATCCACTTACTAATACCAAAGCCAGAGCCACCTACCTTTTCAGGAAGCATTAACCAAAGGCCAAAAATAGCGGTAAGAAAACCAACCAATAACATGCCTGATATCATAGAAAAAGAACCAACTGGGCTTGGTAAGTCAGGGGTGACATGTGATGCTTTAATGTTACTCATGCCCATCCAACCAACAGCTGCTAGCGGAATTAAGAATAATAACCAGATGTAACCAGCATTATGAATCCAAGCGTCTGTACCTGCTGGGATTTTACCGATAAGTGTTCCAGAAGTGTTTACTAGCTCCATTGGCTCACCACCGAATAAACCAAAAGTCATCGCTAATGGCACTAGAATTTGCATAGTAGTAACACCAAAGTTACCTAAACCAGCATTTAAACCTAACGCTAAACCTTGTTGTTTTTTCGGGAAAAAGAAAGAGATATTTGACATTGAAGAAGCGAAGTTACCACCACCAAAGCCAGATAAAAGCGCAAGTACTTGGAACACCCAAAGTGGTGTGTTCTTGTCTTGCAAGGCAATACCGGCGCCGATAGCTGGAATCATCAATAATGCGGTAGTAAACACAATGGTATTTCTACCACCAGCTAAGCGAATAAAGAAGGAGCTGGGAATACGTAGTGTTGCACCCGTAAGGCCGGCAACTGCCATTAAGGTAAATAACTCAGATTTCGCAAAAGGGAAGCCTAAGTTAAGCATTTGAATAGTAATGATGCCCCAGTATAACCATACTGCGAAACCACATAATAGGCTTGGGATTGAGATCCAAAGGTTGCGATTAGCAATCTTTTTTCCTTCACTATCCCAAAACTTGGGATCTTCTACATCCCACTTTTGAATATCTGACATTGTGTTACTCCAACTTATCAGTAATTTTTAGTTTTATTTCAGTTGAATAAACTGAAATGATGATTAATGTTGCGTTCGTGCTTTCAATTTTCTGATCTTAAAATAGCAGCAGAAAACTTTGGCTAATTGATCTGGATCAAGCTGACCGTCAACTACGTTAGTGTTTAAAAATCATCTACCACTAAAGTGGTATTTTTATTACTCTGTATGTGTTTGTAAATAAAGTGTTTTAATTTTTATGATATTTATATTGGTAGCTAAAAAGGGAGATGTGACTATTTGGTGGTAGTTATACCCGCTTCACTTGAAGATGCATGATTCAGCTGGAATTAGAAACGTCTTTAGGCAAGGCATTGATTGAAGATAATGGTTGTTCCCTTGTCGAAATCAATAACGCAGCAGAAAGCGTTTCTAAACCAGCCCTACGGGGATGACTGAGCAAAACATGCTCATCGTTACATCTGTTTTTAATGGAACAACCATTAATAAAAAGATGCGCCTTAATCATGATCCGCTGAGATATCCTGAAACGAGTATCTTCAAGTGGAGCGGGTATATCATTGTGCTTGCACTTTGTGATAGAAACTCTGTATGCTTTCTTTCTATTATTTACTCTTATGTACAATAATCATGAATAATTTCCGTGAATCTAGCTCTTCATTAATTGCGCGTGCAGGGCAAATAATGGCAGTCATCATTACCTTGGGGTTAGTGAGTATGATCTCCTCCATACTCGTCACCGAAAGTCTTAATGGTGATGCCGCACAAATTAATGATGCAGGTGCATTGCGCATGCAAGCGATAAGAATTTCTAGAGCATATTATGCTGATATCAGCCCTAATAAAGCACAGGTAAAAGCCGAAATTCATGACTTTAATATTCGTCTATCGCATTTATTGCTAGGGAAAGTACTTGATGGTGAGCACAAAAAAACTGATTTTTCTGAGGTTGAATTACAGTATCAAAAGATTTTATCATTATGGCAACAGGTCAATGAGCACAGTTTAAAAATAGAACATTTAAATAGAGAACAATTAAATCAACAAGCAGAGAAGCTCGATCATTTTGTGGTGAAATTGAATTATTTAGTGTCTTTATTACAGCTTGAATCAGAAAAAAAATTGAGCTTGTTGCGACTCATTCAAGGAATATCATTACTCTCGGTTTTAGCCGTTGCTAGCGTGGTATTAGTTAAACTAAATAGAAAACTAATAGTTCCATTAAAGCAATTGGTTAAAGTTTCAGAGCAAGTAGGAAAGGGAAATTTTGAAGTTAGAGCCATTTATAACGAAAATAATGAATTAGGCGTTTTAGCTAGTGCTATTAATCAAATGTCGGCTGAATTAAAATTGACCTATCAAGATTTTGAGCACAGAGTTGATGATAAAACCTGTGCACTTACTCGCAGCAACCAATCATTAGATTTACTCTATCGCGCAGCACGAAACTTGGCCGGCTACACGTTATCAGAACAAGAAAGTGCTACTTTTCAAATTAATCATCTTATTTTTGAAGAATTAGAACAACTGATTGGCACAGGTAAAATTAGCGTTAGTATTGATGACAGTAAACAGAATAATTTAGTGATCGATATTATCAACAGTAAAAATACCACTATTGATAAACTTTGTTTTAATTATCATAAGTTTCCTTTAGAAAAACAAAGCTTGCTCTTTGGTTATTTATTGTGGGAAATACCGAAAAAAACAATGGTTAATGATTGGCAAAAGCAAATATTACAAGGCATGGCTGATATTATTGCGACAGCGATTGAACTTGATCAAAAAAGAAGCAGCGAAAAACGATTAGTTATTGTAGAAGAGAGAGCGGTTATTGCGCGCGAGCTTCATGACTCTTTAGCGCAATCGTTATCGTATTTAAAAGTACAAATGAGTTTGTTAACCAGGAAAATGCAAAAGCAATTACCGCAAGAGCAAGTGGAAGAAACAATTAATGATATAAAAGAAGGACTTAATAATGCATACCTTCAGTTAAGAGAATTATTAACAACGTTTCGATTAAAGCTTGATGATCCGGCCATTAAAAATGCGTTATTAGGCACAGTCACTGAGTTTAGTGCAAAGTGCCAACATCGTATTGAGTTTACTTATCAATTACCGGCAAATTACCTTAATGCTAACCAAGAAATTCATCTATTACAAATAGTGCGAGAAGCGTTATCAAATGTACATAGGCATGCTAAAGCAACGTTAGCTGGTGTTGATATTTCTTTAAAAGAGAATAAGGTGGTAGTGCAAATATGGGATAATGGTATAGGTTTACCAACATCAATTTCTAAGCATGGTCACTTTGGTGTAGACATTATGACTGAGCGGGCTATATCATTGAATACCAAGGTTCATTTGAGCGCTAGAGCTGAATCAGGAACATTGGTTAGTTTTGAATTTAGTCATTAAACTATAGTTTCGAGCTGTTAGTATCGAGTGACGAAAAAAGAAGAAAAGAGAATATGAAGCAAGCCAGTATTTTATTAGTTGATGATCACCCGATGTTACGCAAAGGGGTTGCACAACTTATTTCCCTAGAAGATAACCTTAACGTGGTAGGTGAAGTTAGTTCTGGTGACGAAGCCATTTCTTTTGCGGTTGAAAATATGCCTGATTTGATTTTGCTTGATCTTAATATGAAAGGGTTAAGTGGTATTGAAACCTTAAGTGCCCTTAAGCGAGCGAATATACCGTCGAAAGTAGTTATTTTCAGTGTTTCAGATAACGAAACTGATATTTTACAAGCGTTGAAATTTAATGCTGATGGTTATTTACTAAAAGACAGTGAACCAGAAGTGTTAATTGAAAAAATTAATCATGCTATTACCGGTGAGTTTGTTATTAGTGAGCCGTTGACACAAATTTTAGCTAAATCACTCAGGCCACAAAACACGGTGAATGTGATTGGTAGCTTAACTCAGCGTGAAATTGAAAACCTCAAGCTTATTGCTGGCGGAAAAAGCAATAAAGAAATAGCTAGAAACTTAGGAATTACAGAAGCTACAGTTAAAGTTCACAATAAAAATTTATTTAAAAAACTAGGTTTAAAAAGTCGTGTGGAAGCTGCTATGTGGGCAGTAGAGCATAAAGTTAATCATTAATTAGCGTCACCAGCAGAGTGTTTTTAGCAAGGAGCCTAAGTTTAAGTGCGATTTTTCAAAACCATTTCAATGATAGTTGTAGCCTTATTCGCTATTTTTTTAATCATTTATAGTGCTCGAATCTCTGTTATAAAAAATCTCGCAGAAGAGCAACTTAGCTTATACCAGATAAAAGTTAACTGTCTGGATATCAGCCTTGCGAGCAATATGGCCATTATGGTCGATAAATTATGTTTGCAAAGCGCTAAAGCCGATATTGAAATAGTTGATATGGACTTACAATGGCAGTATTTTCCGCAATTTAAGATAACCAGTGTTGGTGTTAAGCTAGCAAAGGTTATAGGTACAAAGCATTTACTTTCTAGTTTAAGTCTTAATCCTCAAAAAGATGAACTGCGTAATGAACATAGCAATAACAAGCAAAATATTAGTCAATTGTTATCAGCAACATTGCAGCCTTATACCAAGCAAATAGAACAATTTCAGCTACCGATAAAAATTAATGTTGCTGAGATTTATTATTTACCTTTTACTGATACAAACAAAGCTGAAACATCAAAAAATTCACGGGTAAGTCAACAACAAATACCTTATACGGCTAGCCTATCCGCTGTAAATAATAGCGTTTATTTTTCATTAAAAAACACCAATAAAATAGAGTTTATTAAGGCCGAATTAAATAAGGGTAGCAGTGAGTCAGGTTTTTCTATTGAGTTATCTAGTGAATTAGGTTTATTAAAAAAATTCGCTGATGCACATCAACTGCCTATAACAGCTGAACTACAAAACTCATTAAATACTAGCGAAATCTCAGGTCGTATCGACACATTAATAGAATACCAAGCTGATTTGCTCAGTATGCAAAATCAATTAACAGATCTTACTGTGGTTGCTGCTAATGGTGTTGGTAGAAGTGGAGCTTTTAAGTTAATGGCTGCTCTTAATTTCGACAGTCAATTTCATTTAAAAGCTTACAAAACTGCCAATAGCACTAACAGTGAAGCATTAAATAAAAACAATCAAGAAATAGCGATAGCATTTACCGGAAAAAATGCCGTATCGCTGGAGTATAGTCAGCCACATTTTACTGCCATGTTAGAGCAGAATAATATTTCCCCTGCCATACACTCATTAATCGCTGATAATCCATTAGCAAAAGTAAACTTTAAACCCAAAGACAATGCGACACTTGCTTTAAAAAGTCAGCAGTTAACTTTAAGTGGTATTGATATTAGTGCTAGTGGTGATAAACGAGTGCACCGCATGCAACTTGATAATATTTCGCTAGATTTTTCCAGTGATAATCTTGCTTTAAATGATGCAGATGATAGCGAGAAAACCGCCACACAAACAACCAATGCATTAACGGTAGATAGCTTTATCATTGATAGCCAACTTAAGTTATCAACTATGGCTAAGTTCACCACTGAGCTGCTTGATTTACATCTAGAAGGATCACTACAAAAAAACGAAAAGCAAATCGAGCTTAACTTAAATGAGAAGTCTTCAATCACGGTAAAAAATATTGTACTAACTCAGCAGCAGGACAGTTCTGCAGCGGTAACGACCACAACAAAAAATAAAGTTTTGTTAAAGTTGCAGACATTTATTACTACATTAGAAGGTAACATACAGCTAATGGCTGATAACGGCCTAAGCGTGAACGTAAAAGCCCTTAGCCAAGCGTCACAAGTTAGTATTCCAAACATAGTACAAATAAATTCGTTCGATCTTTTGAGTGAAATTAAAGGCAACTTTGACGACATTTACATTAATGTCACAGCCCGTGCTGACGAGGTAAACCTAGGTAGTATTATTATTGCTGGGCCTGCTCTTTCGCCTAATATAAAAATCACAGCCAATAAATTACAACTTACCGACTTATTGTCATTAAACATTCAATTACCCACTAAAATTGAACTTATTGATGGCTTATTGGATTACAGTGTTTCTGGGCAGTTGGCCGATTGGAACCATATCGAAAAAAGTCTTTTCAGTATTTCAGTCGCATTAATGTCAGTCAGTGGTGAAGTTGATGGCATTTGGATACAAGAGTTAAATTGGCAACAAAGTTTTACTTTGCTCGCAGGTAAAATAGCTACTTTACCCAATGCGACTGAAAACTTAACCGTGGGACTAATTGAAACTCCTACCCCCATTTCAAAGCTTTCAATTAATACTGGCTGGACTTTTAACAAAAGCTTTAAGTTTTCAGCAAATAAGCTTAAAGCGGATGTCTTAGGTGGCAGTTTTTCTATCCCCAAAGTAGTTTGGCCTTTTGAGCATGGCCATTCAGTTAACGTTCAGCTTAATAGTATAGACTTAGAACAAGTACTCGCATTAGATAAAAAGCAAGGTATTGTCGTTACAGGTGATATATCAGGAGAACTTCCTATTACATTTGACGGTGAAAAATATATTATTGAAAATGGTGAGCTGTATAATATTAGCAACGGCCTAATACAAGTAATGAATAATCCGACCGTGGCAGCGTTAAAAGAAAATAATACTCAGTTACAATTGGCATTTGAGGCGTTGCAAAACTTGCATTATCATCAACTTTCTTCTGCAGTATCTATGTCAGATGACGGTTACATGCTATTAGAAACAGTAATAAAAGGTCGCAATCCCGATATTAATAACGATGTGAACCTAAATTTAAACTTGAGCTATGACTTATTAGGTTTGCTTGAATCCATGTCAATAACACAACGTTTTGAAGAAATTATTATTAAAGGTTTACAAAAAAATAAGGAGTAAATATGAGTAAGTTACTCACTGCCGTGTTAGCCATCTTTATAATCAGTGGCTGTACACATAGGGTAGAAGTTAGCGCAAAAGAACCGATTACGATTAATTTAAATTTAAAAATTGATCATGAAATCAAGGTAAAAGTAGATAAAGAACTCGATGACATCTTTAGTGATGAAAGCGACTTATTTTAGGGAGATAAAATGAATAACTTAACCAATAGCGTTATAAAAAAACTAACTTGTGCTCTTTTAGTTTCAACGATGGCCTTTTCTGCTTGGGCGATATCACTTGGTGATGCCAAGCAGCAAGGGCTAGTCGGTGAAATGCCTAATGGTTACTTAGGTGTAGTGATTGATAACGCAGAAGCGAAAAGCTTAGTGATAAGTGTTAATAAAAAACGTAAAAGTATTTATATGAATTTAGCACGTAAAAACAAAATCACTATGCAGCAGGTTACCGCGTTAGCAGGTAAAAAAGCTTTAGCTAAAACGCAATCAGGCCATTTGATTAAAAACGCTTCAGGCCAATGGGTAAAGAAGTAAAATAGCCATTTAAATAAGGGGGATTAACCCCCTTTATTCAGTATACTTTTTTCGTTCGGGCTATCCGAAGGGGTCGGCTAAAAGCGCTTTACTGCTAAAGTCAAACCAGCCGTTGTTGCTATCGAAGGCTGCGGTAGCAGTCATTACTGGGGAAGGTATGCTGAGAAATTTTGTTATGAGCGACTTCTTCAATTGATTCCCAGCCATCTGCACCGCAGATCACTCCAACCACAAATGTTAAAAGAATATCGTGAAGCTTATGAGCTATCTTTGACTGTGGGCGATGTCAGGGATTGGCGAAAAGTGTTCGTTAAAGGCTGATAGCATTTTAGACTCCTATGGATAAGGAGCCTATTTGATCACAATTTGGCTTAAAATGGAAAGTTCATAATCTTACCCTAGGCTTTAATGGCAATTTGATTCAGTTTGTTATTGTTACTGGACTATTTTTATCCAATCTCCTGCAGTAGGCTCACCTCTGGGATATAAGCCATTAATCAGTCTGAGTTGCTGAGCAGCATAAGAGCCAATTTTCATATGCTTGGCCAGCTCGTCAATGCTTGTTTTATCATTGGCTTTAACGTAGTGAAGCGTTTTGGATTTTTTCCGCTTAGACTGAGTTCTTTCAGGTCTGAAACTACGAATGCTTTTTAAAAAAAGCTGGTCATAATCAATACCTTCTTGCGCGTTAAGCACACTTGCATCCATTAAATAAACTCTACTTCCCTGATATAAAACGGCAATTCTCCGTTGATAATTTCCTTGTTCATCATTGATAATACCTGTATGACCAACTAAACCATATTGTGAGAAGTTTTCTGAGCGTTGTAATATTTTAACATTCATAGCTTTACGAAGAAAATCACCTGGTGCTATACCTTTAACATTACGACTAACCATTAACTTAATTTCGGCTGAATTATCACCTGGCTGACTCACAATAGCTTGGCGAGTATTATTTACTGACCATTGAGCAGGAAATAACACGGAAAAGCCCAGTTTTTTATGAATATAACGCCACTTCTCCACTGGCTTAGACTTTGGCTTGGCATCATAGTTTATACCATACACTAAGCCATCAATATACTGTCGATAGGCTTCTCTGTTGGCTGAATCGTCGATATTACTTGGAAACTTTCCAGCTTTGGCGATAACTTCATTTAGACGAATGTCATTGCGTGGGTGTGAAGCAAAAACACCATGATAAGATTTTGTTTTTTTGCCTTCATTTTTCGCACGATATCGGGAAAATTTTTCCTGGTCTTTCAATATTCCTATAGTTTCCACCATCGCATGAGGATCATAACCACTATTAAACAGATATTCCGCGCCAAATCCATCAGCTTCTAATTCCATTTCACGCCCATATCCTTTAACTGCAGCCGTACTCATTAAATTAGTCACATCACCTAGCACTACGCTGCCTGTAGTAAAAATAGACACCATAGATAAGGTACTAGCACCTTTATTGGCTGTATCTTGGCGAACTACATGCCTAGCGGTCACATGAGCAATTTCATGGGCTAATACTGCAGCAAGTTGAGCTTCAGAGTCTAGAAATGCGAGTAAGCCTCTATTAATGTAAATATAGCCACCAGGTAAAGCAAAAGCATTAATATTTGGGGAATCAAGAATAGTGAAATGATATTTAATGTCAGGCCTATCACTATTTTTTACAATTTTTTGCCCTATGCTATCAATGTATGCGGTTAATCTATCATCTTGATAAATTGGCATAGATTTGAGAACTCTTTCATGGAGCTCTTTGCCCATACTAATTTCAGTACTTTCAGACATCAACACTAAATCAGGTGTACCTGTTGCAGGGTTTATTGCACATGATGGTAGCAATGGGATTACGCTGATGAATAAAGCAATCAACAAAATTTCTCTTTTCATCTTTTACTCCTCTGTCTATATCAAAACGTTTTATTGGTTCATACCAAACAAAATAATTGTTATTCTATTTGAAAAAAGTTTTGTAGTTGTATTCCCATGGCTTTACAGGCATCAGCCTGAACGGGTGCAATTAAAGGAATTGGCACCACAATAGCGGGCATATAAGAAGTGCCTTCGGCAATACTGCTTACCTTACCAACAAACGTTTTAGTGCGATAATCCCAAATGGATGCTTCGTATTCAGCACTATTATCCCAAGTACCAAAGCCAAAACAGGCAACTCCTGTTGCTGAAATACCACAGCTAATACTGCCACTACCACGAGTTTTTTCCGTGTTACCATCCACCCACACAATATAATGAACGTTATAATCGTCGATAATTTCTGCTATTTTATCGTAAGAAATTAATCTATGTAGGCCTTTAATATGTGTCGGCGCTGTTCTTGCCTCAAACCATGGATACAAACGGTCGACAAAAGCATTTTCCGGAATTACATTTATGCCATTTTCTCCTTGGCCAAGCACGCTACCGATACAAGAAATTAATTCTGGTTCAGTCTCATAGTCGCTGCCACTTCGTCGACCAATAACAACTATCGATTCTTTGACATTCAATGTGCTGGCTTGATGTTTTACTTCATCAACTATTACTGTGGTACAGCCAGAGGTGAACCAAACATACAGTAAGAAATAAATAAGTTGAGTTGCTTGTTTGAAATTCATAAAAATTAACTCCTATAAATAACCTAAGGTTCAATTAATTATTCGCCAAGAGCACGGTGATTAATTCCGTATGAGATTTGTTCTTTTTATAATGTTTTGTTATCTCTGAAGTACTATGTCTTTGTTTTAGCCAAGTGTTAATCTCAGGTATATGTATGAATCTCAATGAAAGGCCGGCACCTATATCGCGCAAGGCGATAATCATGGCTTCATTAAGCGCTCTCTCTTGAGATTTTAAAAATGCGGTCGGTGTTTTGCCGTATGCAGTTTGAATCCAATCAGCAATCAACTGTCCCTGACCATCGTAGACTTTCATATTGTATTTGATCCAAACCTCAAACATATTGATGTCGGTTTCATCTGGCACGTTGTACTGAAATTCTTCCACTTTAGGCTTGAAAAAAAGATCTATGCTAGTGCCAATTGCTGTACTAGGTACTTCAGCAGAAATATTAGTCATGATCTTTTCGCTCTCAGTCACAATAACACTTTTAAACATTGCACCCAGCACGGTGTTAAATAATTTTACCTGTGACTTCCCTATACCTATTTCCCATTCATCACGTTCTTCATTTTTTTCAATATATCGATAAGAGCGAAATTCTTCTTCATATATGATCCCAACATTCAAAGGAATTATACTAATAACAGGCGTAGGAAAGTCGCCTTCTACTTCTAAAGTACTTTTACAACTCATTAAACTAAGCAGTAAACCGAACAACACTAATCTAGTAACCATAACGAAAATTTGATTCAAATAAGTCATCGGCGACCTCCGCCTTAATAATTAATTTTTGGGTTGATAATGGTTAAGTCCAACAAAAGTACCACCATTACGAAAAGTAAGTTCTCTCATCAATGTTGCAAAACGAATACCTGTTATTTGCAAATTCTTTGGTCGAATAAATTGCACAGGAAAGCCCACCGCATGAATACGTACCAAGCGTTGATCATGCTCATTTACCTTATTAATTCTTTCAATGGTTGAGAGTACATTTCTTATTGAGCTTCCGGAAAATTCATCTCCCATCACATAAATACTGATTTTTTTATCTTGTGAAAAAAAGGTTCGAATAGCTTTTTGAATTCCCTCGACCGGACTACTATTACTAAACGGATTCCAAGTTCTGAGCCTTTTTATAATGGCATCTCGTCTTGCTTTAGTGTCAGGTATCCACTGCCGACGGTAGTTAGTAAACATATAATTGCCCATATCATTCATCACCTGAATGCCTTTAACTTTAGGGTAAATATTTAATGTTGCGACTATTTCTTCTAACATCCTATCCCAACCGTAATTAAACATGCTGCCAGAAGTATCAATAATAAAAATTAAGTATTCACTATCAACGGGAATTCCGCCAATCAAATCATTTTTACTAGTGTAATTCTCTCCCAACAAACGTTCCATCTCTACTGTAAGCTCTTGTAGTGCAATGGCTAATTTACCTTTTTCCTTGTGACTAAAAGAAGCCGCTTTTGACATTTGTGCATATTGTGCTTGTATCGTTGCCAAACGCGTTCTTAGAATAGCTACACGTTTCTTTTCATTATCAATTTGTTCATGTTTTGCCGTTAAATCTCTGTTAAAAATAATAGACTCACCTCGCACCTCAAATAAGGTTTGTTGTAAATTTTTTATTTGACCATCAAGGTTTTGTGTCGACTCTTCTAACACTATTGGCCCGACAGTTTTAGTGATCATTAAAAGTAAAATAATCGCGCCAAAGCCACAGCAAATAACATCTAAAAATGCGATGGAAAACTCTTCTGTGCCTCTCTTTTGTCTTTTCATTAAATTCCCTATGGCCAGTCTTTTGATGGGCTCATAAAAGAACCCGCGGTCAATTGAGCCAATTTCCAAAATAATGAGGCGGCCATAGGATCTCCTTCCATTGGCCAGAGTAAAATATTTACTGGGATACCTTGTGGTAAAGACTCTACTGCTAAGGAAAATAATTTCTCTCTTTCAACACCACTGATAGTATGGTTATTGGTCGGTTTTAGCCCTTGAGTTGGCAATCCATCCGTTATTAAGACAATATTATCAGGCAGAGGGTCTAAGATATTAATGCTGCGAAAAGCAATTTCTAAGCTGGTACCGCCATGAGGTACAATTTCATGTAAGTTTTTAATGCTATCGTTTAGTTGCTGTTGATTATCAACCGACAGCCATTTAACCACAGAGTCTTGTTGTGCTGCTTTGACTTCAGCATTAAAGACAAACAATTGAAATTGACTATTTAAGGAAAACTTGGCAATTAACCACTCTACCGTTTTAATAGCTCGTTGCCACTTTTTCGACTGTTTTCTTAGCTGTTTGGTCATATTTCTGCGGCGAATAATATTAACAATACTGCTATCGAGCATACTGGCAGAGCCATCAAGTAATATTAAAGTACGGCTACCACCAAGCCGTAGCCCAGTTAAATACTGACGGTCTCCCTGTCCAGCAAATCTTCGGGCATTATTGCCTTTAGCCTGCTCGTCTTCTAATTTTTTTCTTTCGAGCATTAAGGTTTTTAGTTGTTCTTCCATTTTTACAATTTGCTGATCGTCACTTTCTTGTGATAATTTTGTTACTTTATTATCAATAGCGTCGATTTCATCATTTATTCGTCGAGCCAAACCGCTACTTTCAACCAACTCTTGGTCGAGTAAAGACAGGGTGTTTTTAATTTTTACTAAGTGTTTTTCACCACTAACAATTTCTTCATTTAATAAATTAACTTCAGCTTTCAATTCCAAATTTTGCTCTTCAACGTGAATATTCATATCGTGTTTGATAATTAAAAACACTAAAATAACGGCACCAAAACCGCAGGACATTATGTCTAAAAAGGAAAGGCTAAAAGTCGAGAACTTTCTTTTATTGGCCATATTAATTACCTTTCTTCTTCAACTTTGATGAGCACAAAACGTGCCTTATTTTCACCGTCAGTTTGCTTTATGGTAATTTGATCACCTTGTGAAACAATTTGACCATTAATTGCCGGTTGATCATTTAAAAATACCTTTTGTGTATTTAAATGTGCATTAGTTAAGGGGGTATTGGTTAGATTTAATTGCCATTTGTCTGCGTTAGGCGCTAACACTATGGATGCTGACTGATCCACTAACCGTGCAATTATGCCTTTTTGCAAACATGACAAAGACAATGAATGACCGTTAAGGGGAAAAGCTCGACCGTCTAAGAGGATGTGTGATATATCATATTTATTTGCTAACGAATTTTTTATTGGCTGGTTAGCGGCTTCAAGCTGAGTTTTAGTTTCTTTAACTAAAGGTAAACGGGTAACTAAAAACACGCCATTATCATTAGATAAATTAGCCATATTGGCTGTCACAAGGGAGTACATACAAGTATCATTTAATAAATGTACAGTGTCGCTAGCAAATAAGTTAGGACATAAATTCGCAAAGCGTGCGGTGATAAATAGTGGAATGTTCTTATCACTTCGCTTGCTACAACTTGCGAGTAATTCAGTAAAAAAGGCTTCTATTTGCTGATTAATATCTTTTTGAGCAACATTTATGCACTTATTATCAATGATAAGCTCGAAGTAGCTTTGAGAGTTTTTAATTAATTTAGATAATTGACTATATAACTGCTGCTCGGTTATCGCGCTGTAAAATGCATCTAAACGATGCTCTTTAATTAATTGATGATTCAACCATTGGGCAAGTTGTTCATATAAGCCATAAAATCCTTTGTGGGTAAATTGGTCCATATTACCGAGTGAAACATCATGGTTAACTAATAATTCAGTTAAACTACACTGATGTAAACTTATATCTAAAATAGCATATTTTCCAACATTATAAAGATGTTCAAATCTTACTAGCGCCTTATTCACTAGGCCTAAGACATTAAGATGACAACTTTGCGCAATACCTAATAATAGTGATAATTGCTCTTGATTATAGGAGGTTGGCACCACAAATATGACATCTGAGCAATGATCTACATGAGTAACCATATTTTGCAATTGCATGTAGGCTAAATCGGCAAAATTATTAATATAGTTATTATCACAATGTACCTCTTCATAGCCTAAACGTTGCCAATAATGACAAAAACTGGCTTGTGGTGAAATACGGGCTTGTAACCAAGCTTCTTCACCAAAAATAACTCTATCTTTGGTTATTTGAGCAAATCCTAGTTCACTATAATGTGAATGTTCTTGCCTTACGGTCAATTGATAATCATTAAGTTCAATGATGGTTAACGGCATTAGTCGGCTCCATCAGTATCTGTTTTTAAATGGTTTAATAACTTGGAATCACAGTACTCTTGAGTATTTTGTACTAATCTTTCTTGCATTAATTGTAATTGATGAGTGAAAAACATAATAAAAATACTAATAACAAGTGCAATAAAAGTTGAATTGAATGCGACACCTAAACTATTTGTCACGCCAATGATATTTCCTTCTACCGCTTGATGAGCTTGGCCTAATGCTTCACCAATACCACGTACGGTACCAATAAAACCTATTGAAGGGATTGCCCATGAAATATATCTAATCATAGCCAACTCACTATCAAGTCTATCGGCTTCCGAGTCACAAATATCTTTAATAGCTGTGGCGACGGCGGCGACACTCGCAGTCGCAGAAAAGCGTTGCAAAGCAATCAGTAAGGTTCTTGGCGCTAACATTTTCTGCTGTTCTACAGAAAGTTTTTGTAAAGGTCTACATAAATTTCGAGCATCTTTTGGCAATATGCTCGCCCCTTCCTGTATGTTTAACATGCTATGGGCAAGCATATTTTTTTCTTGCACCGATAACCTTGCCTTGTATGCCATGATCATTAATACCCAAACCATTAAGATAAAGCAGGTTTCTTGCTCATAATCTTTCAATACCACATAAATAGATCGATTATTTGTTACGGTACTGCCAGCAAGGAACTGAGCTTGTTGTTGCTTGATAATTGCGTCTGCTTCTGGACGGATCATGGTAACGTATGTGGCATGCACTAAAATAATAGCGACAAGAAGAGCCATTAGCTGATAAACAAATTCGGTTCCGGTGGTTCGTTTCATAGTATTTTCCTAATATAAATTAAATATCAACGGGGAAGGAAACAGCCAAATCTTCAGAAATAGCTTCGGTTGGAATAAACCGGTCATCTTTATTTTTTTTACTCGGCGGAATCGTTTCTTTTTTAGCAACGGGCTCAGTTGGTAAGTTTTTATCATATAACTTAACAATATGTTTTTGTGTGCTTTTATTTTCATTAGTTGTAGTGTCTGTAGGCAACTGATTATTAACAGTGCCAAGCGGTAAAGTACTTTTACTCGTGGTATTGTCTGAAATGACATTATTTTTACCGACAACAAAAAATGATGTTGTTAGAAAAAATAAACTAATCAAAAAGGTGTTAAAACAATCCTTCATCATATCTATTCCTTAAAGAAACTTGTTAAATAAAAGTTATTGAGCATATCTTGCTATCCTAAACCCTAGATCATTACGTTTGTCATTGCCGTAATCACGAAAAGATAAGCGTAATTGAGTTCTACTTCCATAAGCCCAACTAGCCCCCCTAATAACATGATAATCGCCTGTTATTGGTCCCATGGGATCTTTTTCAGCTGATAGTGATAAGCCCGTTTTTATTTGATAAAAATCATGAACCCATTCGGCCGCATTACCGGATAAATCAAAAATTCCTTTTTTATTGGTTGAAAATGAGGCGACCGGTGCGGTGGTAATAAAGCTGTCATTGTAGGTCGCTTGGATATGACCTAATATTGGTGCACCTGCAATATCAGCTATATTTCCAGCATTTTTTACTGGCGGTAAATTTTTCCCCCATGAATACTTAAGCATCTGTCCATCAGAATAACGGGCAACCCATGCCCATTCAGCTTCAGTTGGCAACCGGTAACCATTAGCAAGTTCATTAAAGTTAGTGACTTTGTCGTCAACTATTTGATAGACCGTCGTTAATTTTTCTTGCTCAGATAACCAATTACAATACTTAACGGCTTGTAGCCAAGTCATTTTGACCGCGGGTTGTGCTAAGCCATTTAAACTGTTGCCCTTAACATGCCCTGAAGAATGATCTTTTTGAAACTGGCGGAATTCTTTATTGGTGACTTCAGTAAATCCGAGATAAAAAGCCTTACTTAGGTGTATTGTTCTTTTTACTTCATTGGCACGTCGACCTTGTTCTCGGCGTGATGCCCCCATAATAAAGGTATCATTAGGTTTGAATAGTTTGAGTTTACTACCAGTGGCAGAAACAATTATTGGTTTGATATTTTCCCATTTAGCTTGTTCTATCGTTTTCAATTGCACCGCAAAAATTTGTTCCATAGAGCTATTTGGTAATACATTACTCTGGTAACTTGCATAGCCTACTTTTTCAATTCTTATTTTTTGTTGTTTAACCGCCATTGTCACACTTTTATTAGCATGTCCCATAAGCCTGTCATCTATGTACAGCAATGCATCCCCAGGAGAAACATTAAATTTAATAACGCCAACATCTAGCTGTAAAGTGAAGTTCTTTGCAACCTTCGTCCCAGATGGCACCAACAAGTCGACCGACTGCGACTGATAGCCATCTTTAAATAATAATAAAGCTTGCTTGGTATTAGGTTTTACCTGAGCTTTTATTGGTGTTACTCCCAAATATTGCTCACCGTAAGTAACACTTACCCCCTCAGGCGCAGAGGAAATAGACAGTTTGCCCATTAATTTAAAAAGCTTAGCGAGTGCTAAGCTATGATCGGCACCTGCGACAACGCTAAGCTCTCTCTCTGTTTGCTGATAACCTGTTTTCTTAAAAAGAAAATTTTGTTCACCTTGTAATATGTCTACATATAAAGGTGTGCTACCTAAAAGCTTGTCGTTATGGTATACCTGAGCGCCTATAGGTTCAGAATTGATACTTACTTTGCCCCAGGCAGGGAGCAGATTGATGGTTAAATTTTGAGTTTTCTCCATACCGCCGATGACAATATCATTCTGATAAGTAAAATATTTTTCTGATATGACTGATATCTGGTGCTGGCCTGCAGCAAGGTTTTTTATGATATTATCTTGCAGTTGCACAGGCTGGTTATCAAGCAAAACCTCAACATCAATATCGGGTTGAATAGCCAATTTTAACTGTCCTGGCAATTTTTTAAAATCAAAATTAAGCTGTTGATTCTGTTCTTCCGCCACCATGAACTTTTCATCCAATGGGTAATATCCCACGGCTTGAGACTTAAACTGGTATTCTCCAGATAACATTAATAAATGATCGGACATTTTGAAATAAAGCCCCCCTGTTATTGTCATTTCAGGACTGGTGGGCTCAGTAGTAATAACGACCGATTTAGCACTGACCAAGTACCATAAAACCACCACAGCACTGAATAATAAGGTAGCCAATAAATAAAAAACCGGCTTACGTCTTTTCACCACCTTTATCACTTTCCCTGTTGATGGGGAAAATGCAGCTGCTACTATGGTATTACTGCCTGCATGAATGCTTTCTGTAGCAGTCGCGCCATCCGTTTTAACTTTATCATTAAGTAATTTATTCATCCGTTAGTCACTTTTTGATTACATAAAATAATTATTTTCTTTAGCTGACTTGCTGGCATTAAGGTAAAATCTTGCCTTACATCTCTAAATCCGTTTCTAGAACCGACTAAAGTATAATCACCAGGCTTTAGTGAAATGTTTTTCGACAAAAAACTCCCCAACTCACCGACTCTATGTAAGGTAATACGTGTTTGGTTGTCAGATTCAATTCGAAGGGAGACTGGAGTGTTCATTTGTAATAACACCTGCTCAACACTATGTATTTGCTGAGCTAACTTAACTCCGGGCTGTTTAATCTGTTGAGCCTGTTGTTGCGTTAATATGGCTTGTTGGTAAACATTTCTATTCGCTAATCTTTGCGGTTCATTAATTATATAAAGTATTTTTTTCTCGAGATTTTCTCTCGCCAAAGTACGAATCCCCCCTAACCTTGCATGCATTAACGAGCTGTCTAACGTTAATGCAGCTTGGTAACTATCCTTAGCTAATAGCCAATCTTCACTACGCTCAAAATCTTGTGCTTTTTGAATGTGATCAGCGATAAAAAATTGGGTTCTTTTATTTTTAGTCTGTTCAATTGCATCTTTAGCATCCGCTTTATTAGGATTAATTTTATCTGCCAAGGTAAAATTACTTATAGCTGATTCAAATTGCTGAATTTGTAAATGTCTATAACCCGCCGACATGGCTGTGGAATAATCCCTTGCCTTAATAGCTTGATTTATAGCTAATAACTGTTCATTTACCCTAGGTGAATGATTGTCTAATGCGTAAGCTTGAGTAAACTTTTCTTTGGCTTTTAATAATAAAAGCTCATCCATTAACACCTCACCCGCCTTTACTAGTAATAAAACCTGGTCTAGGACAATGGCGCGATCGAATGCACTGGTTGCTATCTCATTATTTTCACTAATGTATAATGCGACTTGTAATTTTTCTTTGGCTTTTTGGGCATTATTTTCCGCTAAAGCTTGTACTCCCTGCTCAAGATAATCACTAAAGACACTGTCAGCTTGAGCACTAATATCATTTAATTGCTGCAATGCTCGATTATAAGTAGTAATGGCCTGATCAAATTTTTGACTTCGATAGAGAAAATCACCCGATTCGGCAGTTTTTATTGCTTGAGCAAATTCATCTGCGTTCCACAGTTCTATATGTTTATCTTCCAGCACTTGCTGCTCTTGTAAAAGTGTTGACAAGACTTCTTGTGCCGCTCGACGATATTTGGTTAATTGCACTTCATGCCAAGGAGATTCATCAATCACTTTTAACGGTTCCTTAGCTAAAATAACACTAGTTTCGTTAACAACACGGGGCTTATCTACTGACTGAGGTAATGAGAAAATAACAAAATATAAAGTTACAGAAAGGGCGATTAATAAAAGCATGGTTAAAACATTACCCGAAAGCCAATGGAGAATAGCTTTTTGGGGTAAGAATGACTTATTTTCAAAGTTAAATGAAATCGACCCTGATTCATTTTTGTCATTATTTTGTTTCATGAACATCTCCGCTTTAAAAGGGTTCTATGCAACTGTTTTTTACTAAAAGCTTTAGCATTTCTAGTTAATTTATAGACTATATATTAACCTTAGATTTAATGCTTTTCATTCAAGCTTACACCTTGATTGATCTTATAAATATTTTGTAATATATCTCGCCACTGTTGATACTGATTTTCAACGGTACCGGAGAGTGTGATGGTTCGATCTTCAAGTTCAACCACGTTATTTTCCATGCTGGCTTCCAATGAATCACCTAACTCTTGTAATACTTCGATATGTATTTGTGATTCAGCATCACGTTCATAGCCATCTTTTAATACATAAGCGCCCGCGGTAACGCCAATAGCACCTGCGGCTCTTACCGAGCCACTGCCATTGCCAGCCCCTATTATTCCGGCAATAATAGCGACGGCACCGAATATTTTTTGATTCAGTGCTTTGCTCTCCATTGTTCGCATTGCAAGCACTTCACCATAACTTTCACTGCGCCATTGTAAGTAGGGTGGCTCCATTTGTTTGGCATATCTGCTGTAATATTCTTGCAAAGTATCCACAAATAGATAATCTCGCTCTCGAACCTGTCGGATTCGGGCCATCATAGGATCACCTTCAGCGGGCAAACGGTTAATAGAATAAATGCCAGAATTGTCTGTTGTTAGGTGCTCCAAAAACATTTTCGGCGCAAATGATTGAGCAAATTTCAATTCAGCTACTTGGCGGATTTTTATTAACTCGTTAGCAGATAATTTTTTCCTATAGGCATTTAAATCATTAGCGATTAGGTTATACATATTTTGAAATGGCTCTTTACTCACTTTAAGTTTTTTATCATATGAATACCGGCTCGCTTTTTGATCATATTGTTTGGTAAACCAAACTTGGCCAAGAGAATCAATAGCTTCTATGTTTATACTCAATACTTCTCCATCAGACTTGACAATATTCCCCTTAATCAAGACATCAACAGAATCATGTTTTCTCGGCACTACTCGTACCGCTCCCCAAGCCGCACTAGTTTGCAAAGACTCCATTAATAAGTGAGGGAAATAGTTGGCTTCCGCTATTCTAATTTCGGGAAATACTATTTCATTTTCATCTAGTTCATCTAATCTTTCCAGTCCAGGCTGAAATATTCTAATACCAACGTCTAATAATTCAGATTCAGGGATATCGTCCAATTCATGCGTGATAGGCACAACTTTTGTGGTCTTTATATCGACGGAGCTACATGCACTCATTGTCATAGAAATGCCTATCGCTAGTAGCACCAATAAATAAAGTTTGAATTTTTTCATCATTGATTTTTCACCTTATCTGTATTTAATTATTGGCTTTCTTATATTTACGGTACTCTTGCCATAACTTTTCACGTAATGCAGGATCTGCTTCATTAAGCGCGGCTTCTCTTATTTGCCGAGCAACAACATCGTCATCATTACCGCTGGGAATATCTACAGGAGGCGCATAAACCGTTTGTTTATGCTTAAAATCACCGTCTTTACCATTGGGTGATACTGCCGGCATATTTCCTACACCTGAACTAGATGAATTGCCAGGCTTGTTACTTGCTTGCTGATTAGAGCTTTCCGCCTCGCCATTGAGTACGTCATCATATAGGGTGCCGACATCAGCGACTTCAACCTCTTGTTCACTACCTTCTTCATTTCCTCTATTTTGTATATATTCGCGCTCGGTTAAAATCATGCCATCATAATCGCCCATGGACCGGTCTAGTTGTTCATCCAACTCTCCCACCTGTTCAGAACGGGTTAAGGTGACCTCTGTTTCACCTTGTTGACTTGCAGAATTTTCGCTATTTTGACCAACATTATCAGTAGAACTTGCAGAGGGTTTTAAACCACCATTATTTGATTGTGATGACGAGTTTTGGTTATTATTGGCTTGCGATTGGCCAGAAGTAATGCTTCCTGCTGGTGAATCTGTACTTTGAGATGAATCATTAGCTGAACTATTATTTTGAGTATTTTGCGCTGATGTTTCATTTTGCTCAGCTTGAGTACTGGATGCGCTATTTTCTTCTTCTGAAAAATCTATTTCATCACTCGGGTTGGTTGTGTTTTCACCACTGATATTTTCTAAATTTTCATTTTTATCATCACCCTCACTGCCATTTTGTTGATTTTTGGCCTCCGCATACTGCTCTTCTCCTTCTCTCCCTTCACCTTGTTGGTTTGATGGCTGACTGCTTCCTTTATTACTTGGCGATTGTCGGTTCTTTGAGGTTTTTCCTGATGACGATGATGTTGATGATGCTTTTGACTTAGCTTTTCGGGCTGATTGACTAGCACTACTTGGTTGAGAACGACTAGAAGAACTGCTAGCGGTACTGGCGCTCGCAGGTTTTGAACTTGCCGTCGGAGGCTGTTGAGGTGATTGCGGACTTTGCTGAGTTGTTTTACAACCGACTAGACATATTGCTAACGCCGTAATCATCACTAAGATATATTTTGTATTCATAATTTCCCCCAAATGGTTTTGTGCTTATGGAAAAACATGGAGCTGAAATTGAGCGGTAAACATCGGACTGCCATCGGCAATGCGCGGTCTGAACCTAGCTGCTCGTAAAGATTTTAAAACTCTTGAACGCATTCTTATATTATTTTCTGGGTAAGAACTTACTATTTTAAGATTTTTTACTTTGCCAAAGCGGGTAATGTCCATAGACGCATGTACATATTTCACATCTTCTAAATTACTATCATTAGGCAAGTTAGCAGTAGAGTTATTATAGATATTAGGAAGATCGGGTAATACAACAGGAACATTAAATAACTCATTAAATTTATTGTTATTTTCATTATGCGTCTTAGCATATGCATAGGCTTGTTTATAATGACTGCTCGCTAGCTGCTTTTTACCATACATTAAATACCAGTCAGCTAATTTAAGCATTGCCTTAGAAACATTCATATGATCTATTGGCTCTTGCTCTTTATGTACTGCTAACTCCCGTTGAATAAGTGCTTCTCCGATAGAAAAGCTTTTACGTTTCATAAAACTTATTTTGCTACCAGATAAACCATATCCCTTGACATACTTGCCATCAGACTCAACAGTGACCGATTCAGTTAAAGCGGTAGTTGCAACAAGGTAATTTGCCAATATCAAGCCATTTAAAGCAGGAATTATTCTAATATCAGTTTTACTGTAAGCATTAGTCATAAGTTCCAAAGCATTCTGGTAAGATCCATAAGCATTAATTAAGTCTCTTAAGGGGGCCGCTGATGGCTGAACTGAATAGGACTTCAAATGCCAATGCGCCTTTTCTATTTGAATTTCGAGCATCTTAATATCATCAGTAGCAAAATTTTGACTGTATAACCAACTCAAGTATGAATAGCTTTTGTCCACCTTTGGCCATTGTTTTTTTTCTTTCAAGCTCGTAATCAGTTTTCGAATAATGGGGATTTGGGTTGTTGAGTACAAACCGTCATTGATGCGATTTAAATGTACTGAACGTTTAAGAAATTTGATTGCTTTATCATGTCGACCGTATTCTTGGTAAATGCTGCCAAGATTCATTAATTCTTGTGTTAATCGGCTACCATAGGCGCCATCTTGACTTTCTATTTCTTCAATGGCTACTTCATATTTCTCGACAAAGCTAGCGAGTGTCTGGTCGTTAAATTTAGTAGATTGACTTGTTGAGTAGTTAGCTGTCGATAAAGGTGTTGTTACTTTATTTACAGCTACAGAAGTAAACGAAAAGCTATATTTAGTTAATAAAATTAATAAGGTAAATAGTAAAATTTTTAAAAATAGCCTCATAATTTATCCTCAGAAATATTCTAAACCACAGCAATAGATCTTCCACATCAGAAGAAAAACCGCACCGTAATTGTAAGACTATTATTTCCTTGGAGAATACTTGTTTAAATATTTTTATTATTTGGGTGGCTAATAGAAATCAAATTTATGGCTTAACGATAAATATATAAATCCGACTATGTTCGCATATAAATTAACCACTCGATAATTTGAAGTATAGATGCAATTTAATTGATGTAAAGGATTCAATGTTAAAAATTGGCAGTGTGTTGAGGTTAAGTCATGCTGGCCACTAAGTTATAGTTTCAAACTCGAAATGGAGGTGAAAGCAAAATGGAGTATATACTCTAAATTGGAATTTTTAATACTGAAGTTTCTGTGACTTCTGAATCTGATAAAGATAGCGTGATACTGATTTAATAACTCCACCACACTCTTCTGGGACTAAATCAAAAACATGAAAAATAAGCATGTCACATTTTAGTTACTTCGACGTTAAAAAAGAAAATGGAATTCGTAATGCTTTGATTATGTTGTCTTAAATCTTTTGGTGTCTGGCCCGAAAAGAGGCGAAAATTGTTGGCAAAAACTCTCTACTAAAGTAATGAAAAATGTTATTGCAACAAAACTAGCAGGTTAACTCGTTAAATCGATACTCATTATTGTTACATCTGTCTGCCGATATATTTCTTTTGAAATGGTTTGCTCAGCCTTTTCCTAGGGCTGGTTTAGAAGCGCTTTATGCTGCGTTATTGATTTTGAGAAGGGAGTAATCATTCTCTTCAATCAATGCCTTGCCTAAAGTCGTTTCTAATTCCAGCTGAATCATGCATCTTCAAGTGGAACGGGTTTAAGTATAAACTCTTTACACCCGCGCTTTTAGCTTGCTCCATTACATAGGAAACTATTTTGCTATCTATCCCAACTCCTCTTTTGTTAGGATCATTTATAACACTTGCCAACCATGGAGATAACTCTGGCTTGGTTACCATATCATGAGCAACAATCGCCGCAGATCCAAATGCTTCACTATCTTTTATTACAAATGTACTTGGAGTAACTCGTCATTTAGATGATTTATTAATTCAATTACTCTCTCATCTAATGTTTTAGTGGAAATTTCAGATCAATAATCTTCAAGTTTCCTTCTTAGCGCTAAGGCATTGTTATAAGGAAAAAGTTTATTTAACATCAACTCGGTTTAATCTTGTTCTAAAAAGTTATTTTCAATTGCCTCTGTAAGTGATTTTTGTTGCCGTTCAGCCTGTAAGGCCAAATACATTGCCATCATGCATAAAGCTAATACACCATATAACAGCATAAAGCAGGCACTATAAACGCCGATGGCATCAACAGCTAAACCGAACATTATCGGTAACGTACAACCACCTAATGCACCAACAGCAGCGACTACACCACCAATACTACCCATATGATTTGGGTAGTAGTCGTAAATTATTTTATAAACGCTGGCTCTGCCCATACCTTGAGCAATACCAATGACAAAGATTAAAAAAGTAAAAAGCCAAACATTTACTTCAAAAGAGACTTCAACATCTTTGTTCACCCCATGAATAATCATGGTGGTAGGCGGGTAACTTAAGAAAAACAAACATACCATGCATATCCAAAATGCACTCCAATTCACGGCACTAGCACCAAATTTATCGGCAAACCACCCACCAACTGCTCGTACCATACTTGAGCTAGTAACAAATAATAACGTTAAGGCTAAGGCTTGAGTTAGCGATAGCTTATAGGCTTCCATATAGTATTGTGGTAACCATAAAATTAGGGCTAGAAATGAGCCAAAAACAAAATAGTAATACAAACCAAACCGCCAAACTTGCACATCTTTAAGTGGCGCTAGATGAAATGCAAGATCATGATTCTTTTTTTCTCGATAGTATTTACTTATTTCAGGGGCGAACAATCGAAATATGATTGCCATGGCTAGCATTCCCACACCATATATAGGGCCAATGCTTTGCCAACCATAATATTCAACAATAAAAGGAACCAATACTAAGGTGATTGCTGCGCCAGCGTTACCAGCACCAAAAACGCCTAAAGCAAAGCCTTGTCTTTTAGTGTCAAACCAATCAGTTACATAACGAATGCCAATAGTAAATGAAACGCCACTTAACCCTAAAGCAAAGCCGAGTAATATGTATTCAGTAAATGTTTCAACGTAAGGTAAATAAAATAGTGGTGGTATAACGATCAGCATTTGCCAAAAAAGCAAATTGCGGCAAGACACTCTTTCTGCAATAAAGCCGATAGGCACTCTAAAAATTGCACCTGTGAATATGGGGGCGGCGAGTAACAAACCAAACTCGGTAGCGGATAAGTGTAAACTCGATTTTAACTCAATGCCAATGATTGAATATAATGTCCAAACAGAAAAACAGGCTGCAAATGCTAATGTGGCTAAGGTTAATGCCCTATACGAATGCGTTTGTTGAATTTCCATAAGCTCTCTTTACTTGATGTTGAATTGAGTATTACTTAATCAGTAGTATCGATTAGAACAAATTTGTTCAGAAAAATCCTTGTTTTAATTACGGTTATTTTAAATAAGCTCAATTCTTTGACTTAAGTCAATAAAGCAATAATGGCAAAGGCGCAAAATAGCATAAAGATTTTTAAAAATTAAACTTAACGTAAGTGAGCGCATCATTACTTTAAAAAAGTATGGCGCAGGAGTTAGTACAATGTCACACGATGGTAAAATGAACCTGCTAAATTTTGCAGATCCTAAAATAAAAACGTTACACGTTACGTGGTTCGCGTTTTTCTTAACATTTGTTGTTTGGTTTTCACATGCCCCTTTGCTGGTTTTTATTAAAGAAGCATTTGATTTGTCAACCGCACAAGTTAAAGCACTCTTAATATTGAACGTAGCATTGACTATACCCGCTCGAATCGTGGTAGGTATTTTAGTTGATAAATTTGGTCCTCGGAATATTTTTTCTAGTTTGTTGGTTATTGGATCTTTTGTTTGTATGGGTTTTGCAACAGCAGACAGTTTTGAACAACTCGCTTTATTCAGGTTCTTACTAGGCTTTATCGGTGCTGGTTTTGTAATTGGTATACGTTTAGTCGGTGAATGGTTCCCCGCTAAACAAGTGGGTGTTGCTGAAGGTATTTATGGCGGTTGGGGTAACTTTGGTAGTGCCGCTGGCGCGATGACCTTACCAACACTTGCTTTAGCATTTGGTGGTGATGATGGCTGGCGTTATGCTATTGGTTTAACTGGTATTGTTGCAGGTGTTTATGGTATTTTCTTCTATGTTGTAGCCCGTAATACACCAAAAGGTTCAACGTATTTCAAGCCTAAAAAGTCAGGTGGTTTAGAAGTAACAAGTTGGAAAGATTTTTATTTTTACTTGTTTATGAATATTCCAATGTATATTGCCCTTGCCGTACTAGCATGGAAATTATCGCCGTCAGGCGTCAAATTATTAACCACTGAAACAATGTACATTATGTGGGTATGCTTAGTTGTACTATTCGTAGTGCAAGTACACTCTATCTGGCGTGTGAACAAAGAAAATTTAACGCACGGTGTTGCTGATATTGAAAAGTACGATTTTAAACAAGTGGCTATTTTAGACGTCTCTTACTTTGTAACTTTCGGTTCTGAGTTAGCGGTGGTTTCTATGCTGCCTTTATTCTTCCTAGAAACTTTTGAAGGATTAAGCGCTGTTCAAGCAGGTATGTTAGCGTCTGGTTTTGCATTTATGAACCTTGTTGCTCGTCCTACAGGTGGTTGGTTTAGTGATAAATTTGGTCGTCGTAAATCATTAATGATTTTAGTGGGTGGTTTAGCCGTTGGTTATATGGTACTTAGTCAAGTAGATGGTACTTGGATGATTCCACTAGCAGTACTTGCTACCATGTGTTGTTCGTTTTTTGTACAGGCAGGTGAGGGAGCAGTATTTGCTATCGTACCTTTAGTTAAACGTCGTATGACTGGTCAAATTGCTGGTATGGCAGGTGCTTATGGTAATGTTGGCGCGGTGACATATTTAACAGTATTATCGTTTGTAGATTACTCAACGTTCTTTATGGTAATTGCCGCTTCTGCAGCTGTTATCTTCTTCGCTACCATGTTCTTAACCGAGCCTAAAGGGCATATGGCAGAAGTAAATGCGGATGGGACGGTAGAATTAATCGACGTAAACTAAAAGTAACTATTCATCTTGTTGCTGTATCGACCAATTTAGGCATCAAAAGTACTCATTGACTAGCGTCAACTCCGTGCTTTTTCCTTTATATTGAACGATACAGCTTAAAGCTAAACAGTTACTTGAAGATAAATAACTATTTAGAATAATTAGTAAACAATAAGAAGAATAAATCATGCCAAAAACCAACCAGTTACAAGTTGATATCGCGAGTCATTCTATTCAAGGCTTAAAAGATAACAATGAGGATGCGGTTGGTTTTTTAGTGCCAGAAGAGCCAGCGGTGCTTGAAGGTAAAGGTATTGTTCTCGCTGTAGCTGACGGAGTTAGTAGTGCGGAAGCAGGTAAGGAAGCCAGTGATACCGCGATTACTCGGTTTTTAAGTGATTATTACCAAACGCCAGATACTTGGTCAGTTAAACATTGTGGACAAAAAATCCTTTCGAGTATCAATTTAACATTATTTAAACGTAGCCATGAATTTGCTAGCGAAGAAAAAGGTTACTTAACTACCTTTACCGCGTTAGTGTTAAAGTCTCGCATGGCTAACTTTTTCCATGCAGGTGATAGTCGAGCCTATTTATTACGTGGGGATGAGTTAAAGCAACTTACCCGAGATCATGTTGCCAGTATTGGCTCTGGTCGTAGCTTTCTTGCGCGTGCTATGGGTATGGACAACTCTATTCAAATCGATTACAGCCAGTTTACTGTAGAAGTTAACGATATTTTGTTAGTAACTTCTGACGGTATCCACGATTTTTTGAGTCAAGAACAAATTATCAGTTTTATGTCCGATAATAGTACTTGCCAAGCACGTATTGAAGCGTTGGTGCAAGCTGCTTTTGATCAGGGTAGTGATGACAATATAAGTGGCTCTTTATGCCAAATCACCTCATTACCAAACGAAAGCTTGAATGATTATAATTCCAAGCTAACGCGCTTACCCTTTCCGCCACCGCTTGATGAAGGAGTTAAGCTTGATGGCTACAAAGTACTTAAAGAATTATTTGCCAGTAGTCGCAGTCAGCTGTATTTAGTTGAAGATACCGAAACTGGTGAGCAGATGGTGATGAAAACACCCTCTATTAACTTTGAAGAAGATACTGGCTATATTGACCGATTTATCCAAGAAGAGTGGATAGGAAAGCGTATTGACAGTGATTACGTTGTTAAAATTATCAAACAACAGCGAGCTCGCACTTGTTTGTATTATTTAATGGAATATGTAAAAGGTATTTCCCTTGATAAGTGGATGAAGAAAAACCACTTTCCTAAGCCTAAGGTGGCTTTTAGTCTTGTTGAGCAAATAGCGCAAGGGTTGGCCGCTTTTCATAAAATGGAAACGATCCATCAAGACTTGAAACCAGGTAATATTCTAGTTGATGAAAACAACCAAGTTAAAGTGGTTGATTTTGGTTCGGTGTTTGTAGCAGGCTTAGCTGAAGTCTTTATTCCATTGGAGCATGAGGGCGTTTTAGGAACAGCAACTTATTCAGACCCAAAATATTTGCTAGGTAAAAATACCGGAATTCAAGGGGACTTATACGCGTTAGCGACTATTACCTATGAAATTTTCACGGGTAAACTGCCTTATGGTGATAAAATAGAAGAATGCCAAACAGCGTTTGAATACGACAGATTACGCTATATATCTGCTACAGAGGCAAACCCTATTATTCCTATATGGTTTGATCGCACTTTAGCGTGCGGAGTCAGCTTCGATCTTGAGCAACGTTACGATAATATTCCTGAATTTATCAAGGATTTGAAAAAACCTAATCCAATCTATTTATTAAATGATCCCAAAGTAACCAAAAATAAGTCTCAAGTACTTTTTTGGCAATTACTCTCTGGGTTTTGGATCTTAATGTTAGTGCTAGTTGTCGCATTATTTACACAAGGGTAATTACGCAAGGGTAATTAAGCAGAAATAACGAACCTATTGGCAGGTACTTATTCGCGAGACTACTATTGCTTTTTAGTAATGCCTCGGAAACGATCTAAGTTGAGTAAAAACCAGCAATTTAGCCCAACCATCAATCCAACAAATGAAAAAAGCTGTAAAGTTAGATAGAACTCATCGCCTTGTGTCACAGGCCAAATGAGTAGCATAGGTATATCAGCCACAAATATTGAGCCAAACGTTAAGGTAAAAATATTAACGCGTCTTCTTCTTTTTATCATGCCATAAAATTTTCCACCGATAAAAAACATATAGATATAAGCAACGGGAATGGCAGCCAAAGTTAAGCCAATGAATAGCCCTAAAAAGTCTAAAAGGCCACTATCCAAATTGAATCCAGGCACATCAGAAATATAGGCATAAAAAGTAAATGCAAAAGGCGTTATGAGTGGCGCAAGTGCTAAAGCTTTATTTTCGGTCATCAGTAAAGTACTCATTTCAATTTTATAAAAGGTGGATTAATCCGATTGCTATTAATGAACGGTATAACCATCTTCTTTAATTAATGTTTGTGCTTTTTTAATATCTAACTGCTCAACAGGGGCTGTTAAGTAGTAAGGAAGTTCAACGGCTTCTTCACTTAATTTTATCATTTTTCCCTCTAACAAACGCTCAATAACTGACTCAAGGGTATCTTCTAAACTTGATGGTGCCTGTTGGTACTGTTGACGCATAAAGTCAGTAAGCTCCTGCAAAGTATGCTTGCCATCAGCAAGGGAAATTACTACACCAAACCACTCCTCCAGTGTCGTACTTTCTTGTGGATTGTTGATATCAGCAAGTGCAACAATGCCTGCTTTACGAGTAAATATTACGGTACGGTAAAAATAGTATGATTTATCCAAAATAACTCTCGTCTTTGTTGTGTTATACCAATTGAATTAATGATTTAATTCGACAACTAGAACCTTAACATAAATTAAAAAACTAAAGACTGATCTAGATTAAAGCGTTTAAGGAATATCACTTTATAATAATAAAAATGATTATGACCCTTCAACAATCAAGAACAACGGCAAAAATCGCTTTTTTTGCTTTATTCCTCTTTGCGCCCTTATTAGATATTTTTCGGTTTGATCTTGAGTTAGGTCACTTCATTATTTTTGGTCAAGCTTGGACTATCAGTATAGACTTCATTCTGTACGGTGATGGTGACAGTATTGATGCAGCTATAAGAATATTCACTCGAGTACTGCTTCCTGGAATGGCTTTTGTTGCTATTACGGGGTTGCTCATTTGGAAGTATGGGCGAATATATTGTGGTTGGTTATGTCCACACTTTTCTGTGGTTGAACTTATTAATGACTTGATGCTAAAAAAACTAAATCGGGTTACTATTTGGGAAAAGGCAAGTAAACAGAGTAAAGGTTTATTACCAAAGCTTATCGTGTTTATCGCTGCGCTGAGTATGGCATTTATTTGGGCGGTTGGTTTACTTAGTTATTTACTTGCTCCAAAAATTTTACTGGCTGATTTGGTCAACTTTAACTTGGATTTTGGTTCAACACTCTTTATTAGTGTTGCTACCCTTGTTTTTACTGCGGACTTTCTTTTTGCTCGTCATGTCTTTTGCAAATATGGTTGTGCGCTAGGCTTATTTCAAAGTTTAATTTGGATGGCAAATAATAAAGCCATGGTGATTAAATTTGACAGAGCGCGTGCTAAAGCGTGTCGAGAATGTGAATCATACAACAAGCACAAACCCTGTGATCAAGCCTGTCCAATGCGTTTACCTACTCGAAATATGAAACGAGCTAAGTTTACTTGTACTCAATGTGTACAATGTGTTTCTGCCTGTAATGAGGTGCAAAAAAATAATCCCCAAGGTGGCTTATTGTCATGGGTAAGTGGAGATCAAGCTATTAACGTTGATCGCCCCGCAAGTAAATATAAAGTTGATGAAATAGCGATTAAAGAAGTTAAATAACGGTTATACCAATTCCATTAAATTTATTCCCACCTCAGAGCTATGTCAGAGAAGCTATAGCAAATAAAATTTGTGCTGGTATAGTCATTCTATATCTAACAAATTTGTGCAGTTATTGCTTTTCTGACAAGCTCCCAAGGGCGAGTTTAAAAGGCTAATATACTGCGTCATTGATTTTGACAAGGGATTAACCATTCTCTTCAATCAATACTTTGCCTCTAAGCCTTTTAATTCTCGCTGAGTGGGAAATAACTTAATGGACTTGGTATTATTTGGAATACATTAGGAGTTAATTATGCGAGTTTTAATGATCATAGGTTTACTGCTTATTTCTAGTAGTGTCTTTGCAACAGAGCATATTGTTGAAATTTACAAAAAAAAGTATATTCCAGCTGAGATTACTATTAAACAGGGTGATACCGTTATTTGGAAAAATATTGAAAAACGTCAATATCATAATGTTTGGTTTAAACAGTTTGATACAGAAGAGCCAGATTATTTTTTTCCTGATGAAAGTTATCAACGTAGCTTCGATAAAGTTGGTTATTTTGCTTATGAATGTGGTCCTCACCCGCGTATGAAGGGACGGGTGATTGTTATTAAAAAAGCAAAGTAAGCAGTTAAATTATCGTCTGATTACTTTTTATTTCTACAAAATGGCTGAGTTATTCAGCCATAAGTTATAGCTAAACAGCTTAGTGAAAGCCTATTATAATATAGCCTTAAAAAAGATAAGGTTATATTATAATAGGCTTTTTTATCCCAATAACCTCATTGTTTTTTGATATGGCGCAATAATAGTTAACTTTTAGACACATTTTTACACAACTCACAGCAAACCTTGATTTCTATCAAGCTCTCAATCTACACTTCTAGCTATTATTCTTGAGCTTTACTCACACAAGTAAATTTTTGTTCGCAAAATGTACAAAACTTATTGCAAGTTTATACACATAACTAACGCATGAATTTTTAATAATTCATTAGGGGATACACCATGTCAGAGAGCTTTACTAAAGGCATGGCAAGGAATATTTATTACGGAGGAAGTATTTTCTTCTTCTTAATATTCTTAGCTTTGACTTTTCACACAACCAAAGAGATGCCCAAACGGGATCATCGAGAAAATATAACCGAAGCGGTCGAACGTGGTAAGGAGCTTTGGGAAGAAAATAACTGTATCGGCTGTCACACATTAATTGGTGAAGGTGCTTATTTCGCACCAGAGCTTGCTAATGTATATATTCGCCGTGGTGGTGAAGCAGGATTCAAACCATTTTTCAATGGTTGGATGAAAGCTCAGCCACTTAATATTCCAGGTCGTCGTCAAATGCCACAATTCAATTTAACTGATCAAGAAATTGATGATTTAGCTGAATTTTTAAAGTGGACGTCAGAGCTTGATACGAATAACTGGCCACCGAACATCGAAGGATAAACTGATGAATACTTTAAAATATCAATCACAAGCGGTAGCAAAGCCTTATTTTATTTTTGCTATGATCTTGTTCGTCGGTCAAATTCTTTTTGGCTTATTAATGGGCTTACAATACGTTGTTGGTGACTTCCTTGCTGGTGCCATTCCGTTCAATGTTGCTCGTATGGTACATACCAACTTATTAATTGTTTGGTTATTGTTTGGCTTTATGGGTGCTGCTTATTATTTAGTGCCTGAGGAAGCCGAAACTGAGCTTTATAGCCCTAAGTTAGCCATCATACTATTTTGGGTTTTCGCTGGTGCTGGTGTTGCCACCATTTTAGGTTACTTGTTAGTACCTTATTCAACGTTAGCTCATATTACCATGAACGATTTATGGCCAACAATGGGCCGTGAGTTCCTTGAACAACCTACTATCACTAAAATTGGTATTGTTGTTGTTGCGTTAGGTTTCTTATTCAACTTAGGCATGACTATCTTAAAAGGTCGTAAAACAGCCATCAATATGGTGTTAATGACTGGTTTAATAGGTTTAGCGGTATTCTTCTTATTCGCTTTCTATAACCCAACTAACTTAGCGCTAGATAAATTATTCTGGTGGTTTGTAGTACATTTATGGGTAGAAGGTGTTTGGGAATTAATTATGGGCGCAATTTTAGCTTATGTATTAATTAAAGTGACTGGTGTTGACCGTGAAGTAATTGAAAAGTGGTTATATGTGATTATCGCTATGGCGCTTATCTCAGGTATCTTAGGTACAGGCCATCACTTTTATTGGTTAATGACACCTGAATATTGGCAGTGGGTTGGTTCTATCTTCTCAGCACTTGAGCCACTACCTTTCTTCGCTATGGTTCTATATGCCTTTAATATGGTTAACCGTCGTCGTCGTGAACATCCTAACAAAGCTGCTACTTTATGGGCATTAGGTACAGCGGTTATGGCTTTCTTAGGCGCTGGTGTTTGGGGTTTCTTACACACCTTGTCATTTGTAAACTACTATACACATGGTTCGCAAATTACGGCTGCTCATGGTCACATGGCTTTCTACGGCGCTTACGCTATGATCGTTATGACAATTATGTCTTATGCAATGCCTAAGCTTCGCGGTATTGGTGAAGCAAATTGTAATAAAGCACAAGTTGTTGAAATGTGGGGCTTCTGGTTAATGACAGTTGCTATGGTATTTATCACCTTGTTCTTAACAGGTGCAGGTATCTTACAAGTATGGTTACAACGTATTCCTGAATCAGGTGAAGCATTAAGCTTTATGGCAACTCAAGACAAGTTAGAAATTTTCTACTGGCTACGCGAAATTGCTGGTGTGTTCTTCTTGCTTGGTTTGATTTCTTATATTTCTAGTTTTTTTATCACAGAAAAAAAAGCAGCGTAATGTAAGTTACGAGTAATATATTTATTATTACTAAAATAAAAACCGCGAACTTGGCTTCGCGGTTTTTTTTGGCAGCTAGCTTGGTATAATCTGACTTTTCGATTGGTATTATTGCAATTACATTAAGGGAAAATTATGAAACGAGTAGTACTCTATAGCATGGATAAGTGTGCGCATTGCCAAAGTGCTAGAAGTTATTTAGAGCAGAAAAAAATACCTTATCGATTATGTAATATAAAAACGCCGAAAGGCCAAAAAGAGTTTGCAGCCACTGGGTTACGTGGTGTACCAGTACTAAAAATTGGTGATCAATTACTAAAAGGTTTTTCAGTTACAGAGTTCAATAAACTGTTTAAATCATAGAGGCAAGGCATGCCTTTAACAAAACGAGTATTTATATGCTATGGTAATTATAATTAAGTATTTTAAATATGAGTTAAGCTTTTTCAGGTTATTTATAGGGATATCATCCTTTGCATTTTGTTTATAAGGCCATACTAGCTGTATTGTTGATTTGTAGTAGTTTTGCTATTAGTGCAACGCAATTAACTGATAGTTTAGTATTACAAAGTATGGATCATGAACTTAACCAACAGCCATGGCTAATCTATCAACAACTTCAATCACAAACAGATAAACAAGCGGATATGTCACCAAATTATAAATTATGGTGGTTGTTGCGTAAGGCACAAACTGAAAATTTACTGTACTTTTTTGATGAGTTCAAACAAACAGTCAACACTGCTCAAGCACTTATTAATGATAAAACCCCCGCTCGTATCGCCATCAACTTTACTATATTTCATGGCGTAATTCTGCAAAGAGAAGGTAAATACCAGCAATCTCAACGTTTACTAAAAAAGGCGAAACAAACGGCCTTTACACACAAATATACTGACTTGGTAGTAAATGCAAAATTAGAACTCGCTTTTACACGCAGTTTAACTGAACTTTATGAATCATCACTCACCGATTTACAGCAAGCATACGTAGAAGCTTTTGCATTAGATAATGATTTTCTGGTTGCTCGAATCAATGAAGTGTATGGAGCCATTTACGGGTATTTACACGATTATGGCAAATCCATTGAGTATTATCAAAAGGCACTAATAAGCTATCAGCAACTTGCTTATCCTGCTCATGAAGTTGAGGCAATATATGGTTTAGCAGTGACTTATCGTTATTGGCAGAAATATGATTTGTCATTGGATTATTATTATCGCTATCAAAAAGCGATTGAATATAGTCCTAATAATGTTGATGGAAAATTCTATGCTTTATATGGAATATCGATGAGTTTGGCTGGAAAAGGTGATTGTACTCAAGCGTTAAAACAAATAGAACAAGCCTTAAGCCTAGCGGGTTTAATTGACTATAAAGCTGAGCTTTATAAACGCCAGGCGGTGTGTTTTATTGACCAAGGTAAGCTAAACCTTGCAGAGACTGCTTTAGATAATGCCGCGGCTATATTTGCCAATATTCCTGAGTTAATGGATACACGATGGCAAATAGAGGTCACTGAAATTCGCGCACTATTGTCACACGCTAAAGGTGATAATGAACAAGCGTATCAATTATTAAAACAGTTTAATCAACATCAAGTTGCACAATTAAAGAAAAACTCTTCTGATAGATTATTGCGAGTGAGAGGCACATTAGAAGTTGAACGACAAAATGTTGAAATCTCTTTGTTACAGCAACGAACTAAAGTAAATAAATTACGATTAGCACAACAAAAACAAGAGAACCTCATTAAGACTTATATTATAAGCTTTATTGTTATGCTTATTTTATTTGGCTTGGTTTTTATGACTTTTCAATGGCGACATAATCAAAAATTATTAGCCTTGTCTATTCGTGATCCATTGTCAGATTTATATAATCGTCGTTATATTTTTAATTTTCTGAATAAGCTTGTTGATGCCATCAATTTAGAAAAAAATCAAGTTTCTATAATTCTGATAGACATAGATGATTTTAAGCAAGTTAATGATCTTTATGGTCACTTTTTTGGTGATAAAGTCATAAGCGAAGTAGCTAAAATAGGGAAAAACACTATCAGAGTTGAAGACATTATTGGCCGTGTTGGTGGAGAGGAGTTTTTATGTGTTTTACCAAGAACTGATAGTATTCAATGTTTACATATAGCCCAGCGTTTAGTCAAACAAGTACATGAAAAAGTGTTTTTTGTTGAAGACGAAGGCGATAATAAACAGCAAGTCAAGGTATCCGTTAGTGTTGGAATAGCGACAACGTCGATGAATACTAAAAACAGTTCAGATTTATACGTACAAGCCGATAAAGCGTTATATCACGCAAAAGCGGGGGGGAAAAATCGAGCCGTACCATATCAAGACACTATGCAGCACCCGTATTTACACCCAAGTTGATATTGAAAGTAATTGTTCATCATTCTAAAAATTAATATTTTATTCAATACTATATTTAGGCTTAAATTTGTTTTATTGATTGAGTGTTGCACCTAAATCGTTAAACTTCAGAGTAATACAAGACTTTATCACTTTATTGATGCTTAAAAAGTAGGTTTATAAACTAAGGTAGTCTCTGGAACGGTTATACTCATTGTTTCAGCAATAAATTACATATTCGTATCTTAACAACATCCATTATTGGTAATTACTCTCACAACACCATGACTAATCATTTTATTCAACAACCATTATTGCTACAGCATTTAACAATAAATGCAATTACCCTAGTGCAGAATTACTTAGATCAACTTGGTTATAGAGCGCAAATCCATTTTGAGTTAGAGGGGTGTTATCGTTTTGAAAATAACCATGATGAAAAATTAGATTTTAGCCTGATTAATCAGTGTTTGCGCCAGTTAGATATTGATGGTGAAATTGTTTGTGAATATTGGCGAAATCAATGGGAATATGTGTCATTTTTTAATGGTCAAACGCCATTAAAAGAAGCGGATAATTTACAGAGAGTCATCACCAAGTTACCACTACTTTTTCAACAGTTTTATGGAAACAATACTGTTATAGAAACCTTGATCCAACCAGTAGTTTGGTCTGGCGATCAAGGGAAGCTTATTTTGGGTTCGGATCAATTTTTTACTAATGATACTCGTGCAGTTCATATTCCTAATGCGGTGCAGTTGAATGTAAGCGTACTTGATCATCGAGGTGACAACCTTATTGCTAAAGAAGGCTTTGGAGAGTATTTACAAAATTGCTTTTTGCGAACTAGTCTAGAATGTTGTTTATTATACTTACCTGAAGAAGCTGCTTTTGAACGTTTAGCGTTGAAAACTCGTTATGGTTTAGCACAAGAGTTATGTTCTCCTGTTGATATATCTGGTGGTCATCAAGGTAGTATTGCTTTGTATAAAAAATTTGGCAAGCATAATCAAAATATGGGCGAGGAGCCATTATTATACGATAGCCATAATAATGTGCTATCCGTACAACAAAATTGGCAGAAAACTGCTCGAATTGAACATCGGCTAGGGGCAGCGAGTATTCATTATAACCCTTATATAAATGTACTTTATGCCTTAATTAATGTGTTAGATGCGGTGCAAGCTTATGAGCAAGAACCGTGTTTATCAACCGAGAGCTTTGCAGCCATTGCTTTACCGCAGTCGCTTTTTACTGATAGATCACATGCGGTGACTTTAGGTGCATTTGATATATTCAAAGCCAGTACTTGGTTTAGTGATAGTATTAATCTTATAGAAGAAAAAACAACCGTTATGAAAGAAAAAAATGTACTTGACTGTCCTATAAAGTTAGGCGATAAAATAAAGCAAGGAATACTAGCGCAACATCAAGCAAGTATTATAACTAGTAGCGCTAATTAATTAAATTAAATTAAATAAGTAATGGATTTATGAATATCAGTAAAAATAAGCGAGTCAAGACTCCACTGCTAAATGGAGCAAGTGTCAGCACTAAAAGGGAAGAATTAAAAAGCTATTTTAAGCAAACATGGACTAAATACGAGTCTCTTTTCTCACTTATCAATGACGATAGTGCTTATTATTTAAGGCCAGAACGTTTACGTCATCCATTGGTTTTTTATTTTGGCCATACCGCTACTTTTTATATCAATAAACTTATTTTAGGTAAATTTATTTCTGAGCGAGTCAATGGAAAATTAGAAGCTATTTGTGCGGTTGGTGTTGATGAAATGAGCTGGGATGATCTAAATAGTGAACATTATGACTGGCCTAGCGTTGATGAAGTTAGAGACTATAGACAGCAAGTAGCAGAGCTGATTGAAAACGTAATTGATAGCATGCCACTTTCATTACCCATAACTCAAGACTCTTTAGCCTGGATTATTCTTATGGGCTGCGAACATGAGCGCATTCACCTTGAAACTTCCTCTGTAATAATGCGTATGTTGCCTTTACAGTATCTTACTGCTGTTGAGCCTTGGTCTACTTGTCATCATACTGGTAACGCACCTATTAATGAGTTGATGCCAATAAAAGGGCGGCTAATTGAATTTGGTAAACCGGCTACTGATGATACGTTTGGTTGGGATAATGAATATGGTTATGATCAGTTAAGCGTTGATGATTTTCGTACATCAAAATATGTCGTTTCTAATCAAGAGTATTTAGCTTTTGTTGAGGCTAAAGGCTATCAGCAAGGTCATTATTGGACCGAAGAAGGCCAACAGTGGCTCGCTTTTGCTAAAGCGACTATGCCTCATTTTTGGCTTAAAAAAATGAATGACAATAATGAAGAGGTTTATTGGCAACGTAATTTATTAAATGAAATACCTCTGCCGTTAAATTGGCCTGTTGAAGTTAACTACCTTGAAGCAAAGGCTTTTTGTCATTGGAAAAGCAGTAAGAATTCAGCTAATGAAAAGCAATTTATCCGTTTACCTACTGAAGCTGAATGGCTTTGCTTGAGAGACAAGGTAGCAGGTGACTTAACCACATGGAAAACAGCACCGGGTAACCTTAATAATGAAGGTTACGCTTCTTCTTGTCCCGTTGATCAATTTGAACACAATGGGCTTTTTGATATTGTCGGTAATGTTTGGCAATGGACAGAATCAACTATTGATGGTTTTCAGGGCTTTGAAGTACACCCTTTATACGATGATTTTTCAACTCCTACCTTTGACGGTAAACATAACTTAATTAAAGGGGGGTCATGGATTTCTTCAGGTAATGAAGCAACGAAAAACTCGCGCTATGCTTTTCGCCGTCACTTCTTTCAACATGCGGGCTTTCGTTATGTACAAAGTCAAACTAAGAAATTACCAAACCTTGCCTCAAATCATTATGAAAATGATCCTGCTATTTGTCAGCAATTACATGCTCAATATGGGCAAGCTAAATCTGCTATGCCATTGGCAGTAAAGAATTATAGCCTACAAATAACTGATGAATTAATAAAGTGTGTTGAAAAGCATCAAATTGAAACGAATACTTGCCTTGATTTAGGTTGTAGTGTTGGCCGAACAAGCTTTTTGTTAGCGCAACACTTTAACCAAGTAGATGCTGTCGATTTTTCAGCGCGCTATATTCGCCATGGAGTGCATTTACAGCAAGGAAACTCTGTTCGTTACACCTTAGAAAACGAAGGGGATATTGTTGATTTTCATGAATTCAACTTAATGAATGTTGACTTGCCTTGTAGCGAAAATATACTTTTTAGCCAAGGTGATGTTAGTAATCTCAAAAGCGTTTTTACTGGCTATGACGTAATTCTTGCGCAGCATGTACTTGAACAAAGCTATGATTCTCACGCATTTTTACAGGAAGTACATTCGCGGTTAAATGCTAAAGGTTTGCTTATTGTTGTTTCAAGTTATGATTTTGATGAGCAATATACAAATAAAGAGAACTGGTTGGGAGGGTTAAAAATTAATGGTGAAAATGTTACTGGTTTTGAGGGCTTATCGTTAGTGTTAACGCAGCATTTTAATTTATTAGAGCAACAACAACTAGCGCGGCCTATCAAAATAAATAGGCGTAATTTCACCTTAAGCTTTCCTCATTTAAGTGTGTGGCAATTAAAATAAAGTTATTACTCTTCCCAGATAAATGACTCGCTCCTTTTAAATACCCTGAACTCTCCCAAGGGTGCACCAAATCAAAACGTCACGTTGACATTACTGTGCCATTTTGGTGCGCTTATGTTTGTGCTATCAAATGAATTGGGTTAACACGTTGATTTTTAATGGTTAATTATTTTGGCACATGACTTGTATTGTAATGTTTAATGCAAATTACAATTATAAGTAGAGGTCTACAATGAAAATAGTTAACGCAATTATTAAACCATTCAAACTAGATGATGTTCGCGAAGCCATTTCTGAAATTGGTGTTGAAGGTATCACCGTAAGTGAGGTTAAGGGCTTTGGACGTCAAAAAGGGCATACTGAATTATATCGTGGTGCTGAATATCAAGTGGACTTTCTTCCAAAAGTGAAATTAGAAATCGCTGTGAACGATGACATTGTTGAGCGCTTAGTAGAAACCATCACTAAAGCAGCTTACACCGGAAAAATTGGTGATGGCAAAATCTTTGTTTATAACCTAGAGCAAGTGGTACGAATTCGTACTGGCGAGCAAGATTCAGAAGCCTTATAAGGAGAGATACAATGGAACAAAATATTTTTCAACTTCAATACGCTATGGACACATTTTATTTTCTTATTTGTGGCGCGTTAGTTATGTGGATGGCTGCTGGCTTTTCTATGCTAGAAGCTGGTTTAGTAAGAGCTAAAAATACCACTGAAATTTTAACGAAGAACGTAGCTTTATATGCTATTGCTTGCATTATGTATTTAATTGTTGGCTATGACATCATGTATGGTGGCGGTGTCTTTTTAAATGGGATTGCGCTTGATGGTGCAAGTGATGCTGAAGCATTAGTTGGCGCAGTATTAGCTGAGTCTGCCGAAGCTGGTTTTGAGGGCGGCGCAGTCTATTCAAATGCATCAGACTTTTTCTTTCAAGTAGTATTTGTTGCAACGGCTATGTCAATTGTTTCTGGCGCAGTTGCTGAGAGAATGAAGCTTTGGGCTTTCTTAGCCTTTACTGTTGTATTAACTGGTTTTATTTACCCTATGGAAGGTTCTTGGACTTGGAATGGTGATTCAGTTTTTGGTCTTTATACTTTAGGTGATCTAGGGTTCTCTGATTTTGCAGGCTCTGGTATCGTTCATATGGCAGGTGCTTCAGCAGCATTAGCTGGGGTGTTACTACTTGGCGCTCGTAAAGGTAAATATTCTAAAGACGGTAAAGTAAATGCTATTCCTGGTGCAAACTTGCCTATGGCGACGTTAGGTACATTCATTTTATGGATGGGTTGGTTTGGTTTTAACGGTGGTTCAGTATTAAAACTTGCTGACATCAATAGCGCTAACTCAGTTGCGATGGTATTTTTAAACACTAATGCTGCTGCTGCTGCAGGTGCAATTGCTGCGCTAGTTTTTGCTAAAATTTTATACAAGAAAGCTGACTTAACCATGACATTAAATGGTGCGTTAGCAGGTTTGGTAGCGATAACAGCTGAGCCATCAACGCCTTCGCCATTACAAGCGACTATCTTTGGTGCTATTGCTGGTGTTATCGTTGTGTTATCAATTATTACTCTTGATAAAGTTAAAATTGATGATCCGGTAGGTGCTATCTCAGTACATGGTGTAGTTGGTTTCTTTGGCTTACTTATTGTGCCAATCACTAACTCAGGTGCTAGCTTTAGTGGCCAGTTAATAGGCGCAGCAACTATCTTTGTTTGGGTCTTTGGTACTAGTTTTGTTGTTTGGTATGCTTTGAAGAAAGTTATTGGTATCCGCGTAAGTGCAGAAGAAGAGTACGAAGGCGTTGATATTAGTGATTGTGGTATGGAAGCATATCCAGAATTTACTCGAGGCTAAAAGTATTTAGAGGTTAATATTTTCTAAGGAAAATAACATTCAAAGTTAATAGTTAACTTCATCTTTAGAATTAAAAAAAGCAGCGATATCGCTGCTTTTTTATGTTTATAATTAGCGAATACTTTAGCGAGAAATTATTTTTCTCAAGGTCAATAAACCAATAAGTAATAATGAACACCAAGCAAAAGTACCACCGCTACTAGAACTGTTGTTAGGTTCTTTTGCTGTAATCAAGGTGTTTTTAACCGGTGATAAATCAGCATCAGTGACTTCAGATGAGTCTATGATAGTAATTTGATTAATAAGAACAAAGTTTTCAATACCCACTGTACTTAAATCGTCGCAGGTTTGGTTTTCGTCTTTAACAACGGGAATACCTGAACCATCGTTGGATTTAAAGCATAAATCTAACCGCTCTATTTTCTCAATAATATCCATGCCATTAATCACTTGTCCAAAAACGGTAAATCCACCGTTTTGTAGATCTAAATTTTGGCTATTATCCTTTAGATTAAAAAACCATTGGTTAGTGGCACTGTTGATAGATGTCTCATTTTTTGCCATGGCAATAGTGCCTTTGACATTTGAATAAATAGGCTCATTGATAACACTAGAGTTAGCTTCTAGTGAAGTTAATGGCCAATCACCCGTAAATTCGAAACCACCACCCTGAACAATAAAGTTGGGGGCAACTCGATGAATAACTGAGTTGGTATAATGGTTATCATCGACATACTGCAAAAAATTAGCGACAGTTTTTGGCGTGGTTTGATCGAATAAATTAACTTCAATTTCACCTTGTGAAGTGTTAAATACCACAGTAGTCGCATTAACAAGTGATGTTAAACTGACGAATAACACAGAGGAGTAAAGAAGTTTTTTTAACATTGAAACGGCCTATATAAGAAATATCCTTGCATCATAATAGTAGTTATACAGTAATTCAATTAAGTTTTTATTGAATTACAATTGATTACATTTCAAAGGTAATAGTGCTATAACTGAGCGTGAATATTTCTTTATTTAATCATCCTTTTGTCAGGGCTTACTATGTGGCGCATATTGTTGCTATTTATGTTTCTATTTTCAATTGAGTTAAGTGTTCAAGCACAAAATATTGACAAAGAATTAGGCAAAATTGACCAACAAGAAGATAAAAATATAGCTGTAGTTCAGTTAAGTAAATTACTTGAAGATGAAAGCCTTAATAATGTTCAGCGTATAAAAATACTTATACTAAAGAGCCATGCTTATTTAAAATTAAGTGATTTTAAGAAAGCCTTAGAAGTAATTCAGCAAGCTAAAAAATTAGCCACTCAAAATAGTTTGCTTCTGCAACAAGCTCAAGCAGACAAATCAATTGGTATTATTTTTTATTTTCAAGGTCAATATGAGCAATCTCTACTCTCTTATCAATCAGCTTTACGTTATTTTCAAAAACAGCCTTTCTCTGCTGATATAGCAATTAAACAAGCTAACTTATTAAATAACATTGCTTTAGTGCAAACAGCACAAGGCAATGCTGTTGCAGCGCTTCAAAGTTATCAACAAGCAGAGCCTTTATATCAGCAATTTGGCGATGAAATTGACAAAATTGATATTCGCTACAACCTCGCCACGCTTTATATCAGTTTACGACGCTTTGATATTGCTATTAACATGCTAAAAGAGGTTGTCGCTAAAAGAACCGACATTGACGATGACTATGGTGTGGCTAAGGCTTCAGCCGATTTGGGCGTATCGCTTAAGTATTTAAGTCAATATAAGAAGGCTGAACAATATGTGCTTAGTGCCCTTAATTATTTTCAAAAGCATGGCTATCAATTTGATGCGGTCTCTCAACTGCAAAATATTGCCGAAATAAACTATGAGCTCTCTGAGCTAGAAACAGCCCAAAGCTATGCAACTATGGGGGTCGAGCTTGGTAAAAAAATAGGCCATCAAATGGTTTATGCAGGCAGTTTACATACGCTAGCGAAAGTTTTTTTTCATCAAGGTAATGTTGAACGTTCTCGCATTCATGTTGAATTATCAAATACGATAGCAAAGAAAATGGGTTTCCAACGATTAATCAATGAGAATTTAGGCTTAATGTCACTCATTTATGCGGCAGATCGTAAAACAACTAAGGCATTAAACACGCAGTTATCTTATCAAAAAGTACACTTGAAATTATCAAATGAAACGCTTAATGAGCAAATTGCTCAATTTGAATCAGATCAATTAACTCAACAAATAAAAAGCTTGCAGCAAAGTAAAAAACTTCAGCAATTAGAGTCAACTAAAGCAGACCAACAACGTCAATTTACGATATTAGGAGTTGCTTTTTTATTGGTGTTATTGTTTTTTATTTATCGTCGTTACCTTGAAAGTAGATTAACTCGAGAGTTAGAGAATAGAGTTAAAAAACGGACAGAAGCCTTAGAGTTCTTAACCAAAGAATTGCAAGATGCCAACATGATCAAAAGCCAATTTTTAGCCAATATGAGCCATGAAATTAGAACGCCTCTTACGGCAGTTATTGGTCAGTCAGAAGCGATTATTTATGGTGATTTTGATGATGCGAGTATACATAAAGAGGTGGAAATTATTCACAATAATAGTTTGCACTTATTGCAATTAATAAATGATATTTTAGATCTAAGTAAAATCGAAGCAAACAAGTTTGAGTTAGAAAACAGGCAACAAAACTTGCATGAAATAGTAGGTAGGTTAAATAATATATGCACAGAGCAAGCTCAACGTAAAAATTTATCATTTACTATTACCCATCATTTACCTAGTCCCTTTATTATTAATATTGATGGTTTAAGGCTCAAACAAATTTTAATAAACCTTTGTTCAAATGCGATTAAATTTACCAGTGAAGGATGGGTCACTTTAGATATTGCCATTATTGATAAAACTCTGCTTTTTACTGTAACTGATACTGGAATAGGCATGAGCGCAGAGCAGCAAGAAAAAATATTTAGTAGCTTTACCCAGGCTGATAATAGTATTAATAGGCGTTTTTCAGGCTCTGGTTTAGGACTGTTTCTATCAGAACAGTTGGCTAAGGTAATGTCAGGGCAAATTAGTGTTACTAGCCAAATAAACCAGGGGAGTACGTTTACTTTAAAATTACCCTTTGGTGATATTTACGATACTTCGATGGATACTGGCAACAATGATGACGTGTTGCCTCATATTTCTTGTGATAAAAAGCGTTATAGCGGCAAAATTTTACTCGCAGACGATCATGATGATAACCGTCGCTTAGTGGCTCGATTATTAACTAGTTTAGGACTAGAGGTGTTAAGTGCGAGTAACGGTAAAGAAGCAATTGAGTTGTGTCTTAAACATAAACCTATTTTAACTTTGTTAGATATACAGATGCCGGAAATAGATGGTATACAAGCGTTGCAAAAGTTGCGAGAACTTGGCTGTACTTCTCCTATTTATGCATTGACGGCCAATGCAATGTCTCATGAAATTACACAATATTTAGCACAGGGCTTCGATGGACATCTTAAAAAACCGATAGAAAGAAAAGTTTTTCTAGCGACTATCAATCAATACTACCCGGAGCAGTTATCAGCGGAAAATGGGCTGGAAAGTACACTTGATAATTTTGACATAGCAGACCTTGTACAATCATTTATCACTAATTTGTCACAAGATAAACTTGATGCATTACACTATAGTGAAAGCGAAGATCATGATAGCTTGGCTAGAGCCGCACATAAAATAGCAGGAGCGGCAAAAATGTTTGGCTTTGGTGAATTGTCACAAAGCGCCTTTGAAGTAGAGTATGCTATTAAGAACAAGCATTTTGACACAATTGAAGATCTAGTCCATTGTTTACTTGATGAAATTAGCTTAATTCAGCACACTAACAAAGTGAATGGTGATATATGAAAACAACATTCTCGTACTCGCAAGTATTTCTCGGCATTGCTATCTGCTATTTAGCTTATGCACTATTGAGCTTTACAAAAGAAATCCCAGGGTTTATTCATGCCGTTGATAGAAGCACTCCGCATATTTCATCGATAGTAAATGAAGTCGAACTAGTGCGGATTGAAGTTGGCAAGGTTAGGGCAATGGTCGATAAACAAATCCCCGCCATTCTAATGAAAGTTGACACCACTTTACCTCTAGTAGAGAAAGGCTTAGCGCAAAGTGAGCAATACTCTCAACAGTTACCGCAGTTGTGGCAACATTTAGAAAAAATACAAACCCAAATACAACTTTTACAACAACACTTACCTAGCGTATTGCAACGTGTTGATGCAGTGATAAAAACAACTAACGCTACTACAGAGGAAGTGGCGCTGTGGCGTCCACACTCATCACAGTACTTAACTGAAATTAAACATTCACGACAAGATATTCCTCACTATTTAACACGCACAGAAGCAATCATTATTGATGCAAAAACAATCGGAAAAGAAGCAAGTAGTGGCTTAGTTTCAGGCTTTATAAAAGGTGTAATTTCTTTGCCCTTCGATGTGGTTTCTGGTTTAGCGGGGATTGTTGATGCCAAATCATTATCAGCAAAATATTTAACTACGAAAGATGTAACCATTATGCAAGAGCAAGTGTTGTTATTGCTAACAAATAGCAACAAACAACAGACTTTTTGGCACAACAATGACAGCGGTAACCGTGGCAAAATAAGTAAAAAAGCCAGATTTTTACAAAATGATTTATCTTGCCACAAGTTAACTTTTAATAATCATTTTAAAGATCAGCAGGAAACGTTACATAAGGTGATGTGCCAAGATAAAAATGATTTATGGCAAGTGATGTAACCAGAATACTTTTTTTTGTGTACAATAAAGAAATACATACCCAAACCACCTTTAATTATCGGAATTTCAAATGGCTAGAGAACAATTTGGTATTTGCGCTGAGCCTAATTTACATGGCAGTTATCTACTTTTTAATGCCTTAGATGATAAAAATGCTTTTATTCGTACAGCATTATCTCGTTTACCTGCATTGTTTGAAGATTATGCTGATCAATATTCCGAAGCCAATTTAACCGGAGTAGTTGCTATTGGCGCAAATTATTGGGATGAGTTTTATCCGCAAGCTCGCCCTGCTTTATTAGAGTCTTTTCCGACAATGAATAGTGATGATAGAGTAGCACCGAGTATTAATGTTGATATTTATATTGAGATCCGTAGTGATCGTGCGGATGTTAATCATATTGTTTGTTCTAAAGTTTGCCAGCTACTTGCTGAAAGTGTCGAATTAGTTGAACAAATACAAGCATTTCGTTTTTTAGATGGGCGGGATTTAACCGGCTTTGTTGATGGAACTGAAAACCCTAAAGGAATGCATCGCAGAGAGGTAGCTTTAGTGAAAGCTTGCGATGACGCCACCTTTTCAAGTGGTAGCTATTTACATACACAACGATATCAACATAACTTAACCCTGTGGAATTCATTAAAAAACAATGAACAAGAGGACACTTATGGTCGTACAAAGCTAGATAATATTGAGTATGAAAGTGAAGATAAACCGTTAACGGCACATACAAAGCGTACAAGCTTAAAAGATGAACAGGGTGAGACTCTTGAAATTTTAAGGCAGAGCATGCCTTACGGTGATATGAAATGCCAGGGGTTATTTTTCGTGTCTTATTGTCATTCACCCAAGCCATTTGCCATGATGTTGAAAAGTATGATTCATGGCGATGAACATGGCAATGTTGATCGCTTACTTAAATATACTCAAGCTGAAACGGGGGCTGCTTTTTTTGCCCCGAGTTTAACTTTTTTGACAGAGCTTGAAGTGAACATTGATCATAATGAGCTAACATAGCCTTGTTAAGGTTACTCTATATCTAATGGTTCAGCAGATAGTATAACCCCGGTATTGTCTGCATAGATGTGGTCGTCAGGTAATATCGTCACGCCACCGAAGTTTATCGCGATATCACTTTCACCAAATTGATTGTCGTTAGCGCCAACTGGAATTGACACCAAACCTTGAATACCTAGCTCTATTTCTTCTAGTGCGTCTACATCGCGAACACTGCCGTAACAAATAATGCCTTCCCAGCCGTTGTTAGCTGCCGTTTCGGCAATGTTGATATCTATTAATGCGCGTCTGGTAGAGCCACCACCGTCAATAACTAATACTTTACCTATACCGTCCATGGTTACTATTTGTTCTATTAATCCAGTACCTTCAAAGCACTTTATCGTGACAACCTTACCTCCAAAAGAATGTCGACCACCATAATTGCTGAAAATAGGATCAATGACATCAATTAAGTCTGCATAAGTATCACACAGTTGCGAAGTATTATATTCCATAACAAAACTCTTCTAATAGATAACAAAATTATACCCGTTCGACTTGAATATGCTCGTTTCAGGAAGTCTGAGCGACTCATAATCAAGGCACATTTTTTTATTAAGGGTTATTCAGGAGAATATGCTCCTGCATTCACTAATAAGCTACGTCCATATAGCGTCCTTAAAAAGAAATGTAACGCAGAGTATGGTTTGCTCAGCCTTCCCCAGTGGGCTGGTTTAGAAACGCTTTATGCTGCGTTATTGATTTTGAGAAGGGAATAACCATTCTCTTCAATTAATGCCTTACTTAAAGGCGTTTCTAATTCCAGCTGAATCATACATATTCAAGTGGAACGGGTATATAACAGTATACCTTGTTAATATGAAATTTAAATAGCTACTTGTATTTTATGATAAAACTCTCTTTAATAGGTATAGTACTTTTCATCAATAACAGCTTTCTATTTAATGCTTGGAAATTTAGATTCAATCGCTTTTCTATTTGCCACCCAAGCAGTCGTATTTGCTATTTTGTCGTTTATTTTTTTTGTATATTTTCGGGCTTTAAGTAGTGAATATGTTAAATATTGGCTTTTCTGTTTAGTTGCCCTAACTTGTTATTATACCAGTAGTGCTATGTTGACAAATCACGGCACATATATGGTAAGTGATTACTTACAACTATTTTATGGGCAAACTCAAAAAGTTGCCTTTTATTTGTTTTTAGTGTGCCTTTTACTCGGGCTATATTGTGCTAAAGCGCAAAAAGCACCGCTGAAGGGGGTTATTATCTTAAGCCTGAGCTCAGCCGTTATGGTGGGGCTAAGTACGGCAACTTTTTATGCTTTTGATGAAAATAGCGTATTTAACCGCTTCTATTTAAAAGTGAGCTTACAAAGTTTTATCTTTGCTTGTTGCTATTTGGGCGCCTGTTTCTATCTTTTTATTGATAAAAAACCTCACTTTTCGAGTAAAACCTTATTCGGCTTTTGTTTGCTTGTAGGCTTGCGTTATTTATTTGATTCCTTTATTTCAATTGTTGCTCTAACAGAGCCGTGGTTTGGTCAACTACAAGTGTTTTTACTGTATTTTGATATTGGCAGCCATAGTATATTAGGCTTTATTTTACTTGTTTGGATGCAAGGAGCCGAACGTCATGTAGCTGTTCATGCTATGAGTCGAGCGCAATATTTAGGTAAACATGACTCCTTGACGGGGGCATTAAACCGAGAACAAGTGATGGAAAAACTCTCGGAAGCTATAGTGTCTGCGAATGATAAACAATACCAACTAGCTGTTTTTTTAATTGATATTAAGCAGTTCAAGTTTGTTAATGATACCTACGGTTTGAAAACAGGTGACTTTATTCTCGGTGAAATAGCTACTCGCTTAAATAATAGTATTTTATTACCTACAGCAGTCGGTCGGCTTAGTGGTGATTCATTTATGTTTGTTATCGAATTTAACGATGTAGTAACAATCAAAGGAGTGCCAGGCCACTTACATGAGATCATTAATCGCGCCTACCCTTTTGGTGGTCAAGAGGTTTCAATCCAAGCTAGCGTTGGTTATTGTACTTATCCGGATGATGGCAAAAATGCAGAAGACTTATTACAACATGCTAACCTTGCCTTACATCATGCTGAAACTAATAATATTGCTACCATCTCATTTGAATCAGGCATGCAGGCAGAAGGACGACGTTTAGTCTTAAGAGAAAAAGAGCTTCAAGCAGCGATACGAAATGATGAATTTGTTTTATATTATCAACCACAATTAAATCTATTAACTAATCGTTTAGAGGGGGTTGAAGCACTGGTTCGTTGGCAGCACCCAACAAAAGGTTTGCTTTCACCTGCTAATTTTTTGGGTGATATTGACGCCTTGTTTATGAATAGTCAATTTGATAACTATATCTTAACCAAAGCATGTAATGCTAATGCACGTTGGTATCAGCAATTTAAACGAAGAATTGCAATTGCCGTTAATATAACCGCCGTAGAATTTCAAGATCCTCAGTTAGTAACTAAAATTCAAACATTACTATTAAACAATAATCTACCGCCAAAATATTTGGAGTTAGAAATTACTGAAAATGTGGTTATGACTGATATTACGACTGCCTTGAATACTATTGTTAGTTTGCAAAGTATGGGTATTAAAGTATCAATTGATGACTTTGGTACCGGATACTCATCTCTCGCTTATTTAAGGAAACTACCAATAGATAAAATTAAAATTGATCGTAGTTTCATTAGTGAAGTTGCAACAAATGATTCAGATCTAACGATAGTAAAATCTATGATAGAGCTGTCTCACGGCTTAGGAAAACGAGTACTTGCGGAAGGCGTTGAAAACTTGGATCAACTTAAGGTATTGCGTAATTTAGGTTGTGACGCAGTGCAAGGATACTTTATTGACAAACCGCTACCAGAAGAACAATTATTAAAGTACCTTGCTAGGAAATAACCTTAATAATATCTACTGCGCTGACTCATTAGAAAAGGTAACCGAATAAGATAAACAACTTTTAATTTTCTTACCTATACTTACGTTATCATTTTATTTACTTCATAAAGACAGGTTTTAACTATGCTTATTAAACATAAATTAATGGCTAACACTGGTATTTTAATACTTGCTATGGCATTGATGCTTGGTTTATTAGCTTATGCTAGCTCGGCGCTACAGCATGATATAGATATCGCTGGGGTTATTGGTAAAGTTGAAAGCTCTATATTGCAATTAAGGCGTAACGAGAAAGACTTTATCGCCCGAAAAGATTTAAAATATTTTGCAAAATTTAACTCTAATATGAAGGCATTACAGTCTCAGGTTAACCAATTAAAACTAGATTTTGCGAGTTCAGGTCTATCTTTAACTGAATTTAGTAATATGCAGTCGGTATTAACAAAATATCACCAACACTTTAAAGATTTAGCTGCTATGCAACAAAAAATAGGTTTGCACGCAAAAGATGCTTTGTATGGAGAGTTAAGAGGTGCAGTGCACGATGTTGAAGAGTTAATAGGTAAAGATAATTTTCAGTTACGTAGTGGGATGTTACAACTAAGAAGAAATGAAAAAGATTTTATGCTTCGTCTTGATGATAAATATGTAGATAAATTGAAAAAAATGCCAGTAACTTGATTGTAAATATTGATAATAGCGATTTTTCAGCAGATAAAAAACAACAAATAACCGTATTAATATCAAGCTATGAAAACGCTTTTCTTAATTTAGTTGCAGCACAGGAACAATTGGGCTACAACGCAACTATGGGGTTGTTAGGTGAAATGCGCAAGACCGTGCATCAAGTGGATAGCATTCTTGAACAACTGATAAAGAAAAGTGAACAAGCGGTAATAGAAAATGTAAATTTTGTGAATGTATTGGCTTATAGCTTATTTTTTGTAGTGTTGGCGATTGGTGTATTAATCGCTTGGGCTATCAGTAAAAGTATTTTATCTCGTATAACTGATTTGAAAAGTGTGATGGAACATATTGCACAAACGAATGACTTAACAACGGATGTTAATGCTAATGGTAATGATGAACTCGCTGATATGGCAAAGGTGTTTAATCAAATGTTGACAAGTTTTCGTCATTTAATTATCGAAGTGAATCACTCTGTTATTTCCCTTAACTCAGCAACAGATAATCTAGCAGAAAATATTCATAGCGCTAATGAAGGCGTAGATACTCAAATGCAGCAAACGGATTTAGTCGCAACAGCGGTAACTGAAATGGTCGCTACAGTGGATGAAATTGCCAGTAACACTCGTGATGCTGCACACAAAGCAGAAATAACTAATACTAATGCAGATAAAGGTAAGCAAGGTGTTGATCAAACCATAAGTCAAATAGCTAATTTATCCGAAAAATTACTCGACTCTGAAAATGTGGTCAAAGAGCTTGAGAAAGAAAGCATTACTATTGCTTCTGTCTTGGATGTTATTCGTGGTATTGCTGATCAAACTAATCTACTTGCGTTAAACGCCGCGATCGAAGCAGCAAGAGCTGGTGAGCAGGGACGTGGATTTGCTGTTGTTGCTGATGAAGTGAGGACCCTAGCCAGTAGAACACAAGATTCAACTCAAGAAATTGAAACAATTATAAGCCTGTTACAAAAGCGAACTCAAGAAATTGTTAAATTAATGGCAGCTTGTCGTGATCAAGGAGAAGAAAGTGTAAAACAGGCCAGCTCTGCTGGTAGCATGTTAGAAGAAATCAATCAGGATGTTACTTTAATTATGGATATGAATAGTGCTATAGCAGTTGCTATTCAAGAGCAAACTACCGTAGCTGCTGAGGTGAATCAACATGTGGTGACGATTCGCGATGTGACTGAGAAATCAGGTGAATCAGCTAAACAAAATGAACACATGAGTGAAGAAATCTCACAACAAGCACAAGTGTTAAATAACGAAGTAAGTCGCTTTACTGTATAAAGTTAAGATAAAGCCTGTGAAGCTATAATTGAGTAATATTAATCATAGCTTCACGAGAATGGCCTGAGCCTTTAAGTTCACTTAAGTAATGTTGCCAACGTTTATCATACTCTTTTAGGAGTAGCTCGAGATAATCGGAGGAATAAATAGCACTGTGTTGATCATCAAAAATAAGCCGATAACCGTGTTTGCCAACATTTTCTATTGTCGTTAATTTTATCGACTTCTTATGACTTACGAGTGCTTGTTGTTTATTACCTGTTGTTGGTGAGAAAACGCGTAAATATTCAAAGCTTAATTGAGCAGCCTTACTATTAACAAACTGTATAGTAAGGTTATTTTCTACATTATTAATAGTAAAACTCGTAATATTCATAGTGTTTATTTATAACTCAAATAGATTATAGGATAAAGCGACTCAAATCTTCGTCTTTAACCACTTCACTCAAGGTATCGTCTACATAATTTTTATCGATCATGATGGTTTCACCTGAGCGTTGATCAGCATGAAAAGATAACTCTTCTGTCAATCGTTCCATCATGGTGTGTAGTCGACGTGCACCAATGTTTTCAGTGGTCTCGTTTACTTGCCAAGCAGCATTCGCTATCGCTTGTACACCATCTTCACTGAATTCAATATTTACGCCTTCAGTCGCCAATAGTGCAATGTATTGCTCAGTTAGTGAAGCAAATGGTTCAGTTAGAATTCGAACAAAATCATCAGAGGTTAACGCTTGTAATTCAACACGTATAGGTAAGCGACCTTGTAACTCAGGGATCAAGTCTGAAGGTTTAGTCATTTGGAATGCACCTGAAGCGATGAACAAAATATGATCTGTTTTGATCATGCCATGCTTGGTACTAACTGTTGAGCCTTCTACTAAGGGTAATAAATCACGTTGTACGCCTTCACGTGATACGTCGCCACCACTATTACTGTCAGCGCGCTTACAAATTTTGTCAATTTCATCAATAAAAACAATACCGTTTTGCTCTACTGCATAAATGGCTTTTTGTTTAATGTCATCGTTGTTTACTATTTTAGCTGCTTCTTCTTCTTGTAGTGCCTTTAATGCATCTTTAATTTTCAGTTTACGTTTGTTAGTTTTTTCGCTCGACATGTTTTGGAACATGCTCTGCAATTGTGAAGTCATGTCTTCCATCCCAGGAGGAGCCATAATTTCAACGCCTACTTGTGATGCGGCTAAATCTAATTCAACTTCTTTATCGTCTAACTTACCTTCGCGTAATTTTTTACGAAAGATTTGACGAGTATTGGTATTTTCACTTTCTTCATCATTACCAAAGCCATCACGAGCAGGGGGCAATAAAACATCTAAAATGCGCTCTTCTGCCGCTTCTTCAGCTAAATGCTGCACGCGACTCATTTCGTCTTCTTTAACCATCTTGATAGCCATATCGGCAAGATCTCGAATAATGGTCTCTACTTCTTTACCGACATAACCTACTTCAGTAAATTTTGTTGCTTCAACTTTGATAAAAGGCGCGCGGGCTAATTTAGCTAAACGGCGAGCAATTTCAGTTTTACCAACACCTGTTGGGCCGATCATCAAAATGTTTTTTGGGGTTACTTCGTTGCGTAAGGCTTCATTCAACTGCATACGGCGCCAGCGATTTCTTAACGCGATAGCAACAGCGCGTTTAGCATCACTCTGTCCTACAATATGGCTGTCTAATTCATGAACAATTTCACGTGGTGTCATATCTGACATGTTTTAATCCTCATTTCGTCTTGGTTTTAGCACCAAGGCAATAATTTTTGTAACTAGTGCTATAGCTCGTCTATGGTTTGTTCTTGATTGGTAAATACACAGATGTTTCCAGCAATAGTGAGTGACTTTTCCACAATTTCTTTAGCACTTAAGTCGGTATTTTCTAATAAGGCGGTTGCTGCAGATTGAGCAAAATTTCCACCACTACCAATAGCAATTAAATCATGTTCAGGCTGAACAACATCACCATTACCAGTAATAATCAATGAGGCGGTTTCATCTGCCACAGCAAGTAATGCCTCAAGTTTTCTTAAGGCACGATCACTGCGCCAGTCTTTTGCTAATTCAACAGCGGCTTTGGTTAAATGGCCTTGATGCTGTTCAAGCTTACTTTCAAAACGTTCAAATAAAGTAAAAGCATCGGCAGTACCACCAGCAAAACCCGCAAGTACTTTGTTATTATATAAACGGCGTACTTTTTTAGCGTTACCTTTCATTACGGTATTACCAAGTGATACTTGTCCATCACCACCAATGGCTACTTTGCCATTGCGTCTAACTGAAACGATAGTAGTCATATTAACTTCCAATCCAAGTAATTATATTTTTAATGTAAATTAAATTGGGATCATTGTTGACTTTTCAAGGAGGGAATTAAATTATTTCCACAAGAGAACTTGGCAACGATTAACATTATTATTTCTTAATTTATGCTTATCTTGTTCTGCTAATCTTTTACGTTCGTAGGGGCCTAAGAGCACTTTATACCAAGTACCATTGCTTCCAATAGATTTTTTTATAAAAGCTTCAAGCCCTACAAAAGCAATAGTCGCTTTTAATGTTTCAGCGCGTCCTGTTGTTTTGAATGAGCCACACTGTAATCTATAAGGTCCTTTTTTCTTTACTTCGTATTGGCCAACTTCAATCTTTTTGGTCTTTAAGTTTTCAACGTAAGTCCATTTTTCTTTTGGCGGCTCAGGTAAATTAGTTGCTTTAGTTGCAGGGGCTCTCGTTATAGTTTTAATAGGTGTTTTAGTTTCTGGACTTGTTTTTAAAAACCATAAACTGTAAACAAAGGCGGCAATTAATATAATAATTATAAAGCCGATAAGTTTGTTTTTAACTGTTAATTTAGGCGCAGGTGGAGGTGTGTTTTTTTTGTAAGGATTGTTTTTCTTCTTTTTTGCAGGTGTGCGAGCAATATAATCTTGATTTGACATGAATGGCAAGGAGTCGCGGAAAAGTTCCGCTATTCTAACGCGTCACCAGTTTAAATCAATAGGGTCAATATCTAAACTCCACCGCACTTTATGATGAAATTCGTTATTTGGTATTGCTGTTAATAATTGCAAAATTGCCATATGTAACTCTTTTCTAGATTTTGATTGAAGAATTAAATGATAACGGAATTTTCCTGCTTTTTTCTCCATTGCAGCAGGTACAGGCCCGGCAAATTCACAATTTATTAATGTTTGTTCTGTTAGTGTTCGTAAAAATTTTTCAGGATAATTAGGATAATTCGCTTCCGCGCGGATTAACGCTTGAAAACTAAACGGGGGTAATCGTGCTTGTTTACGTTCAACTAGTGCTTGTCTGGCAAAATGTTGATAGCCGTTATGCACTAAATCTTGTAATAAAGGATGATCGGGATAGCTCGTTTGCACTAGTACTTTTCCCGGCTTACTAGCACGGCCAGCACGGCCAGCTACTTGGATAAGCAATTGTGCCATTTGTTCACTGGCACGAAAATCAAAGCTAAATAATGCGCCATCACCATCAAGCACAGCAACTAAAGTCACCTCAGGAAAATGATGACCTTTGGCAAGCATTTGTGTACCAATTAATAACTGATGTTTCTTCTCAGTAATTTCTTGCAATAACTTAGTTAACTCGCCCTTTCTTCGGGTACTGTCTCTATCAATTCGTACTACGCTGACATCAGGAAATATCTCGCTGATACGTTGCTCTAGTTGTTCAGTTCCTTGCCCAACAGGAGCAATGCGAACACTGCCGCAACTAGGGCATTGTCTTGGTACTCGTTTTTGGCTACCACAATGATGGCATATCAGTAACTGTTGCTTTTGATGAAAGGTATAGGGTTTGTCACAGCGTTGACAATCACATAACCAGTGGCATTCTTGACAATTAATCGCGGGTGCATAACCGCGACGATTTAAAAACACCAGTACTTGTTCACCACGTGCTAATGTTTGTTGAATTTCATATTTTAAACTACCCGAAAGACCAAACTCTATTTGTTGTTTGGCAACATCAATCAGTGCTATTTTCGCCTTACTGCTTTTTCCTGCTCGTTTGTGTAACTGATGGTATTGATACTTTCCTGAAAGGGCATTTTGTAGCGATTCAAAGCTGGGTGTTGCACTGCCTAGCACGATAGGGATATTTAGTTGTCTAGCACGTAAAATAGCCATATCTCGTCCGTGATAACGAAAACTATCTTGTTGTTTTAATGAACTATCGTGCTCTTCATCAACAATGATCATGCCCATATTATGTAGTGGAGAAAAAATAGCAGAGCGTGTACCAATAATAATCGCCGCACTACTTTGTTGCGCATTAAGCCAAGTATCTAGACGCTCAGTGTCATTTAAGTTGGAATGGTGTAAACAAATAGGCACGTTAAATCGTTGCTCAAAACGCAATAACGTTTGTGGCGTTAGGCCTATTTCAGGCACGATAACTAATACTTGTTGATTATTAGCTAACACATTTTCCATTGCCTGTAAGTAAACTTCAGTTTTACCTGAGCCAGTAACCCCATCAATTAAATGACAAGAAAACTGTTCTAGTGATTGATTAATTGCGGCAACAATAATTGCTTGTTCGGTAGAAAGTACTTGTTTGTTTTCTTGAGCTAAGGCGCTATCTTGCCAAATAAATTGGCGAGGTTGTTGCTTAGTTTCAGTTATTAACGCTTTTGCTGTCAGTGCATTGAGTTGTGCCTTGCTATAACCTAAAGTACGTAATTCAGCCCAACTTATGCCTTGATGTTTGTTTATTAATTGATAAAGCGCGTATTGTTTAGGGGCTTTTGTTGCCAATTTAGCAAGTTGTTTTTGCGTGACATCAGAGAGTTTTTCACTATGCCAAACCATTGGTGGTTGTATATCTAGCTTCTTAACTTGACGTAATAGTTTTGGTAAGGCTTGTTGAAATACATCACCGATTGGATGATGATAATAGTTTGCACATAATTTCAAAAAACTTACTAAAGAATGGCTTAAGTGAAAAGTATCGTTGAGGCGTTTTGAAATAGGTTTAATTTTCTTTGCATCAATATCACATTCATTACTAACGGATACGACAATAGCAATAACTTGTCTTGCGCCAAATGATACAGCGACTCGCTCGCCAAGGTGTATTGGCTGTTGTCGCATATCCTTAGGAACTTGATAAGTAAACAGTTGTCGCATGGGGACAGGAACCGCTACTTGTACATAACTTTTAGGTACTAGCAGGGGAGGTGTTGCTTGAGAGGAAATTATTTGTTCAGACACGTAATAAATCAGAGTGATTATGGTTTTTAGTGTTGACTATCTTATCTCAAATTCTTTGTTTTATTAATAAGTCTTTTTTAATCAATTTAGTCATGCTTTTTCTTGCAGTCGTTGATGTGATGCTTTATTATTCGCCCCCATTAATTTTACAACCGTATGGTGCTTGGCGTTTTCTATTGGCTATTTTTGATTAGTTAATAGTAATAAAGCGGCTAAGTGGCGATACGCCCAATTTCTCGAAAGAGATAGAGGTTCCCATGAAAGAAGGCATTCATCCTAATTACGTTGAGTTTACCGCAACTTGTTCTTGTGGCAATGTTATTAAAACTCGTTCAACGGCTAAAAAAGAAATTCATTTAGACGTATGTTCTGCATGTCACCCATTTTACACTGGTAAGCAAAAAGCTGCTGAGACTGGTGGTCGTGTTGATAAATTCAACAAACGTTTTGGCGCACTTAGTAAGAAGTAAGTTTTACTTTTTATGTAATTTGCTACTTGTAGCAAAGCACCAAACGAAAAAAAGCGCCTATTGGCGCTTTTTTTGTGGATAAAATTTAGAAAAATAAAATAATTAGCCTTTTTTATGGCTTTTATCTAAAAGATTACACATTAGGCGTGATCTTCTCAGTAATGTTCTGTATAATCCGCGCTCCCTACGTTACAAACTGTCTTTTTATTACTTTTAAGGTGGCTTATAAGTAGTGATGGGCGTTAGGCTCGATACTCGAAGGGGTAATTGCGTAGTCTATTTTAACCGACAGGACAAACTTATCTTCTCTTTATAAATAAGATAGTAAAGTTTTGACTTGTTATTTAAGTAACATATTAAATATTGGGTTTTTTAATGAAAACTTTTGTAGCTAAACCAGCAAGCGTACAACGCGAATGGTTCTTAGTGGACGCCGAAAATAAAACTTTAGGTCGTATCGCTACTGAAATTGCAAGCCGTCTACGCGGTAAGCATAAAGCAGAATATACTCCTCATGTAGATACTGGCGATTATATCGTTGTTATCAATGCTGAGAAAGTACGTGTAACAGGTAACAAAGCGAAAGGTAAAATTTACTACTCGCATACTGAGTTCCCTGGTGGCCTTAAGCAAATTAGCTTTGAAAAGCTAATTGAAAAAGCACCAACACGCGTTCTTGAATTTGCAGTTAAAGGCATGTTACCTAAAGGTCCTTTAGGTCGTGAAATGTTCCGCAAATTAAAAGTGTATGCAGGTGCTGAGCACGCGCATACTGCACAACAACCACAACTTTTGGAGCTGTAAGCAATGGCTGATAATCAATATTACGGTACTGGTCGTCGCAAGAGCTCAACTGCTCGTGTGTT
>Ga0209292_1000205_pt1 | contig 82727 bp, 80 predicted proteins | sample GOMGulsemesocosm_2_FD_184634 | JGI IMG/M metagenome (GOLD analysis project Ga0209292, IMG submission 184634) | Methane-oxidizing microbial communities from mesocosms in the Gulf of Mexico - GOM9C Gulf of Mexico (SPAdes) (version 2) | ecosystem: Environmental > Aquatic > Marine > Cold seeps... | reverse complement strand
ACGTTTAATAATTACGCGATCATGTAATGGACGAATGCTCATTAATTTTTCTCCTGAGAGTTTGTTTACTCTCAATAAATGTAAAATAAATAGGTTATAAAACTTTGTTGCAATTAAAGATGGGGCTAATTTAAAACTTCACAAGTCCCGATAATTTTTTTTTTATTCTTTACGTTCAAATTCACCTTCAAGCGTTTCACCTTGATGATGCTCAATAGGCTTTTCTTGAGAGGTTGGTTGTTCAAAGGGGCTTTGTGTAAATGCCTCTGATTGATTAGTATGTACCGAACTTTGGTAAGTAAAACCAGCCGCGTTTTTATTCATCACGAGATGCGTCTGAACAGATTTTATCAATAAACTACGAACATTGGGTATGAGTAGAGATAATCCAAAGAAGTCAGTAACAAAGCCAGGCGTCATTAATAATACGCCCGCAACGAGTAGCAATAATCCGGCAATAATTTCATCTGACGGCATTTCGCCTTGCGCCATTTTTGTTTGCACTGAATTTAAAGTGGCAATACCTTGTTGTTTAACATTTTTAGCGCCAAGCCAAGCCGTTATGATAACAATTGCTATAGTCGGCCAAACACCAAGCCATGCTCCTACGTTCATGAGAACCATAATCTCTATAATAGGAACAACAATAAAAAGTATAAATAAAAATCGAAACATTTTAAATCTCGCTAAAAAAATCATATTTAGTGAAACATATATGGGGTTGAACAGGTCTTTTTCAAGCATCAACTAAATACAACATAATTCATTTGATGATAAATTATTTATTTCATTTAAAATGACGTAAGTTATTGTTAAGGAATCTTCGTTAATGTTTCAAATAATTATGTGCACATGCCCTGATATTGAAAGTGCAAAAATATTAGCAACACATTTAGTTCATAAAAAACACGCAGCTTGTGTCAATATTATACCTAACATTATCTCAGTGTATCGTTGGCAAGATGACATTGCATGTGACGATGAAGTACAGTTAATTATAAAAACACAAACGACTAAATTTAATGATGTTGCAGATGAAATAAAGCGTTTACATCGCTATGATACCCCAGAAATTATCGCCATGAATATCCAGCAAGGCGACAATGCATATTTGAACTGGATCACTGAGTCTTTAAAATAACTGTTATGAAAAAAATTGTATTACTTTTTTGGTTAGTATTAACCAGTATCTTTTTACAAGTACCCAATGCTCTAGCGCAAGAATCAATTTTTGATACTTCATCATCTTTATTCAGTAATGACGATGAATTTCTGACAGCTGACCAAGCATTTGAGTTTAATTTTCATCAAAAAGGTAAACAGTTAGAGATTACCTTTGCTATCGCTGAAGGGTATTATTTATATCGTCATCAGTTTACGTTCAGTGTTGAAAATGCAGAAATCATCCCGGTTGCACTGCCAATTGGTGAAGATCATGAAGATGAATTTTTTGGTGTCCAGCAAATATTTACCGAAAAGCTCAACTTTGTTATAGAACTGGCCAAGGTTAATGATAATGCCAATATTAAAATACGTTATCAAGGCTGTGCTGCGAAAGGGTTATGTTACCCGCCGAAAAAGAAAATCGTTGAACTATCGAAAATTAATGTTGAGGCAACTGACTCAAATGATGTTTTAACCGCGCTATCAGCATCTACTGGAACAACTGAAAACACCAGCGAACAACATCAATTAGCTGACATGCTAAAAGGTGACAATATTTGGTTAACACTGTTAGCCTTCTTTGTGGGTGGTTTGCTACTTTCATTTACGCCTTGTGTATTTCCAATGTACCCTATTCTGACAGGTATAATTGTTGGACAAGGCGATAAACTTTCCACAAAGAAAGCATTTCGTTTATCATTTTTTTATGTGCAAGGTATGGCAATTACCTATACGTTATTAGGTATTGTCGTCGCATTAGCGGGTGCACAATTCCAAGCAATGTTTCAACACCCTGCCGTACTAATTGGTTTAAGTGTGTTATTCATCTTTTTAGCCTTGTCTATGTTTGGACTGTTTAATCTTGCGCTACCAAGCAGTTGGCAAAACAAACTCAATAACATCAGTAACAGTCAAAAAGGTGGTTCTTACTTCGGTGTTGTTGTAATGGGCGCTATTTCTGGCTTAGTCGCCTCTCCATGTACTACAGCCCCATTAACAGGCGCTTTATTATATATTTCACAATCTGGTGATATTTGGCTAGGTGCCTCTGCGTTATACGCTTTAAGTATAGGTATGGGCGTGCCATTACTAATTTTAGGTAGTTCTGGTGGTAAATTATTACCAAAAGCAGGCACTTGGATGACAGTAATTAAGAATGTTTTTGGTTTATTGTTATTAGCCGTCCCCATCTTTTTAATGGAAAGGTTTTTACCCGAAATTGCAACGCAGGCAATGTGGGCAATCTTAGTATTATCAAGTGCGGGTTACTTTTATACTGTAAATCAACAAACCCAAAATAACTTTTGGTTTGGTGTTAGAAGTATTGTGATATTTGTGATGATATTTTTTGGTGCTAATCAAGCTTACCAATTAGTCAGCCCTAGCCAGAAAATTGCATCAACTAATCAGCAAGCGTTACAGCAACACTTTAATAAAGTAAAAACACTTGATGATTTATTAATGGCAGTGGACAAGGCTAATTCGCTAGGTAAAACAGTGATGGTTGATTTATATGCCGACTGGTGTATAGCTTGTAAGGAGTTTGAAGAATATACGTTCAATACTCCGCAAGTGCAAAAAGCGTTAAGTAATAGCTTATTAATACAAATTGATATGAGTGAATTTGACTCTATAGATAATGCTGAGCTTGCAAAGAAATATCAAGTGCTCGGCTTACCTTCGATCCTTTTCTTTAACCAGCAAGGCAAAGAGCTAACAAAACAACGCGTAACGGGCTTTATGGAAGCAGATGAGTTTGCTGAACACTTGCAGAATATTTTATAAAACTTGAACATTGATTATTATCACTTAACCTTTATAACATTAGCGCAGTTTAACAAGGATACTCTCACGAGTTAAACTGCCGATGTTTTCCAGAAGCCATTAACAATTTTTGTATCAATAAATTCCATTAGTTGTGTTTCAGGAATAGGTTTAGAGAAGTAATAACCTTGAATAACATCACAGTCGTTTTCCGTTAAACTACGTAACTGTGCACTAGTTTCCACGCCTTCAGCAATGACTTGTAAACCTAAATTCTTGACCATCGCAATTGTCGACATAATAATTTGATAATCGGCTCTGTTTTCTAACATACCAAAAACAAAACTCTTATCTATTTTAATAACGTCTACAGGCATTTTTTTCAAATATGCCAATGAAGAATAACCTGTCCCAAAGTCATCTATCGCAAAACTGAAACCGACATCTTTTAGGTCGTTCATCATTTCAATAGCACTATCAATATTTTTTACTAAGGTCTGTTCCGTAAGTTCAAGTTCAAAATGTGTAGCTTCAAGCGAAAACTCCTCAAGTAAATCGATTAAATAAGACGTTAAGTGAGTATCGGCAAACTGGCCTGCCGACAAATTTATCGCGATACGCACATCAACTAAACCTTTATCTATAAGCGTTTGGCATAATTCAAAACAGCGCCTGATCACCCAGTAACCAAGTTCAATCATATGCTCTGAATTTTCTAAGATCGGAATAAAATCTTCAGGAGAAACCATTCCACGCTCAGGATGTTGCCAACGAAGTAAGGCTTCGAAGCCGAATAATTTTTTTGTTTTTGCATCTAATTGGGGTTGCATACTCAAACTGAATTGATTTTTTGCCAAAGCTTGCCTAACTTCACTTTCCATCATGACTCGAAGCGCAACTTTTTTGTACATATCTTCATGATAAATATGATATTTAGCGCCACCATCATCTTTGGCTTCATACATAGCAATATCTGCATAACTAATTAAATCTTCTGACTTTGTCATTCCTTCTGGCGCAAAAGCGATACCAATACTTGTACTGACATAAAAAAGACTATTTTCTATTTTAATAGGAGCTTTGAACGCTTCTAGAATTTCCTCTGCAACAAGAACAGCGTCATTTTCATTATCTAAATGACCTAATACAACAACAAATTCGTCACCACCAAAACGGCAAGCCATATCAACTTGTCTTATACTAGAACGTAAACGATTAGACGCTTGAATTAATAACTTGTCGCCATCTGTATGACCATGGCTATCATTCACTTTTTTGAAGTCATCAAGATCTAAAAATAAAACGGCGATTTGTCCGTCACTGCGTAAAACATTCATAAAGGCTTTTCGTAATTGATAATTCAACATATTACGATTAGGTAAGCCTGTTAATAAATCATACATTGCGATATTTTCGAGCTCTTTGGTTTTTTGCTCAACTTCAAGATTCAATTGCTCAAGTTCAAAACTTAGCTCAGTTGCCGCACTTGCCAGAATATCCAATTCATCAATATATGTGCCTTTTCGTTGAATTTTAGTTTGACGAAATTGATCAAATTGTTTTTTTGCTAGTAAAGGTAAAACATCAGACAATACCAGTAAACGTTGTGTAAATGGACTAGCGACAAAATGAACAACAATAGCTAATGCAATAAGAATAATTAAAGTAAAAATCAAAAATTGCAAACGATTGTGTTCATAATTACGTGTAAAAGCGGTTACATCATCAATGAGCGCCAGGTAATAAGAACGTTCATTAATATTTGCTATAGGGATTAAATTAATAAGATAACTATTGTCACCCACTGAGACCTTTATTCCTTGGTTTTTTATGATATCACTACTAACAACATCCTGACTTGAAAGGAACAATTCACTCACTAATTGAGTATTTGTTGAGGAAATAAATTTAGCATCTGAAAGCTTAATCGTATCTTCATGTTTATTTGCAGATAAAGAATCATCAAGATGTGTAAAACTAACCATTGCGACATCGTTTTCAAGTGATCTATTAATAGAAACGATCATATCCACCAAAGATACTGTCATCGCCACAACAGCCATATCGCCTTTTCCGTTTAATACAGGCACTGTTATCAATTGCACGCATTGCGCTTGGCAATACAATGAATGTTCAGGTTGTTGTAAGTTAAGTACGCTTTCAATGCTTGCCTGTACAAATTCAGGAATAGGATTAGATAAGTATAATTCTTCGTTCCTATCAGAAACTAACCAAACATTTTCAACATTTTGATTCATTTGCAGCGTATCGAATTGTGCAGAAAATTCTTGTGCTAACACATCAAAATTTTGCTGTTCTTTTAAGCGGACTATATCAGCAAACGACTCAAGCCAAACGCGTAATGGTTTTCGCAAAACATTATTCTGTACAGTAAATTGTGCGTTGCCTTTACGTAGGGTATCACTTTGATATTGTTTAAATTCTTGATTTAATCGCGATAAAGATAAATAAGAAAAAATAGTGCTTAATAATAATAAAGCACCAACAACTAAGACTAATAATTTTACTGGAACACTAACAAATCTTTTTTTCATGACGATAACTCAGTTAAAACCAATACATCAATTGAACTGCCCACATTTCCCATCGTTCTTGATTATTTACAAGAGCATTTGGTAAAACAATAGGGTTAAGTCGAGCAGCACCTTCTACCCAATGGTATTCAGCATTTACTCTAAAATTGTCAGAAAAGTCATATGAAAAACCCAACATAGCATCATGCTGATAACCAAAATAACTAGGTACTACTCCATAACTTCGCTTTTCTAATTCTTGGCCTTTTTTATCGTCTCTATCTGCATAAAACAGATCATAACGACTAATCAATGTTAGTTTTTGATCAACCTTATAGCGCGCTTGAAAAGAAGCACCTTGCCCAAGATTATCTTGACTGAATTGTGGCGCATAAAAGCCTTCAGTCAAAAACCTTGTTTGTAAAAGCTCGGTAGTAAACTCCCAGTTTTCTCCTTCATACATAGCATTCATGGTATAAAACTGAAAGACGAAACGTCCATCAACAAAAAAGTCTAACGACTCTTCTTCATAATTAAACTCAGAATCAAGCAAGGTTAAACCAAATTTCCACTGAGAAAACACGGGACGCCAATAAACACTAGCCTGGCTATCAAGATTATGTTCGATGCTTCCTTGTGCTAATTCACTGAGAATAACTTCTGCATCATCACTGTTAATAGGGCTTCTACCTCGACTAAAATTAAAATCGAATTCGCCATATTCGTCATTATTATAAGTTAGCTTTAATGCAGCTCCGTCGCCACCTACTGCAATATCCCTGAACCCATCAAAATACGCTCCTTGAGGTAAAATAATTGAAGGTCGTGCAAAAGGAATGTCGCGGGTACTTGAGTGAAGCCAATGAGTATTTTTGATACGTCCGACAAATAGATTCGCCTGCCACTTATCTGAACTATAAGCATTCCAATCCACTAAAAAATAGTCAACACGCAGTCCTTCGTTATATCGATTCCCCCCATTTAGATAGACAGCTTGCGCAGCGAAGCGAAAATCATTTGTAAACTTATAGGATGTATTGAGCCCAATTTCAGTTAACTCTAACGAAAGCTCACCATCATTGTTTACAAAATTACTGCCGTCAACATCAATAGCACCTTGAGCAACAAATCCATGTATTTTGAATGGTTCTGCAGAATACTCATCTTGAGCTATCGTATTAAACGCAATTAATGCTGAGACGCATATTAATTTATAAATCATTTTATTCATCGATTTTAAGTAGATTGACATCACTTACCTCATCAATATTTTCAATGTAACCAATAGCACCTGTTGTTGACTTAACAGCTTTGATTAATTCTTTTTCACTTGTGACAAGGGTTGGACCAACCCCCATACCAGAGAATGTTAATTTGTCCCAAATCCGGTCTAGTTGATAAGGGAACAAACGTAGGGTTTCTTTGCAGAATTTTTGATGAGTTGTACTTGTACTCGACAACACAAAAATAGTAATTGGCACACCGTTTGCCCATCTTACTTGTCGCATAGAGTAAATGCGGCGTAATTGAGTTGTTGTTATTGATGCTGTTTCAGCAGTGATATTGGTAATAACCTCAACCGCATGGATTGCCGGACTGCCAAAAAGCATGACAAGAACCATTAACCTAAAGAGAATTTGGCTGATAACTAAATCCTTGTTAATGAGAAATGAATAGTTATTTGTCTATCTAGCAAAGTACACAGCAACTATTGATAACTAGTTATTAAAGTACAAAGCAGCCTGCTTTCTTATATGTACCTGTATACAAAATACGCTAAACCAATGAATTAACTAATAAATGTAGGTAAACATAGTGTAGTAAATTTTCACTAGAATACAAAACTTTATTATCAACATATCAATAAAAAATTAACAATAAGAGATCAGACCAGTATTTTGCTGCTATATTCTGCGAAAACACTATAATAATCGCCTAACAGCAGAAAATGTTCGATTTTGTTATTATCTATTCCATCATTCATGTTTTTATGTGATGATATTTATAAATTTGCTATTTAATAGGTTTTTCTCAGACAATGTCCACAAAGTTTAAAGTTTTAGTGTTAAATGGTCCTAACTTAAATATGCTAGGGAAACGCGAGCCTGAAATTTATGGTGCACAATCGTTAACCGACATCATCAACAATTTAACCTTACAAGCTTTACCTATGGGTATTGAGTTGAGTCATTTTCAATCAAATGCTGAACATCTACTGATAGAAAAAATACATGATGCTTATTGCGAAGTTGATTTTATTGTGATCAACCCAGCAGCCTTCACTCATACTAGTATCGCAATACGTGATGCATTACTCTCTGTAGACATTCCATTTATCGAAGTACACCTTTCAAATGTGCATGCCAGAGAGTCTTTTAGGCACCATTCGTTTTTATCCGATAAAGCAATTGGTGTTATTTGTGGCTTAGGGGTAAACGGATATAAGTATGCATTAGAGTCTGCATATACATGGTTAACTGAGCACAAGGGTTAACTAAAAAACAACCAAGAATGGCTAATATATAGCGGTTCTATTTAAACTAACATTACACATTGATAAAAAGGTATTCCAATGGATATTCGTAAAATAAAAAAATTAATTGAATTAGTACAAGAATCAGGAATTAACGAATTAGAAATTTCTGAAGGTGAAGAATCAGTACGCATCTGCCGCGGAGGTACAGTAGTACAATCTGCACCTATGATGCATGCGGCACCTGTTGCGGCGGCTATTGCTGTACCTGCAACGGCTGAAGTGGCAGCCCCCGCAGCTATTTCAGGTCATGTTGTACGTTCACCAATGGTCGGTACTTTCTATGCTTCGGCATCACCTGATTCGCCGGTTTTTGTAGCAGTTGGGCAACATGTTAATGCGGGTGATACTTTATGTATCCTTGAAGCAATGAAAATGATGAACCAAATAGAAGCTGACAAATCTGGTGTTATTAAAGAAATTCTTGCGAATAACGAAGACGCTATCGAATTTGACCAACCGCTATTCATCATTGAATAATCCCATATACATCAACGCATAAGGGTCATTCTATGTTAGATAAAGTTGTTATCGCCAACCGAGGCGAAATTGCACTAAGAATATTACGAGCATGTAAAGAGCTTGGTATTAAAACGGTTGCTGTTCATTCAACAGCCGACAGAAACTTAAAGCACGTATTGTTAGCTGATGAAACCATCTGTATTGGTAAAGCATCTGCACCAGAAAGTTATCTTAATATCCCTGCAATTATAACTGCAGCGGAAGTAACTAATGCTGTAGCTATCCATCCAGGTTATGGTTTTTTAGCCGAAAATGCTGATTTCGCTGAACAAGTTGAAAAATCTGGCTTTGCCTTTATTGGTCCAAAAGCTGAAAGCATCCGTATCATGGGTGATAAAGTTGCTGCAATAAAAGCAATGAAAGTAGCCGGCGTTCCTTGTGTTCCAGGTTCTGATGGCCCACTAAATGACGATGAAAAAGCAAATAAAGCCCATGCTAAACGTATCGGTTACCCTGTTATCGTTAAAGCCGCTGGTGGTGGTGGTGGTCGTGGTATGCGTGTTGTGCGCAGCGAAGAAGAATTAGTCGACTCTATTGCTTTAACAAAAAGAGAGGCTGGTACTATTTTCAAAAATGACATGGTTTACATGGAAAAATTCCTTGAAAATCCTCGTCATGTTGAAATTCAAATAATGGCTGATGGACAAGGTGGTGCTATACACCTTGGTGAACGAGATTGCTCAATGCAACGTCGTCATCAAAAAGTCGTTGAAGAAGCACCAGCGCCTGGTATTACACCTGAAATGCGTGCCAAAATTGGCGAGCGTTGTTGTAAGGCTTGTATCGATATTAATTACCGTGGTGCCGGTACTTTTGAATTCTTGTACGAAAACGGTGAATTCTATTTCATTGAAATGAATACACGTATTCAGGTTGAGCATCCAGTAACTGAGATGATCACCGGTGTAGATTTGATTAAGGAGCAATTACGCGTTGCTGCTGGTCAACCTTTATCTTACACCCAAGATGATATTAAGATTGCGGGTCATTCAATTGAATGTCGTATTAACGCTGAAGATCCACGTACTTTTATTCCTTCACCGGGTAAGATTACACGCTTTCACCCACCAGGTGGTTTAGGTGTTCGTTGGGATTCTCATATTTATGCTGACTATTCTGTTCCACCACACTATGATTCCATGATCGGTAAATTGATCACTTGGGGCGATAATCGTGATGTTGCTATTGCACGTATGCGTAATGCCTTAGCTGAATTAGTGATTGACGGTATTAAAACTAACATTGCTTTGCATCAAGATATTTTAAATGATCAAGGTTTCGTTAACGGTGGTGCTAATATCCATTACCTAGAAAAGAAATTAGCTGAAACTGAATAACATTTAGATAACTTAAATATTAAGCCCTGCATCGCAGGGCTTTTTTATTTATAATAGAAAAAATTAAGAGTTTGACGTTAAAAAATAAATGACTGAATTATTAGAAAAACCTTCTCAACCTGCCGACGATGACTGTTGTGGTGGTGGTGCTTGTAACCCTTGTGTATGGGACCATTTCTACGCAGAACGTAAAAAATGGCGTTTACAGCAAGTTGAAATACAAGAGAAAGCAGATAAAGAAACGAGTTCAGAATAGTGCTAACTAAGTAAGATAACTTTCTTCACTAATTTATCGATACCACTTGCCGCTTCAACGAGTGACGTCGCCAACATATAAGCTGGTGTTGAAACTAATTTGCGTTTTTCATCAACAATAATATCGTTAACTTCACAATCAACATGCGCTAAACCACGATTCATTAGTGACGCTGCGATATCTCGATCTTTACCTATGGTTCCTTGAGCATCTTCACCAAAAACAAGTGGGATCATTGCAGGTGCAATACACATAAAACCAAGTGGCTTATTCGCTTTAATAAAGCTTTGTGCCGCGATTAGCACCTCAGCATTGATTTGATAGTTTTCTGCATCAAGGGCAAACGTACATAAATTTTTTGCTGCTCCAAAACCACCCGGGAAAATTAATGCATCAAACTCATCTTGGTAAAGTTCCACGATATCTTCAATGTCACCTCGTGCAATACGCGCAGACTCGACCAAAACGTTACGCGTCTCGTCTGCTTTTACTTCACCCGTTAAATGGTTAATCACATGATGTTGATTAATATTAGGCGCGAAACAACGGTAAGTTGCACCTTGTTGCTCTATGGCTAATAACGTTAAAACACTTTCATGAATTTCACTGCCATCATAAACGCCACAACCTGATAAAATAATCGCTATTTTTTTCATCTTAATCCTTAATTACTTTTCTTTGTGTCATGTTAGGTAATTGACATAATAAAACAACTACAATCGAACACCACATTAATAATGCAAACGGCACGGCACTACCGTCGTAAAAGTACGCTAATATGGGGCCGGCTAATGCGCCAATACCAAAACGTAATGTGCCTATTACCGCCGTTGCTGTACCCGCTTCTCGGGTAAATTCTTGCATAATGAGTGCATCAGCATTAACAGCAATCATTGATAAACTACCCATTAACGGTAATACCGCGATCGCGGTATAAATTAACGAAAATTGTAAGAAGTTCACCACAACCAATAAAGATGAAAAACATAAAGCTACCATTAAGCCATACGCCAACATCCTTTTTGACCCTTTACGACTGACTAAACGAGTATTAATAAAATGGGCTGTCATTAATGCTAATACGTTGATGGCAAAAAGCAGACTAAATTCGAACTCAGTTACTTTGAATACCGTCAAATAAACAAAAGGGATTGCTGTAATATAAGCAAAAAAAGCTAATGAAACCACCATAGAACTGACAATATTCAGTTGTGACTTTTTATTTGAAAGTACTATCTTATATCGCTGTATAAAGCTCACCGGAGGCAAGTTTTTCTCTCGCTTTACTTCAGGTAAAAAGCGATAAACTAACAGTAAAACGATAAAACTATAAGCAGCTAAACTAAAAAATATGAGCTCCCAACTGTGTAAAAGTAAAACCGCACCAATACCTGGCGCGATCATAGGAGCAATCATCATGATCATCGACACATAAGAAAAGCCTTTTGCTGTATCTTTGCCATAACGCTCTTTTATCGTGCCAGGAACAACAACTGTTGCTGCACTACTGATAAATGCTTGTAAAAATCTTAGCGATAAAAACTGTTCAATATGGGTCACAAAAGCTATCGCAATACTCATCAAAATAAAACCAGAAATGCCCAGCATAACTAATTTTCTTCTACTACGTTTATCAGCTTGAGGTCCAAAAAATAATAAGCCTAATGCATAACCTAACAGATAAATACTTAAGCTATTCTGAATCATCGGCATATCAGTTGATAACTGCTCAGCCATTATAGGCATTGCCGGTAAATACATATCAATTGCCAAAGGTGAAATAGCAATAATTGCTGCCAACAAAGGCAACAGCAACTTTAAAGATAACTCAGCTTGTTCTGTGATTTTCAAGTTATTCATGATTTTTCCGGATAATCGTGAACAAACTTACCAAGTTCCGTTACCGCTTGATCTACTTTGTCACACCATTTAACGCCATAACTGATACGCATAAAATTTTTGTATTTCCCTGTTGGAGAAAATATCTCACCAGGTGCAAAACTAACGCCTTTGGCAATAGCTTGGGTAAAAAATTGACTAGTATCCACATGAGAACGACAACGTATCCATAATACACTGCCGCCACGGGGTTGTGATATACACACTTCTTTTGGAAAATGCTCTGCGATTAAAGCGCGCATCCTTTCACAGTTATAACGTAAGGTTTTTCGCAATACTTGCAGATGGCGATCATATTCCCCACTCATCAAATAATCTGTCAAAGTCCATTGCTGTAACATAGGCGTTGAACAAGACTGCGCGCGTTTAATGCGTTTTGCTTCCTCTTCAAATTTACCCGGTAATAACCAACCCACACGATAACCCGGCGCTGCCGTTTTTGAAAAAGACGAACAAGTAATGACTAATCCTTTATTAGAATACAATTGTGCGGGCACAGGACGTTTTTCAGTAAAATATATATCACTGTACACTTCATCTTCAATCAGCGGAATATCATGTTCCTCTAATAAGCTCACCATATCTTGACGTTGTTGATCGGTCATCATAGAGCCGAGGGGATTAGATATAGCGGTTGAAAACAAACAAGCTTTGACGGGATGTTGTTTTATCACCTTAGCGAGCTCGCTCACACACACACCATCTTCGGTACAAGTGTAAACTTCTAAGGCTTTCATACCTAAGCTTTCAATTAATTCAATCAATCCAAAAAAACATGGAGATTCAACAGCGATAATATCGCCACGTTCGGCAACACACTGTAAAGCAATGGACAGCGCTTCTTGTGCCCCATTGGTAATAATAATATCGTCATGATTAATCGCGACCCCTTGTTCTTGATAACGAAAAGCAAGATTTAGGCGTAATTTAGGGTCGCCATTTACCGGTCCATAACTCACCGCTTTTTCAGCATTCTTACTTAAAACTGATCGCATTAATCGAGCTAAAGCTTTATCTGGTGGGTGCGCATTAACGGGGTTAGATATGCCTAATGCCACAGTGTCAGGAAAATGAACCGCTTCATAAACTTGTTCAATAAGGCTGCGACAAGAAATTTCAACGGGCTCACAACATGCCCACTTAGCACGCATTGGCATTAATGTTCGCGCTTGTTTCGCTTTTAAATAATAGCCTGATTGCGGCCTTGCTGAAATGGTACCTTGACGCTCTAATTCAATATACGCTTGTTTAACTGTCGGTATACTGATCTCAAACTGTCGGCTTAATTTACGTAAACTCGGTAATTTATCACCCGCACGCAAAGCACCATTCTTTTCTTGCTGATCAACAAAGTCGATCACTTGTTGATATAAAAACTCAGGTGCTGACTTATCTAATAAACGCATAACTGTATAGGTTTCATTTTCATTTTTCTGTACATGTTATTAAAACAAAAAATCTATAAACTGTCTATTCAATAATTAAACAATGTATTTGTTCAACACACTTAACTGAGGAATATCGCATGACTTTCGTATACATACTGAAAAGAATAACTGAAAAGTGGATTAATTTAATGGCTAAAAATAATTTAGCTCAAGCGTTAGTTATGCAGGAGAGTCCAACAATTACTCTGTCGTTGATACCGCTAAATAAAAGTACTGACAAAAAGGTTTGCTGCACCGAAAGCCAAATAAAATAATTAATATCAGGCTTCATCCCTAAAATGAAGCCTTCACCCTCTCAATTGTCAAGGAGCCACAATGAGCAATACTTTATTATATGTGATCACTGTACTTATCTGGGGATCAACATGGATAGCTATTAATTATCAACTGGGCAGTGTTCCTCCAGAAGCATCAATTGTTTACCGGTTTGGCTTAGCGGCATTAATTCTGTTTGCATATTGCCGATTTAAAAAGCTTTCTCTTACATTTAGTATCAATCAACACGTACAGTTTATGCTTTTTGGCTTAACGTTATTTGGCTGTAACTATTATTTTATATATTCAGCTCAGCAGCATATTAACTCTGCCCTGACCTCTATCGCTTTTTCAATGATCATGTTTTTCAATGTGATAAACGCCCGCATCTGGTTTAAAACTAAAATAACTCAACAAACTTATATTGGCGCTATTCTTGGTTTAATCGGTATTGTTGTTTTATTTTGGCCGCAAATTAACGATACAGATTTAGGTAAAGAAACGTTACTTGGTTTATCACTTTGTTTGATAGGAACACTATTAGCTTCTACGGGTAACATGGTTTCAATGAAAAACAAACTCTTGAACTTACCTATGATGCAAGCCAATGCTTGGGGTATGTTTTACGGCACGCTCATTATGACAATCGTTTTACTTGCTCAAGGGAAGTCATTTTCTTTTTCATATACTTTACCGTATATCAGTTCGTTACTTTATTTATCAATTTTCGGTTCAATTATCGCCTTTGCGGGTTACTTAACGCTCTTAAATAATATTGGTGCTCATAAAGCGTCTTACACTAGCGTTATGTTTCCAGCCGTCGCAGTAGTCATTTCAACAATTGTTGAAGGCTTCAGCTGGAATATTTACACCGTAGTCGGCTTGTTGATCATTGTAGCGGGTAATATTGTCGTGTTAACCAAGCCCAGAAAAATAAATTTAAACGTTACCTCACAGCCTAAGCCTGATTTTTAATGCGCTTATGCTGAATATTCCTAATATGCAATCCATTAACCTTTTGTGCACTATTTTATAAATAATGGCACAACGGCGTAAGCTTCTTCCGGCTTACGCCGTTTTTATTTGTTAATTTACTTGAAACAAAGACATCTTTTTTTCGAAATGCTACTATTTTCAAAATTAACGCTACGGCAAACTTTTAATAAACACACTATTTGCCAACAAGCTGAAAGCTTCTTTTGAGCCATCCAAAATTTGAGAATATCATGAAATTTATCCATCCATTATCGCTGTCCTTTTTGCTTACTAGTATATTATTACTGGTAACATCTTGTGCTTTACCTCAACATCAGACAAAACAAAGTTCAAATAGAAGTGCAGATAAAACAGCCTCCTACAATTATCTAAAACAATTGGTTTCGCCTACTGAAGGCATTGGGGCTCGTGAAGCAGGAACCGAAAAAGAGAAAAAAACAGCAAGTTATATTAAGGCTAACTTTGAAAAATTCGGCTATCGCGTTTATGAGCAAAACTTTTCATTTAATAGTAGAAAAATGGTAGGTGAGTCACAAAATATTATTGCAGAGTTGGGCGACTCAACAAAACCCACGATCATTCTGGGTGCGCATTACGATTCAACTGCTATGAAAACAGGATCTATGGGAGCAACCGATAACGGTGCTGGTGTCGCGGCTATGTTAGCAATAGCTGAAGTCTTGGCAGATAAGATACCTGAAAATTACAATATTCGCTTCATCGCGTTTGGCGCAGAAGAAATTGGCTTGCAGGGCTCAAATTATTACGTCGTTGATTTATTAGAAAACAAAAAACTCGGAAATATTGCAGCAATGATTAACTTTGATACCATTGCCGGTGGCGATAAAGTTTACGTTCACAGTGCACATTCAACACCGTATAAACGATGTAAAAGTGGTAAATACAGCAGTGAACCATCAATACGTAATGCTTTGCTAACGGCATCAATCAATATATTGGGTGAAAATAACAAATATGTTATTCACCCTGATTACGAAGGTTACCCAGAAGGTGTAACAGGCTCTTGGTCTGATCATGCCAGTTTTGCCTGCGCTGGTATCCCTATCGCTTATGTTGAATCAACTAATTTTGCCATTAATGGCAAGCATGGCTTTGATGGTTATTCTCAATCGACCACAGAACAATTATGGACTTGTTTTGATCAAGAAAACTCGACGGCTTGTGATAAAAAAGCAGAAAAAAATTGGGGAAGTATTTGGCATACGAAATATGATACTTTAGAAAAACTTAATGACATATTCCCTGGTCGAGTCGAAAAGCAACTTGGCAATAATGTTAAGGTGTTAATTGAATTATTATCTCATCCTGATAAATATTTACCCGTTAAATAAATGCTAAAAATCTGTCAGTGGACTTTATTCAAACTAAGGCCACTGACAATACTCATTGATTAACCGCCAATCGGTGAACCTGGCGGCATTTTTATTTTTGACACCGGGTGAACCAATTTACCCTGTTCAAGGCTATAGCCAATCTGCTCTTCTAATAACATGAACTGTGCCGATAAACGCTTATATTTTCTAGCATCGTAATGCTCGCCTAACCACACTTTTAAATCACGTAAAGCAACATACACTTCAGATCTAACTTCAGTGACTAATTTTTTGTTATGCCAAAGTGATAATAAATGCTCGACAACTTGCTGATTTACACGTTGTTGCACTAACAATGACATGCCTTTTTCAGCAGAATTTTTGATTGACTGCTTTATTAACGTATCAATAAGTTCTTGTGCACTAGGAACATTATTATCCATTACTGATTGTTGCTGTAAACGTGCTAAACGCTGCTCATTCAACAGCAATGAAACTGTGTGTTTAGCGTTAGCTTCAGCTGCAGAAATAGGGTCAAAAGTGAGACCTGTATTGCCAATAAAACTTTCACGATTACGGTAATAACCATACGCTTTTGGCGGGATCAGTTTGATGATGTGTTCAGGTAACGTTAATATCTTTACATCTAACGTTGCTAAAAGAGCGTCTAAAGCTTTTCGTTGTTGTTTACCTGGAACAACTTTTAAGTAGCTTGATACATTTTTTTCTCTAAGTTGATAACTATAATCGGTACCTGAAATTAATTTTGCGGCAGCAGTTACCTGAAAGCGATGAAAGTTATAAATAGGCACTAGCACTTCTTCCATTTCAGACAATGGTTGCCCCATAGGGATACTATTTAAACCAAAATCATTAAGTGCCTTCTCACGTACTTTTAATATTCTATTCAACTCATCAGCTGCATTTTCACCGTTGTCCCATAAATGTCCTGTACTATGTGCACTTGACGAAGAACGGGCATCTGAGTCTGACATGTACTTCAAACCTTTCTTTTGCGCTGTCGCTATAACATTCGCTAAATACACTTCTTCTTGTTCAGCAGGCACATCAGCATAACCATAAGCAATGACCGACTTATCCCAACTGCCAATATCTTTAGCGTAAGCATTTGATAAATCAATTTTGCCACCTTTTAACGTAATTAATGGATGAGGATAATCCATTACTGAAGCTCTGTTATTAGCACTGGCGGCGAAATTATGGGCGATACCTAAAGTATGCCCCACTTCATGAGCCGATAATTGACGGATACGCGCTAATGCCATTTCTTTCATTTCAGAGGTATCTGTCTCTTTTTCTGTGAAAGGAGAAGTTAAGCCCAAAGCAATGAGATAATCTTGACGAACGCGTAATGAGCCAAGCGTAACATGACCTTTTAGTATTTCACCGGTTCTAGGGTCAATAACTGACGAACCATAAGACCATCCTCTTGTTGCGCGATGCACCCACTGAATCACGTTATAACGAACATCCATTGGGTCAGCATTTGCTGGTAACATCTTCACTTGAAAAGCATTTTTATATCCTATGGCTGAAAATGCTTGATCCCACCAAAGTGCGCCTTCAAGTAAAGCGCTTTTTATTGGCTCAGGTACACCAGCATCTAGATAATAAATAATAGGTTCAACTGCTTCGCTTAGCGCGAGACTTGCATCTTTCTTACTAAGGCGATGACGAGGAATACTGCGCTGAATTAAAGGCTGATCAATATCACTCGCGTAATCTGCATAACTGTTAGACCAAAATCCACTGTAAGGATGAAAAGCGCGGGATTGATAATTATCATCAGGTAATTTGATAAGGGAATGGTGTAAGTTCACGGTAACAGCTGTTGAATCTGGTGTTACAGAGCGTAAATGCTCTCCAGCATCACTGCCTTTATAAGTAACCGTTGCTTCAAGTTCTGTATTATGAGGGAAGGCTTTACTTCGTTTGGCATAGATACCACTGCGATTGACATCAATACTGAAATTACCTTGTTTACGTTTTTTCAGCTTGGTTGATAATTGATGAATATCAGATAAAAGAAAGGGTGTGTAATCAATTAATACTTTTCTGCCATCTTTATTCTGTGAAGCTACTTTGAAGCCCCAGATAATAGAGCTTGCAAAAGCTTCATCAACTGCCTGCCTTTCTAGTTTATTGTCTGTATCAGCACGATAATAAGTATTTAATTGACGAAGAAAAACTTTCTTGCCCACTTTTTCAAAACGGACTAATCGGGTTTCACCAAGTTGACCTCTATCAAGACCAATATCATTAGAGCCAACTCCCTGTGGTAAGCCACTTTGAAATAAGAAGTCTTGCTCAAATTCATTGATTTCCAAATAAATTTTACCATTTTCCTCATCATGGAAAAATGAAAAGTACCCTTTTTGGAATTTCTTACCTTCAACAAACTCACTATAGCTTTTAACTTCCTCACTAAACGCGGCTATTGAAAATGTACTACAAATAAATATTAAAAAGAAACGAAGCGTAAATTTCATGATTTTCCCTATTTTATTTTTGGATCCAGAAATATTTGTTCAAGTCAGTCAATTATTTTTGTTATAATTAGCTCGATAGGTAGCATTAATAGCTTTCATTGTTACCTTTCATAATAAAAGAATATAATGAATTAAAAATGCACCCGCTATTATCTGCTTTTCAACGGCATTAATTAGCTAACAATTTTATGACTCTATTTTAAGAGTCTTACTCTAAATCAATTAGGTAACCCGATGCAACGATTAGCACCAGCTTTACGCGAAGATAATGTGACATTAGACTTAATCTCCCTAATAAAAACCATATTATCGGCAACAAAGGAAATATCATTTCGTGTCAGCCAAGCTCAACTAGGTGATTTAATGGGCTCAACTTCGGATGAAAACATTCAAGGTGAAGTACAAAAGAAGCTCGATGTAGTCGCCAATGATCTCTTTAAAGATATTTTATTAGAATCAGGTTTTGTGAAAGCGATATCTTCTGAAGAAGAAGACACTTCTGTTGCTGGAGAAAAAGATGGCAAGTATCTTGTTTCTTTCGATCCACTTGATGGCAGCTCTAACATTGATATTAACTCGTTAATTGGTACCATTTTTTCTATCCATGAAGCACCTAGCGACATGGATGCCAGTGATCCCGAAATGTTTAAGCAAGCAGGTAACAAGCAGATTTGTGCCGGTTATGTTTTATATGGTCCATCAACCATGTTGGTTATGACGACCGGAAGTGGAACGCATTTTTACGTATTAGACCGTACTCACGGAGACTACTTATTAGTTGAGCGCAATGTACAAGTATCTGCTGATACTCAAGAATTTGCCATTAACATGTCGAACCAACGTTTCTGGAAACCAGAGATGCAAAATTATATCAGTGATTTACTCGCTGGTGATACAGGTCCTCGTGGCAAAAACTTCAACATGCGCTGGATTGCTGCAATGGTCGGGGATATTCATCGTGTACTTTGTCGTGGTGGTATTTTTACTTATCCAGAAGATAACAGAAACCCGAAACAACCATACAAGCTACGTTTAATGTATGAAGCTAACCCGATGGCTTTTTTACTTGAACAAGCAGGTGCTTTAGCCGTGACTAGCGAAGGTCGCATTATGGATATAGAGCCAAGTAGTATTCATCAGCGTGTAGAAGTTATTATGGGCTCTAAAAATGAAGTAGAAGCCTGTTTATCTTATTACAAGTAACCAAGCATAGGCATTCATCAACATGTTGATGTCCAATCAATAGGGATCTAAAAATGAAGTTGAAGCGTGTTTGTCTTATTCTAAATAAGTAGCCAACTTTCGATTCCTATTTTATTCCCAAAAAGGCTCAATTCGTTGAGCTTTTTTATTGGATAAAATTTGTGACTAACAATCAACTTCTCATAATTTTTAGCCCTTACATTTAGATGAATAGGCGCATTAGATTAATTTATATGAGCTACTTTTCACTCAGTTAGCTCATATAAACATAATTTAGTGCCGAGAATGTGAGCTTTAACTTTTCACTTCAGTTGTTTATTTGCTAAAATATTGCCAATTTAAAACATTGCTTCAATATAAAACGCAAAGACGAGAAATTTTTATGCCTAATTACGCTGTTGGACACAAAACCCCTGATTCAGATTCCATCTGTTCAGCCATTGCCCTTTCCTATTTAAAAACTACGTTAGGTGAAGAAACCCTACCAGCACGTTTAGGTGAACTTTCACCAGAAACAATGTTTATTTTAGACAAGTTTGGCTTTGAGCAACCTGAATTAAAAACAAGCTTTGCTGGAGAAGGCATTTACATTGTTGACCATTCTGATCGTATTCAAGGACCTGATGATATTGATGAAGCGACAATTTTGGGTATTATTGATCATCACAAATTAGGCGATATTACCACTTCTACACCGCTAGAAATTTGGGTTCGTCCTGTTGGTTGTACGAATACCATCATCAAAATGATGTACGACTTTTACGATGTAGAAATTCCTAAAAATATTGCCGGGGCTATGTTGTGTGCCATTTTATCAGATACGGTTATTTTTAAATCGCCAACCTGTACTACAGCTGATATTAAATGTGTTGAAGCATTAGCTGAAATTGCAGGCATAGAAGATCCAAAAGCTTTGGGTATGGAAATGTTTGAAGTAAAATCAGCCGTACTAGGCACACCTATTCGTGACTTAGTATTACGCGATTTTAAAGACTTCAATATGCATGGTAACTTAGTCGGTATTGGTCAATTAGAAGTCCTCGACCTTGCTATTTTTGATGAAATGAAACCAGAATTAATCGTTGATATTGCGAAACTAAAAGCTGAAGGTAATCGTCATACGGTTTTATTATTACTCACAGATATTATGCGAGAAGGCTCAGAAATTTTAGTGATCAGCGACAATGCTGATTTAACTGAAAAAGCTTATGGCAAAGCCACTGTTGATGATAAAGTTTGGTTAGATGGTGTATTAAGCCGTAAAAAACAGGTTGTTCCGCCACTTCAAGACTCTTTAGTTTAATTATATAACGGTCAATAAGATGAAAATAAATAACTCTGTACGACTAAGCTACCGTTTAATGTCTGCCGACGATGCAGAGTTATTGTATCAGCTCGACCAAGATCCTGAGGTCATGCGTTTTATCACTGATGGACAAGCATCTTCTCGCGAAAGCATCAATAATGTTTTAGTCCCTAGAATGCAAAAATACCTCAACCCAGATAAAGGTTGGGGATTATGGCAAGTTAATATCGCTGAAACAGCAGAATATATTGGCTGGATACTGGTAAGGCCGATGAACTTTTTCTCTGATTCACCCGAATTCGACAATTTAGAACTCGGCTGGCGATTTTGTCGTTCATCTTGGGGTAAAGGCTTTGCCAGTGAAGCTGCTCAGCATATTATAGATGCTTTATCTGTAAACGCTGACAATAAGAAATTTTGTGCTATTGCTGATGAAAATAATTTAGGTTCTATTGGGGTCATGAAAAACATAGGTATGTCTTACGTTAAAACATACCTACATATTGACCCATTATTTGAATGCAACGTAGCTTACTATCAAATTAACAACTAAATTAACTGGCTTTAGTTTTACCGCTTAAGCAGCGTTATCAACAGAATTAACTTTTGCCAGTTCTTCAACTAACTGTGTTGGTTGATCAACATGTAGCCACAGTTTTGAAATGTTTTCAGGGAACTGCCCCATCGTGGCTAAATACGTTTGCTCTTCACTAAAACACAATTCAATATTTGCTGTTTCTCCCTTACCTAACATTAACTGTTCTTTATTATCCGTTTTATGAAATTCACCGTAATTCACCATAGTAATATCTTCAAGCTTAATCATAATAAAACTCATAAAAGCATTATTGATAATTAGCTTATCGCCTTGTAAATATATACTGTATTTTTTAGCGACTCGGTGATTCGCTGTTACAAAAATAACGGTATAAAACGAAAGGCTTGCAACAATAAAAGCGGTAATTTCACTCCAATCAACCAATAAAATGTAACTTAAACTTCCAACCAAAAAGCAAGCTGCCACTAGCATTAACCAGTGGCTTGTTGCCATAGAACGCGTAACTAATTGGCATACTGCTTGGGTATGATTTCGTGTGAATTTAGGTATCGCATAGTACCAGCTAGCCGGTTCCCAAGACATCGGCAATGCCAACGCGAGCTTCTTTTCGTCATCTTGGTATTTTTCAACGGTATGAATTCTCGGATCACCTGATAACTTCCTTGCTTGCCACAACCCTTTAACGATCATCACCATCAGATAGAGTTCAAGGATCAGTAAAATTCCCATAATGGGATACCGAATATACATAATGAACTCAAAAAAGATGGCGACATCTTTAGGGAAACTATAACGCGCACAAAAACAGCTTAAAGAAAATATGATTATAATTTTCCATGCTTTTAGTTGTCCGGCTTTAATCACCCAAAACCAGTGCAGAATAGGTAATAGCACAAAGTAGCCTGCAACAGCTAATAACACGGGTATTAGTGATTGAATTGTACCGTTATAGTTAAGGTTTTCTGGTAAGAGTTGAAAACCTAAAACATAAACGATGATGGCTACCGTTAAAAATTGAAGACGTTTCTTGATTGGAGTACGCATAAGATTCAGTGTTTATTGGCTGAGAATAGTTACCTAGTCTTACTTTTCACGATTTTATTACAAAGGTGAGTAAATTAATTTCACCGTTCTTTGTTATTCATCAGTTTTAGACCTCGTCATTCTTTCACATCGACGTACATGGAAGTACTAATGCCATGGAGGCATGGATGCCTAAGAATGGCCATGTGATCATGACATACCGTTCATCCTGAACATAAAAAAGCTCACCGAAGTGAGCTTTTTATTGTCTTGATTATTCGCCGTTAAATTTTACAATTAAACGCGTTCAATGACTGTAGCAATACCTTGGCCTAAACCGATACACATAGTCGCTAAACCAATGCTTACATCTTGACCTTCCATAAGGTTTAATAAAGTACCTGTGATACGTGAGCCTGAACAACCTAATGGATGACCTAAAGCTATTGCTCCACCGTTTAAGTTAATCATGTCTTCAGCTTTATCTTCTAATCCTAAGGCTTTAACACATGATAATGCTTGAGCAGCAAAAGCTTCGTTAAATTCAGCTAATTCGATATCAGCTAAAGATAAACCAGCACGCTTCAATGCTTTTTTCGTCGCAGGAACAGGACCAAAGCCCATAGTTGAAGGATCACAACCAGCAACAGCCATACCGCGTATTTTAGCACGAGGCGTTAAGCCAAGTTCTTTAGCACGATCAGCTGACATCACCAACATTGCTGAAGCGCCATCAGATAAAGCTGAAGAAGTACCAGCAGTTACTGTACCGTTTACAGGATCAAATACTGGACGTAATCCGCCAAGTGTTTCAATAGTTGTATCAGGACGAATAACTTCATCGTGCTCAATAAGCGTTAGTGCGCCCATTGCATCGTGACCTTGAGTGGCAACAATTTCATTGTCCCAACGACCAGCTAGCTGTGCTTCATAAGCTTTTCTGTGCGAACGAGCGCCAAATGCATCTTGTTGCTCACGGGTAATACCAAATTGCTTACCGAGTAATTCTGCGGTTAAGCCCATGTTACCTGCCGCACGAGAGATATACTTACTTAATGCCGGGTCAAAATCGACATCATACATCATAGGAACATGCCCCATGTGCTCAACACCACCTACGATGAATACATCACCTTGACCACACATGATGTTGGTTGTTGCATCATGCAAGGCTTGCATTGATGAACCACATAAACGGTTAACCGTTACTGCACCCACTGTTTTTGGAATGTCAGTTAATAATTGTGCATTACGAGCAATGTTAAAGCCCTGCTCTTTGGTTTGCTTAACGTTGCCCCAAATTATATCTTCAATTAATGAAGGGTCTAAATTAGGGTTACGTACTAATAATTGCTGCATTAGATGTGCAGATAAACCTTCAGCACGAATATTACGGAAAACGCCAGCTTTAGAGCGTCCCATCGGTGTACGAATACAATCTACAATGACTACTTCTTTCATGATTTTCTCCTTAGCTTATGCTGTTTTAGTGTTGTTAGTTTTTACATCAGTACTGAAATAAGACTTACCTGATGTAGCCATTTCGCGTAAGCCGTCAGTTACCTGATAAATCTCACCTAAATGCGCATAACTATCAGCCAATGCAATAAAGCTATCTAAACCTAACGTTTCTAAATAACGAATTGCGCCGCCTCTAAATGGAGGAAAACCAATACCGTAAATTAAGCCCATATCAGCTTCAGCTGCGGTATCTACAACACCTTCTTCTAAACAACGTACAACTTCATTCACCATAGGGATCATCAAGCGAGCAATAATGTCTTCACTACTGAATTCTTTTTTGTCGGAACAAGTGCTTGCAAATAATGCATAAGCATCAGCTGAAGCCACTTTGGTAGGACGGCCTCTTTTGTCTTTTCCGTAATCGTAAAAGCCTTTACCATTTTTCTGACCTAAACGCTGATTAGCATATAAAGTACTTACCGGATCATGGTCAATTTTTTTCATACGTGTTGGAAAACCAGCAGACATAACACCTGTACAATGATCTGCAGTATCTACACCGACAACATCAAGTAAGTAAGCTGGACCCATTGGCCAACCAAACTGTTTTTCCATAATTTTATCAACAGCAGAAAAATCAACACCTTCAAGCATTAACTGGCTAAAGCCGGCAAAATATGGGAATAAAACACGATTGATATAAAAACCAGGACAGTCGTTAACAACAATTGGTGATTTACCCATTTTAGCTGCGTAAGCAACTACAGCTGCAACAGTTTCTTCAGAGGTATCTTTGCCACGAATAACTTCAACCAATGGCATTTTATTTACCGGGTTAAAGAAATGCATGCCACAGAAGTTTTCTGGACGTTTAACGCTTTGCGCTAATAAGTCGATAGAAATCGTTGAAGTGTTTGACGTTAGAATAGCATCTTCATCAAGGTAACTTTCAACTTCAGCAAGTACCATGCCTTTCACTTTAGGGTTTTCAACAACAGCTTCAACAACAATATCTACGCCTTTAACACTATCGTAGCTTAGTGTTGGGGTAATGTTATTTAACACGCCGGCCATTTTCTTCGCGTTCATGCGACCGCGTTCAACTTGTTTCGTTAAAATACCTGAAGCCGTGTTCAAGCCTAAATCTAGTGCCGCATCATTAATGTCTTTCATGATGATTGGCGTGCCTTTATAAGCAGACTGGTAAGCAATACCACCACCCATAATACCAGCACCTAATACAGACGCTTTGTTGACTTGTTTAGTTGCCATTTTAGCGGCTTTTTTAGCTTTGCCTTTAACAACTTGGTCTGCCATGAACAAACCAATTTGCGCGGTAGCTGCATCAGTTTTTGCCAGTTTTGCAAAATTAGCATTTTCAATAAGCATGGCTTCTGCTCGGCCTAAAGAAGCCGCGGCTTCAATAGTTTTAACCATCATCATAGGTGCAGGGTAATGTTTACCGGCTTTAGCTGCGATCATACCTTTACACGTATTAAAGGTCATAATCGTTTCAACTGGACTAAGTTTTAACGGTTCAAGTTTCTGTTGACGTTTTGCTTGCCAATCTAGCTTTCCAGCCATTGCTTGTTTAAGCATGTTCATCGCTGCTTCACGTAAATGCTCCGGTGCAACAACTGCATCGAGTAAACCTACGGCCATCGCTGGGGCAGGTTTAAATGCTTTACCTGTAGACATCCACTCAACAGCATTATCGGCGCCGATAATTCGTGGTAAACGTACTGTGCCACCAAAACCAGGAATAAGACCTAATTTAACTTCAGGCAGACCAATAGAACACGTTGTATCAGCAATTCGGTAGTCACAAGCTAAGCTCATTTCACAACCGCCACCTAAAGCAAAACCATTAAGCGCAACAACTGTTGGCAGGTTAATATCTTCAAATGAATCAAAAACATCTGAACCACCTTTGATCCAAGGAACAAGTTCCTCTTCGGGTAGCTTAAACATTTCTAAAAATTCAGTGATATCAGCACCAACTATAAAGTTAGATTTACCAGAAGTAACTAAAATACCTTTAGCCTCTGTACAGCTGTTAATAGCAGCAACCACTTCGATGTATTCTTTGAAAGTTTTCTGATCGAACTTATTCACTGAACCTTGAGCATCGAATTTAAATTCAACAATGCCGTCATCCAATAATTCGGCAGAAAGGTTTTGACCTTGAAATAACATGCCTAGTTTCCTCGTTTAATGGGATAAAAATAGGGGTCTGATATCAATTAATTAATAATTTAGTTATCAGTTTTTATAATAATAGACGATTGAGTGTGCCTTGAAATAAAATTAAATGCAAATTATTTAAACAAGCGTTTTAATTACGCGTTTAATTTATTAAAGCTTACAGGTTAAATTCTAGTGTTAGCCATAATGAGCGACTACCTTGGGGGATTAAAGAATTGTTAAATCCTTTACTACGCTGCGTAAAATCGTTTCCTGAGTCTGCAGCTTTTATGCCTGGTAACATATTTTGATGATCGAATAAGTTTTTCACCTTCAAATTAATGCTGTAGTTTACATTCGTATAATTAACCGCAAGGTCAAAAATAACTCGCGAGCCTAATTCAATACCTTGCTTTGATAGTGGATTCCGTGAGTAAAGTTCAGTTGGTGATGAGTAATTTCCTTTAATATTAACACCCATTTTATTATTGATGGGCAAATATACCGAGGCATTAATTTTGTGTGGAGCAATATCCCCTACTGAAGAATTTTCACTTTCCCATGCAGAAATGTCATGGCTATAACGACGATCAGTTTGCGGTTTAGTATAAGTATAATAAAAATTACCGGTGATTTTTTCTAGGCCATTAATAAAATGTGGATACTCAAATCGACCTCGGTATTCAGCGCCCCAGGTACTTCTCGTACCGTCATTTATTGCAGACTCTCTAATTACATTTGTATATGAAGCAACATAAATCGATAATTCATGTAACCAATGATCCTCTTGCTGCATCAAGATTAATTCTATATTTTGTGCTTCTTCTGGCAGTAAATCTAAATTTGATTGTCGTCCACTCCACCCGCCATATAGCTGTTCAGCAGAAGGTTCTTGGAATGCTTCACCATAGATAAGTTTAATAACCGTTCTTTTATTCGCCAATTTATAAATACTTGCTAAACGTGGGCTAACCGAACTTCCCCAAATATTATTATCATCAAACCTTATTCCGAAATTAAAGACCCATGGAAAGGCATCATATATGCCTCCGCTATATAAACCTTTATCATTAAACGTTTGACGGTTATTACTGGGTACTTCATTAAGTGGATAAGCGCTATAGGTGTATTCACGGTCGCCACTATGAAAAATCCCGGCCCCTAAACCATAAGGTCCAAGGTCAGATGCTGGTGTTGTTGAGCTATACGAGCCTTGCCAATAACCTGGAATATCATACGCTTTAGTAATATCACTTTTTTTATATCGCCAGCCACTTAACACTCTCCAATGATTATTGACTTGGTACTCTGAGTCTTGTTTAAATTCAAAAGCATTGCTCGTTGTATTCCAGTGAGTAAAACTAACAAATGAATGTTGGCTCATATTATCTCTAAAATCTGGCTCCGATTCTGCCCAATCGCCCCATACTCGATTATCACGATGCAGTGCAAAACTTTTTATGGAAAAATTATCACTGACTTTTCCTTGATGCTCGAGGTAATATTGATTAGATTCTTGTTTCCATGAACTGTTCGTTTGCCCTCTATCTGCTGTATACTGGGCACCGTAGCCCTCATCAACTTTCCAGTGAATGAAGCCCAACTTCCAATTTTTATAATTAATGTCGGCAAGAACACCACGGTCCATGGTTGGATCAGCATAGTGATCCATTTTTGTTTTCGTACTTTCAAGATTACGTATTGGTCCCCAAATAGACGCATCTTGGTATAAATCGTTACTTAGAAACCCCCAACGATTTGAAAAATCTTCTTCATCACTAGAAAACTTGCGCGCTGATAAACTATAATGAAAATCATCAAAACGGCCATTTGCGGATATTTCAATGCCTTTAGAATCCCACTGTCCTATCTCCGCCCTTGCAGTAAATTCATGTTGACCTTTAGTGAAATCATGGGCATTTTTAGTAATGATATTAATAATGCCCATAAAAGCATTAGGTCCATAACGAACGGATGCAGGCCCGTATAAGACTTCAATCCTGGCAATGTTGGAGATTGGATACTGTCGACTTACCACAGCAATTTGCGTCCATAGATGGTTATCAACGACACCATTAATCATGAACAGTGTTCGACTTGAAGCTGGCGTTCGATAACCGCGTTGATAAAAAGTTAAATGCGTAGCTCCACTTGTAACTACGCTGTCAAAACTTGGTAGGTCGCCAATAACATCGACTAAGTTGTTATAGCCCTTTTGTTTAAAGTCCTTTTCTTCAATAACGACCATTGCCGCGGGTGCATCTGTCAAAGATTCTTCAATACCACTCGCAGTCGTTACTTTGACATTCATTAATGAGCTTAATGAAAGCTGAAAGAGATCGGTTTCACTTTCTTCAAAGGCATGCAATGAAAAACTTAAAAACAGAAAATGTATAAAATAAATTTTAAGGGTTAGTTTTTTCATACAACAACTCAATAAATGTTCATGTTATGTACACATCTATTATTAAAAATAGCTGTGTACATTAACTATAGCATTAAATCTGTTGCTTAATCATTTATGCAGGATGTTGACTAGTCACTTTGTAAAGCGTCAATAGGGTCTAATTTTGATGCTTTGATTGCAGGATAAACGCCAAAGGTTAAGCCAACTAACGCACAAATACTAAAAGATAATATTATCGCGCTTATTGACCAGGATACCGCCCACTCAGAATACAGTGCGATAAGCTCTGAAAGCATAATACCAAACACCACTCCAAGTATGCCGCCCATGATTGAAATGGTGAAGCTTTCAGCTATAAACTGTATGCGAATATCTTTTTGTGTTGCACCGACAGCACGTAGCAAACCAATTTCTTTTGTACGTTCGAGAACTGTTGCTAGCATTATATTCATAATACCAATGCCGCCAACCAATAACGAAATACCCGCAACACAGGACATAACAATATTGAATATCTGTTGCGTTTGTTTTTGCTGCGCCAATAACGCCGCAGGAATAACTAAATTATAATCATCGACATCATTATGACGACGATTAAGTAAATGACTTACCGCTTGTGCTGCCATAATCGGATCTACGCTATCATCAAGTTTTAATTTGATGCTGCTCACTTCACTGGCTAATTTTTTACTGGCAAATTTATGAATGGCTGTCTTTAGTGGGATAAAAACCTGACGCTGATCGCCGCCTAGCTTTATCCCTTGGAACTCTTGTTTTTTTAGAAATGGCGATTGCAATACACCAACAACTTTAAACCATAAATGGTTAATTTTAATATTTTTCCCGACGGCATTACCTTGTGGAAAAAGCTGCTTTGCCGTTGAAGAACCTAATAAGGCCACTTGGGAGAAACTTTGATCATCCGCTTGGGTTAACAAACGTCCCTGCGCTAGGTTAAATTTAGATAACTCAAAAAAGCTTGCACTCACCCCTGTTGCTTCACCATCACTTTTTCCTTCACCACTAAAAATACTGTAGGTATTAATGAGCTTTTGCGCACTAAAAGCGGTCACAAAAGGTAAGGAACTGGCACTCACTTCGCCGTCTCGAATACTTAAGCCTGCTGAGTGCTTCCGTTGTTCTTGCAGCTCTTTTTCTTCAAACACTTTTCCTTCAATAATAAGGTTATGTAACCCCATAGTATCGATCATTTTCATCGCTTCAGCTTCGGCGCCTTCACCAATATTCAACATAGCGATAACTGCACCAACGCCAAAAATCATCCCTAATAAGGTTAACAAGGTGCGTAATTTATGTTGCGCGAGCTCAGAAAAAGTATCAATGAAAATTGCTGAATATTTCATTAACTATGTTCCTTATTGGTTAATGATATTTTTTGTCCGGCTGCAAGCCCTGATAATACTTCGACATGGCTTAGGTTGCTTTGCCCCAAGGTAACCGGCGTCGATTTATAAACACCATTTTCATACAAATAGACAAATGACTGTTTCGCTTCAACAAAAACACTTTGTAGTGGCACTATTATTTTTTCACTTGCGGTGGTTATTTCAATACTGGCTTGCAACTTTCTGCCCGGAACAAAAAGTTGAAGGTTTTGTTTCGCTAAAGTAACAATAACTTCAAAATACTTTTGTGGATCACCTCGTTTTATCGATGCTGGAAATGGAGCAACGGTTTCCACTTTTCCTTGAAACTTTTTATCCGCGTAAGCATTCAAATAAAAAGTGACTGGTTTATCGACAGCTAAATATAATGCTTCACTTTCTAAAACAAATAGCTTCACCTTCATGTTGCTAATATCAGGTAATTCAGCAATTTTTTGTCCTGGCCATAATGACTGACCTACACGTGGTTTTTCACCGCGGTAATTTGCTTTATAAGCCAATAAACCATCATGAGGAGCCGTAACTTCAAGCTTTGACAGGCTATCTTCAAGCTGCTTTAACTTACTCTTACTTTGCGATTGTTTCATTTCTAACAAGCCCATATCACCTGCCGAACTTTCACTAAAACTATCGCTCTTCCAAGACAAATACTCTGCTTTTGAGCCCAAATATTGCGTATTTTGCAAGGAGTCTAAAATTTCTAATTTCGAACGGATGCGCACATCATCAATTGAAAAGTTTTCAGCAAAACTTTTCTCTTGCCCCACCATACCAATATCTTTATTTATTGAATCAAGTTCTTTATTGAGCATGCCAATTTTTTCGATAATTTCTTGCTCGGTAATTGACAGTTCATTTAACCTGTCTTTACTTTGGATTTCCATGGCTTCGCCATCAAAGCGAGCAATAACATCCCCCTTTTTCACCCGCGAAAACTCAGGTGCTAACCAAGAGATATTTTGCCCTCCTCGTCGGCTCATTGGTGCGCTGATCACCGTAGCTTTATCGGCGAACAACTCACCTTTTGCGGGCACATTCACCACAAAGGTTTCCGTTTTCACTTCATATAACAGCGGTGTGTTTTCTTGCTCTGAGCAGCCTATGACCGATAAAGACAACAGACTGATTACTAATGACATTTTTATGTTTTTATGTTGAAAACAGTTCATAAAGCCACTATATCCCCTTGTGCCAAGCCACTTTTTATCACTACCTTCTCTCCAATAATATGAGCAACTTCAATGGTCTGTTCACTTTCAGAAAAAATACCCGCTAAGCGAACACTGCCTTGACCATTTTCTAATGTTACTGCTTGAGTTGACAAGGTTAAGGCATTATCAATTACTTGAGTTACCACCTCAATGCGTGCGGTCATCCCCGGACGAATAACAATATCTTTCGGTTGTTCAAAAGCAATGATAGCATCAAAGACTCGACGTTTATCTTGAGAAGATTTATCACGGAACACTCGACCTAGTTCCACAATGTCCCCCTGAAAAACGATTTCTTGTGTGCCATCAATCATAATTTTAACACGCTGGCCCACTTGTATTTTCCCACTATCTGGCTCAGCAATCTGTGCTTTGAGTTGCATTTCTTCAATAACGGCGAGTTCCATAACAGGTTGGCCAAAGAAAATACTTTCACCCACTGCTGGTTTTTCTCCCTCTCCGTTTATTTTATAAATAACCATGCCATCAATCGGTGCTTTTACTTTTAAGCGTTCAATGTCTGCTTTAAATTCATCGACTTCAGCGATTAAACGATTAACTTTTCCTTTTGCTAACTTCAAATTTAAGGCTTTATTATTGATATGAAACTTAAGTTTTTCTTTCGAAAGAAATAAATCATTTTCAGCAATCGTAAAATTTATGATTGATTTTTTTCGCTCATTGTCAGAACGGCTATTATCAATAATTTCAGCCTTACGCTCTGCTTTTTCATATTCCATTTTCTTTTCAGCAACATTAAGAATAAGTTCTTGTTCGGCTTCCGTTTCTTTTATTTTTTTATTTTCTAACTGTTTTTGTGCTCTATCTAAATCTGCTTGCTTATCAATCAGCCTATCCATTACAGCTTTTGCGTCGAAGGCGACAATCATCTGCCCCTTTTTTACTCGAGTATTTTCTGGAGTTAACTGCTTTATTTGATACTGCCACATTCGAGAAACGGAGGGTGGAGCAATGGTGGCAACTTCCTTCGACTCCAATTCTCCGCTAGCCGTTACCACTAATTGTACTTCTTCTAACTTTACTGATTCAGAGGGTGAATTTTCACACGCCGATAAAGACACCATCAAGACAATAGCAAAATATTTATTCACTTATGCTTACTCCTGTAAACTCTAGCTGAGCACTCATGCCCGGTAATAATGTTAAACCTATATCTGTAGTAAAAGAAAAAACTGCCCGGTAATAAACATCACCACCCCACTCTTTACGCTCTTCAGGTTGGCTTGATATCTCTTGTAAAGTAGCGACTAAGTTATATTGCGGAAAAGCATCCAGCTTAAAATCTACTGTCGTATTTATCTGCAAGTTTTTATAGTCAACTTCATGAACCCAAGCTTCAATATATAGACCATTAACGGAAGGAATTTCAGCAATTTTCCAAGAGGGCTGAGCGGTCATACCAACAAATACTTTCTCACCGGTCCACGGATGAGTTCCATAAAGTACTGGGCCAGAACGCTCTGCATAAACACTCATTTGTTTGAGTTTATGCTCATTATATTTCAATTTATCTTCATGCTTGGTAATGGTAATTTTTTGCTTGGTCGCAGCAACACCTTTTGCCACTTTCACTTGCTTTAAGTTTTCTAACGATTTTGCATTAGCAACAACTGCTTTTTCAAGGTCCAGTTGATTTTTTTGATAATCATATTTACTTAAATGTTCAACCGAAATACTGGCATCAATCCGTGCTTTGTCGAGTAATAACGCCGTTCTCTTTTGCCCATAGGTTGCTTCTAAAAGTGAGTGTTCGCCACTGCTGCTAATACGAAATAACTCTTCATTGGCAGCAATTAAACTCACTTTTTCTTGCTCTATTTGGCTCTGAATTGAACCACTATCAAATACAACAACTAAATCTCCTTTCTTCGCAATATCACCTTCAGGTAATAACCACTGTACTTGTACTCGCCAATTATCTGTTTTAGGCGCGTAAAAGGTTTGGTTGTCACTTGCTTTAATTTGACCTGATAAAATTAGAGGTGTTTGCGCAAATACTTGGGGAAGCATGTTTATCGTAGATAGAGCGATGAATATAACTAATTTTTTATACATAAACGATCCTCTATTACTTCACCATCTTTCATACGGATCATTCTATCGGCATAAGCCGCAATATCTTCTTCATGAGTCACCATTACAATAGTTTGCCCTTGGTCATGCAAATTACAAAGCAAGTCCATAATTTCGAATGATGTTTTTGAGTCTAAGTTTCCAGTAGGTTCATCGGCAAAAATCACTTCTGGTCGATTAACCAAAGCTCTAGCGATGGCAACACGTTGTCGCTGCCCACCAGACATTTCAAAAGGTTTATGATGCCAGCGTGAAGACAACCCTACTTTTTCAAGCATTTCCAAACCACGTTTTTTTGCATCTTCTGGCTCTGCATCACTATAACGTAGCGGTAAAATAACATTATCTAATGCCGTTAAACGGGGTAATAAATGAAAGGTTTGGAAAATGAAGCCTATTTTTCGATTTCGAATTTGAGATAAGCTTTCGTCATCAATATTCTTTATAGATTCACCCGATAATAAATACTCACCCGAAGTAGGTGTATCAAGACATCCTAAAATACTCATTAAGGTTGATTTACCAGAGCCTGAAGTTCCCATTACCGCAACGAATTCATTATTTTCAATCGTTATTGAAACATTATTCAAAGCAATAACTTGTGTTTCACCTTCACCATAAATTCGACTGATGTTATCAATCTTGATCACTGACTACACTCCATGAAAATTTATCCTTATTAATGCATTACTTTTACCCTATAAATAGAGGTAAAATAGCTAGCGAACAATATATCGTTTAAAAATTTAATCACAAACTTCTGAACTGTAATAATTTGTTTCAAGTATGACAAAGTTTTATAGTCCAAAATTATTGGAAAATGATGTCAATTAAAGAACGTATTAATAAGCCCGAAAATTTATTACTCGCTATGGCATTCATCATGCCGTTAATTTTTAGTGTTTGGATGGTTTTACTTAATAACTTTGTTATAGAAAAAGCAAATTTTACCGGTAAAGAAATTGGCATTTTACAAAGCTTACGTGAAATACCTGGCTTTCTAGCATTTACAGTAATTTATGTCTTAGTGTTTATAAAAGAACAAAAACTAGCCATCGTTTCCCTAGCGGTTACTGCAGTAGGTGTAATAACAACGGGTTTTTTTCCTTCTGTGATAGGGCTGTATCTCACTACCATGATCATGTCAGTTGGCTTTCATTATTTTGAAACAGTGAACCAATCACTGACAATGCAATGGATTGATAAAGATAAAACAGCCCACTTTCTAGGTCGTTTATTGTCGGTTAAATCGGCAGCGTCATTACTTGCTTTCAGTAGTATATGGGTGATGATGGAAAAATTTTCGTGGTCATATCAAAGTACCTATGCCCTCTTTGGCGGACTTGGACTTGCCCTCACGATTTGCTTAGCACTTTCATTCAAGCAATTTCCCGTTAAGGTTGAACAAGAAAAACGCCTTATCTTACGTAAACGTTATTGGCTCTTCTACGCTCTAACCTTTTTTAGTGGTGCTAGGCGCCAAATATTCACAGTGTTTGCTGGCTTTTTGATGGTAGAAAAGTTTGGCTATAGTGTTGCTAATATTAGTGCATTATTTTTAATAAACTATGTGTTTAATTGGCTGTTTGCTGCAAAAATAGGCAAACTTATTGGTGTTATCGGTGAGCGGCGTGTACTCAAATTTGAATATGTAGGCTTGATTACTATATTTATTGCTTATGGATTTGTGGAAAATTCTACTATTGCTGCTGGTTTATATGTGATTGATCATTTGTTTTTTGCGCTAGCAATTGCCATTAAAACGTACTTCCAAAAAATTGCAAAACCTGAAGATTTGGCTTCTAGTGCGGGGGTTAGTTTTTCCATCAATCATATTGCTGCCGTGGTTATTCCTGCCTTACTTGGCTTAGTTTGGATTTATAACGCATCTTGGGTTTTTTATATCGGGGCGGGGTTTGCTTTCTGTTCGTTGATTTTATCGCACTTTATTCCATGTAATCCACGAGAAGGTATAGAGTTTAGATATCAAGAAACATCATAAAAATTTATGTTATAAAAAAGCCGAGATATTATATCTCGGCTTCTCTTTATAAAATTTAACTAACGCTATTTACGCTAAAATTTACTATTAATAATTAATTATTGTTACGTAAGAACGTTAAGAACTCATCAGCAGGCATAGGTTTAGCATAAAAGAAACCTTGCACCTCATCACAGCCTTGAGCAATTAGATGCGCTTGCTGGGCTTCTTCTTCAATCCCTTCTGCAATGACTTTCAAGTTCATCTGCTTGCCTAAATTAATAATGGTATCTGCAATTAATGATTGTCCCGGCTCTGCAATATCTGTAATAAAGGCACGATCAACTTTCAATCGATCAAGAGGTAATTTTTGTAAGTAACTCATCGATGAAAAACCGGTCCCAAAGTCATCAAGAGCAATGCTTATCCCTTCTTCCTTTAACCTAACCAGTGCGTCGATTACGACTTGAGGTTCATCCATTAAAATATTTTCGGTGATTTCTAACTCAAGTTTACTCGGCTTAACATCATGATTAATCGTTGCCTGAATAATGCTATTAACGAAGTTGTCACGTTTAAATTGAGGAATAGAAACATTCACTGAAATACCGACATGGTCAAATTTCTGTTGTTCTAATACTTTAATTTGCTTACACGCTTGGTTAATAACCCAATCACCAATCTCTATAATTAAACCAGAATACTCGGCTAGTGGTATAAATACCGCAGGTGAAATAAACTTACCTTCGGCAGTGCGCCAGCGAAGTAGAGCTTCAGCCCCAATGACTTTACCAGTGACTAAGCTAAGCTGAGGTTGATACCAAAGCTCTAAACGATTGTCTGCGAAATCGGTTCGTAATTGCCTGATCATACCTAAACGCCAAAGCGTTTCATCTTCCATTTCTTGTTTATAATAAACAAAATTTTCGTGAGAACTTTTCTTGGCTAAGTTTAACGCGATGTTTATTTGATTAAGAACTTTTACACCTTGTGAACCCGCACTCTTTTTTGAGCACAAGCCAAAGCATGCTGTTACGGGTAAACATTGTTCACCTGCAGTAAATGAACGATGAAATAATGACATCAAGGTTTCAGGATTTACGCAATCTGCAGGCCCTATTACTCCAAAAACATCAGCACCAACACGAGCAAACTGACAATCTTTGCCTAGTTCCTTCAATCTTTCTGTAACAGCAAGGAGCAGTTTATTACCTAAATCTTGCCCTAAACCATCATTAATATCACTAAAGTGATTAATATCAATTAAAGCTGCAACAAGCTCTGGTTCTTCTGATTGGCTAAAACGGTCAAGTAGGTTAACGAACTCTAAACGATTCGGTAATTCGGTAAGCCAATCGCGATAAGCGGCATTACGCAATTTCTGAAACAAATGAACATTTTCATATCCAATAGCAACATTGGATAAAAACACTTCAATTAATTGTGCTTGAATTTTTGTTAGCTCTTGCTCTAGTTGTAGGTAAATAACAGCACGATATCCACCACTTGCTAAATACAACACAGAAAAATCACTACCGTAATTATTTTTTTTCTGGGTAAACCCACTGCTAATTCGTTCTTGCAAAAGTTTGTCATCAATTGATGATATTTTTTGATCGATTAATGCTTTGCTATGACCAATTTGCCCTAAAACATGCAAACTTAAATCATCAGTCCCTTCAATAATGCCCAGTCCTCGAGCACAAAAAACGCTCGACTGGCTATCACTCAGAAGATTCAATTGAGTGAGTACACCTTCCGCGTATTCGCGAATACTGTGTAATTCGAGTAATTCAGCAGCAGCACTAATAATTTTTTCTAAACCGATTCGGTTTTGATTAACAGAATGTATTTGTTGATATGAACGAATTGCAGCATAAACCGTAGTAACTAATTTACGACGAGTGAGCTCTGTTTTAGTTTTATAGTCATTAATATCATAATCTTTAATAACGCTTTCTTCAGGAGCATAGCCTGGCTGGCCAGTTCTTAAGACAATACGTATGTCTTGTCTTTGTAATTTTTCTCGAATGTGTTTGACTACATTTAAACCGGCATCATCAGTTTCCATCACAACATCAAGTAATACCAAAACAATATCAAGGTGCTCTTCAATAAGCTGACATGCGTCTCGGCCAGAGTATGCATGGATATACTCTAAATTTTTACCTAATACGACTAGATCAGATAGTGCTAGCTGTGTAACGGAGTGTATCTCAGGATCATCATCAACAATCAGAACCTTCCACGTTTCACCATTACCATTAGTAAGAATCTCATCTTCATCACTATCATCGATAAATAAAAAATCGTCATTAGTATTTTCGGAAGCCTGCATATAACCCTCAATTAATCAGCAACAAAACAACTGATTAAGATTTCTTGTTCATCACATTAAATTATGACTTTCACTTCTAATTACCATACATAATAAAAGTCGGTTGAAGAATATTCAACCTAGTTTTGCAATTAAATTCATAATTCCAGTTAGTTGTTGATTTTATGTTAAGTTTAGATGAATAAAGAGAAAATTGCTGATTTAAATTTTCCAGCGTATGCTAAGTAAAAACAGTAATAAAAATAATAGATTAGTCAAGGAATTATTTATGAAAGATATAAACGAACCTACTACTTCTGAACTAACTGTCAATGATGAATCAAGTAAGAACGAAATAATAAAAACGGATACATCGACAACACAAAAGAGTGGAAACAAAAAACATACGGGTATTTCTTCGCAAATGCAACTTTTAGGCCTAGCCAAAAATTTTGTACTTGACGGTGGTATAATTCCCTCAAAGAAACAAATGCCTCTAGAAGACAGAACACAAAAAAGAGCACGGATCTCTGCATTACGAAAACAACAAAACCTTGAAACGATTATTCAAAAGTCCTTGGAGTATTGCTCAAGCACCGAAGTCTCAGATAAAGCTGATCCAGATTGGTTTATTACTTTCACTCAGCTGGCCGAAGATGTTAGTAATCAAACGATGCAGAATTTATGGGCAAAAATTCTTGCCGGTGAAATATCTCAGCCAGGTTCTTTTTCAACTAAAACGCTAAAAACTTTTCGTACGATGAATATTACTGACGCGAAGTTATTAGCAAAGGCTTGTAGTTTATCTGTATCTGATCAATCTAAAAAAAATATACGTATAATATCTGGTGCATATCAAACCCCAAGTTTGCTAAACTTTTTCAGTAAAAATAGAGAACAAAACATACAATTAAGTCAATTTTCATTAAGCTATGCTGACTTGTTAATTTTGGCCGACAATCATTTAGTATTTATTCAGGAAACAGAATCTAGTCCTTTGAATAAAAAAGAAAGTTTAAATTTTACTTTTAATAATGCGCCATTAACACTGGAAGCAAAAAAATCGTCTTGTGTCTTGAAGTTTTACAAGTTCACGCCGATAGGAAGTGAGTTAGCTTGTTTGATTAATGCAAATGGCGATATAGATTATTTACAGCATTTGAGAAATGAATTGAGCGTAAACTTTTCTATTGTTGAGGGCAAATGATTATTTTTTCACCTGAATACGAAGGACAAACATTATTTATACTTGTCCTTCATATTTTAATCGCTTAACTTGAATGAAATTAAATACCATCACCATCGGTATGTAAACCACACTCTCTAGCCAAACCAGAAAATCGAGTTTCACTTTCCACCATACCTAAAGTTAATGGTCGTGTACTATGTGTGTCACCAACAGATACATAACCTTGGTCCCATAATGGATGATACGGTAAGTTATGCTTAGTGAGATATTCGTAAACATCTTTATTGGTCCAGTCAATAATTGGATGTACCTTAAAGCGACCACGTAAAATACTTACTACAGATAAACCTTGACGATGTTCAGACTGTTGACGACGCACGCCAGAAAACCATGTTGCTGCACTAAGCTCATTTAAACCACGTTCTAACGGTTCAACTTTGTTACGACGATTATAGGCTTTTAAAGATGTTTCATCTTTCGCCCACTCGTCGCCGTATTTTGCTTGTTGCCATGCTGCACTTTCTTTTGCGCTATAGACTTGTAAATTCAAGTTTAATCTTTCACTAAGCTGTTCAATGAACTGATAGGTTTCAGGGAACAAATGCCCGGTATCCGTAATCAAAACAGGAATATTAGCATCAACCTGCGTCAACATATGCAACATTACGGCTGATTGAATACCAAAACTTGATGACAAGACAAATTGCGATGGTAAATTTTCCATCGACCATTCAACGCGTTCAGTAGCAGTTTGCTTTTCTAATAACTCATTCCATTGATTCAGCCATGGTTTTGGTAACGATGCAGGAAAGCGGTTATTAATCGGTGCCTTTAATGAGGCAACATTTTCACTGCTACTTATAAGTTTAGTCATGAAAATCTCGCTTACTGTTTTTCACTTCTGCGATAATACCGCTGCGGATAGTGAAGTCTCCAAATGCTTCGTTACTTGTGCGTTCTGTAGACCAACGCCCCACTAACACATCCATTTCATCAAGAATATCTTGTTCGCTTAAGTTTTCTTTATACATTTTTGGAACGCGTGTTCCGGCTAGGTTTCCGCCTAAATGCATATTGTATTTGCCCGGGCCTTTACCGACTAAGCCTATTTCTGCCAACATTGCACGGCCACAGCCATTTGGACAACCCGTAACACGTAAAATAATACTTTCGTCGCTAACATTATGCTTAGCTAAAATACCTTCGACATCAGTGACAAAACCCGGTAAATAACGCTCGGCTTCAGCCATCGCTAATGGACAGGTAGGAAATGCTACACAAGCCATTGAATCTTTGCGTTGCTTTGAAACAGTGTCATTCATCAAGCCATATTCACGAGCAATTGCTTCGATTTGTGCTTTATCTTGCGTTGCTACACCCGCCACAATTAAGTTTTGGTTAGCGGTCATGCGGAAATCACCTTGGTGAATTTTCGCAATTTCAGCAACGCCTGACTTAAGTGGTTTTCCCGGGGTATCAAGTAGACGGCCATTTTCAATAAATAATGCTAAATGATGTCTACCATCAAAACCTTCAACCCAACCTATACGATCGCCACGTTCAGTGAATTCATAAGGTCGTGATGTTTCAAAAGTAATACCGGCACGTTGCTCCACTTCCGACTTAAAGGTTTCTACCCCCACTCGGTCAAGTGTGTACTTAGTTTTTGCATTTTTACGATTGACTCGGTTTCCCCAATCGCGCTGTGTTGTTACCACAGCGGTAGCAACATCTAAGGTCTTGGCTAAAGGCACATAACCAAAATCATCAGCCTTACGAGGATAGGTTGACTTATCGCCATGGGTCATCGCTAAACCACCGCCAACAAGTACGTTGAAACCGACTAATTTGCCATCTTTAGCAATCGCGATAAAGTTCAAATCGTTAGCATGAACGTCAATATCATTTTGCGGCGGAATAACTACGGTAGTTTTAAATTTACGTGGTAAGTAGTTACTGCCTAAAATAGGCTCTTCGGTTTCTTTACCTTCAGGGCCTTCAAGTTTTTCACCGTCTAACCAGATTTCTGCATAAGCACGTGTATTGGGTAGTAAATGCTCACTTATCTTAATCGCCCATTGATACGCTTCTTGATGAAGTTCTGATTCAATAGGGTTTGAAGTACATAAAACATTACGATTAACATCGCCAGCCGTAGCAATGGAGTCGATGCCAATACTGTTTAAAGTTTGGTGCATTAATTTAATATTGGGTTTTAATACGCCATGAAACTGAAACGTTTGACGTGTCGTTAAACGAATACTGCCATAAGAGGTACTTTCTTGAGCAAACTTGTCGATGGCTAACCACTGATCTGGCTTGATAATACCGCCAGGCATACGGGCACGTAACATAACATTGTGTAATGGTTCTAATTTTTGCTTACTACGCTCGGTTCTAATATCACGATCATCTTGCTGATACATTCCATGAGTTCTAATAATATGATAATTATCCGCAGTAAAACCACCTGTTGTTTGATCTTTTAAGTCCTCAACAATAGTGCCACGTAAAAAATTACTCTCTGCTTTTAAGCGTTCGTTATCAGCTTGCTTACCTTCAACAATTAACGGCCCTGGACCTGCTAATACGGTTTCTATATTTGTTGTCGTCATTAGTAAACATCCTTCTGGAAACGCTTAGCGTTGCGTAATTCTTTTAAATAATCTTGTGCTTGTTCAGTGCTTAATTTGCCATGCTCAGAAATAATATCGACTAAAGCAAGTTCAACATCTTTTGCCATACGACTCATGTCGCCACAAATATATAAATGTGCGCCACGCTCTAACCAAGCAAAAATTTCGCTAGCTTTTTCACGTAAACGGTCTTGAACATATATTTTTTCTGCTTGGTCACGAGAGAAAGCTAAATCAAGATTTGTTAACAGGCCTGATTTTAAATAACCCTGCCATTCCACTTGGTATAAGAAGTCTTGTGTAAACGTTTGGTCACCAAAAAACAACCAGTTATCACCGCTTGCTTCTGTGGCTTCTCGTTCTTGCATGAATGCTCTAAAAGGAGCTATACCTGTACCCGGTCCAATCATGATCACCGGCGTTTCGCCATTGGCAGGTAAGCGGAAATTATCATTGTGCTCAATGAAAACTTTAACCGTACCACCTTCTTCTAAGCGTTTGCCTAAAAAGCTTGAAGCGCCGCCACTTCTTAACTTATCATTTTCATTGTATTCAACTAAACCAACGGTTAAGTGTACTTCTTCTTCCACTTCTGCTTGGCTTGATGCAATTGAATATAAACGTGGTGTGATTTTTCGAAGTGCATCAGCAAAGTCTTGCGCTGTTACAGTAGCCGGAGCCGCTTTAACCACATCAATAATTTGATGATTACCTGCATATTCACGTGCTGAGTTTTTGTCTTCACTCAATGCCAATAAATCTTTGTCTTGTGACTGTTCAGCCCAAAAGCTAATAAAATTTACCGCTGTTTGAGTAATTTCTAATTTTAACGTTAAGGCCTCTGCAAAAGATAAACTTGTCCCTGCAATCTCAACTTTTTCATCAGCTGACAAGTTTAGTGTTGCAATAAGTTCAGTGACTAACGCGGTATCGTTTTCAAACCATACACCTAAAGCGTCACCGGCTTGATAAGTAATACCTGATTCAGCTAGGTCAATTTCAATATGACGCACATCTTTAGCAGAATCTCGGCCAGTGATCTTCTGACTTAAGCTCAACTCTGCAGCGTAAGGTGCTTGCTTAGTATATTCACTTGCCGCGCCTGCTGTTGGCATTGCAACAACATTACTTGCAGTAGCCTCGCTCCCTAACAATGCTTTAGCTTTAGTGATAATAGTTTCTGACCATGCTTTTGCATCCGCGTCATAATCAACGTCGCAATCTACGCGTGGTGTAATCTGTTTAGCGCCAAGCTTACTTAAAGACTCATCAAAGTCTTTACCTGTTTGACAGAAGAACTCATAGCTCGTATCACCTAAGGCTAAAACGCTATACTGTAAGTTTTCTAATTTAGGCGCTTTTTTCGATGCTAAAAACTCGTGCAAGGCAATCGCATCGTCAGGTGCTTCACCTTCGCCATTAGTACTGGCAACAATTAATAGGTGAGTAATATTTTTGATACTTTTTGGCTTAAAATCGCTCATGCTTTTTAAGTCAACAGTAAGACCTTGTGCTTGTGCTTGCGCAGCCAATGCTTTAGCAACACCTTTTGCATTCCCTGTTTGCGAACCAAATAAAATGGTAAGGGTAGCTGCAGGAAGTTCAACAACTGCTGGACTAACGCTTGAAGATGCACCTTCAGATTTAGCGGCTAAATAGCCACTCGCCCATGCAAGTTGCAACGGAGAGTAGCTACCAATAGTGTGTTGTAGTGATGTTAGTTGATCTGCATCTAACATAGTTTTTTGAAAGTTTTGCTGGTTTGGCAACATAAGGTCAATTCGCCCATTTAAAAATAATGAATGAATAATAGACCGCCTTCATCTAGATGAAAAAGAATAGAAATGGCTTTTTTATTCCAAAATAGAATAAGAAGTATTTTCAGTCTTGAATTATTTTCAGTCTAAATTTTAAGATATTCTTTTTCTTGAAATATATATAAGAGACGACCACACTTAGCATAAGCTAAAATTAATAGATGAAATGATGGAAAAAGTAGACGCGATAATTATTGGTGCTGGTGTTGTTGGTTTAGCCATTGCTGCGAAACTTAGCCAGAAACTCAAAAATGTACTCATTATTGACAAAAATAACAGCTTTGGTGAAGAAACCAGTAGTCGTAATAGTGAAGTTATTCATGCAGGTATTTATTACCCGCAGCACAGTTTAAAAGCCAAATTATGCGTTCAAGGTAAAGAGAAGCTCTACCAATATTGTAAAGATCGAAATATTCCGCATCAACGCCTAGGAAAATTACTGGTTGCCCATGGAGAGGCGGAAGAACAATGTTTAGCGAAAACAATAAAACAAGCAGCGCTTAATCACGTTAATGATCTTATGTGGCTAACTGAGAGTGATCTTAAAAAGTCGAATCCAGAATTACATGCTACAGCTGCTTTACTTTCTCCTTCGACAGGCATAATTGATGCACATAGTTATATGCAGGCACTATTGGCAGAAATTGAGTATAACAATGGTCAGTTTGTTGGAAAGACAACATTTGTTAAAGCAAATAAAGATAACTGTGGTTTTGTTGTTACCTTAAATAGCCAAGATGAAATCATGCAAGTACATTGCGATTATTTGATTAATGCAGGAGGATTACATAGCACTAACATTGCAGAAAATATTAATGATTTAGCAAAAAATAACATTCCAACACTTTATTATTGTCGAGGTCATTATTTTTCTTACCAAGGTAAAAGCCCTTTTACACAACTAATTTATCCTGTACCTGAAGCACATGGTTTGGGTATTCATGCATCATTGGATATCGGCGGACAATTAAAGTTTGGCCCTGACACACAATACATAAATGATATTGACTATGAGGTCTCTGACGCTCTAAAAGCGAAGTTTGTTGCTGCGATTAGACGCTATTATCCTTCATTAGATACCGAACGCTTGCAACCTGCTTATTCTGGTATTCGCCCGAAATTAGAAGGACCAAAAGATGGTTTTAAAGATTTTATTATTCAAAATGAAAAAGTGCATGGTTTGAAAGGATTAGTAAATTTGTTTGGTATTGACTCACCCGGCTTAACGTCTAGTTTAGCCATAGCTGAATATGTCAGTGAGCAACTGTCAATATAGGTTCATCTTTTGGATTTACTAGAAAAGATAACTTGAGCATCGTCACTCTTTAACATCGATGTACAGGGATATAATAATGACGTGATGACAGGGATGTCTGAGAAAGCCTTCCTGAAAATATAAAAGCCAATTGCTTACACAATTGGCTTTTTGACAGAAAAGTTAATACTGATTAATGAGTGGCTGTTTCTGCTGCTGGTGCTTTTTTAATTTCTAATAATTCAATTTCAAATTGTAATACAGAGTTGCCAGGAATACGTCCCTGACTACCATTTGGTCCGTATGCCAAATCAGATGGAATAGTAAAGTGATACTTTGAACCCACTGACATTAACTGTACGCCTTCCGTCCAACCACTTATTACACGGTTTAATGGAAATACTGCAGGTTTACCTGTGTCGTGTGAGCTATCAAATTTTTCACCATTCGTGAAAGTGCCTGTATAGTGAACGGTTACTGTATCAGTAGCGCTAGGTTTTTCACCTTCACCTTCAGTTATTACAACATACTGAATACCTGATTCAGTAACTTTTACACCTTCTTTCTTAGCATTTTCTTCTAAGAATTTTTGGCCTTCAGCAATAGCGGCTGCAGAATCAGCAACGGCTGCTTCTTGTTGTTTTGCTTTCATCTCTTTATCAAGGTTCATCAGTAAAGCTTGAATTTCTTCTTTTTCTATAACTGATTTTCCAGCAAGACTATCGATGAATCCGCGTGTAATTAACGCTTGCTCAAGTGGTAGACCTAACTTTTCGTGTTGATCAAGATTCTTCTGCATGTACATACCAATTGAAGCACCTAAACTGTAAGCTTGTTTTTGCACTTCAGTTTCTAAAACAGGTGCAGTCTCAGTTTGTTTTACTGCTTCTTGACAACCAAGCACTGACACAAGTGCAATAGCTAACATAGTTGGCTTAAATAATTTCATTTCTTCTCCGTTTACGTAACTTAGTACCCAGTTGGAGAAACTCCCGCTAAGCCATTGATTAAATATTGTGTATTGTTAGACAATGCGGCTTATACTAACGATAAATTAACTAAGAAAAAAGTATTAATATTGTGATCATGTGTAATAACAAGCTAACACTGCTTTTCATCTGCCTATTCTCATTATTGAACAGTGCTTGTCAACCAGCTGGCGACGAGCCTATACAGCGTTGGCAACATGCAAATGAAGGTGCATATGCTGCTAATATTTCTAATGATGGTAAATACAGTGTTGTTTCTTCTATTCATCATGGTTTAAGTCTATGGGATCTAGAAACAAATGCCTTAAAATACAGTTGGTCACAACAACAAAACAGTAGCGATAATTTAGTATTATTAGCTGATATATCTGACGACAACAGCCATGCACTAACTGCAAATCGTGAAGCTTTTTCTTTGTGGAATATGGGCACAGGAGAATCAGAAGGTTATTGGAAAGTACGTGAATCTACGATTCGTGATATTGCTTTGTCTAACAACGGTGATTTTATTTTACTCGGTAAAAGTAATGGTACCGTGGTACATATTACAATGAGTAATGGCCGTCGTTTAGAGTTTTTAGGCCATCAAGAAAAAATTAATGCCGTTGACATGTTACCCAATGGTCGTATCGCAATTTCCGGCGGAAACGACTACGTTGCTTATATATGGGATACTCTAAGTGGGCAGGTTATTTATCGATTTAATCATCCTAGCCGTGTCACTATGGTGGCATTAGATCCTAAAGGTCGTTTTGCTTTTACTGCAGATAGTCAAAAATCATCAAATATTTGGGATTTAAAAACAGGTAAACGCATCAGCCAGTTACAATACTTTAACCGTCATGAGGTTTTTAGCTCTGTTCAATTTTCAGATGACGGCACTAAACTACTCACCGGCGCACCTACTCGAAAAGTGAGTCTTTGGAGCATAGCAACTGGTGAGCGACTTGACAGTTGGCGAGTTACGCCAAAAGAAAGTATTCGTGCTGCGGGCGCGGTAGTGTATAGTGTCGCCTTTCGAGGAAAGAAACAAATAATCACTGAAAGTTCATCTGGCTACGCTGAACTTTGGCAGAGAAAATAGCGTTAGGTAATCCAAAAGCATGACAACTGATATCTTCAAAACTATAATCAAATTACAAGAAAGTCTGGAAGCGCTAGAGTCTCGTAATGCCTTTCAAGATGATATTATTGAGCAATTAAATAATGAACTAGCGGTTCATCAAGCAGAAATTTCAGAGCTAAAATCACAACTGACATTAATTGCCAACCGAGTTAAAGATAATACGCCGGGTCAAAATGAATCCCAAGATATAGAACCACCACCGCCTCACTACTAATAATAAAGACGAATAGCACTGTGCTTTCCTACATATATTACAGGTTGCACCCTATTCTTGTTTGAATATACCTATGACTTGTTCAAGTGGACGAACTTCTTTAACAACATGTTCTTCTGGCTGTGACATTCGATGTCCACAACTTACACAAGTCACGTTTTCAACATTGTTTTCTTTCGTTAATGCCAGAGTATCCATAGCATTACATTTTGGGCAAATAGCAGCAGCAATAAATCTTTTTTTCACGTTTTTCTATCTAAATAAAATTCAGTTGCACTATTTTACCTTGAATCTTGTTGATAGGAAAAGGACAATAGCCACCTGAATTAAAATGAGTAACTAAAAAACATGATTATAGCCACCGACTTAAGCTTAGATAGAGGTGCTAAAAACCTCATAAAGACGTCAAGCTTTACCATTCATCCTAATCACAAAGTCGGCTTAGTTGGCGCTAATGGCTGTGGAAAATCTTCTTTATTTGCGGCTTTATTAGGTGAATTACAACCCGATAGAGGCGATGTTAATATGCCTGCAGGCTGGGATGTCGCAACAGTAAAACAAGAAACACCCGCGCTCGAAAAATCAGCGCTAGATTATGTAATGGATGGCGATAAAGAATTTCGTCAATTAGAAGAAAAGCTTGAACAGGCTCGGTTAAACGATGATGGCAATCAAGAAGCGTTAATTATTAATCACATTGATGCCATCAGTGGTTACAGTTTACCCGCACGTGCCAGTGAGTTATTACATGGTTTAGGTTTTTTACAAGAACAACTAGGAAATGCAGTTAAAGAATTTTCTGGTGGTTGGCGAATGCGCCTTAACTTGGCCCAAGCGTTGATCAGCCGTGCAGATTTATTATTACTCGATGAACCCACCAACCATTTAGATTTAGATGCAGTAATTTGGTTACAACGCTGGTTAAAGCGATTTACCGGTACTTTAGTCCTTATATCGCATGACCGAGACTTTCTTGATGATGTTATCAGCCAAATTTTGCATATTGAACACCAAGAAGCAAAATTATACTCAGGTAATTATACCGCATTTGAACGTCAGCGCGCAGAACACTTAGCCCAGCAAGATGCTCAATTTAACAGACAACAAAAAGAAGTGGCCCATTTAACCTCATTTGTCGATCGCTTTCGAGCAAAGGCCAGTAAAGCGAAACAAGCACAAAGTCGGTTAAAGCGTTTACAGAAATTACCTGACTTAGCACCTGCTCATGTCGACAGCCAATTTACCTTTAGTTTCAAAACACCAGATACCTTGCCTTATCCTTTGTTAGCGTTAAAAGAAACAACGTGTGGCTATAATCAAGAAACTATTATTTTACGTGATGTTGGTTTAACACTTGTTCCAGGGAGCCGAATTGGCCTACTAGGAAGAAATGGTGCGGGTAAATCTACGCTAATAAAATCATTGGCGGGTGATATCGCGTTAATTAATGGCGAACGCTATTGTGCACAAGACTTAACAATCGGTTACTTTTCTCAGCATCAACTTGAGCAATTACACATGCCAAGTAGTGCTATTGAGCATATTATTCATGCAAGACCTGAAACCACTGAATTACAAGCGCGTAGCTTTTTAGGGAGCTTTGGCTTTACTGGTGATCAAGCGTTATCCCCTGTAGGTACAATGTCAGGTGGAGAGAAAGCTCGACTAGTCTTAGCATTAATTGTTAATGAAAAACCTCAATTGTTATTGCTCGATGAACCTACGAACCATCTCGATTTAGAAATGCGCCAAGCACTCGTTTTTGCTTTACAAGATTTTGAAGGCGCGATTATTCTGATTGCCCATGATCGATTTTTATTGGAATCATGTGTTGATGAATTTTTCTTAGTAGCCAATGGTCATGTCAGTGAGTTTTCTGGTGACATCGACGATTACCAGCAATGGCTGAACGAAGACAAAAAACAAACACTAAAAAATACAAAGCCGATAAAATCTGCAGAAACTGTGGATAAAAAACAATTACGCAAAGAACAAGCAGAGTTACGTAAAAAGGCATCACCTTTACGAAAGCAAGCAGATAAATACGAGAAAAAAGTGCAACATTGGCAAATCGAATTAGCAGAAGTTGAAAGTATATTAGCTGAAAGTGAAATATATCAGAGTGAACATAAATCACGTTTGGCAATGCTCATTAAGCAACAAGCCTCACTCAAAGCAGACATTGAAGAAAATGAAATGCATTGGCTTGAAATAGAAGAACAAATTGAAGAAATTATGTCAAAAGTATCAATATAAAAATTTAATCATAAATTTTCAATTACTTGCTACACTTAGAGATAATACTATTAAAATAATGAGAAAATAATTATGAAAAAAACTGCATTTGTCCTTTTTTGCCTATCTATACTTAGTAGTGTTTCAAGTTTTGCCTTTCAAGGTGATCTTGACCAAGGTATTTATGAATTGAACCGCGGAGCTTTTAAAGCGGCTATTAATGAATTTGAACCCTTGGTGGCTCAAGAATATTCTCCTGCCCAGTATCAAATGGCGCTCATTTATTTAAATGGTTATGGTACTAAAAAAGATCCCGACAAAGCATTTGAATTGTTGTCACTTTCCGCTTCACAAAATTACCCTGACGCCCTATTCAGTTTGTCTTTAATGTATTCCGAAGGTGAGATTGTTGACAAAGATTTAAAGACAGCTTTTGCTCTAATGGAAAGAGCGGCAATAAAAAACTTAGTAGGCGCACAATTTAATCTTGGTGTAATGTATTTCAATGGTACAGGTACTTATAAAGACTATAAAAAAGCGGCTCGTTGGTATGAAACTGCTGCGAAACAAAATTACGCTTTAGCTCAGTTTAATTTGGCTCTTATGTACTTTGAAGGTTTAGGTGTAGAGAAAAGCATAGAAATGTCTTATGTTTGGAATATTATTTCAGCGAGCAATGGTTATGAAAATGCAGGAAAAAGTCGTGATATGGACGCTTTAAAGCTCAGTAATTTGCAAATAAGTGAAGCAAGAGGAAAAGCTGACAGACTGTATAAACAATTTATTGAACAAGAAGAATTAAAAGCTAAGCGATAAATTTTATCATTAAAAATAATATCTAAAACCTCTTTCTTTAAATAGATAATTATTGATCTACATCACATCCATTAAGTGACTCACCATATAAAATGGCTATAACATCAAGTTATAGCCATTTTTGTTATAACTCATTTGCTTTTATGGAGTCTATTATGAATTTTTTTGATATGCTTATTAATGATCCTATTGTGATTTATTCTTTTGGTGGTTTACTTATTCTTTTAGGTATTTGTGCATTTTATATTTATTATTTTCTTAAAAACGTTAATGAAAATAACTAATTAACAAGAGCCATGTAATAAACAAATTCATCACTCATATTTATTGTACAAAAATCGACCTGAAAAAATAATCTTTTGCTATACTTAGCACACTTGTCCATGGTTATTGTGATGTATAACTATCACAATAATCATAAATATTAAGGTGCGCCTATGAACTTATCTATTAATCAATCTTCCCCTACGCTCAGTTTTATTGAGCGTCAAAATAAAGAACGCGAAGAAAAAGATGAAAAGTTAGCGTCGGGCAAAAAAATTAATAGTGCGGCTGATGATCCAGCAGGTTTACAAATATCGACTCGCTTAACTTCACAAATTAATGGCTACCAGCAAGAAAGTGCTAACGTCCAAGATCAAGTCAACACTAATAACGTTCAAGAAAGCGGACTAGGCGCTATTAATGAAAGCTTGCAAAGAGCAAATGTTTTGTCCATTCAATCAGGAAGCCCACTGAGTGATCCTACGGCAATTCAAGGTGAACTAGACCAACTCACTGAACAGATTAATACGGTAGCAGGAGAAGTGTTAGGCGACCCTAGCTTTCTCTCAGGATTGGATGCCAGTGATCCCACAACAACTCAAGCAGCACTAGAAGATGCATTTACTAGTATCAATGAATCAGCAAGTGCATTAGGAGCTGAAACCAATGCGTTAAGTAGTCAGGTTTCTACTTATGAAACAGCACGCGTTAACGTCAGTGAATCACGATCACGGATAGAAGATACTGATTACGCTTCAGAGACTTCGGATAAAGAACGCCTAAATGTCATATTACAGTCTGCCATTGTTAATAAAAAAGATGAGGAGTCTCGTAAAGGTATACTCATTAATCAACTCGTTTGAGGTCATAACTTACAGTTAAATTTAAAGGCCTAGCCTTTATTTCTAACTGATAATATCTATTTTTTTTCAATTCACATACAATCAGACCATTAAAAAATTACCTCAGATTTCTAATACTTAAAAATGTTTACTCAAAGTCAATTCATTCCCGCTTGGTGGCTGAAAAACGCTCATTGCCAGACTATTTTTGCCAAATTTCTAAGGTCTAAGAAACAGTTAACAACGAGCAAAGAAACCGTAGAATTACCTGATGGGGATTTTATTGATTTAGCATGGACAGACATGCCTAAAGAAAATGAAAGCCGTCCTATCGTTGTCGTTCTACACGGCTTAGAAGGATCTGTTAATAGCCATTACGCTAAAGGAATGTTGAGTGCTATAAAAGAGAAAAATTGGCTTGGGGTACTAATGCACTTCAGAGGTTGCAGTGGCCGAATTAACAGAAAAGCCCGCTCTTATCATAGCGGAGACACTGAAGACATTAGCTATTTAAGCCAGTTTTTAAAACAGAAATATCCCAAACTGCCCATGACAATAATAGGATTTTCTTTAGGCGGCAATGTATTAGCACGGTATTTAGCGGAAGAGCCCGAGAACCCTTATCAAGCAGCTTCAATTATTTGTGCTCCTTTACATTTAGCAAGCTGTAGTAAGCGGATCAACCAAGGGTTTTCACGTATATATCAGAAATACTTAGTGGGAATGCTCAAAGATAGTGTTAAAGATAAAATAGACAGTAACTTACTTTCAGCACCTTTATCTCAAAAACTTGCAGATAAGTTAGCTGAAATTAAAACTATTTGGCAATTTGACCAACAAGTTACAGCCCCTATTAACGGCTTTGACAGCGCTGAAGATTATTATCATCAAGCAAGTGGGCGCTTTATTTTAGATAAAATTAAACAACCCTGTTTAATTATTCACTCGAATGACGATCCATTTTTATGTGATGAAAATACGCGTGACATTACCAGTATTCCGGAAAACATTTGTTTTGAAATTAGTAAGAAAGGTGGCCATGTCGGGTTCATTAACGGTAATAACCCTTTAAAACCTAAATTTTGGCTAGAACATCGTGTTCCTAGCTTTTTGGAGAGTCATCTATGATCATCCCATATAAAGATCTACAACCAGATACGTTAACCGGTATTATCAGAGAGTTTGTTTTACGTGAAGGAACTGAATACGGGGAAGATGATGTGCCTTTAGCCAATAAAGTCGCGCAAGTAAAACAGCAACTCGCCAATGGCAGTGCGTTCTTAGTCTATTCTGAACTGCACGACACCGTAAATATTTTGCCCATTGACCAGTTTGATCAACAAGAAAATGAGCAAGAATAATTAAGCTATAATTTAGACAATAATAAACACGCTATAAGTGTTTTTTCTCCCATACTTTATTCAGTGAAAGTTAAAACAAAACTCACTGGAACGCTATAAGCGATACTAGGTAAACTTGCTAATGACTTTAATTTATTAATGCCTGCTACTAATGCAAAGTCTTCTGCTTTGATAATGACTGGCTGCAAAGTAGTTACAACTATGTTTTTTTCAGATAACTTTAACACCATCACTTTTAACGTCACCATTTGCTGCTGACCATGCAAGTCTAAACTACCTTTAAGTAACATTTTTTTACTTGAACCTGAAGCTATTACATCAATTTCCTTTTGACTCAGTTGTACACTAAAATTCGCGTGTGCAAATTTAGCGGTTTCGAATAAGTGCTCAGCCATTCGTTGATCGCGTATGGCAATTTTAGTGTCTACACTACTCAAGTCAATGGAAACATTGGCTAATCCATTGTCATTAATACCACCTGAAAAATTTTCAAAACGATGATTTTCAGCAACAGTACCTTTTTTGATTGAAACAAAAGTTAAAGATGATTTGCTCGAATCAAGTTTCCAAGCACTATAAGCTGGAGCTGTTATTAAGATTGAAAGACTTAAAATAAAAATTGATAAAATGCGCATAAAACGTCCTGATAAAAGTGTATATAAAATTATGAGCGTCGAGCTCGATGTGGTTTAACAATATCTTTCCAAGGGATATTACTCGTTCCTAAGGTCATAAAGTCTGGATTCATTAAACCTTCTCGCTGGTTGTAGGTTAACGGTAAAAATTCACTATCGATAATAGAACCACCCGCTTGTTCAATGATGCAATGACTTGCACCTGTATCCCACTCGCCAGTGGGCCCAATACGTAAATAGCAATCTGCACTGCCTTCAGCAATGATACAGTTTTTAAGTGAACAACTACCCAACGCGATATATTCAAAGGAGAAATCTTCAGTATTGAGATATTGCCCCATTAAACTGAGTTCTTGTCGTCGGCTAATGGCTACTTTAATTTTTCGGCTGCCATCATATTCAGCAACATATATTTGTCTGCTACTATGATCATTTTCCTTAAAAGCACCCAGATTATTTTGGCCGTAATATGTCAGCCGATGATCTGGCGCATGTATAACGCCAATACTAGGCCAACCATTTTCAACCAAGGCAATATTTACAGCAAAATCGCCACTGCCCTTAATAAACTCTCCTGTACCGTCAATGGGGTCAAGTAACCAATAACGTGACCACTTCTTTCGTTCGGCAAGGGGCAATGTGCCGACCTCTTCAGAAATAACAGGTATATCTGGCGTTAATCGTGACAGCTCTTGCATCAATACATCGTTAGAGGCCAAATCAGCACTGGTTACAGGACTATTGTCCTCTTTCATTTCTGAAGTGTAATCACCGCTTTTATAATGTTTAGCAACTTCAATCCCTGCTTTTTTTGCACTCTCTATAGCAACGGCGAGTAATTTGTCATTGTTCATGGGCGTTCACTTAATTTTTCTGTCGAGGTTTCATTAAAAGTTTTGTTATTTAAATCTTTCACTAGCATTAATGCCGCGATACTTCTTGCTTCATTAAAGTCAGGCTGTGCAAGTAAAGATTGATAATCAGCTAGTTTCCAAGCAACAATCTCTAACTCTTCTGGTTCATCACCGGGTAGTTTTTCAGTATATAAATGCTCTGCTAAATATATTTCCATTGAAGCCGAAAAAAATGCCGGTGCCATTGTTACTCGATGAACATGAGTGAATTTTTCAGCGCCATAACCTACTTCTTCCTTCAACTCGCGATTAGCCGCTTGTTCAGAACTTTCACCTTCATCAATAAGTCCTTTAGGGAAACCAAGCTCGTAGGTATGTGTGCCCGCACAATACTCTCTAACGAGTAATAAAGTTTCATGGTCTAACATCGGTACAATTAATACAGCACCTCGGCCATAACCTTGCATACGCTCATATTCTCGCTTTACGCCATTACTAAAGGTGAGATCTATTTGTTCAATAGCAAACAAGCGACTTTTAGCGACTTGTTTACGGTGGGTTATTTCGGGGAGTGTTAGATTATTGCTCATGGTGCCAAAACCTAAGAGTAAAATTTTAATAATATAATTTTAGAATAGCACGTTAACTTTAGATATAATTAATAAATAATTGCTCAAAGGAAAATAAAAATGCTTAATTGGTCTAAAATTTCTACCGTACTTTTAGATATGGACGGCACAATTCTCGATTTACATTTTGATAATCATTTTTGGCAACATCATTTGCCTTTGCGATATAGTGAAGCCGCAGAAATTTCTCTGGAACAAGCAAAATCAAACTTGGCAATCCATTACGAAAAAGTTGCTGGAACGATTGATTGGTACTGTTTAGATTATTGGGCTGAACAAACAAAATTGCCGATTCAAGCATTGAAACGTGAAGTACAGCATTTAATAAGTTTGCGCAGTGATGCACATGACTTTATGTTGGCACTACGTGAGAGCGGTCGGGAAATAATTCTTGTTACAAATGCGCATCCTGATAGTTTGTCGCTTAAAATAGAACTGACTCAACTCGACAAGTATTTTGATGTTTTATATTCAACGCATGAATTTGGCGTAACGAAAGAATCACAACTATTATGGAAGCGCCTACAAGATAAACAAGGATTTACGCTTGAGCACACCTTGTTTGTTGACGATAGTATTAATATTTTAGAATCGGCTGAACGCTATGGCATAGAACATTTATTAGCCGTAGAAAACCCTGACAGTCAAAAATCGACACGTATTATCAACAATTTTCCATCGACGTCAGATTTTAGAACATTAATAGATGAAATAAAAAAACACCCCGTTAGATAAAACACGAACCTAACTCATCCTGAATACTAACATGAGAGATTTTACCTTCGTTGGATTAACGAAGGTAAACATACCGATTAAAAATTCAATCTATAACGCCCTTGGTTATCAGCCTTACCTATAAACGGTAATATAGGTTTTATTTTTTCAGGAAAATTAGCGCCGGGTTTTAAAAAACCATTTCCAGATACTTTTGTCATACTGCGTAAATAGGCGGTGAACGTTAACCCGAGATCATTTTTAGGTGACATGATAAAAGTTAGCGCTCCTTTTTCGCAGGTTAAATTAGCGGATAAAGCACCAAGTTTTACTTTTTCAGACAACGCCGTTACCGATGCTTTCTGCCATTTCAGAGAACCCTTCATTTGTTCACAAATAGGCTTGCCAACAATAAATTCATCAATTGTTATATCAATAAAGTTATGGGCTTCGATGGGGATAGCTAAATTGAGCTTTTCTGCTATTTTATTCGCGGCTAAACTGATATCTAAATCGGTTATTTTTATTTGTTCAAGTAATTGACTCGCGGTTAACTTTCCTTCTGGCCCGTTAACTAATGCACCACCAAACTTTAACATTACAGTTGGGTCAAACATCAATAGTGACAAGAAGCTCAAATCACTATTCACATTGTTAATTTCAACATCATTTATGCGCACTTGTTTTGCATAGCTTTGCCACACCGTGCCTGAAAGTTCAGACACTTGGATATTCTTGGGTAAATTAACAAAACTTACCAGCCAAGCCGCAGGCATAGTGGCGATTAAAAAAACGAAATAAACACTAAAAAATATTGCTCCATAAGCAAACCACTTTTTCATTAACCTTTTCCTAATTGTAAGCGACGAACTCTCACTACACCGTTGCGATCGGCTTTACTTAAATCAATACTCTTCACTAATAAACCTTCGTTGTTCGCTAAATATTCAAGCCAACTGAGTAATTGGGTAAAGGGCACTTCGTCAATCCATACTTGTAAATCTTCACCTTGTGGTTGTAGACGAGCGAGCGAAATATTATTTCGACTTGCACTGCTGTTTACGATACTAGAAAGACTACCATTGCTTCCAGTGGTTCGACCGCTTTTTTTCGACTGCTGATACCGCTGTGTGCTTTCTTGTACCCATGTATGCAGTGCTTGTTGTCGAACGAGTTTTTGTTGTGTGGAATTAATGTTATTTTCCAACGGCTGCCAAACCAGGCTGTAAAATAAAAACACCACTACAACAAAGCTCATAATAGCAACGAGTCGTTGCTCTGAGCTTTTTAATTGTTGCCACCAAGCTTTCATTAGCGCCCCTTACTATTGTTCGTTGATTTCTTAGTATCGCTACTGCTAATACTAAATGAGCCAGAAATTTGCTCACCTTGATTATTTTGCGCACCTATAGATACCGTTAAACCACTCTCTTCAAGCGCTACCTTAAACTTATCAAAGTACTGATAACTACTGGCAATTGCCTGCATACGTATTTCATTACGTTTGCCATCAAACTTCAACGTTTGAGGTTTTATATCTTGTACTAAGGCAAGTGCAGGCTGAACTTGAGTCAATATAGTTAAAAAGCTACTTTCACCACTTGAACCGCCTACTTCTTTGAGCTTTTGTTTAAGTTGAGAACGTAAAGTAGATATTCTAACGCGTTTAGTTTTTGGGAAAGCTTTTTTGTAGGTATTAATTATTTGCTGTTCTAACTGAGCTTGCTGGCTATTAAGTTGCATTAATTCAGCACCTTTAATGCCAACATTAAGTAATAATGCAAAAGTTGCTATACCTGCCACCCAAAACCAACTTGTTAAAGCGGGAGATCTCTGTTCTTTGCTTTTAAATTCACCCTGCAGTAAGTTAAACTTTCCTGCGCTACCACTATTAAAGGTTGCGGCCAATAGTGCTAATGGGAGTTCTTCTGGCATCGGATTAATGACAATTTCAGCATTTGACTCTGGTAATGCTGAATACGCGTTCAATGAGAAATTTTCCGATTTTGTGTCGTTAACCTCTTCACTTTCTTGCGAGGTATTATCTGTCTCTTCAATATGAGCATCGCTTAGCGACTCACTTATTAATGGCCAAATATTTGTGTCTATCGTGATGCCTTGCCATTGTCCTTGACGAATCAGAAGTTGCTCATCTAAAACAATTGCACTGCCAGTATTCGTTTCATCAACCAAGGGCATGGCTAATACATCAGGGAGCATTCTTTTACAAAGAATATTAGCGTTATCTAACCACGTTTTCCAAAGTTCAAGTTGAGCATGTTCAACTACCGCAACAAAGCAGTTATCTTCACTGTTTGCGACTTTTATATCGCTATAAGCAAAAAATAAATCTTCTACGTCTTGCGCTAGTTCATCTTCAAGCATATACGGTACCGCTAAGCGCATTGCTTTTGCAGATTTACTGGGTACCTTTAAGCTTTTCAAACTAATGTCACTCGCAGGAACAAACGTAATAACTTCACGTTGTTTCGCTTTTTCAGCAAGTTCCGCTAAAGCATTTGCGTGAGGCAGTTCACCACTCGCAATTATGCCTTCTTGGTCGTCACTGAAGATTAGCCAGTGCACCGCGTCATTCGCGTTACTGCCTAATCGAATATATAACTTTTCGGCCATTAATCTCGTCCTATGGTACGACTCACTACTGAGATATTATTATTACTTTCAACTTTCATCAAGGTACTTAAAGCGAAATAACTGTCATTAAAACTAGCAATGCTTTTCAATCTAAAATATTCACTATCAACCACAAATTGGTCTTTCATAACTTGGGTTATGTTGTTATGTTTTGCTATGTCTCGATGACTAAAAAATTCACTGTTCTTTTCAAACCCATCTCCCTTTCTATCAGCTAAGGCATTTTCAGCATCCCTAAGAGGAATGCCTAAGAAGACTTCTAAAAGCTTAACTTGTTCGGTGCTAATGGTATTTAAATTTATGTTATGTAAATCGGTATTGGGTAATACGCAAACAAACTTTTTCAATTGATTTATCACGGGTATGGTAAAATGTTCAATCAATCGTAATTCTGTAATACTTGCTAGGTAATGATTTGCCGGTAAATAAGGAAACTCTTTTGCTGCGTAATCATTATCTTCTGCGCCACCAGCGCTCTCGATAGCACTGTCTTTATCAAGCCAATCAACTAATGCATCCGTCATGGATTCGGCTTCAAAGCCAGTAACACCTTCAACATTCAATGAAAGGATCAACTCTTGAAAAGCCTCTTGTATGGCTGGTTTCCCAGACCCCGCTGGAATAGCACTTCTATCGATTCTTAACGCGTTCAAATTAAAACAGGCTTGCATGTCAAAAATTTCACCGGTTATTTGTCCAAAGTCTACCGGGTAACTTGTTTCTCCTTGTGCCCACATTTGCTCTAAATGGGTAACTTCGTTCTCGTCATTAAATGATTCGATTAATATTGTTTTTGCAAAAGCTTCAGCACCCATCGCATACCAGTATGCTTGCTGATTTAAGGTGATATTATTCGTACGTTGCATTTGCAACTGTAATCGCCCTGTCATTTGAGTAACGAGAACCGCTGCTAATGCAACAATAAGTAAAACAGTAATGAGAGCAACGCCACTTACTTTTTTAGTAATGATGATATTATTTACCATTACTATCACCTGCCACTAAAAATTCTCTGCGGATCAAACCGTAATCTTTCGTGCTCAATTCTACAGCAATGGCTTTTGGTAAACTTTTTTCGATGAGTTCTTTTTGCCATTTTTTATCATAAAAAAATTCGAAATTTAGTGCTTCAATTTCTGTGATCAGTTTTCTTATTTTTGGCTCTTGTCCTTGAATAGCATCAACAAAGTTAAAATGAAGTCGTTCAAATGTGCCTTCATTTAACTGATAAGCCACTGACTGCATATTACTGCGCGGCAAGAGTAAACCTGGATTTGTCCAACCGTGTCTAACAAATGCTAAGGTACTTTCACTGTCTGAAAAACTATTATTGTCAGTATATAAAAAGTCTTCCTGTGGTGCCTCTCCATTGAATCGAATGCTTCGTTTAGCGATTTGCAGTAAATCTCGTTCAATTAATAAAAAGCCACGTTGTAATTCATTTATTCGGCCGGTACGAATTTGAGATGATTCGTTACTTTTTATAACCGTATTAAAAATACTGAAACTGCTCATGCTGATCATTGAAAATATGGCAATGGCAATCAGTACTTCTAATAGCGTAAAACCTTTAGCCTTTGAATTTCTCAACGGTGCACACATTATCGCTGACTCTTAGAAACAAAGGTAACCAAACTAGTAATGGCTAACTCTTCATCTTCTTTATGACGAATTTCAATAACAACAGAACGCATGTTTTTATTTTCTGTTTTAATGACTCTTTGCAGCCAAAACCATTCTTGGCCAGCCATTTCGACTGTGCCTTTTTTATTATTCTTTGGAGGCCATGTTGGATCTAAAGTCACCTCAACCAACTGATTTGAGGCAACCCAGTTTGCTAACACTTTATTTTCTAGATGACTCAAATTTTTGATGTTATTGTCAGCTGCGCTTAATAATGCAATTCCTGCAATTGAAAAAATTGCCATAGCGAGCATCACTTCAATTAATGTGAAACCTAATAAAAGTCTCTTCACTGATTTATTCAGCCGATTAACCATTAAAGCGTTATTCATCAAAGAGTGGCCCTTCAACGCTTAATGGTGTGGTGTACAAACCTGTGACTTTAAAGTGTAATTTTGGTTCGGTGTAATCATTTTCGACAATTTGAAAACGTAAACTAAACGGGGTTATTTCACCACCTGATAGCATATATATTTGTGGAATGAGCTTTTTTTCTTCGATATTATTTTCAGAATCCCTGTTTTTACTGAGTTCATCGTCAGGGTCTTTATTATCTTCTTGCAATTCATTAAATAATTCAGTGTCAAATAGCTGAGGCTCTTCTATGGGTAAATCATCAAGTTGTAAAACCAGTTCAACACCTTCAGGCAATTCATAACGACTGAACAATTCATTTTCAGAAACATCTGTCCACTTCTCGCCATCGTAACCTACATATTGATAACCCGTTTTATCAATCATCAAGCCCAATTCTATATTGTTCAACATACCGTATTCAGCGGCGATATTGAAAACACCTGCAAAACGTTTACTTGACATCTCAAGCGTTTCTTGGGCTTTGTCACCTGAAGCACTAAACTGAATAACAGAAACCATTAATCCAACAAGTACAATAACCAGCATCACTTCAATTAAAGTAAAACCGTTTCGGCGTGTTGTTTTTTTCGAATAATGGTTCATGTTATTATTTCTGGGTTATACCTATTGGTAGTCGCCAAGGTTCCAGTTACCAATATCGTCTTCAGTACCTTGCTCGCCATCAGGTCCCATGCTGAAAATATCGATATCACCATTATCACCTGGGTTTAATAGTTGATATTCGTTGCCCCATGGATCTTCTGGTAAACGTTTAACGTAACCGCCGTTTGGAAAACGACGTGGTAAAGGTTCAACATCCGTTTCTTCAACTAAAGCTTCTAAACCTTGTTCGGTATTTGGATATTTATAGTTATCCATTTTGTACATGGTTAGTGATGTTTCCAAGCCATTTATATCTTGCACCGCTTTTTGAAGTTTCGCTGTGTCCATGTTACCCATTAAATTTTGGACGACCACGCTGCCTAATAAACCAATAACAACGACGACCACCATTACTTCAAGTAAGGTAAAACCTCGTTGTTTATTTTTCATGTTAATGGGTTGATTTACTTTGTTCATACTAACCTCCTACTAAGGTATTTAACTGAAGAATTGGCTGTAAAATAGCCATAACAATAAAAAGAACGACACCTGCCATCACAACCATCAGTGCTGGCTCAAATGCTTTTAGCGATATGTTCATTAACGCTTCAAACTCTCTGTCTTGGTTGTCTGCTGAGCGACCAAGCATATGTTCTAACTTGCCACTTTTTTCACCACTGGCTATCATATGAAGCATCATTGGTGGAAATAATTTCGTTTGCTCTAAAGCAACACGTAAACTTGCGCCTTCGCGTACTTTGTCAGCTGACTCTTTCACGCACTGTTTAATGTATAAATTTTCCAAAACCTCACCCGATATTTTCATGCTTTCAAGCAAAGGTACGGCACTGGCGGTAAGAATACTTAAAGTTCGTGCAAAGCGAGCGGTATTAATACCGCGAATAATTTTTCCTATTCCCGGAAAGCTGATCACTTTTCGATGAAATTCAAATTTGAATTTTGGTTTTTTCATTAAATGGCTAAATCCAGCAATCATTAATATAATTAGTACTAGAATATAGAAACCGTAATCTCTTAAGAAATCACTGGTACTTATCAAAAACTGTGTAGAGGCTGGGAGGCTTGCTCCCATATGGTCGAACTGTCCGACAATTTTTGGCACTACTGCCGTTAACAGTATTGAAATAACGCCAATAGCAACTACGGTCATAATAACTGGGTATATAAGTGCTTGAATGATTTGCGAACGCAACTGTTCACGTTGCTCTGTGTAGTCAGCTAAACGGTTTAATACCGTATCTAGAAAACCAGATTTTTCACCTGCCGCAACCATGGCACGATACAAACCACTAAATATATAAGGAAATTCAGCCATACTTTCAGCTAGTCCATAACCTTCGGTGACTTTCGTACGCACCGCCATGATCATGCTTTTCATTGTGTTTTTTTCACATTGCTCACCCACTGCAAGCAATGATTCTTCAATAGGCAAACCTGACTCTACTAATGTTGCAAGTTGACGTGTAATTAACGCAAGCTCTGCAACTGATACTTTAGTTCGACCGGCAAATCGTGATTTATTTGCTGCTTCTTTAGTTTTTTTTAAGCTCGGTGTTACTTCCGTTGGCATTAACCCTTTATCTCTTAACAAGCCACGCACTTGTCTCGGTGTATCTCCTTCGATAACACCTTTTACCGTTTTACCACGGCTGTTTACTGCTTGATAATCAAAAGCTGCCATAATAAAACTCTCGTTAATCTTCTCTTGTTACACGTAAAACTTCTTCGAGGGTTGTTTGACCCGTGATGACTTTATCAAAACCATCTCGACGAATGCTTGGCGTATTTTTACGAATAAATTTTTCGATGGCTTGCTCGCCTTTACCGTTATGGATAAGTTCGCGAACTTTATCATCTACAACAATTAATTCATGAATACCCATACGGCCTTTGTAGCCTTTATTGTTACATTCGCTGCAACCTATAGCGCGGTATATTTCATGCGTGTTATCTTGTGCTAACTCGAGCAATTTAAGCTCTTGTTCATCAGGTAAATGGCTTTCTTTACAATGTGGGCAAAGTGTTCTTACGAGTCGCTGAGCTAAAACCCCTAATAAACTTGACGATAATAAAAATGATTCAACCCCCATATCTTCCATACGGGTTATTGCGCCAGCGGCGCTGTTCGTGTGCAATGTAGACATAACCAAATGACCGGTTAAACTTGCTTGCACGGCAATTTGTGCTGTTTCTAAATCTCGAATTTCACCCACCATAACTACATCAGGATCTTGACGAAGTATTGCACGCAAGCCACGTGCAAAGGTCATATCAACTTTAGTGTTAACCTGAGTTTGTCCAATACCTTCAATAGCGTACTCGATGGGGTCTTCAACAGTCAGTACGTTACGTTCTTTCGAATCAATTTGGCTTAAGCCGGCATATAAAGTGGTACTTTTACCTGAGCCCGTTGGACCGGTAACTAAAATAATGCCATGTGGTTTTTCGATGAGTTTAGAAAACTTTATGCGATTTGCTAATGTCATGCCTAAATCTTCAAGATCAAGACGTACAGAATTTTTATCAAGTAAACGTAGTACTACACGTTCACCATGACCAGTCGGCATTGTTGACACACGAACGTCGACAGCACGCCCTGCGATACGTAAAGAAATACGACCATCTTGAGGAATACGTTTCTCAGCGATATCAAGTTTCGCCATAACCTTAATACGAGAAACTAATAATGATGCAAGTTTACGGTTTGGTTTTAAAACTTCACGTAAGACTCCGTCAACTCGGAAACGAATCTGTAATGCGGTTTCAAATGTTTCAATATGAATATCCGACGCATTTTCTTTTATCGCTTCACTCAACATAGCATTGATCAATTTGATGATGGGTGCATCGTCTTCATTTTCAAGTAGATCTTCAGTTTCTGTCATTTCATCAGCGAGCGAATATAAGTCAACTTCGTTACCGATGTCTTCCATCATTTGCTGTGCTTCAGAAGAGTCTCGCTGGTAAGAAATCGTCAGCAATTGTTCAAATTCATCTAAGGAATGAAACTCGATGGCAAACGTGGCTTTTAATACCCTGCGCACTTCTAATACTGCTACGCTATTTACATTGGTCAAACAATGTAATGTGTATTGATCAGCTTCTTTACTGATTAATACACTATGACGCTTAGCAAAGCTAAAAGGTAAACGGCTAATTTCTATTCTTTTTATATCGCTATCTTGACCATTACCTGCAACATTAACACTGACAATGCTTTCGACTTCTTGATGAGTTTCATTATCAGCCATATTATTGTGCTTTTTGCTTGGAACTTAATGAATCATCATGCTCGCCATTAACGACAGGCGGTAATAAACTCGGCTCTTTTAAATTATTTTTATTCATATATTCATCAAATGAAGGAGGTAATGCAAGTTGATCATTCCATTCTGGTAATAATGGCATTTTCTCATCACTCATTAATGACAAACCTTCTTCTTGCTTACGTATTTCAGTAGCACGAATATAGTTATACTTATCTTTACTGATTTCATTCATCAATTTTCCATCACGGATAATCGTAGGGCGAATAAATACCATTAAGTTACGTTTGCGTGTTGAGGTTGTTGTTGATTTAAACAAGTGACCTATAAAGGGAATATCACCTAACAAGGGTACTTTTTGCACACTTTCTTGAACATCTTCATCTATCAGGCCACCAAGAACCACTGTTGCGCCAGAATCAGCCATAACAACTGTTTTAATTTCACGTTTGTTGATAGAAATATCTACACCTGTAGCACCACTTACTGACGAAACTTCTTGTTCAATGGTTAATTGTACACCTGTACCTTCATTTACCTGTGGGGTAACTGTAAGTTTTATACCCACTTCTTGGCGTTCTACTGTTTGGAATGGATTTCCATTATTACTGCCGGCGGTAGAACCTGTAAGAATAGGAATTTCTTGTCCCACTAGGAAATGCGCTTCTTCATTATCAAGTGTTGTAATACTGGGTGTTGCAAGAATATTAGAGTTAGTATCATTACTCACCGCTTGTATTATCGCACCCCAACCATTTTTCATAATACCGAACATACCACCACTCACCGAACCGAGTAATGTTGCCGCTAATGAGTAATCGCCTTTAACATCATTACCTGGTGGATTTTGCCCTATAATTTCACCTAAGGAATTAGTGATATATGATCCTGGATCCCCAGGGGTAGTTTGTGCAGCCTCCGCAGCTGCAGCTACTGAACTAATAGGAGCTGGGCCGTTGGTAAACTGGGTCATCCCACCATTTTCAGACATCCACTGCACACCTAAACTGACACCATCGCTTTCGAAAACTTCAACAATGATCGCCTCAACAAGCACCTGTGCACGGCGAACATCTAACTTACGAATAACGGCTTCAAGTGATCTAAGCATATCTTGCTGTGCTGTAATGACGAGGGTATTTGTGTCTTCATGAGCATCAATGCTTACATTGCGTTTTTTGCTGCTTCCCTTAGATGAGCTTTTTGTGCCCGAGGTTTCTGCTTCTATTGATTTACTAACACCTTCTAAAACTTTAACTAAGTCTTCAGCCTTTGAATATTTCAAATAGTAAACACGTGTATTACCATTTGTTTCTAATTCGCTATCTAAACGAGAAATCAACTTTGCAATACGAGATCGAGCTTGGGACTCTCCACTCACGATGACGCTATTAGTACGCTCATCTGCAACGATTTTTGGTATCAGAAAAGTTGGAGTTCCGGCTTTACCTTTACTAGACTTATTCATCGCTTCAACAATACGCACCATTTCCGCTGCTGATGCATATTTCAATTTGATTATTTGTACGTCTTGATCACCCGCTTTATCAACACGTTCGATAATTTTCACTAATCTATTTACAACCGCCGCTGTACCCGTAAGCATTATTACGTTTGCTGGGTCATAATTCACTACGTTGCCACCACCGGCTTGATCTGAAAGCTGGCGAAGTAACGGCGTTAATTCACGTACGGTTACATTTTTAACTTCAACAACACGGGTAACCATTTCATCGCCTATCCCGGGGTTTTCATCACCGACAACAGGAATTGATGAGGTTTTTGCATCTTTATTACGAATTATTTTTACGACATTGTTATCCATTTCAACCGCAGCAAAGCCATAAACTTCCAGTACATTGAGAAATACTTGGTAATATTGTTCTTCCGTAAGCGCATCTTGCGTGCGTAGATTGACTTTACCTCGAACATTTGGATCAACGATCATCGTCTTATTGAGATTTTTACCGACTATGTAAATGAATTCGGCAATTTCTGTACCTTTGAAATTAGGAGAATACTTAGCGGCACTTGTGTTAGCACTAAATAATAAAGTGTTCATCATTACAACAGTTAATCCTGTTGTTAATAATCGTTTATACCAAGGTGCGTTAAAACGCTTACGCAAGGGTGAATTCATCATAACTTAATTCTCAATTTTGATAAGTAAGGGCGTTAGCCGCCAATACTAAATAATATTTCGTTCAATTCGCCGTTACGATCAATTAACAACGATACTTCTTTGTCTTGTTTTAATGCAGCAAGTGCTTGTGCTGCTTCACTTGGTGCAGTTAAATCATATCCATTCATTTGAATGGCAACATCGCCAGATTTTAATCCTGAATTTTGGAAGAACTCTGAATTTTTACCTGGCATCAACCGATAACCGATAATTTTTCCATCTTTACGTTTTGGTGATATTTTTAAATAGTCTGTAATCTTACTTGGGTCTGAATTAATGTCGTCTTTAAATGATTTAGCACTATTGCTCAGCATTTTGTTTGTTCTTCGATCAACTATATTAGGTGATGTTAACCTGCTATTTATCTTCTTACTTTTTTTCTGAGTGATAGAAGAGCGCTTCTCTGTTTTAGGCTGAGTAATTTTAGCTGTTTCATTATAATCAAAACCATCAAGCATCAGTGTTTCAAGTTTTCCGGCATGTTTTAAAATCACTCTGTCTCGAAATACACTATCTAGTACGGCACGCGTTCCTGTTATCGTTTCCCCTGGACTATAGGTATTTTGCTTTCCTGATTTTTCAATAACCGCTGCAGAGGTTGTTTTATCATCACTTGCCACTACGCCTGCTAATGTTAAATTCAATTGTGTTTCAGGCACATTTTCAACTTCAGCAGTTTCAACAGCTTCTATTTTGTCTGTATATAAACCAAATAAGTTCAATGTTTTTAAACCGGTTAGACTGACCGTAGCGGTTTTAGTGTTTTGCTTTGTAACTTTAACGGTAACATTCGAAGATGCATGATATTGACCTCTAGGCGCTATAAACCAAGTAATTTGTGCAAGGACATAGGCAATATAAGTTAACAAAATAACACTGATCACCTTAGCTATTTTTTGCTGAGGCAATTGTGAAAAAAAGTCGACTGTACTGGAAAAGTTTGAAGGTAATTGCATGGTTATCTTTATAAAGATTAAAATTGGATTTTATTATTATCTCCTGATAATACTTGAGCTAGACGCTATCAACAAGAGTAGAGTGGCAAATGTTAATATTTATTAACAATTTATTTTCTGAATATGCAAACTAACATTGCCATTGCTGTTATTCATGGTCTTAAATAACTAGACTTTATACTATATTATGATATTTTCGCCGCGACACTTAGATATAGGAATATGACAAATCGATGAAACATAGTCAGCCTCCGACGGAAAACACGTCAATCCGCCTCGACAAATGGTTATGGGCCGCACGTTTTTATAAAACCCGTGCCATTGCTAAACAAATGATCGATGGTGGTAAAGTGTTCTATAATGGTCAACGTACAAAATCAGGAAAAACGGTTTCTTTAGGTGATAAAATAACGCTTCGCCAAAGTTACGAAGAACGAGATGTTATTGTCATTGCACTTGCAGATAAACGCCGAGATGCAGACTTTGCCCGTACACTTTTCCAAGAAACTGAAAGTAGTATTGCTACGCGAGAAAAAAATGCCTTTGCACGTAAACAAGGTACTTTACTAAGCCCCGCTAGTGATACTAAACCTGATAAAAAACAACGTAGAAAACTAATACAATTTAAAGAAAGGATGTAACTGTGACTGTTAAAACTGATATTTTAAATCGCTACTTATTTGATGGTAAGCATGCACGTGGTGAGCTTGTACAATTAAGCGAAGCTTATCAAGAAATAATTGCTTTACATGAATATCCTTCAGGAGTTCAAGCACTGTTAGGTGAATTAGTTGCTGCAACTTGTTTGCTGACTGCGACTTTAAAGTTTCAAGGTGAGATCACCGTTCAATTACAAGGTGATGGACCTATTGGTTATATGTCAGTCAATGGTGATCATAATCAAACTATGCGTGGTATCGCCCGCTTAACGGAACCAACCGAGGGAAAAGGCTTAAGAGACTTAATGGGTAAAGGTACTATGGTAATTACTATTCGCCCTGAAAAAGGTGAAGCTTACCAGGGTGTTGTAGCACTTGATAAAGATAGTTTGGCTGATTGTTTAGGACACTACTTCGAAGTTTCAGAGCAGATCCCGACAAAGATTTGGTTATTTAGTAAGGCTGATAATACTCAAGTAGCAGGAAGTTTAATACAACTACTACCTGATGGTGATGACAAAGAACAACAGCAAAGTGATTTTGAACACTTATGCCAGTTAACCAATACCATTAAAGCGGAAGAGGTTTTCTCTTTAGACGCTGAAACTTTACTTTACCGCTTGTATCACCAAGAAGATGTTCGCTTATTTGAACCTCAATCTGTTAATTATCAATGTAGCTGTTCAGAAGAGAAGTGCTTAACGGCTATTGCTCAAGTTGCACCAAGTGAATTGAAAAGTATTATTGAGGAGCAAGGTTGCGTAACAATGACGTGTGATTATTGTTTAACAACTTATAAATTTGATGAAACAAAGATCGACGGTTTTATTAAAGACACCAAGCACTAATCAAAGTAAAGTTAGTGCTCAATATATTCACAATTAATGTTCGTCTATTAGCGTTCTTCCGTTAATGGACGACGAGTTTTTCCACTGTAGTCTATTTCCATTTCCACTCGTTTAAACTGCTTTGCTCCTTGAAGTAGCTTATAATACTCAGAGAAGTTAGCATCATTCTCTGGTGTTAAGCGATATGTGTTCTTTGCGATTTCATTAATTTCCGCCGTATTATCGAAGCGGGATAACGTCTCTAGGTTATTTATTATTACAACAAAAGTTCCTTTTACGATGCCAGACTGAGACATTAGAAAATTAAATACTTTAGCTCCTTTGATCAGTTCATCAGATTGTAATTCAAATTTCTGCTTATTAATCATTACGTTTTTGCTTTTATTTTTATTCCTGTCAAAAACTTGTGTACTCAGTTCTTTTTTACTCTTTCTTACTGCTTCATCAGCGACTTGGCTGAGCTCCTCCTCTTTAATTTCTGTTGATTCTGTTGGTTCCAAAGAGGAAACCTGTCCGCTACTTTCATGATTTTCGTTTACACTTTCGTCTTTTTTATCTGAGCAAGCAGTTAACAAAACAGCACCAAGAACTATAACACTAAGGTTACGCATTTATATTTCCTTTTTATTTCAATCAAAATTTAGTTATAAAAAAAGCTGATTGAATAATCAATCAGCTTTCAATGCTAGTAAGAGATATTACTTACGACGACGACGTAATAACGTTAGAGGTAATAACAAGAATGCTAATAAACCTGTAGAACCACCACTATAATCTTTTATAGGAGGCACTATAATTACATTATCAACTGTTACAGTAAAGTTTTGCGTCACAGTTGCTGTGCCATCAAAAGCACTTGCTACAAACGTTAACTCTTCAGAACCAGCTTCAACAGTTGGAGCAGTAAAAGATACTGCCGCTGTGTCTCCACCTGTTAATGTTACTGATGTTCCGCCAGTTTGTTCCCAGCTATAAGTCAATGCATCACCGTTAGGATCAGAAGCTTCAACACTCATACTAACTGAACCATTTTCATCAACCGTTTGCGCTTCTGCAGAAGCAGCTGCTATGTAAGGTATGCGGTTATCACAATCATAAGTATCACCCGCTATGATATCAGAGAATATACTGGTGCTTATATTCGAGAAAGTCATATCATCGATATACCAACCAGCAGAGAAACCAGCAAATGGTGCAGGTATAACAGCACTATCCGTAGCGATACGGAATCTGAACTGTACTTCGTTACCGTTTAAAGTTTCGCCAAAGTTAATAGTTTCCCAGCCATAGTTAATACCTGAGAACATAGCACGACCCGCAATAGCGGCTTCAGTATTCTCAAGACCTACGTCAGTATAACCATCTCCTTCAAAAGTTGCGCCCATAGTTGTTACATCAGCCCAATCACCACCATTTATGCTAACTTCAACTACAGCACCATCCCATTCAGCTTCCATGTTATATAAATGCCAGAAACTGATAGTGTAATCGCCATCAAAACCTACTGACATTGTACGAGTTTCATACGATACGTCAGAAATGAAGCTATGGCCGGCACCAGCAATAAGTCCGTCAGTAGCACTCCATTGATCTAGACCCCAAGTACCAGTAGCCATATCGCCGCCTGCCATAACTGTTTCAGTAAAGTCATGTAAACGAGATAAAGTATCAAAGCTTTCATACTGAGAAGTACCTACTAATGCACGCGTTTCAAAATCTACGTTCGTAGTAATAGAGAACATAAAGTCATCAGCTTCTACACCTTCAACAGCGTCAGGAACGAATTTAAGAACTAACTCATCACCTGTACCAGCATCATTTAAAGTGAACTCTATTGCTGCACTCGTTGCAGAGCCGAACATAGCCAAGTCACCTAGCGTGATAGCACCTTCGTTAGCAAATGTTACGTCATGTCCACTTTCAACCATTACAACACCGGTAATGCCTGTTAGTGCTTCACCACCATTATTTGTAATAGTAAAACTAACCGTGCCAGTTTCACCTTTATCGAGAATGTTATCGTTAGAACAGTAACCAGAAGTTAAACCTTCATAGTTAGTATCTACTGCATATGCATTCACAGAAAAGGCGCTTAATTCGGTTTCATAAGACTCAACAGCACCGGTGTGATCGGTTGCGAATCGACTTGGAGAAACAGCACCAAGACCCATACCACGTTTAGCAAATGCTGCTAATATAAGTTTGTAATCTTCAATGTCGTTACCGTATGCAGCAGCTAATATAGCATCACGGCCTTCAGTAAATGTAGGTGCCATTGGCATCATTTTATAACCGGCTACTACGTAATCTTTGATTAAGCTCTTAGCTTCATCAAAAGTATGACGTTCGTCATTAGCCATGCTAATAAAAGATTCCCAAATCATATTTGAAAATATAGAACCAGGAGCATGAACTCGGTCTGGATATAAACTAATATCACCAAATGTTGATGGGTTAGTTTCAATATTTGTAGAATAAGGATATGGACGTATACCATTTACGAAACTAGATACGTAAGTTATAGCACCGTAACCGCCATCGTAACCTTCATTACCTAAAACTAAGTTATCACTTGCTTCGGTTGTTAACATCAATGCATGAAAATCACCAAAACCTTCACCCATAGAGCGTGCTTGTTGACTACTTAAACCTGAACCATTACCTACTAGGCGGTTACTGATATAGTGACCCCATTCGTGTGCAACAATTGCGTTATCCCATGTACTGTCTTTAAATACACGAGAAAGGTCATTTCTGAACATATCTACAGTGACTTTTTCATCAGCATCTAATAATGCGTAGATATCTGTGCCTTCGCTAAAATTAAGACCAAAACTAGGGATAGTTACAGTATTATCTGATCCCCCCATTGGTGCTGGTGTACCATCATTGTTATTATTAACGATAAATACTGCTATCGCGCCATCGGCTTGAGCATTAAGAACTTTTTGTGTGAATGCACATGCTCCACGGTCAATCACAGCAATTTTACCAACTAAATCAGCACCATTAGTCGCTGCTTCACAACCATCGTTCATTGGCGCTGTTGCATCTTCAATACGTACCAAATCGCCTGATATACTAAAAATTTCTGGACCAAAACTAGCAATTTGAACTACAGGTAATAAACCTAGGTCAGGATGTGAAGTAACTGTTGCACCGAAATCAACTCCATTTACTGCTTGAGTCGTTTCCCAAAGATACATTTGCATGCGTGGCGAACCACCATCGGCAGGTGTTGACATGTTTGCATTGTTAAAGCCAGAGTTATCTTGAACCTCTACATTTAACGCATCGCCTTCTACACCGCCACGTCCGTAGTTAGATTCTTGCGCATTACCAGACATTTCATCAAAACCATGATCATAATAATCATCATGTAAGAAGTTGTTCACATAGAACAAATTAACGATTGCGGCTTTACGGTTATTCATTGAATACTCAGCTGAAGAAGCATCATATTTATAATCAAACGTATTGCTACTGGTAACTTCGGCCATATAATCGCCGTTTGTTAAGCCTTGTGGAGCAATTGCATCTACATAAGCTGTTACGTTGTTACCTGATGTCATAGTTGCATCGTCAGCTAACCAAGCATCGGCTGTGCTGATAGGACCATGGCTTAGAGTCACCAAAGGTGCATCTAAGTATTCAGCTGTAAGGAATGAACCAGGATCGGTTCCTTCAGGAGCAGGCATAACTTCACCATGCGGGCCATCCCATGGCTTACCAGCTGTATCAGCATATACACGGTAATCAAAATCAACAGCATGGCTAGTTAAATTATTTTTAAATAAAACTTTACCTGTATTAGCGGCAACAACATAACCGTAATACTCTGATTCAAGACTATCTATGCTGCCAGTTTCTACTTCTACATAGTGAGCGGCAACAAGTTTATTTTTATGTTCAAAGAAGACTTTCTTAGCACGGGGTTCACCAAGTACTATCGTATCTGGAGAAGTATTAGCTACTGAAAATCTTTCATATTTATCATTAGATTCTTTAGCTGTTAATGAAATGGAAGCGCTATCGCCACCCATATCTGAAAATACAGCATTTATAGAAGTGCTTGCATCACCAAAAGCAGAATCCATATTTTTTAAAGCTGAAGCAGCTGATCTAGCACTATTTTTATCGGCTAAATAACCTGATGAAGCAACTAAATTAAATTCGCGATCCATCATGATATTGTATTCGCGGTTGAAAACTTCAACACCTGCAACTTCTTGTTTATATTTAGCAATTTTCGCTCCACGACCAAGGTCGTGAATACTTGCTAATACAGGCATAGCTAGACTTGGTTTTGATCCAGTAAGTTGCTTTAAGTAAAAATCTGCAGCGAATGCATTTTGGTTTTCAGAAGAAATCGCTCCCATATTTGGAGTAGCGGTTTGTTTAGCAGCCCACTGAAATGTGGTTTTACCAAGCTCGGCATCATATTGATTATGCATGCCACTTGCAGTAGCCACTGCACTATTTGTAGCCGCTTGTGCAATTTTTTCAACTGAAAATGTTTTAGCTGGCATGCTGTCATTAGCAGCAACACCTAAGGCTGTTGTAGCTAATGCAGTGCCTACAAATGTGGCAATGATTGATTTATTAAATTTCATACTATTCCCTAACTATTTATATTTTTATTATTAACTCATATTTTGATCATGAGTTCTGAAACATTTCGATTTAACCCACACTGTGGGTAATGATGTAATTTATTACATTTATGTAACAATAAAGCAATCATTTGTCTAAAAAAAATCAAACAAAAAGTAAAGCATACGTTACGTTAAAGTAACAAGTGATTAGAAGATAACCACTTATTTAAAAAATGTTAATGAAACGTTGATTGGCCTGTATAGGTCAACAAATCCTGCGTTTAAAAATATTGGATTAAAGAAGTTTATAAATAAGGTGGTAGTGAAATTCATTCATGTGAAGTTTCAGATAATGATATAGGAAGAGTTAATCATTCCTGTGTCATCAAACCTACATCTGATAAAAATAAAAAAGACGTTGATTTTGTTAAATCAACGTCTTATCTGTATTAATTGAAGCCTATTTAACAGACTCTTTAAAGCATTAGAAATGTACAACTACGCCAGCGAAAACACCATTAAACTCAACATCGGTATATAAATCATCTATATCTTCAAGTTCAAGTTTAACCGCTTTGTAACCAGCAGTTAAATTGACATCTACGGCTAAGTTGTCGATTAACTCATAGCTTATGCCAACTTGATAATCGTATAAAGTATGCCCATCAAATGATAATAAGTTACCATTTGCAAAAAGATTCAAGTTCGTTCCTGGTAAACCGACAATCGTAGAAACATAAAGCATAGGTACTATTTGAGTTACCGCTATCGATGCATCAGTAGATGTTCCTTCAACTAAGGATGAAACAGTTACATCTCCATCGAAGTCACGCCCTGTTAAGCCAAAATCAAATGAGAAAAGGCCATTATCAAAGACTTCGTAGTATAAGGTATAATCAACATAACGAAGATCAAACGTGGTTTCCACAGGAACTGTTGCATCAAATGTTTCACCGTCAAATTCGAAACTTTCCGTCAACGTAGTAGAACCATTGGTATCTAATGTTGTAGAAGCAACTAACAAATTGGGAATAAATGGCAAAGGATGCTCTAAAGCAATGTAGAAAGAACCTTGTTCATTGTCTTGTAAATTAAAATCAACTAGGTTATTTTTTTCACCAAAAGTACCCGATGCTTCGTTACTCCATATTGACCCTCCAATATAAAGCCCTGCAAGGGTATCAGCCATTGCTGATGATGAGAGTAACCCCGTAACTAATACTGCTAATGCCGTTTTTTTCATGTTCTTCCCTTTATTATCCCTGACTCAACAAGTCATTTAAATCAATAAGTGCTGCGTTAGCACGTGAAATATAATTTGCCATTACTAAAGAATGATTTGCTAACAAACCAAAACCATCGCCATTAAGAATCATTGGACTCCATATAGATTCTTGGCTAGCTTCAAGTTCTCGAATAATTTGTTGTACACTTACTTTAGCATTTTTCTTCTCTAATACATCATTAAAATCAATTTCTATTGCACGTAAAAAATGTAATAACGCCCAACATGCACCACGCGCTTCATAGAACTCATCATCAATATCCCACCAGCTCGTTTTTAATTCAACGCTATCTTGACTATAAGTTGATTGCTGAGCAACACTATCGCCAGCTAAGTCAGTGTTTAATTGTTCACGACCAACACTCGCACTTAGCCTTTGTGAGTAACTGCCTAAGCGTTTGTTAACTTCTTGGATCCAGTCACGTAAATTATCAGAACGAGCATAAAATTGTGCCGATTGACTGTTAACATCGGTTAACGCTTTACGATAAGCATATAATTCGTTGATCGCTTTATTATACTCGCTTTCAGTACTTGGCATTGCCCAACTTTTATGATCAATATTATACTGAGGTTGAGCTATTTTTAAGTGATTGTTTTCTACCGATTGTGACTGAGAACGACTAAACTCTTGACGCATAACAAGTGCCATATCACGAGACATTTCTAATGCTCCCAACTCCCAAGCTGGAATATTATCTAAAAACACAGAAGGCGGCAAAGCATCATTAGCAAGGTATCCACCGGGCTTATTTAACAATGTTTCAGTAACTCTAATTAAAGCTGTCGTTGTTGTATAGCCGACAACAGGAGTTACGCCATCAGCAGTAGCGTCTTGAGTAACCTCAGCTCTAATATCAAGTTGGTCTGGTTCAAAACTCCAATACACTCCTAGAAAATAAAATGAGAGAATAATGGCAAAAAATATTGTCACAATGATTTTACTTGAAAACTTAGATGTCATACTGATCTCCTAATGATGATGATGCTGTTTTTTAGATTGTCTTTCTTGCTTAATACTACGAACAGGAACAGTTATTACAAGATCCTTTTGCTGCTTGAAGTGCAATGTTAATGAAACTTTTTCTTCTGGTATTAAAGTGTTTTTTACATCAAATATCATTAAGTGATAGCCCATAGGCTGTAAAATCACTGTGTTTCGTCCTTTGATTACGAGTTCTTCAACTTTTCTCATTTTCATCATACCATCACTCATAGTGTGCTGATGAATTTCGATTCTATCGGAGAACAAACCACTTACGCCGATTAAAGTCACATTGTCATCATTCATATTCTCAATAGACATATATGCTGAAGACATACTCGTTCCCGGTATACTGGCTCTTAAATAAGGTGCTTTAATAATAATATCACTTTTATTTTCGACTGCGAGGGCGTCTCCACTAATATTGAGTAATGTAAAAAATAATACAATTGCTATTAAACTAATTTTATTCATTTGTCGCTATACTTCCTTTTAGACTGAACACAGTTATCACATAAACATTGTAACTAAGCTGGAGCAAAATGGATAACTTAATTATGACTCATGAAAGTAATCATGTTTTCTCCATGATTAAAATGGGACCAGTAAACAAAACACGTTTAGTAAAACTATCTATAATGAATTATGTACCTGATTATCATCAAACAAGCGAAAATCCAAGCACCCACGGTGCACTAATTTAAGGTTATATAGTTGGTTATTACGATAATGATTTACATGCTTTTCAGTAATAAAAAAATTAAATCGACATAAACCTATTTAAAAACAACTGACTAAAAATAAATTGATATACATCAAGATCTATTATAAATCACCCTGAGTATTGCTAATACAATACTCCATTACCAAATAAGTTAGTATTTAAAGAATAATTGATGAAACAATATGTTCAAGTCGTCAGGTCACAAGTAGTTACTAACGAAGATTTAGAAGTTAAGCGTTTATTGAAAACTATTGAGTGAATAAATATTTTAGTTAAATTTTTATAAATAACATATTACGGAGAAATAGGTAATTATTCGCATAATGAAATAGTCAGTAAACGTTTCGACTATTTCATTTTTAAGCTATCTGTTTTTTATCGCGAACCATTAACCAAATTACAAAAGCAATAAAAATTACAGGCCAAAATATACCAATCATCACCATAGCAAGCGCACCAAAGATCATCATACCAATAAATATCAGCGAACCAAAAACACTCATAACGATTGCTAAAGCCATAATAACGAGAATAACCATAACGATTGCTGAAACACTAATTGCTTTTAATGGCTCTATTAGTTCTTCGCCTACGTATAGATCAACATTGAACATTTCTATAAAACTTATTCCTAATACATAAGTTAAAAATAACGTCGCAAAAATTGCTAACATCAATGATTTCATAAATGACATAATGCCTCCCTACTTTTGTTTGTTCTTTCTAAATGTAATTTTATTCACCACACTTAGCTCAAATGTAAAACTTCACGTTAACCTTTTGATGGAAGTAAAATTGCCGCTACAACATAAGCCACACCGGTTGCTAAAGGAAAAATAATCAATGCACCAATAGCAGCAATGCGTATTACGATTCTTGGTAATTCGTAATGTTTCGCAATCCCTCCACAAACACCCGATAATTTTTTATGTGCAACATCTTTATTTAATGTTTTTTTCACTGAATACTCACGTTGATAACTCATCATTAATTCCTCAATTCCAATCACTTTTTTTCAAAATAGTTAATAACCCTGCACCTACAAAAAAAGTTAATACGGGAGCCAAACACATGATCATTATAAAATATTCACTTTCCTGTACCATGTGTTGCTCCTAACTTATTTTTGCTGTTTGCACTTAACCATTAACGACTTGTTTTTTTAACTCAGCTAATTCTTGTTCGATAGTTTCATCAGCTTCTAAATCACGAAATTGACTGTCGAGATCTTTATTAGCGGTAAAGTCATATGACTCAATTTCAGCTTCAACGCGGTCAATTTTTTGTTGGTAGCGCTCAAATTTGCTTATTGCATCATCAATGTTGTAAACAATAGCTCTTTCACGAACTTTTAAGCGTACTTCAGCTGACTGTTGACGAAGAGCAAAAGCTTCTTGCTTACGTTTTGCTTCTTGTAACTTGTCTTGTAAACGCTGGCTGTCTTCTTGAACTGCACTTAGAAATACTTCTACCTGCGCCAACTCATGTTGTAACTCACTAACTTGGGCCACACATTTTTGTTTTTCACTGAGAGCAGATTTTGCTAGATCATCACGGCTCTTGGTAATCGCCAATGTTGCTTTTGCTTGCCAATTCTTAATACTTGTTTCTAACGACGCTATTTGACGCATCATAGTTTTCTTTTCAGCAATATTTTTTGCCGCAGTAGAGCGCACTTCAACCAAGGTTTCTTCCATTTCCTGAATGATCAATTTAACCATTTTCTCAGGGTCTTCGGCTTTATCTAACATATTGTTTAAGTTAGCGTTAATAATATCTGTAAAACGTGAAAACATGCCCATAATCCATTCTCCTACGCTAATGCGCTTCTATTAGTTTTATTAATTTGATTACTCGTTAGGAATTAGCTCAATGAGTTAACGCTTAACTTGCTACTATGTCTTCTATTACAAGTGACATGCCAACTAGTCAAAAGAAAATAACCCATTGATTACAAATGAAATTTAATAAAGTAAGGGAATGCAAAAACCAGAGACATAATATGTCAGGCGATTTTTTGGTCAAATTAACAATTTTAATAGTTAATTTAACCAAATAAAAATTAGGAAGGAGTTTATTAAAATTCGGCACTCATTTATTCAGCTGTTATAACGGGAAGGTCTAGATCTGCCCCCCATTCACTCCATGAACCGTCATAAACTTTCAACTGCTGATAACCACATATTTCAGCCGTTAACGCAAGAACGCAAGCCGTTACACCGGAACCACAGCTCATAATCATAGGTTTATCTTGGGCATTAATTTTTTTAAATTTTTCTTGGAGAACCATTTTAGGTAGTAACACTCCATTTATCATCAAGTCATTAAAAGGGAGATTCATTGAATGAGGGATATGTCCGCTGCGAATACCTTTACGAGGCTCTGCAACTTTCCCTTCAAAACGGCCACTTGCTCTTGCATCAACAATAATATTTTCACTTGAATCAAGCTGTTTATATATATCATCACTATTACAAAAATATTCTTTATAAAATTTAGCTGTAAAGTTACCTATCTCATTTGGAGATGATTTAGCTGATGAAACAGGGAAGCCTAATTTAAGCCAGGCGGGTAAACCACCATCAAGTACAGCTACATTTTTATGTCCCATAGATTTAAACATGTACCAAGCGCGTGCAGCTGAAAATAAGCCTTGATCATCATAGACAATAATTTGAGCATCGCTCGTAATACCTAAGGCATTAGCTTGCTGTTGAAAGTGCTCAGCATTTGGCATGGTATGTGGTAAAGAGTTTGTTAAATCTGAGAAGTTTTTATTTAAATCGAACCGTTGGGCGTTTGGTAGTGAAAAGTCAGGCCATTGTTTTTCTGGCAGTTTCATTTGACCAACAGGAGGAATACTCGCATCGAGAATAACTAAATTTGTTAGTGATTCTTCTGAGTCTTCGGTTGAGATTAAATCAGGAGTAGAAGTAGATAAAATTAGCTCATGCATCTGGTGGCATGATATTACTTGCTGATAAGTAGGTAGCATATTTAGCGTCATTCATTTTCGAATTAGGCTTAAAAAATAACTAATTAATCGATATATGTACAGTCGATTAAGCATTAAATTTAGCAGAGTAAAACAAACTCCCTGCTATTAATTTAATGCCTGCTTTTCAGTTAATAGTTGCTCTCGGTTATTTTCTATCACACTTACAACCACTGAAGCTCCCAATAAAAATATCGCAGGTAACATCAACAACGTAAAAATAAGTTCTAAACTAGGCATAATTATTTCCTTTACTCATCTTCAGATTGAATAGTATTTTTTGTATGAAAGCGTTGGCTTTTAGCAACTAAGACAAACGATTTTCTGTCTGCGGTTAAAGCCAATGTATTAAGATAATCTTGAGTTTCAGCTGTTGAGCTAAGAGCTAATTGCGTATTAAGTTGCTGCAAGCCTTCTTCTGCTATCTGGCTAGCCACATATTGAACATTTTCGGTGTTATCAGCAAAGCTGTTAAAGGATAATAAAGCGGTGGTTAATGTAGTAATAAGTAAAGTTTTCATTCTGCTCTCCAAGTTTTATAATAGTTAAGACGTAATACCTATTACAAAGGTTGTGCCAGAGATCAAAAAAAATGTTAAGTAACTGATTTATTAGTAAATTTATTTTTTACGTTTTTATCATAAAAATGGAGTTTTGACTGAAACAAGGTAAAACTGGTCAAAAAGACCAACTATTAAGTGTTGTGCCGATTAAGTGGTGATTTTCCGTTGAATTGATGAATTATAAATATCCCGATTTAGGGATACTATTTCCCGAAATCGGAACACTAAATAAACACCGACTAGTCTGCAGGCATTGTTACCTTAGCAAATGCATCAAAAAGAACTTGGCTAGTTACATCATTACCACTGCATTGTTCGCTTAAATGACGGCGGAATTGTCTTGCGCCAGCCAAACCATTACATAAACCAAGCATATGACGAACAACATGCCAAACTCGTCCCCCATTAGCTACAGTCGTATCAATATAACGAGCCATTGTTTCAATGATTTGTTCGCGAGACAAAATATCATTATTGGCTTGATAAATAGCATTATCCGCCTCTACTAACATATAAGGATTTTGATAAATCTCACGACCAATCATAACACCATCAATATGTTTCAAATGTTCATTAGCTTCTTCAAACGTTTTTACGCCACCGTTTATCGAAATGTCAACTTGAGGGAAGTCTTCTTTAATTTGGTAAACACGGCCATAATCTAGTGGCGGAACTTCTCTATTTTGTTTAGGACTTAAACCACTTAGCCAAGCCTTTCTCGCATGAATAATGAAATGCTTACAATCTGCTTGAGAGACTACATCAATAAAATTATGTAAAAATTCATAACTGTCTTGATCATCAATACCTATACGAGACTTTACCGTAACTGGAATATTGGCCGCAGCTTGCATTTCATTCACACATTCAGCGACTAATGCTGGTTCTGACATTAAACAAGCACCGAATCGACCATTTTGAACGCGATCAGATGGACATCCTACATTGATGTTTACTTCATCATACCCATACTGTTCGGCCATTTTAGCGCACTCTGTCATAGCTTTAACATCACTACCACCCAGTTGTAACACGACAGGATGCTCTTCATTATTGAATGACAAATAATCTCCTTTGCCAAAGATAATTGCCCCCGTAGTTACCATTTCAGTATAAAGAACAGTGTGTTTTGACATGACACGATAAAAGTAACGGCAATGTCGATCAGTCCAATCGAGCATGGGCGCACAGGATAACTTGTGGGATATCATAAGGTTAAATGTAAATCCGTTCAATGTAAAGAGGAATTAATCACTAAAAGTAACGACTAATATATTGGTCAATTATACGGTTTGTTTTACTATTAAACAAAGAAAATCTAGCAGTTGAATTATGATAACTATTGCCACATTTAAGACCTTTTCTAATACTATAAATCAGCATCGAAATGGTCTTCTAAGTGCCAGGAGCGGACGTTAGTAGAAATAAAAAAGCACCTACCAAACTGGCAAATGCTTCTTGTTTCATAGAAATGATTTAGATTGTAAAACGAGTTTAAGCTTTATTCCTAAATCGACGTGATGCTAAACCCATCACACCTAATGCGAAGATAGCAAATGTAGATGGCTCTGGTACAGAAGTATTATTTCCTTTGGTAGAAACTAAAAATCCTGCCAAGCCTGAATAGTTGCTCGATGTGATATTTACGTCCAATGTGCCCGTAGCTGAAGCTGTCGCTTCAAAACTATAAATCGAATAGCCCGAGGAGTTTGAATTCCAAGCTCCTATTGAGGTGCCATTTGCTGTAACCTGAGGTAATCCGCTCCATTGAGTATTACCGAGCAACTGTATGTATAGCTCCACATTAGGTAAAAGGTTAGAAAATGTGAGGTTCATATATGAATGGTTCCCACCTAAATACCAAATATCCCTGAGCAGAGCATCGGCCACGGTATCATCTGTTCCAGTTATATTTCTATCTGAACCTCTTCGCGCACTAGAGCTAGCATTGCCTGAAAAACTATAATCTAATCCGACACCAGACGATAGCATATAAAAATTTGATGCGTTGTTTGTAACATTTATGTCAAAAATATTTGTCCCATTGATCGACCCACCGTTCGTTGAAAATTGAGATGCCCAATATAGATTCACGGCTGCAACATCCGTTTGCCCAGTAAAATATGCATTGTTTGAGGCTGTAATTATCTGGCTTGTATTTGTTAATTGTGAGTCGACGATTAGTGTTGCGTTTAACGTACCACTCATGCTGAAAAGGAGTGATAGTTGAATTAATCTAATTCCGATCGATTTTAATCGTTGCATTATAGTTCTCCTAAGTTATGTTTTTTACATTAGATTCACTGTTTGCAGTGTCGAACCAATCGTCTAGGGCTATTACTCCGGCGCTAGCTAAACCGCTGGCAGACAAAACTATACTCATAAAAATTACTTTTAAAAATTTAAACTTCATTTTATATTCCTTATTTTTGGAGCAAATTTACTCATATGTTTAAGTTAGATAGCATAAATCGGGCCTTAAATATAAGCCATTGTATTTTATGAGTTATTAATACAAATCATGCCAAACATCCAAAAAAAACAAAAAAAATTACATTTTGCGATGCATATTGAGAAAAATCTATGAAAGAGAGAATAGCTAAGTGAAATATTTAGTATATTTATGCATGAAGATAAGATGCATTTTACGTGAAAGCGACAATATTAAAATGCGTGAATATCATTTAGCAATTTATGGGCTCCTTACTGAAGCAGAAACAAACTCGAAATAGACTACTTTGTCATGAAAAGGAGCTATTAAATGTTAGTGGTCGTAAATTTCCAATCGACTCACAAAGTTGAAACGACAAAAGAGTGGCATACTCAAAATTATAAATAGAACAAAAGTACCCCAAAGGCACTATAATTAAATATAGAAAATTGAAGGTATCCCTTTAGTACTCCTTTACCTCTTACAGAGCAGTAAAAACGGGAGAGTATGTCCAATCGAGCATGGGCGCACAGGATAACTTGTGGGATATCATAAGGTTAAATGTAAATCCGTTCAATGTAAAGAGGAATTAATCACTAGAAATAACGACTAATATATTGGCCAATTATACGGTTT
>Ga0209292_1000204_pt1 | contig 83373 bp, 62 predicted proteins | sample GOMGulsemesocosm_2_FD_184634 | JGI IMG/M metagenome (GOLD analysis project Ga0209292, IMG submission 184634) | Methane-oxidizing microbial communities from mesocosms in the Gulf of Mexico - GOM9C Gulf of Mexico (SPAdes) (version 2) | ecosystem: Environmental > Aquatic > Marine > Cold seeps... | reverse complement strand
TTCAGGGCAAGGCGCTCGATTGAGTAATAGCTGGCTATTAGGATTGAGAGCAACACCGACATGGAGTATTTTAACCAGTACAAGTGAGCAATAATTTAATCAAATTGGTATTATTCAAGGTAATGACAAAAGTTGTTATTTTCGACCGTTCAAACTGAAGGTTTTTTGTTAATTTAACGCCTATTTTTACCTAGCGTTAAATTTTAGGCATATATTCTAAAACAAATAATTAACATCATCAGTGGAGCCCCTATCGAAAACAGCAAGGTATCGTGCCACTCATTACTAATCAAAAATTAAAAAACGGTTACCTTTAAAAAGATAACCGTTCTTTGAGTGATAAAAATGAATAACATCACCTTAACCACATATAAATTTGTAAGACTAAAAACCTTACCTTATCAATTTATTTTTACTTGATAATATTACTCGTTATTGAAATGCTAGCGAATTCTCATTAATTGATATTACTTTGCCAACACTAAGCCTTCTCTTCTTGGATCAGCGCCACCAACCAAACCAGACTTGGTCAGTTCAATGGCGTGTAAACCACTATTTAAGTCACGAAGATGCACAGTGTGACCTTTAGCTTCTAATATTGGTTTCAGTGTTTGAGCGGTTGTGCCTCGCTCTAATGTGGTCACATTATTTCGATTGGTTATTTTCGGTAAATTAATCGCTTCTTGAGGGGTCAATTGCCAATCAAGCACGCCGATAATAGTTTGCGCTACATAGTTAATAATTCGGCTACCACCCGGTGCGCCTACCAATAATTTCAACGACTTGTCTTTATTAAAAATCATCATAGGCGCCATTGAACTTCTTGGACGTTTATTCGCTTGCACTCGGTTAGCTAGCCATTGTTCATTTTTCTTAGGTATAAAAGAAAAGTCAGTCAGTTGATTATTTAAAATAAAACCTTCAACCATCAATGCCGAGCCAAATGCATTTTCAATACTACTTGTCATAGAAATAGCGTTACCTTGGGCGTCAACAATTGATACGTGAGTCGTAGAAGGCCGTTCAATGCTATTACCGTCAGCTAATGCTAATGCCCCCTCCGGAAGACCAGCGTATGCTTTGTTCATGTCTTTTTTCGGGTTAATCAATGCTGAGCGCTTAGCCAAGTAATCAGGGGATAATAATCCGTCAACGGGTATTGAAACAAAATCAGCGTCAGCAATATAACGGTTTCTATCGGCAAAGGCTAAGCGTGAACTTTGCGTATATAAGTGTATCGCTTGTGCTGAATTAACGGGGTATTTAGCTAAATCAAAGCGCTCTAATTGGGCCAATATTTGAATAACAGCAATCCCGCCAGAGCTTGGAGGAGCCATACCACAAAGGGTAAACTCTCGATATGGGCCACATACTGGTGATCTTTCTTTAGCCTGATATGCAGCCATATCTTCCATTGATAATAATCCCGGCGCAATCGTTGAATTTTGAACACTAGCAACTATTTTTTTTGCTATCCAGCCTTGATAAAAAACACCGACGCCGTCTTTGGCAAGGCTTCGGTAAACATTCGCAAGTTTTTTGTTTACTAATGTATCGCCTGCTTTTACTGAATTGCCATCAGGGAAAAAATATTGATTAATTTCAGTAAGCTTATGTAGACCCGGATTAAAGTTGGCAATGAGTAGTTTCTCTAAACGCGGAGAAACCACAAAACCATTTTCAGCCAAGGTGATTGCTTGTTCAAATAAAGTACCCCAAGGCAGTTTTCCATATTTTGTATGTGCTTTTTTGAACGTAGCCATGATACCCGGCACGCCAACTGAGCGACCACCGACAACGGCATCAATCCACTTTAACGGTTTACCTTGTTTGTCTAAAAACAATTCACTGGTTGCTGCAGCAGGTGCTGTCTCTCGACCATCAAAAGTAGTCATTTTTTTATGCTTATTATCCCAGTGCAGCATAAACGTACCGCCACCAATACCCGATGACTGAGGCTCTACCAAGGTTAATACTAATTGTACTGCAATCGCCGCATCTACTGCGCTACCGCCTTGCTCTAAAATATTAAAGCCGGCTTGGCTAGCATAAGGATTAGCAGCAGCAACCATAAACTCTTTGCCATATACGGCTTTTTTAGCTTGATAACCAGTTGCGGCTTCAGGCTCACGAATTTCACGTTTTATCTCATCCGTTTTTACAATAGCACTTGGCGGTAAAGTGGTTGCTGACAATGAACTAACGAGTAATAACAAACTCGCGCTAGTCAAGCGGGTAAAGCGATGAAAAAGGTAATATTTAGGCATTAAAAAAGATTTCCATTAAAGAATTTAACTTAATTTGTTGACGGTCTAAACGATAACTGAAATTGATTAAATTGTGCAAACTTATTTATAAGAATTTGATAGATTCCACAATCAACACTTTGCTTGAAGTTATTTAATATTTTCTCACCTGATTGATTCGCTTCTAGCTCATAATCACTTAACTCATTTTCAAGTAGAGCAAGAGCAAAACAACATGCCTCAAGGCTTGATAAAGCATTTTTCCTAGCAACTTTACGAATTAAATATTGGCCACTATTGGCAAGAGAATCAGGTAAACAAACCTGTTTTAGTGCCTGCAGATTAGAAGACAACATAAACATACGATAGGCTTTCTTCCATGTGCCATCGAGGATTATCAGTAATTTTGGCTGTTGACGCTTTTTATCATGGTTAATATCAGTATTATCAAGCTTATTGTTGGTTAGTGGAAGTGCTTGTGATTGAGGGCTTGGGTAAAGTAACAGTGCTTGATAATTCTCAAGCATACTATTAAGTTCAGCATGTTGTGAAAAGTCTTCACCTACGAACACTTGACAACGACCTAATGAACGGCTCAATAAGGCAACAGTGCCCTTGCTTTGCTTAACTTCACTAGGGTGTTGTAATACTAACACAGTTGTTGGATTATCAATGGTACAAATAAAACTGCAAATACAAGCAATTGCTGGACGTTGGCATTGCTGACATAAAGTTCTGGGCATATAAAGTCGCTAATAAAATTAACTCAAGTTTTAAGGGATAAACGAAACAACCAAAATAGCCCAATAATTAAAAAAATGGATTTCTCATTGTGGTAATACATTAGTTATTTAAACTAAGAACAAGACAACAAGTGGCTTCTAGTAAATGCTGACATAAAGCCTTTAGTTTTACCATCATTAATAATGCAGTAGTTGGCAGTTTTAACATCTCAGCGTAGTACAACACAGAGATGTAGATTTAAATCAGTATTATAACCCCAATGTTATTTTTAATATTTTAACACAAGTTGGAATTAATAGATTTTCATGGATAACATATCGAACGCTTACATTAAAAGTAGAGCATAAAGAACCCCGCATATATTCACCACGAGCTTCGATACCCGTAATCATTCAAAGTGCGTGATTTATAAGGGAGTAATCATTATTACATCCCAGCGCCTTGAATTGAAATCGCTCAAGCACTCTGAAACCTGTATTTTGAATGGTTACGGGTATATATAAGAAGTATATACTTTTACCAAAAATTATATTCTACAGTAATTCCCATTGTACGCGGCATGCCAACAAAGCGTACAAAAGGACCATTGCCCGTAAATGCAGAAGGATAATAATAGGTATCTGTTACATTTCTTACCCATAATTGTACTCGCCAAATATCATCAACATCGCTCAGAGTCACCCTAGCATTACCCACAGTATATTCCTCGGTTGCCGTTTCAAGATTAGGACCACCTGATGTTTTATCTGTAAAATTAACATCACCAGCAACTTCAAAATAAAGATCACTGTTTAACTCCCACGTATAACTAACAATTGCGTTATACGACCACTCAGGAGCATTAGGTAAAGTTTGCCCCGAAACATCAACAGTAACAATAGTAGGCCAAGCGCTGTTAGCGGCATCAACAGCTTCCCATTCCTTTACTTCGGTATCAAGGTAAGCAACACCAAATTGAGTTGACAATCCATCAATAGGATTCCATTGAAGTGTTGTTTCCACACCAAAGATCTCTGACTTAGGTACATTAGTTAAGCCATCAATATTACCAACAAAAGTAACCGCTGTTTCAGCCTCCTGTTTATCTCTATAATCATAGAAAAAAGTAGACGCATTAAATTGCATACTTCCGTCAAAGAATGTTGCCTTAGTACCAATCTCATAAGCAAGTAGTTTTTCTTCACTATAAGGCTTTAACTGACTCGTCGTGTTCGAATTATTACCATTGAACCCTCCAGACTTAAAACCATTTGAAACAGTTCCATAAAGTAAAATTTCAGGGGTAATATTATAATCAATACTCACCTTCCCCATCCAACGAGATGTCTTAACCGTGTTTGTAATATTATGGAAAGCATCATTAATGTTCGGTGTCCCCAATAGAGCAAAAATATAATCAGCTGAGTTTGGATCATCGTTAATCGTTGCACAATCCCCAACAGCTAATGAGGCTCCAAATAAAGTATTAACAAAACTACCAAGACTATTATCTGTGGCCGAGCGTGTACACCCTGACCATATACGCTCTTCGTCGGTATAACGCGCACCGACAGTTAGGTTCCAATCATCAGCAAATTGCCATTGAATATGACCAAAAATCGCCTTCGATTCAGAGTCCTGTTTGTACTCGGTATCTAACTCCAAAATAGGAGATAAGTTAAAGGGTAAAGCCCTAAAAGCTATTGATGCATTTCCAAATAAAGAATCAGGCATAAAAAAATGATAATCTTCTTTTACTTCATCTTTAGAATAATAAAGACCTGCAATCCAGAGAAAATCATCTGAAGATTGCTGTATAATCAGCTCTTGGGAAAAGGCCCATATATCGGTAGTGTTAATATTTGATGCGTCAATAAATGCTCCACCATCCCAATCATTCGATTCACGGCGTTCAAATTCATCGTAAGCTGTTAATGATGTGAAGGTAAAATCATCAATATCCCATGTTAATTTAGCGTTTAGTCCTTGCTGAGTATTATCTCGTTCGGGCCGAATATTAAACGTTTCTCCAGTAATAGTACTTGTATAATTATTACTCCAATCTGCTTTTTTAGCATCTTGCCCTGCAGCTAACCATGGTGGCGTTGATGTTAAGTTAATTAAATCAGTTGTATAATTTTGTAATGGTAAATGGGGGAAATTAACAACGCTACCAAGACCACTGTCAACACCGTTAAATGCAACGGCCGCTTGGTTATCTGAATTATCTTTTAGATAATGAGAGTTTAATAACAAGGTTGTGTCATCATTGATATCAAAATTAATTAAAGCACGAAAGGCATTCAAATCTTTTTTACCTAACGTATCATCTGAGCGCGTTAAACTTTCTTGCCAACCCTCATTTGACTGCGTTGTTTTAAATGAAAATCGACCTTGAGCACTATCTGTTAATTCACCGGTCATAAAACCTTCAACATCCAATATTTGATAGGATGAATAAGTAGCAATTACGCCTGCTTCAAAACTATCACTTGGTTTATTACTGATAAAGTTAATTTGTCCACCAGTGGTATTTCGACCATACAAATCACCCTGTGGTCCTTTTAAAACTTCAACTCGCTCAATATCAAATATCGCTCCTCTACTCATGACTGTGTAGGGAATATTCGCGCCATCGAGATACAAACCTACCGTTGATGAACTAGATGTTGATAAATCTTGAAAGCCTACACCACGAATGCTGTACTGCGGCACCCCTGTAGCAGAAGATTCACTCACAGTTAAACCTGGTGTTATATTGGCAAGGTCGACAGCTGAAACAACACCTAAATCTCTTAAGTCTTCACCCGAAAAAGCATTTATAGTAATACCTACTTCATTAATACTTCGGGCATGTTTTTGTGCAGTAACCGAAATTACTTCTATTTTTTTACTTGAAACATCTTTAGTTGAAACTACTGAGTTAGTACCTTCCTCTTGAGCAACCCCATAAAATGGGGCTGTAGCTAATAACAAGGCAATAACATCGCTTAAATAAGACTTTTTAACATCTATTTTCTGTTGGCAGTTCATTACTTTTCCTTACTTTTATATTTTTATATTAATAAACATGTAAAAGGATCGTCAGCTATCCCCAATATTTTTGAATTTTTTTCAGCACTTGCTCAGCTGCCTCAATATACGTTTCTTGATGTGTATTTAACGTTTGACCTCCCATTCCTGAATGTATTTCTAAAAATGGATCTTCAATCCCGCTAACCTCACCGCTTAAAGCTTCCATAACAGCTAAACCATGATAAGGAACTGTTGAAGGGTTATAACCACCTTCATGGCACATAAGCAAACGGCCTCGAGATGTTTTATCGGCTATGTTTAATAACATTTCTGTTAACTTGCGATAACCTTGGCTAGTCATCATTTGTCGTCCCAATGGATCATATGCCCCTGCATCAAAGCCACTTGGAACAATAATAAGTTCAGGTTTAAATTTTTCTAACGCTGGAATAACTAACCTCTCGAAACAAGCAATATATGCCTCAACACCTGTCCCTGGAGGCAAAGGTATATTGAAGTTATAACCTTTTCCTTCCTCTTCACCGATATCATCTTTATGGCCAGAGTCTGGCGGAAAACAATTTTCTTGATGAATAGAAATAGTCAGTACACGAGGATCTTTATAAAAAATATGCTCTGCTCCATTACCATGATGAACATCCCAATCTACAAACGCGACTTTGTTCAAATTTAATTTTTCAAGTGCATATATTGCTGAAATTGCTGCATTATTTAATAAGCAAAAACCCATCCCCATATCAGGTAATGCATGATGGCCTGGTGGCCTGACGAGCGCATAGCCATTTTTTACTTTTCTTTTAACAACAGCATCAGTTAGTTCTAACACCCCGCCTGCAGCTAGCTTCGCTATATCAAAAGAGCCTACGGACATTGGAGTGAACATTCCTGCATCTCCACCAGTTGTATTCAGTTTAATTAATTTGTCTAGGTAAGCAGGAGTGTGAACATTAAGGATTTCTTTATCTGTGACAGGGCGGTCATCAATTAATTGTAATTTTTTGATGAGCCCACTAGCATCAACAAGGTTTTTCAATCGCCGTTTAGTTTCGGAGTTTTCAACATGCTGCAACGGTTGAACATCAAAGCCAGATGGTATAATTCCAGCAGCATTGCCTGTATCGTGCCACATATAACGCTCATTCCAAACAAATCCAGTTTTTAACATAATCTCACCTTTAAAAAGTTCATTTTTTAAAAATAACGAATTACATAGAATCGTCATTCAATTAACATATTAACTATCGCAATAATTAAACCATTTACTCAAACTTTAATCATTGACATTAAAAGCCAAACTGATGACATGAAAACCAAATTAATTTTAAAAAACAAACGCCGAGGTATGCATCAATGTGACTCATTATAAAAATATCAATCGCCTTAAACAGTAAAGAAAATCAAATGATTATCTTTACTCGCAATAGCATTCAGCGGTAATGTGATTGAATAGATCAATTTTAGGGGGATTTATGTTGGATGAATATCAACAGCTAGCGGTATCAACTAGGTTTATTAGTTATTTACGTGATTTTTTATTAGATCAAGGACTTGAACCAGATGCTTACTTAGCCCAATATGATTCATTACAGCAAAGCCATGAGTTATCACCCCCCTTAAACATAGTGTCTATTTCAACCCTCTTTGAAGATATTTCAAAAAGGTTAAAAAATTTATATTTTGGCTTTGATCTAGCGAATAATTTTCATTATGAAAACAGCAGCTTAATTGTCAATGCTATGCTTTCATCAAAAGACGTGCACACCTTTTTTAATACGGTAGTGAAATACGATAAATATGTCGATAGTGCTATTGAGCTAAATTTTTCACTACATGGTTCAGAAAGTTGTTTTGAAATTGAAATATTTTCCCCGAAAGGCATAGTAACCAATCAATTATACCTTTATCTAATTTCATTTATTATTCTTTCCTTAAAAAAAGTTACTCGAGAAGCGACACCAATAAATAAAATAATGTTAGTTAACAAAGAATTGTCTGACATACTTGCTGAAAAACTCCCCATTTATGCACCAATAATTAGTTACAGTAATCCTAAAAATAAACTTTATTTCGACAGTCATTTTTTAAAACAGCGGCTCTTTTCATCCAATGCTCTGATGCATGAAATTCTTTGTTCTGCCCTTGATAATTACTTTTCCCACAAGAGCAGTTCCAACAGCATTATTGATGCCGTACGCCGAGAAATATTAATTCAAAACAATAATTCAGTGGCAAGTATATCCACCGTATCAAAAGGCTTGAACATTACAAAACGTACTTTAAGTAGAAAACTCTCTGAGTTTAATATGACCTTTACAGAAGTAAAACAAAAAGCAATTTTAGAGCGTTCGAAATACTATTTAACACACACAAATATGACGATAGCTGAAATAGCCTTTGAGTTAGGCTACTCAGAAACTAGTGCATTTGGTCGAGCTTTCAAACGATTTTATAATGAGTCTCCTCAATATTTCCGAGAAAAATAACAACAAAACCAATTTGATAAACATTTATTAATATTTACATCAAGTTAAATAACCTGACAAAATGAATACTGAAACTTAGCATTAACTTTTTACGCTACGTAGTATACTCAAGCCTCAATAAATTCAGCTCTTCAATCGTTAACTAATAAAACAAATGAAATTATCTAAATGAAATTAACCAGCTTAGCGTTTGCTAGACAACATTTTCAAGTTGTAGCCATTATCGCATTACTGTCGACTATCGCTTTTATTAGCGAATATTCTCTAGGTGAGTCATTTACTAAAACCTGGGTATATCAACGACACTTAATCTCTAAAGGTGAAATTTGGCGTCTTATTTCTGGGCATTTCTTACATACCAATGGGTATCATTTACTACTAAACCTAGCCGCCTTATTTATGCTGTGGGCATTACATGGCCGTTTTTATAGCATAAAAATTTATAGCGCTTTATTTTTACTGTGTTCGTTATTTACCAGTGCTGGTATTTATTATTTTGAACCAAGGTTAATACAATATGTAGGTTTATCTGGCGTATTACATGGTGTTTTTGTTTTTGGCGCGCTAATGGACATTAATGCTAAAGATAAAACTGGCTACTTATTGTTTTTAGGTGTCTGGCTTAAAATAGCCCATGAGCAATTTTATGGTGCGAGTACTGATGTGAGTAATTTAATAGAGGCAAATGTCGCGGTGAATGCTCATCTATGGGGGGCGCTGGGCGGTTTGTTATTTTCTGTGATGTATCTTTATATAAGATTACGCCATCCAAATAAAACTTAAGTGGCAACCATGCATGGCTACCACTTACTTTAAGTAACAAACTAAAATTCTACTTTCAAAAGAATATTTCAACCACTTAGTTAAAGTGTATTTTCAAACAACTTAAATATACGTCGATATTCATTTAACCAAGAGCTAGGTTGAACAAAACCATGTGGCTCTACCGGATAAATAGCGGTTTCAAAATCTTGCTTCTCTAACTCAATTAAGCGCTGTACTAAACGCACAGTATCTTCAAAAAACACGTTATCATCAACCATAGGTGCATTAATCAACAAGGGTTTGACTAACCCTTCTGCAAAGTAAATAGGCGAGCTACGTTCATAAGCAATCGCATCATCTTGCGGCGTATTTAAAATATTAGAGGTATAACCATGGTTATAGTAAGCCCAGTCTGAGACTAAACGAATAGCAGATCCCGAGGCAAATAAATCAGGTGCTGTGAACATTGACATTAAGGTTAAGAAACCGCCATAAGAGCCGCCATAAGTCCCTATACGTTTACCATCTACATTCGCATTTTCAACTAACCAATTAACGCCATCACGCATATCTTCAACTTCGACTTTACCCATGTGACGATAAATACTGGTACGCCAGTCTCGTCCGTACCCAGCTGAGGCACGGTAATCCATATCAATAACAACATAACCTTGTTGTACTAACATAGAATGAAACATAAATTCACGGAAATACCCTGACCAACCCAAGTGTGAATTCTGTAAATAACCTGCGCCATGGGTAAACATTACAGCACGATTTTTATTTACTGTATTGTCATAGTTTTCAGGCAAGTAAACGCGTGAATAAATAGGTGTTTCTTGGTTTGTTGAGGCAATAGCCACAATACTAGGTGCCTTCCAAGGCATTGCTAGAAACTGCTCTGATACCGTGTGGGTAATTTGACTTGCCTCAAGCGCTTCGCCAATCGTTTTCACATATAACTCTGCCGGCATAGTTAAACTTGAATGTTCAATTAACAATTTCATTTCATCAGGGCTCAAAGCATAATTATTCATACCGCCTAAATCAGTCAATGAATTAATTTTTCCAGCTAAATCTACTTGATAAATTTCATAAATACCGGGATGTTTTATATTCGCTTTAAAAATAAAGCGTTGTTGATCTTTCATCAAAGTGACATCGCTAACTTCAAATTTCCCTGAGGTTAACTGAGTTACTTTGCTATTTAGTCTTTTGTGATACAAATGAGAATAACCAGTTTCTTCAGATAGGTAATATAAGTCGTTATTTCCTACCCAACCAAATTCATTAAAACTCCAATTAATCCAAGCATCATCCTGTAACTTGTGTTGAGACACTAGCGTGCTATTAGAAAAATCAACGCTAGTTAACCAACGGGTTTTGTTGTCCCAAGCTTCTAACATTAACGCAACTTGGCTACCATCAGCACTCCATTTCACTGGCGCCGACATTTCCAACAAATGAATATTTCGAGCTTGTTTAACTGAAGTGTATTTCTTACCATTACGAGCAAAATTTTCTTTTTTAACCGCCGCTAGTACATCCGCATCAAATTCTGGTAGTACGTCATAACTTAAAAATGATTTCTGTTGGCTATTTAAGTCAACAATAAAAATATCTTCTTTATATTGTTGATTATTCGCTACGCGAGCACGTACTTTTTCAGCTGCTATAGTGCCATCTTCAGTAATATAATTTGGCATAATATCGGTTTTATCACGACTTGATTTCGCAGCAGTAACACTGACCAATAGCTTGTCACCTGCCGGAGATAAACTCGCGTGACTAATCCTGTTGCCATTACCAAAATAATACTTTGTTTCGCTAACGCTAGTATTGTTTAATGTCAGGGTTGTTTTTTGCTGTTCTTTGAGTTTGGCATTTCGGTGTTGCAAGGCAATGTAGTCAATTAACTTATGCTGTTCTTTTGCTAAATAGCTTGATGGCGCTTCAATCCGCTTGGGCTTTTCTGCCATTTGTAAGTTTGCTAACTCAATCACTTGCCCTGTGGTTAAATTATGTGAATAAAATACATTCCCTACCTGATAAGCAATACTGCCATTAGTTAAAAACATCGCATTCATTTCATTTGCTGAAGTGAAAGTAACTTGTTGTACCGTTTTACTCGCGATCTCTTTAACAAATACATTGCCCATATAGGTATAAATTTTATGAGATGAATTGCTATTTAATTTAGCGTTTTTATCGTTAACAATGTGATGCTTTGATAGATTAACTTGTTGGTTATCTTCATCTGAATCTAATACCTTAACGAATAAGTCTCTTAATGGTGTCCCTTGCTGCTTTTGTTTATAAAAAACCGTGTTGCTATCATCGCCCCAATACCATGATTCTGGTGCCCGACCAAACCAGTCAGGATCTGCCATAATTTGTTCTAAGGTGATAATTTTACTTTCAGTGCTCTTGATTTTAGCAGTTGTTACTGGTGCTAAAATAGCAGCAGGCGTTGCTGAAACATTAGCTTTAACTTGCGATTGATCTTGTGTATTAACACAAGCAGCCAAAGAAAAGCTTAACGTAACGGCCATTAATTTCAATTTCATAAACTTATTGTCTCTTAGATTTATATGCTGATTATTACGATTTTATAGAAACAGTTATACTTCTCATTGATAAATGATCCAAACTATTAGCCAAACAGGTTATTCGAATTTACCTTGAAAGTGTAAGGGAAAGCCGCCAGTTGTCGTTTTTTTGCGACCAATGATGATAAACTAAGAAAAAGTTTTATAATACCCAAATCTATGAACACTATTTCTGTAAACGCTACTCAGCCCTGTTTTTGTGGCGCTAATTGTGATTTTTCATCCTGTTGTCAGCCTTATATTAATGAAGAACTCCCCGTAAAAACAGCGGAGCAATTAATGCGCTCTCGCTTTAGTGCATATGCCATCGGCAACGCACAGTATATTTATGATACCTACGCGAGAAGTAGCCAAGTAGCACAATCTGTTAAAGACATTGATGATTGGAGTAAATCTTGTGTATGGATAGCACTTGTAATTCACCCTTTGGCTAATAGCGTAAATAATGCAACAGAGCAATTTGTTGAGTTTTCGGCTTTTTATATAACAAATAACATCTTATGTGAGCTTCGAGAAAAATCACGTTTTATCTTAGAAGACGACATAAAAATCGACATAGCAGACCAAAAGCAATCGACCTTTAATACCCAATTAGCGCAATGGCGATATATTGACGGGGACATTATTGCACACAGTGAATTAGCAACCATAAAGCGCAATGCACTTTGCCCTTGTAATAATTACCCAACAGCATGGCAATTGAAAAATGGCAAAAAATTTAAACAATGCTGTGGGAAGTAACTTAATATAGTTAGTGCAGTGAAATTAGCTGAGCGAATTCAATTAAGCAGCAATAACATCAACGAGGCTCGATTTTACTAATGATGTTTGTACCGCTTTTAGCCAAGCTTCAACATTCATATTTATCGGCTTATTAAGCACTGGAGATGTTTGCTGACTAAGATGTTTCTCTTGGCATGTTAAACTAGTATTGCCTAAAACATGACTGGCAATGTGTTGTTTATCATCACGAAAAGTTAGCGGTTTGGGTGATAAAGCATTACCTAATTGAATTGACGCCAAATCATTATCAGCAAGCAATTGGCTTTGATTGTATTGACTAATTTGTTCAATGTTTTTCAATGCTAACGGCGCTTTCTCGGGTAAGTCGAAGTGTTTTCTTAAGGCTTGGGTTGTCTGTGCAGATTGTTCAACTGTGCTAGCATCAGCTTGCGGTAAAATAAATTGACTGTGTTCTCTAACATCATCACAAAGCATCGCTAACATCAAAGAAAAATCTGCACGTCTTGCTTGATGAACGCTTTCATTTAGCTGTTCACCTAATTGCAGTTCATGCAATAATATCGCTGAATTGGGCGCTATATTATTGTCAGATTTATTGTTAGCAGCATTAACAGCCAAGGAATTACTCTCTTTTTCGCAAAATTATCGTAAATTTATGCTAGTAAAGAGGTTATCGACTGAAGTGATTAAAACTTAACAATTAATTGCTAATAAATAGAAAACTATTTAAATGTTTGATTAAACCAGTCATCAATGGACTCAAATAACTCAGCCGTTGCTTTACGGCTAGGATCGAGCAATTCGTCACTGGTTTGCTCCATGCTGTCTAATACCTCTAAACTTGTCTCTTTTATACTCTGCCAGGCTTCATTAGCAAAGTGAGCTGAGTCTTGTTTGCCCTGCTCAAGACAGGCATTCATATCAAACTGTGTATCAGTAGAAAATAAAATATTTTCGTCTTCATTGAGCACCTGTTTATCCTCACAATATTGGCTTACTTCTAAATAAGTTAATGTACCAATTACGGCTACAGTCCCTATGGTAGCGGCAGAAACAGCGGTTACGGCCACTTTTTTACCTGAACGATTAATAAAGCGCTTCGATACATTGGCACTTTTAACTTTGTGTCGTTGCTGCATTTTTTGCACAATTTTTTTAGAGTGCGTTAAGCCCTTTAAGCTTTCAATTGGCAAAACTGCATAACCAAAGAATGTTAATATACTCGTTAAAAAAAACTTAAATATAATAACACCAGTAAAGATGGTTACCATGAGTGTTGAAATAACTGCTTTCATCATTATTCCTAGTAGCTTGCTTAATTATTCGTTATTGAAAATTATGACATAACTGGGGGGATAGCGGGGATTAGAGAGTAAATATACTGCAGGTATTACATGGTATACCAAAAATTTATTTTATAACATTAATCAAAGCGCTAGCTCTAGCTGAACTAGCGTCTTTTATTGGTCAGTTACCCTACCATAAAGTAACTGGCAATAAAGTAAGCAATAAGTGCCAAGCCACCTCCAAAAAGAGAATAAGGTAATTGGGTTTTAACGTGCTCAAGCAGATCACACCCCGACGCAATAGCAGAAACACAGGTAGTATCAGATATAGGCGAGCAGTGATCACCAAAAACCCCGCCACCTAAAATTGCGGCAATAACCAACGACGGCGGTAATCCTAATGATGTTATTAAGGGCACGCCAATTGGAATTAATATCGCAAAAGTGCCCCATGAGGTGCCAGTACTAAATGATATGATACCGCCAACTATAAATAGCATAGGTACCACAAAAATAAGCGGTAAATTTTCACCAACAAAACCCGCGATAAAAAGGCCTGTACCTAACTCTTTTAAACTTGAACCCAAGGTAAGAGAAAACAATACAATTGTTACTAAAGGCAATAACTCAGACAAACCTTCAAAACCAACTTCAACCAGTTCTTTATGAGTATATCGTTTGGCAGAAAGCAGTAAAAAATAAGCAACAGCTAATGCAAAACAAGTAGCATAAAGAACCGACTTACCGCCACTTCCTTGAGTTATATCGCCATCACCTGTCCAAAACATAAAAAAGAACATACCACCAACCATACTTAACAATGGCACTAACATAAAGCGCGCTTTAGTGGGTTTAACTAGCTCTTCTTTTAAATGCTCTTCATCTTTTACATCTTGCTTATGTAGCGCTAATTCTGATTGTTTCATTGGACCATGAACTTTGTCAGTAATTACCGTATAAGCCACCATTAATAGCGCAATAATCGCATAAAAATTATAAGGAATAGTTCCCCATAAAATTAACATCGACGACTCTCCTAAATCATAATTGCTAAGTAAACCCAGTACATAAGCTCCCCAACCATTTAGTAGTACTAAAATACACACAGGCGCGGAGGTGCTATCAATCATAAAAGCAAGACGTGCGCGACTCATTTTAAATTTATCAAATAAGTCACGAGATAAAATACCTGCCGTGAGCACACTTAAATTTGATTCAATAAAAATCACCATACCGGTAAACATAGTGACTGAGCCAACTTGACGTTTACTTTTTGCAATACCTTTACTGACTAATTTATTCACCATGGCTGTAACCCCACCTGAATTTCTAACATAGGCGAGCAATGCACCAATCAGTAAACTAAAAATCAATAACCGAGTATTACCTGGTGAACTAAATACCGTGATAATACGTTCAATAAAGCCAATAAAGGCGTAAAAGATAACGTTCGAATGGTTTTGATAAGCTAACAATAATTCCGAACTAAATACCGCCATTAACAACGCAAGAATGACTTCTTTTCGCCATAAAACCACGACGATCGCCACAAGGGGTGGCAGTACCGACAACCATTCCATAAACTACACCTTTATTATTATATTCAAAAACTGAAACAGTGTGGCAAATACAAATAGAATATTCAAGCTTAATAAGCATTAAGAAATTTTTTATTGTTAGGCTATATATATTTTTTGAATCAAGACAGAGTAAAACCTACCACAAGGGTAACTATATTTTTATTTTTCTCGACACTGCAAATAGTTTACCTACAATACTTGCACAACTCGTTGTTAGAAAAATATGATGTCAAAAACGACCATTACCTTTGAACTTGAAAAACAAAACAAAAATAGCGTTAGATATAAAGAAGTCCCCAAAGATGGCATGCCGCCTATATTAGGTTCTATCTATGTACAGAAATGGTTTGCTGGCAACAGTAAAACGATTGAAGTTACTATTGAGAAGAAAGAGTAAAGCTTATATTTAAAAGCGACAGGCCAAATCAAACAACTTATCTTTTAAATTCTCACCTTTAACGCTTTATTCCGGCACATACTGAGCGTGAGTAATCATTTAATCAAATAAGTGCTATTTTGCTTTTAAACCAAGCGGTAGCCTTATTTGTGATTTCTCAATAATGGCATGCTTATTTTCAATACTACTGTCGAGCAAAAACACGTTAACACTTGGCACTTGAGCCGTTTCAATAAGGTATTTTTGAATTTGTAATGCACGTTGTTTTGCTAGTAATAAATATTCCGCATCTGATACAGGCGTTTCAACGAGAATAAACTTTATCGCATCGTTAAAGCGTTGTTCTTCTGATTTTTCTTGCTCTTTTTTGGTTAAAGTAGGAGCAACATCTGCTTGATTTGAAAGTGCTTCTTTAAAGTTTGCTTCTTCTGTTTGTTTATTCAAAAAATCGTAATAAGTGACTAACGATGTTTTCTCATCTTCTGTGAGTACACCAGATAATGCTTTAGGCGCTAATTTTAATTGTTTTAAAATTTTTGCATACGCCATTTCGTCATGATCAATTAAGTTTGAACTTAATCCTCTTATTTCTATATATAAAGAAGGCCTTTGCAACAATGCTTTGGCAAGAGAGTTAAGTTTAACCTTCTCTACCTCATTAATTTCAAAACTATTTGCTGTAAAAGTCACATGATCAAAATCTTCATTATCTCCCTCAACTAAACTTGCTAACGCTTTAAACGGAGAGCTTATAATACCCGTAATCAAATTACCCAATGCGCCCCAAACCAAACTTGAGTACTTGAAGTCGGGATTATCAATATCACCTCTAATAGGCAAGTTAAATTCTATTACGCCATTAGCGTCTTTTAGGAGAGATAAAGCAAATTTTATCGGCAAGCTTGTGGCTTCTTCACTATTAACAACTTCGCCTAGTGTGAGTTGATCTAAAGTGACATTATTTTCTGCAACAAGCTTATTTTTAGAAAGTTTATAATTAAGTCCTAAACTCAATTTACCTTTATCTATTTTATAGCCGGCAAACTTGCCGCTATAAGGAGTAAATGTCGTTAACTCTATCCCTTTAAATGACATGTCAATATCAGTGAAAGCGTCATGGCTTAGAGGATTAATAGAGCCTTTAATAATAACTGGCGCATATTTATCTACTTTACCTTTTAAGTCTATATTTGGTCTACTGTCATCATTGGAAGATAACCCTGATATACCACCATTTAGACTATAAATTCCGGCACTAAAGTTTGGTGTTAGTGAGCTGTCTGAAAAATCTAATTTACCATTAATTATGTTTATTTTATTAATCTCAGCGGTAAAGTTTTGCTTTGTTGGCATTAGGTCAGTTTTGGCCTCAGGTTTAGCATTTTTCGCTTCAGAATCAGACGTATTAATTTGTTCAGGTTTCAATAATTGTTGGATATTTGTTGTACCACTTTCGTTTATGGCTAAACGTAAAAAAGGGGCATTAATGTTAATAGCAGCCAAGGTAAATTTTTGCTCGGGATAACTAAATTGAATATCGTCTAATACTAAATTTTCCCAACTTAAAAATTCTTCATCTAATCTAGTCTCAATGACATTTAAAGAACTTACTTTAATATCACCATTAATATGCAATAAGGGTATGGTATTAGCAACATCGATATTAATATTTAAGTTTGTGGCTAACTCACCATCAAGTATTTTCATGTTTGCAACAGAGTTAATATAAGGTTGAAAATCTTTGAGGGATATTTGTTCTGTATCTATAACAAGAGACAACTGTTTAGATTTAGGCTTTATTGTGCCTCTTGTGTTAATAACACCTTGCTTGTTCAAGTGCATATTAAACAATAATGTTGCTATTTCATCGGTAAAAGGCTTTAAATTTTCAATTGTTAATGACTCTATTATTACGTCATGAATTGCAGATGGAGATACAGAACTGTCGTTGATAACTATATTACTGTTAGTGGTGTTAATGCTCTTTAGTTCTATATCCCAGTTTTCATTCTTACTTTCGATGGGGGTTGTAGTCGTATTCTTGTTAGTTGAGCTTTCAATTTGAGTTGAACCAACAGCTTTATTTATCTCTTGTAGTGTAAATAAATCCTCAATATCAAACTTTGCTGATTTGTCTCTGGTAATAGCAATAAAACTATCTTTGTTGGAAATACTATTAATTAAGATATTTTTATTTGATGAACTCAAGTGTTCAAGATCAAAACTAATTTTATCCGATGTAATCATTTTTTTGTTGTCAATTTGGCGTCGAATCTCCAACGTTGAAATTGAAGCCATTAAGTTATTGATTGTAAACTGAGGCTCTTCGTGTTCAAAGTTAAAGTCATAGTGACTATTAAGCGTTAATGCCCCTTCAGTAATACTGAACAAGGTTCTCTTTTGTAAATAATCAGAAATAACGTGTAATTGACTAACTAAACTAATATCACCTGAAGACTTAAGTGGAGATAAGCTAAACTTCCCTTGCCAGACAAGCTCAGTACCTTGTGATGTTTTAGCTTTCACCTGATGCACATTATTGTCACCAGGTTTAGTGGTAAAATCATCCAGCGAAACATTAATCTCTTTAATTTTATGATGGTAAGCAATTTCTCTATTAAGATCACTGAAGTTGATAACCCCTTCATTGTGACGAAACTTGTCTATTGATAAAGTCCAAGCCAGGTCACTGGTATTTTCCTTTTCACTTGGAGAGGTATTTTTAAGGATGATGTCCTGAAAGTTATATTCACCATTAGCAAGTATTTTCACACTAACTTGTGGCTTATTAATAATGATTTCATCAAAGGAAAGTGTTTTTTGTATAAGAGGAAAAGCTTGAAAGTTTAGAATTAACAGATCAAAACCAACCAATTTATCTGTATGTTTACCGGTAATACTGAATCCTTTTAAGGTAATAGATAAAGTAAACGGGTTAAATTCAATGACTTCTAATTGGGTTTGTCGTTCTAATTTTTCTGTCAGTGTATCAATGACAAGTGGCTTTAATATGATCGGTAAAATAAAAAAACCTGTTATGGCATAAATTAATACGACTATGCCACTATAAATCACGCCTTTAATACGTTTATTTAATAAAGAAAACTTTTGCCAAAAGGTCATAAAAAACTCATTCAAACAAGGATATGGATGTAACTAATAATGACTACCCAATCACTTTATCACATAATTTACCATTATTTTCATAAACTTAAATGTCAGTTAACAATAAGAAGTCAATCATGCTACTTACGATATGCTGACAGATTTGATTAAGGCGGCACGCAATCTATCTCGATGGGGTGTTAATAGAGTTATCTTCAAATTATGAGCGTCAGGGAGTAGCACCTTGATTTATTTAATTTAAATATTTGAAATGTTAATTTTTTGATCTAATCTTAATTATGTTGGCAACATAAAGCAGGATGCTTATTTAGGGAGACTTTAAGGATAAAGTGATGTGGCTAGGAAGCTACTGAAGGATGAATAAAACAGGCTGTGTTAATCATGGACGATTGCCCCTGTTTTACCCGCTTATTTCCCCATTAACTTCACACCCCAAGGTAATAATGTATTGATGTCGACTTCTGGCTGACTCAATTCATCTGATAATCAAATGGAATTAAATTATCCAAGCGAATTATTATACCAAATTAGCAGTATTATGAAAGTCACGTATAATGTCATTAATATTAATGAATCCCCTTAAGTATCACTTTTTTATGTCAGTACCTTTAAAATACCTATCCGCTTATTCACCAAAAGTACAAAACCAAGTACAACAAATGCTTGATAAAAACACCTTGGAAAGCTATTTACTAAAGAAATATCCAAGCGTTCATGACGTGACTAACGATAAAAGTTTACGTACTTATGTTATGGACATTAAAAATCAATATTTGAAAAAATCGTCCCCGCTAAGCCAAATAAAGTTTGATGATAAAATTCATATAATCAACAATGCGCTGGGTTTACATACCTATGTCTCTCGCGTGCAAGGCAATAAATTAAAAAGTAAAAATGAAATTCGCATTGGCAGTTTATTTAAAAAATCTCCTGAGCCTTTTTTATCCATGATTACCGTGCACGAGTTGGCGCACTTAAAGGAAAAGGACCATAACAAAGCTTTTTACAAACTCTGTCAATATATGATGAATGACTATCATCAAGTCGAATTAGATTTACGAATTTACCTTACCCAAATAGAGCAGTTAGGTGATATTTACTAACGAATAGTTTGACCTCCTAGCCCTGCAGATATTATGTCAATGTGTGTCTACAACATTACAAAAAATCACACCTTCGCACTTTATCGCATTTTAATCTCCGTTTAACTCGTCCTCACATTATGTTGTGTTATTACCTGCTACTTTAAGTTAACAAATGTAATGGTGATTTAGTGATTTTGAGTCTTTGGCATCATTTACAACACATGAATGAGTATTGATAACTGGGTTTCCATTATCCGTATTACAAAATAGAAACGGAGAGTTTCATGAAATTAACGTCAAATGCATTATCCAGCCCCGCAGCCGTCGCAGTTGGTGTTGCGTTAATATTACTGCTTGGTCTGCTCAGCTTGTTCAAATTACCAGTACAGTTATTTCCTGATATTGAACGTCCGCGTATTGCCGTGCAAACTATGTGGCGTGCCGCCTCTCCTCAAGAAGTTGAATCCGAGCTTATAGAACCGCAAGAGCAAGTATTAAGAGGCATTCCGGGGTTAACCTCAATGAATGCTTTTGCTAATAGAGGCAGCTCATATATTAATTTAGAGTTTAATGTTGGCACTAATATGAATCAAACACTGATTGAAGTGATCAGTAGAATGACGCGTGTACAAAGCTTACCGCAAGACGCTAGACCACCGCGTATTATGCTAGGCGGTTTTGGTGGCGCAAACCCTGCCCTCACCTTTTTTTTCTTACAGGCGCTACCCGGTAATGAAAAATCAATTAATGACTATATCGACTTTACCAATGAAACGATTAAACCTCGCTTAGAGTCAGTAACAGGGGTAGCCAGTGTACAAACCTTTACTCAGCAAAATAGAGAAGAATTACAAATCCGTTTTGATCCGATCAAAGCCGCTGAGTATGGTATTCAAATACCTGAGTTAATTTCATTGGTTTCTGCTAGCAATGACATCTCAGGTGGGTATGTCGATGTGGGTCGTCGTCAATACACCTTAAGGTTTAACGGTAAATATAATGTTGATGAGTTAGAAAACCTTATTTTAGAGTCACGCAATGGCAGCAATATTCGCCTTGCTGATATAGCTAAAGTGAAGGTAGCTCGTCCAGATAAACAAAATATTGCCGTTCAAAATGGTAACCCTGCTTTCGCTTTACGTGTTGATAAAGCCAATGGCGCGAATGTTTTAGAGACACTAAATCGTGTTAAAGCCGAAGTAGCGCTCATGAATAGCGAATTACTTGCTGAGAAAAAATTAATAATGGTGCAGTCGTTTGATGCCTCGGTATTTATTTATCGCGCTATTAATTTAGTGACCAGTAATTTGTTTGCTGGTGTGGTGTTATCTTTAGCTATTTTATGGTTTTTCATTCGACGCATGCGCGCTACCTTAATTATTGCTACGGCTATTCCGATTAGTTTATTAACCACTTTTATTGTTTTAGAAGTGACTGGTCGCTCACTCAATGTTATTTCGCTTGCAGGGTTAGCCTTTGCTGTCGGCATGGTATTAGATGCTGCCATTGTCGTATTAGAAAATATACTCAGAATGCGCGATAAAGGGTTAAACAATCACGACAGTGCTGAACAAGGCGCGCAGCAAGTATGGGGCGCGTTATTAGCATCAACAGCAACAACCGTAGCAATATTTTTACCGGTATTTTTCCTTAAAGATATTGAAGGTCAGTTGTTTGGTGATTTAGCGTTAACCATTGCTATTGCGGTATCCGTTTCGCTCATTGTTGCCGTAGTTTTATTACCCGTGTTAGCCAAGTATTTTTTAAAACAAGAAAAAATTGAAGATCCTAACACCAAGCTTTGGCAAACATTAACGACCAAAGTAATGAAGTTAACCAATACCGGTAAAAAACGTATTTCAGTAGCTGCCACATTATTATTACTCCCGGTATTTATTACTTATATTGCATTACCACAGCTTGATTATTTACCTCCTGTTAAGCGTGATGCTGTTGATGGCCAATTACAATTTCCTCCGGGTGCCAATGCTGAAACTATCGAGCGCGAAGTTGTTCAACCGATTGTCGAACGATTAAAACCTTACATGGATGGCACTAAAGAGCCAGCCTTGAAAAACTATTACCTGTTTAGTGGTCCTTTTGGCGGCAATATTGGCATACGAGCGAAAGATCAATCAAAGGTAGACGAGTTACTTGAGATTATACAAAATGAAGTTTTAGTCGACTTACCCGATACTCAAGCGTTTGCTGCTCAAGGTAATTTATTTGGTGGTTTTGGTGGCGGCCGTCAGGTTCAACTGAACTTACAATCAAAAGATACTAACGCATTACAAGAAGCGGCAAGACAAGGTATTGAATGGGTGAAAGCCGCCATTCCAGATGCACGTGTTCAAGCGAGGCCCGGTACTGAAAACTCACAGCCTGAACTTCGTTTAACCCCCAATGACCGAAATATTTTAGAACAAGGTTGGAGTCGTCGTGATTTAGGACGCGTAGTGCGCACACTGGGTGATGGCTTGTATGTTGGAGAATATTTTAACGGCAGTAAACGACTCAATATGATTTTACGTTCAGAGGGTTGGGATAATCCTGATGAACTAGCCGATGTCCCCGTAGTGACGGGTAATGGTTCAATAACCCAATTATCAGAATTAGTTGATATTACGCGTACCGTTGGCCCATCAAACTTAACCCGTTTAAATGGTAGTCGTACTATCAGATTAGATATTAATCCGCCAGAAGGTTGGTCATTAGAACGAACTATATCGGTATTAAAGGCGCAAGTTGAACCAAAATTAAAAGCAGTATTACCTAACGACGGCAACATTGTTTATGGTGGCAGCGCCGATCAGTTAGATAAAGCTATCGGTATCATGGCTGAGAATTTTGCCTTTGCGTTGGTAATTTTATTTTTACTGATGGCCGCTTTATTTAAATCAATTAAAGATAGTTTATTAGTAGTTATCACTATTCCATTAGCTACGGTTGGCGGCGTAGTAGCGTTGCAAGCACTTAATTTAGTAGTTTTCCAACCACTTGATTTATTAACCATGATTGGTTTTATCATTTTACTTGGTTTGGTGGTTAATAATGCAATTTTACTGGTTCATCAAACTCGCCTTGGTCAAGCAAGTGGTTTGACAAGGTTCGATGCGGTTGAGCAAGCCCTAAGCTTACGTTTACGCCCTATCTTTATGAGTACCTCAACCAGTTTCTTTGGCATGTTGCCATTGCTACTTATGCCAGGCGCTGGCAGTGTTATTTATCGAGGTTTAGCTTCAGTTATTGTTGGTGGATTAGCATTTAGTACTATTTTTACCATTGTTTTATTACCGTGTTTATTGCGATTAAACAAGCAAGATTTTTTACACTTATTTTCAAAACAAGCAAGTATAAACACCAAAGGCATTACCAATAAGCAGCAGGCCCCACTAGCATCAAACAATCACTCGGCTTGAATTTAAGGACTTAACTATGAAAGCATATATTACCAAAACATTTATGATGAAAACATCTAACATGAAAGAATTCAGCCTAAAAGCACTCAACCTAAAAAAAGTGGCTATCAGCGCCTTGTTGCTAGGTGCATCACTAACAAGCTTAATAATAACGCCATCAGCGCAAGCTTATTACTTTGCTGACGAGGAAGAAAAAGCACACTTAGTGACTGTTGCTACAGCTAAAACAGAACGAGTAAATCCAACCATGTGGCTACCTGGCAATGTAATCAGCCGTCAAAATTCACCGATTTCGGCGGAGCAAACAGGGGTATTATTATGGGTAGTAGATGTAGGTACGCAAGTTGAGCAAGGACAATTACTCGCTACCATTGATAATCGCCACCTTAAATTACAACTTGCTAGGCAAAAAGCAGAAGTAAAACAACATCAAGCGGATGTTGACTACCTAATCAAACAAAAAGCACGTTTATCTACATTAAGTCAGAAAAACAACACCTCGATAAGTGAGTTTGAGCGAGTCATTAAAGATTTAACGATAGCTAATAATGAAGTAATAGCATTAGATATGCAGGTAAAACAAACTGAGCTTGATATTGAAAAAACACAAATTACAGCGCCTTTCTCTGGTAATATCAGTCAACGTTTTGCGAATATAGGTGAGCTCATCACGCAAGGTAGGCCGTTAGTGCAATTAGTAGATACCACTCATTTAGATATTAAAATTTCAGCGCCTTTATCCATCGCAAGTTTTATTCAAACCAATGGAAAAGTAATGGTGAAATGGCAAAACACTTTAATAGAGTTACCAGTTAGAACCTGGAGCCACGCGGGGGATCAAGCATCACGTACCTTCGATGTAAGACTAGCCGCTGATGGCCTTAATTTAATTTCAGGCTCTGCTGTTACTGTTTCATTGCCAAAACAGATAAGTAAAGAAGCAACTTTAGTACCGCGTGATGCTTTAATACTACGTGAAAGAGAAACTTTTGTATTAACGATTGATAATCAAAACAAAGCAAAAAAAGTGAATGTACTTGTAGGGCAAGGTGTTGGCCAATGGGTGTCTATAACTGGAGCACTTGGGGCGGGTGATGAAGTTATCGTTCGCGGCGGAGAGCGCTTGCAAGTAGGCCAAAAGGTAAGAACAGATGAAAAATTAACGATTACGGCATCGCTCAATTAAAATCAATAAATTAGTGGCTAAGAAATCTCTGCATTGAACTGATTAGTTAACCTTAGTATCTCAGCTAATAATGCTCATATAAATATTATTAGCTGAGGTTTAGTTTTTTGTAGGATAATATAACTTACTTACAATCATTATATAGAAACAAATTTGAACTTTTTAAATAAAAACACTTTGCTATTTGATCTCGATGGTACATTAGTTGACAGTGTGCCTGACTTAGCCTTCGCGGTAAATCAGAGCTTAGTTGAGTTAGGTTTAGCACCTTTTAGTCAAGATGTTATTCGAGGTTGGGTTGGTAACGGAGCCGATATACTAATACAAAGAGCTTTATCCGGTAATGCTAAAATTTCAACTGACTTAGATAACACCTTAAAAGAGCGGGCTTTAGCGTTATTTTATCAGGTCTATGAGAGTCATAGCTGTATCGAAACCCGATTATATCCTAATGTCCTAGAGACATTAACAGCGCTTAAAGAAAAAAGCTACCGCTTAGCAATTATCACAAATAAGCCTGAACGATTTATTGCGCCAATTATTAATGGCTTAGCGTTGAGCGGTCTATTTGAATTAATCATTGGTGGTGATACTTTAGCAAAACGTAAACCAGATCCCTTACCGCTAAATTATGCTTGTCAGCAGTTGCTCGCGAATGTCGAACAATGTGTGATGATTGGTGATTCTAAAAATGATATTCTAGCTGCAAAGGCCGCAAAAATGCACAGCATTGCGCTAACCTATGGTTATAACTATGGTGAAAACATCGCCAATTATCAGCCCGAGTTAGTTATAGATGATTTTGCTGATTTGCTTAGTATACTTAATTAATAACTTAAACTAAATCTGCAGGGTAATTACATAGCAAGTAGCTCTACTTTTATAGCTACCAATGCAACGCTAATAAATCTGTTACAGGCTCATGACTCGTAATAAGTTGCTTTATTTTCATGAAGGTTATCCCATCGATTTTAAGTCGATAGTGTTTTTAAAAAGCCTAGGGTCATCAATATTATCCAGCATTGACGTATTCGGCAAGCAATCATCATCAACATAGTCAACAAAATCTGCTGCCGAATCAAACACTAAAATATCGAGCGCTAACCGATCCAATCCATATAACCCACGATGAATCATATCAGCGGAAAATACTAACAAGTCGCCCGCTGCTAACTCAATTTTCTTACCCGTAGAGAGGTTTTCGCTACTTACTCTGCCCTTTTCTTCTTGCCGTACATTAAACTCTTCATCATTATCCCAGCGCTTATGTGTCCCAGGAACTAGCTCCATGCCAAGTTCATCAAACAAAGGCACTCGAAGATGTAATACCTGAGTATCATGAATAACTTTTTTTTGTATTTCAATATCATGATCATATTGACAGTCTCGGTGCCAAAAATCTTTTTGCTCCTGATTAACCGGATTGAAAAATAACTGGGTATTCATAAAGGCGGGATTGGCCGGTATAACTGAATCAACAATATTCATTATTTTTTTTGAACTAATAAAGTTAAAAAGCTTCACTCTATCATCAAACGCTAAATACTGACTTCCTGTAATTAACGATGAATTAAAAGCTTCCTCTTGATAGAAGTTTTTGTTGTCTTCTTTCCATAATTCATGAAATTTCAATACTACCTCTCTAAGTAATGAAATTTCAGCGGAATTAAAATAATTTCTAATGACAAAGTAACCTTGATCGTCATAATTACTATTCAATTGATTTAACTTGTTTACCATTAACTACCTTTGCCTCCCGTTTGTTTTAAAAATAGCATCTACTGAATTGTGCTTTCACTGAAAACCATTCAGCTACCGGGCATAAAAAAACCGGAACACCTTACTATTAAAGGTTATTCCGGTCTTTATTGGTTCTTACTGAACCTTGTATTTGTATAAGTTTAGTGGTGCGGTTGGGGGGACTTGAACCCCCACGACCTAAATCACCAGCCCCTCAAGCTGGCGCGTCTACCAATTCCGCCACAACCGCGCAATACTAAATTCATACTATCTATTTTACTAAGTTATCTTGCTAATATTAAGGTTAATTAGCTAGCTAAAACTAGTTTGGTACATCACCATCTTTTTTAGTAACAGGTGCATCAGCAGCTGGTACATCACTGTTTTCACTGATAGTAGACTCGGCACTTTCATCAGGAATCGCATCGGTAGCGATTGTTTGTTCGCTTACTGGTGCACTTAGATTATTCCATTCATCAACAGATTTCGTTCTATTAGCCGTTAAGTTACCTAAAACTAAACTAATAACAAAGAAACCAACCGCTAACCAAGTTGTCGCTTTAGTTAAGAAGTTACCTGAACCACCAGAACCAAAAACAGTTGCTGAAGAGCCTGCACCAAAAGATGCGCCCATATCAGCTCCTTTACCTTGTTGAATTAACACTAAGCCAATTAACGTTAAGGCAATAAGTACATAGGCAATAATTAACACTTGATATAACATTTTTACTTTCCTTTAGCTGCTGAGCAAATACATTTAAATTGCTCAACTTGTAAACTAGCACCACCAATAAGACCACCGTCAATATCAGCTTGTGCAAATAATTCTTCACAGTTTGACGCGTTCACGCTGCCACCATATAACAAAGGCACTTTATTCGCCACTTTTTCATTAGCTTGAGCTAAAAACTGACGAATAAATTTATGTGTTTCTTGTGCCATCTCACTTGATGCTGTTTTACCTGTACCTATAGCCCAAACTGGCTCATAGGCGATAACAACATCAATAAATTTTTCAATACCTATTTCATCAATTACTGGTTGTAATTGCGATGCTAGTACTGTTTCTGTTTGCTCTGCAATACGCTCTGCTTCGCTTTCACCGATACATAAAATGGGTGTTAAACCGGCTATTAGTGCTGTGTTCACTTTATGAGCAATTTGTGTAGATGTTTCTTTATAGTAACTTCTACGTTCAGAGTGACCTATAATAACAAATTCTACCGACAATTCCTGCAACATTTGCGTGGAAACTTCACCAGTATACGCCCCACTTTTATGAGCACTGACATTTTGAGCGCCAACATGAATAGCTTTGTCTAATTTATTAACATTCACCTGAGAAATAAATTCAGATAGAAAAGGAAAACTTGGGCAAATAACTACATCAACATTTTCTTGAAGTTCAACCGAAGTTAAGCCATCAACTATTGTGTTTATTAAGGCTAAGCCTCCATTCATTTTCCAGTTAGCCGCAACAATTGCACGTCTAGCCATTTTATTCCCCTTGCTACTCTTCAACACATTGTAAAATAAAGCCGCGAGATATTAACCAACATAGGATTAACTTACAAGGGATAAGTTAAAATCAATCACCTATCCCGTAAATATATTGTTCGATTGCTGCTTTTTCCAACACAAAAAATTAAAACTTTAGCACTTATTAACTTGCTAACCTCACTGAGTCAGCAATTTCATTTGCTAATCGAGTTACTTCATCAAGTTCTGGTCCTTCTACCATCACTCGTATTAGTGGCTCAGTACCTGATTTACGCAATAATACTCGACCTCGGCCAGATAACTGAGCACTAGCCTTATCAACACAAGCTTGAACACTTGAGGCATTGATTGGGTCTCCGCCACCAGAGAAGCGTACATTAACAAGAAGTTGAGGTAGCATGGTCATACCTTGACGTAAATCAAATAACGGCACATTACGCTGACAAATAGCCGTTAAAACATTAAGTGCGCCGATAATACCATCTCCAGTTGAGGTATGGTTTAAATTAATAATATGGCCAGAGTTTTCAGCACCTAAACTCCAACCTTTATCTCTGAGCATTTGCATAACATATCGATCACCAACATTACTACGAACAAATGGTATATCAAGTTTTTGTAACGCCAATTCAAGACCCATATTGCTCATCAACGTACCAACAACACCACCTTTTAAATTTCCTGTTTTTAAATCATTACACGCGATAATATAAACAGCTTCATCACCATCGATAACATAACCGGTGTGATCAACCATCATTAAGCGATCGCCATCACCATCAAGTGCGATACCTAAATCCGCTTTATGTTCAATTACTGCAGCACTTATTGCTTCCATTGATGTTGCGCCACAGCCATCATTAATATTAGTGCCATTTGGTGATGTTCCCACCTCAATAACTGTGGCCCCTAATTCGCGAAAAACATTTGGTGCAATGTGATAGGTAGCGCCATGAGCACAATCAACCACAATGGTAAGGTTTTGCAAAGAAAGTTGGCTTGGAAAGTTACTCTTACAAAATTCAATATAACGACCAGCAGCATCTCCAATGCGGTAAGCTTTTCCTAAATGGCTTGATTCTACGCAACCCATAGGTTTATCTAATTCAGCTTCGATTGCTTCTTCTACATCATCAGGTAATTTCTGACCATCTTGTGAGAAAAACTTAATACCGTTATCATAAAAAGGATTATGAGAAGCACTAATAACAATACCTGCTTCAGCACGAAATGTTTTCGTTAAATAGGCAATACCAGGGGTTGGCATTGGTCCAAGCAAACCAATATCTATACCTGCAGCAGAAAAGCCTGCTTCAAGTGCGGATTCGAGCATATAACCAGAGATACGCGTATCTTTACCAATTAATACTTTTTTCGTGCCTTGTGCCGCTAATACTTTTCCAGCAGCATAACCTAACTTCATAACAAACTCAGGAGTAATAGGGTATTGACCAACCAAACCACGTACACCATCGGTACCAAAATATTTACGACTAGACATCTGTTATCCTTTATTTAAATCTCTAATTAAGTTTCAACTTTAAAGCTCTTGTATCCTACTTACATATTACGATAGCAACTGGTTATATTGAGTAACCGCTTTTAAAATATTTAATGCATCCACACTTTCTTGTACATCATGAACACGTATAATATTAGCACCTTGTTGAACAGCAACTATAGCCGCTGCCAAACTACCGGCTAACCGTTCGCTTACATCTCTATTCAATAAGTTGCCTATCATTGATTTACGTGAGACTCCTGCTAACACAGGTAAACCTAATGTTTTAAACTGAGCGAACTTGGCTAGTACTTCATAGTTGTGTGCGACTGTTTTACCAAAACCGAAACCAGGATCTAACACTAATCGCTCTTTATTAATGCCACTTCGCTCACAGCAATCAATACGCTGTCTAAAAAAATCAAGTATATCATCAATAATATCATTATATTCTGGGTTTTCTTGCATCGTACGTGGCATTCCTTGCATGTGCATGAGGCAAACAGCAATATCACTTTGAGCAACAACCTCAAGACAACCTTTATTTTGCAATGCACGAACATCATTAATCATATCAGCACCATATGTAATGGCTTCCCCCATGACTTCAGCCTTTGATGTATCGATAGAGACATTAATATCAAATCGTGACTTTATCGCTTTAAGCAATGGAATTACACGAGAAATTTCATCTTGCACGCTTACATCAACAGCTCCTGGGCGTGTAGATTCACCACCTATATCGATAATATCAACATTATTATCTATCATTTTTTCTACTTGTTTTAGAGCGCTATCAAAGTGAGTAAATTGCCCACCATCAGAAAATGAGTCCGGAGTAACATTTAGTATTCCCATCACTTGAACATTATTTAATTGATTTTGTGTTGAGCTAATTAAGTTTGTTTGTGTAGTTTTTGACATCATGATTTACTTTTATAAGTAATTTTATAATCGGTTTAATAAAATAAAACCTCGATGTTTCTATTGAACATCGAGGTTTTTATTTCTTACTATTTGCATTATCTATTGAAAATGACAAATATTAACTATTTAGCAGGTGTATCACTACTTGGCTCAGATAAATCTGGGCTTGGCTTTTCTTTCACGCTATCTTCTTTTTTAGCTGAAGTATCACCACCATTATTTGAATTGCCGCTTGAGTCTGAGCCATTGTCATCCCAACCAGCGGGTTTACGAACATCCGTTCTCGCCATCAAGTCATCAATTTGTAAAGCATCAATAGTTTCATATTTCATTAGCGCATCTTTCATCGCATGTAAAATATCTAAGTTATCTTTTATTAATTTTTCGGCACGGTCATAATTACGACCTACTACTGTTTTAATTTCTTCATCAATTAATTTCGCTGTTTCGTCTGACATGTGTAGCGACTTAGAAGACGTACGGCCTAAGAATACTTCACCTTCTTCTTCAGCAAAAAGCATAGGACCTAATTTTTCAGAAAGCCCCCATTGAGTAACCATTTTACGGGCAATGTTAGTAGCACGTTCAATATCATTTGATGCACCTGTTGAAACTTTATCACTACCGTAAATAACTTCTTCAGCGATACGACCACCATATAAAGAAGAAATGTTACTTTCTAAATGTTGCTTAGAGTGACTGAATCTATCTTGCTCTGGTAAATACATAGTGACACCCAACGCACGACCACGTGGAATAATACTCACTTTATATACTGGGTCATGATCTGGCACTAATCGACCAATAAGCGCATGACCGGCTTCATGGTATGCAGTCATTTCTTTTTCAGACTCTGACATCACCATTGATTTACGTTCAGAACCCATCATAATTTTATCTTTAGCTGTATCAAATTCATGCATACCGACAACACGACGTGATGTACGAGCAGAACATAATGCAGCTTCATTAACTAAGTTAGCTAAATCGGCACCTGAAAAGCCTGGTGTACCACGAGCAATAACAGACGCTTTAACATCATCCCCTAAAGGAACTTTACGCATATGCACTTTTAAGATTTGCTCACGACCACGAATATCCGGTAAACCGACCGTAACTTGACGGTCAAAACGACCAGGACGTAATAATGCGGGATCTAATACATCTGGACGGTTAGTCGCGGCAATAACAATAACGCCTTCATTACCTTCAAAACCATCCATTTCAACTAGCATTTGGTTCAACGTTTGCTCACGCTCATCGTGACCGCCACCCATACCTGCGCCACGTTGGCGACCTACAGCATCAATTTCATCGATAAAAATAATACAAGGAGCCGCTTTTTTCGCTTGCTCGAACATATCTCGAACACGCGAAGCACCAACACCTACAAACATTTCAACGAAGTCTGAACCTGAAATGGTAAAGAATGGTACTTTGGCTTCCCCCGCAATCGCTTTTGCTAATAAGGTTTTACCTGTACCCGGTTGACCCACCAATAAAATACCTGATGGAATACGACCACCTAGCTTTTGGAACTTTGTTGGCTCTCTTAAGTAATCCACCAATTCAGCCACATCTTCTTTGGCTTCATCACAACCAGCAACATCAGCAAAGGTTGTTTTTATTTGGTCTTCACTTAATTGACGCGCCTTAGATTTACCAAAAGACATGGCACCTTTACCACCGCCGCCTTGCATTTGACGCATAAAGAAAATCCATACGCCAATCAGTAAGATCATAGGGAACCACGAAACAAAAATAGTGGTTAAAAAGCTAGTTTCTTCAGGAAGTTTACCTTGTGCGCGTACGCCTTGTTTCACTAAATCATTAATTAAATCACGATCGTATCCACCAGGTATAACGGTTTTATAGCTTTCGCCACTACGTTTTTCACCGGTAATAACACCGTTTCTATCAACATTTGCTTCACGGATCTGCCCTTGACGAACATCAGAGATAAAACGTGTGTAGTCCATCTCATTTTCATTAACTGTATTGGGAGAAAAGCTCTGAAAAACAGACATTAAAACAACGGCTATAACTAACCATAAAATAATATTTTTTGCCATATCACTCAACTTCATGACCTCTTTGGGTTTGATAAATTTATTACTATAATACTGTAATACGTTATTGTGTCTAATTTACTATAATTCAAGGGCAGTAGCCATTTAACTTTAGTCGAGATTTACAACTCGTAACATAATAGCTGCTAATCCTTATTCTAACACACTATTTAAAGCCCGTAGCTACCAAGTAAACTTCACGAGAACGAGCTCGGGATGATTCTGGCTTGCGAGTTTTAACATTTTTAAAGACACCGCGCAGCGCTTTCATAAAGTCTTCAAAACCTGCTCCTTGAAATACCTTAACAACAAAAGCACCATTAGGTTTCAATACCTGATGACACATATCCAAAGCTAATTCGACTAAGTACATACTACGCGCTGAATCAGCACTTTCATTCCCTGTCATATTTGCGGCCATATCAGACATAACTACATCAATATTTTTTCCGTTGATTCGCTGAAGTAAAGCATCAAGAACTACTTCTTCACGAAAATCACCTTCTAAAAAATCGACACCAGCAATAGCATCCATAGGTAAAATATCACAAGCGATCACTTGCCCTCTATCACCTACAGCCTTAACTGCATATTCAGACCATCCACCAGGAGCCGCGCCTAAATCAACGACTTTCATGCCCGGTTTAATCAGTTTGTCTTTATTGTTTATTTCTTCAATTTTAAAGACTGCACGTGAACGTAAGCCAAGCTTTTTAGCTTTTTTAACATATTCATCTTCAAAATGTTCATCAAGCCAACGCTGCGAACTAGCTTTATGTTTTTTATTTGCCATATTTTTAATCTGTTTTTCGACTATTTATAGATATTACTTGTTAGATAAGGGTAAAATAGCGTTAATTCAAGTTAACGACTATCGAAATTTATTAATGAACTTAAATAAAAAACAAATTCAATACTTAAAAGGTGTTGCTCACCCATTAAAACCTGTTGTTTTATTAGGCAATAATGGCTTGACTGAGGCTGTAGTAGCCGAAATAGATTATGCCCTTAATCATCATGAATTGATTAAAGTGAAAATCCCAACAGATGATAAGGAAACTAAAGGGCTAATTGTTGAAGCAATTTGTCGTGAAACCAAAGCCACTAAAATACAAGTTATTGGTAAAACGTTAATCATTTATCGTCAAAGTGATGAGCATAAAATCCGCATTCCTAAATTATAAAAACAAATTGGATAGCGACAAGTAAATATTTGTCGCTATCTACACGTTTATTATATTGGAAAAGTAAATAATATTCGCGCACGTTTTTACTTTTACTAAATCGATAACTGCCCCTATAGTGTCAATTCCTGTCCATTAATGACCAATAGTTTAATCAAACAAACTCAACGCTATTCGTTCCAGTATCTAAAGCATAGTTTTTTAACTCTATATATCTTTTGTTAATAAGCTCCATGTGCATGTGCAAGAGTCGACAATATAGTCACAGCCTTTGAAGGACCGACTAGCTAATTCATTTTGACGCAGCCATAACCTAAAACGACGGATAAAATAAAACAAAAAACCACATTAACTTAATAAGCTAATGTGGTTTTTGTTATTTACTTACCTATTCTTAACTCGCCAACCTCAAGTTGTTTGAGTCGAGGTTCCAGTTCTTAATTGGATGTTTAATTCCCGAACAGTCAATTCGAGAATTAAACATTATAGGTTTGCTTGTAAAAACAAGCCTAATAGTTTCATTTATTTTTGATAAATACGAGTAAAATTATACTCGTATTCCATTAAGCCAAATACACTAATCGCTATTACCGTTTTCAACGCGGCTTTTCAATTTTTGTCCCGGTCTAAAAGTGACAACTTTGCGGGCAGAAATTGGAATATCTTCACCGGTTTTAGGGTTACGACCAGGGCGTTCGCTTTTTTCACGCAAATCGAAATTACCAAAACCAGAAAGTTTAACTTGTTCACCACTTTCTAAGGTTTCACGAATATCTTCAAAAAATATTTCAACCATATCTTTTGCGTCGCGTTTGCTCAGCCCAACTTTCTCAAATAAATGTTCTGCTACTTCTGCTTTGGTAAGCGCCATTGCTTAGTCCCTCAGTGATGCATTTAACTCAGTTTTTAAGGTTTCAACAACTCGATTGATAACATCTGTGATGTCTTTTTCTTCAAGCGTTTTGTTCGTATCTTGTAACACAAGGGCAATGGCAAGACTTTTATAACCACCTTCAATACCTTGACCTTGGTATACATCAAACAAGTTTAGATCAATTAAATGATTTCCGCCAACCTTTTCAATAAGTTGTAACACCTTTTTTGCATCAATATCTTCTTTTACTACCACTGCAAGATCTCTTCTATTTGCAGGAAAGCGAGATATACCACAGGCTTCAGGGATTTTTTGAACCAATATTTCTGATAACAACAATTCAAAAATTAATGTTCGACCTTTAAGTCCTAATTTTCGTTCTAATTCAGGATGTAATGCCCCAACATATCCAACTAAAGTACCATTGCAAGTTATTTTTGCTGTTTGCCCTGGGTGTAATGCTGCAATCTCTGCTGATGAAAATTCGTAACTTGTTGCTTCAGCCGTTAGAGAAAGAAGCGCTTCAACATCACCTTTAATATCATAAAAATCTGTTGCTGCTTTTTCTATACCCCAATGTTCATCACTGCGGTTACCACCAATAACACCAGCAATCATGTTTTGTTGACGTACACCGTTTTCAGCTGATTCATCAGGGACAAAACGTAAGCCAGTTTCAAATAAACGTACTCTAGCTTGTTGACGGTTTTGGTTATACACAACGGATTGCAATAAACCAGTAAATAAGCTTAAACGCATTACCGACATTTCAGAAGAAATAGGATGTGGCAAAGTCATAACAGCTTCATCTGGGTGCAATAAACTTTGTACTTTCGGATCAACAAAGCTATAGGTGATCGCTTCTTGATAATCACGATTCACTAAAGTTTGCTTAAGTTTATCAACACTAATATTTGCTTCTTGTTGCTTAACCATTTTTAACGTTGCTTTTGGCGCAACATTAGGAATATTGTTATAGCCAAAAATACGAGCAACTTCTTCAATTAAATCAACTTCAATTTTAATATCAAAACGATAAGCAGGTACTACCACTTGCCATACTTTAGCACTGTTTTCATTCTGTTCACTGACATCAAAACCAAGACGAGTTAATATTTCAGATACTTGTGCATCTTCAATATGATGGCCTATACGACCATCAAGCTTTTCACGACGTAAACTAACATGTTTTTCAACAGGAATATTTTCATCTGATTTGGCTTCAACAATTGGCCCTGCTTGACCGCCAACAATGTCTAATAAAAGCGTTGTTGCACGTTCCATCGCATCATGTTGCGATGTTGGGTCAATACCACGTTCATAGCGGTGTGATGCATCGGTATGTAAACCGTATTGACGCGCTTTACCAATAATGGCTAAAGGTGCAAAGAAAGCACTTTCTAAAAAGATATCGGTAGTTTCATTTGTTACGCCCGAATGTAAGCCGCCAAAAATACCAGCCATGGCTAAGGCTTTACTTTCTCCAGTAGAGCCAGTATCAGCAATAACTAAGGTTTTATCTTTTAATGTGACTTCTTTTTCATCAAGTAAAATTAATTTTTCATTACTATTAGCATAACGAACGTTAATGCCCGCATCAGCTGCGCCATCATCAATTTTAGCTAAATCAAAAGCATGCATCGGGTGACCAAGCTCTAATAACACATAGTTTGTCACATCAACAACAGGATCAATAGCGCGAGTACCACAGCGGCGTAATTTTTCAACCATCCATAACGGCGTTTGTGCTGTTGGATTTATACCTTTGATAATTCGACCTAAATAGCGAGGGCAAGCTTCTTCTGCTGTAATGGTAATTGTTAATGCATCATCAATAGTTGGTTGTACAGCAACAATTTCTACTTCATTTACTGATTGAGAGTTTAAAACGCCCACTTCACGCGCTAAACCTTTAAGCCCTAAACAGTCACCGCGGTTAGCCGTTAAATCAACATCTATCGTTACATCATTTAAGTCTAAATATTCACGAACACAAGTACCAATAGGCGCATCTGGTGCTAATTCCATAATACCGTCAGAGCTATCGCTTAAACCAATTTCAGACTCACTACATAGCATGCCATTAGAGACTACACCACGTAATTTGGCTTTCTTAATTTTAAAATCGCCTGGTAATACTGCACCAACGGTGGCAACGGCAACTTTTAAACCTAAACGGCAATTTTTTGCGCCACAAACGATGTCAACTAACTCGCCTTTTTCAACGTAAGCTGAGCTGTAATCGCCAAGGCTTATTTTTGTTACTTGCAGTTTATCCGCATCAGGATGTGGACCACATTCAACGACTTCACCAACTATAACGCTAGTAAATTCACCCGCAACAGGATCAACGCCGTCTACTTCAAGACCAGCCATAGTAATTTGATGAGCTAATTCATCAGATGAAAGTGCAGGATTTACCCACTCACGTAACCAAGATTCACTAAATTTCATTTGTGGTTTCCTACTTGAACTGTTTTAAGAAGCGAAGATCGTTTTCAAAGAATGCACGTAAATCATTTACGCCATAACGCAACATAGTTAAGCGCTCCACGCCCATACCAAAAGCAAAACCTGTGTAAACTTCTGGGTCTATTCCTACACTTTTAAGCACATTAGGGTGAACCATGCCACAACCAAGTACTTCTAACCATTTACCATTTTTTCCCATTATGTCTACTTCAGCTGACGGCTCAGTAAAGGGAAAATATGATGGACGGAAACGGATTTCAACTTCTTCTTCAAAGAAATGATGCAAGAAGTCATGCAAAATACCTTTAAGGTGAGTAAAGCTAACATCTTTATCAACCATCAAACCTTCAACCTGATGGAACATAGGTGTATGTGTTTGATCATAATCGTTACGGTAAACTTTACCCGGAGAAATAATACGTAGTGGTGGCTTTTCTACTTCCATTGTACGTATTTGCACACCTGAGGTTTGCGTACGTAATACTAATTTAGGATTAAAGTAGAAAGTATCATGATCTTGTCTAGCCGGATGATGCTCTGGGATATTCAAGGCATCAAAGTTGTGGTAATCATCTTCAACTTCAGGACCCGCTTTAACTTCAAAACCTAAATCACCAAAAAAACTTTCTATACGAGCAATTGTGCGAGATACAGGGTGTAGGCCACCCAATGATGTACCACGACCTGGCAAAGTAACATCAATAGATTCTGCCGCAAGTTTTTGAGAAATTTCTTCAGCGCGTAATAACTCTCCACGGGCAGTTAATAATTTTTGCACGCTTTGTTTGGCAATATTAATAACTTGACCCATTTTAGGTTTTTCTTCTTTTGGTAATTTACCCAAGCCTTTCATTTGCTCAGTAAATAAACCTTTTTTCCCTAAAAAGTTAACGCGTACTTGATCAAGCGCATTTGGATCTGTGGCATTGGCAATGGCAACTTCGGCCTGTGCAACAATGCTATCTATAGCGGTGGTATCTAAACTCATGACTTCCTCTAAAACGAGACTGATTTTAATAATAAAAAAATGGGGATGATTTTACACGATATTGAAGGAATATGTAGGGTAAATAGTGCTTATTAATAAATACTCGCGATTTATCTCACAATTATTCTATTGCACAGGGGGGGTCGACACTGGTTGTGAGGTTTTTTCCTGTAAAGCAAGCTGTTTTTCTTTTTCATCCGCTTGTAGATCAGCTTCGCGTTTAACCAAAAGAAAGGTGAGATACATTTTAGTTGGCAATGAAAAAATTAAACCAAAAGCGATACAAACAGCACTAATAATGATGCCTGTAACGCCTAATGATTCCATATAATGACTAAAGTTGTGCAAATAGATGCCAAGTGCCAATAGAGATAAACCAATACCTATTGATATTTTCAACAATTTAATCAAGGTTTCTTCAGGCATAATAAAAATTCTTCAATTAATTACTATAAAAACTATACGCCTGTCACCTTAACTATTATTTGCGCTACATCAAAATTACGTCAATACAGCAAGCAATGCTTCAACAGGATGTCTTGCTTTTAGTTCTGTTAACCTTTTTACTTGTGAGCGACAAGAAAAGCCAGTCGCTAAGATTTGAACAGAATCAAGTTCTGTTAACTTGGGTTGCCAACTTAAATCAAACAGCCCCTTTGAATTATCTAAATTAGTTTTTTCATGGCCATAAGTCCCAGCCATACCACAACAACCAACGCTGACTTTTTCTAACGATAAACCAAAATATTTATAAATTGTTAACCATTCGTTTTCACTATTCACTAAGGCTGTTTTTTCGGTGCAATGGCTAAACAGTTTAAATGTCATATTTGTGTCATTTATATCAATATTAGCGCTAAGTTTAGAGTCTAGTTTTGTCTCTTTATTGATATATGACAACAACCACTCGTGCGCTAACAACACCTTAAAATCACCACGTTTATCGCCTAAGGTTTTCACGTATTCATCGCGGTAACAAAGTACCATTGAGGCATCCATTCCCAGCATAGGCATTTTTAATTGTGCTAACTGGTTTAAGAAATCACTACTCGATTTAGCTGTTTTAGCAAAACGCGCTAAAAAGCCTTTAACGTGCTGCGCTTTACCATTAGGTTTGAAAGGTAATAAAATTGGCTCTAAACCTAACTTTCTAATTAACGCCATCATGCTTTCTACAGTTTTAGCATCATAGAATGAAGTGAAAGGGTCTTGCACAATCAGCACATAACCTTCACGTTGTTTATCCGTTAAATATTGTAATTTGGTTAAATCAAACCCTGAATACCCTGCCTTCTTAACCTGCTTTTGTAATGTTGGTACGCTGAGTAATGGCGTATTAACATAGCCAATGGTTTTTTCCGATAAGGCATCATAAGCTTTTAAGCTTAAAATACTGTTAATCAGTTTTGGCGCTTTTGCCATCAGTGGCGCTAAAATTTCAACATTAGCAACCAAATGATCTTTTAATGGTCGAGGGTAGCGAGAATGATAGAGGTTGATAAAGCGACTTCTAAAGTCAGGTACGTCAACTTTAATTGGGCACTGGCTGGCACAAGCTTTACACGCTAAACAGCCTTGCATGGCTTCCATCACTTCGTGAGAAAAATCATCTTTATTTTCTTCTTTAGTTAAGAAGGTTATTTTGAATTTAGCAATACTGTTATCAAGTAGTTTCTTTACTGACCATAGGCCTTCTGAATGATTAATATCTTGCTCAAGCGCTAAAATATCGACGCCCTGCTTTTCTAATAAACGTAACCATTCACGCATTAAGCCTGCTCGCCCTTTAGGGGAATGACGTCTGTCTTTAGTAATTTTACTCGACGGACACATAGGGCTATTCGCGTCATAGTTAAAACATAAACCGTTACCATTACAGTCTATCGCTGCGGTAAAAGACTCTTTTACGTTAACGGGGATTTGTCTGTCATAGTAGCCACGTTTAGTGTCATCAACACTGACCAATTGCTCATTAGAACCTATTGGGGTACAAATTTTTCCCGGATTCATTTTATTGAGCGGATCAAATACCGCTTTAATTTTTCTAAGCTCGTTAAATAATTGCTCGCCAAAAAATTCAGGGCCATATTCAGAGCGATAACCTTTGCCATGCTCGCCCCACATTAAACCACCATATTTAGCAGTAAGCTTTACCACTTCATCAGATAATGTTCTCAGTAGTTTTTCTTGTTCTGGATCGCACATATCAAGTGCTGGGCGCACATGTAACACCCCGGCATCAACATGACCAAACATGCCATAATGTAACTTATACCCATCTAGAAGTTGACGAAATTCGCTAATATAATCAGCTAAGTTCTCAGGAGGCACTGCGGTATCTTCTGCAAACGCTAATGGTTTTTGAGTACCATCAGTATTCCCTAATAAGCCGACTGCTTTTTTACGCATCGCATACAGTTTGTTTATGCTGCTTAAATCAGAAGTCACTTGATAACCAATCACGCCACCAGTGTTATCACTGGCAATCGTTTCATCTAATCCTTGCGTTAAAAGTGTAACTTGCTCAGCTAATGCTTCAACACTAGTGCCATTAAACTCAACAATATTAATGCCGTCCATTACCTTATCAGGCACATCTGCTATTAAATCACTCACGCTATGCCAAACAACATCTTGCTTAGCTAAGTTCAACACTTTGCTATCAATAGTTTCAACTGACGTCGCTTTAGCGCTAACTAAAAAAGGTGAATGACGTAGCGCTGAATCAAAACTGTCATATTTAATATTGATCAGTGTTTTAGCTGGACTAACGGGAGTAATATTAAGCTTTGCCTGACAAACAAACGCTAACGAGCCTTCAGAACCTGTGATTAACCGGCTGAGATCAAAGGTATTTTCGTCATCTTGTAAAACATTTTCTAAGTCATAACCGGTTAGAAAGCGATTTAAACGTGGGAATTTTTCTAAAATAAGTTGCCGATTATCAAGGCTTGAAGCAAGCACTTGTTTGGTTATTTTGCCATGACTGCTGTCTTCTTGCGCTAAAGATTGCGCCTGAGCAATAGTCATCGGCGCAGTATTAAGTAGTTCGCCATTAGCTAACACTGACTCAAGGGCTAAAACATGGTTAGAGGTTTTCCCATAAACCAATGAGCCCTGTCCTGATGCATCGGTATTGATCATACCGCCCACAGTCGCCCGGTTAGAGGTAGATAAATCTGGCGCAAAGAAAAAGCCATGTGGGCGTAAAAAATCATTAAGTTGATCTTTAACAACGCCTGCCTCAACTTTTACCCATTTTTCTTCCACGTTAATTTCAAGCACTTTATTCATGTACTTAGACAAGTCAACAATAATACCTGGCGTTAAACTTTGACCATTTGTGCCTGTACCGCCACCACGCGCGCTAAATTTAATGTCGCTGTATTGATCTTCATTTGAAGTTTTCGATAATACGATAATATCTTGCTTCGTTCTAGGGTGGATCACCAGTTTGGGTAATTGCTGATAAACACTATTATCAGTGGCAACCGCTAAACGAGCACTGTAACTAGCATTTAGATCGCCAGTAAAGTTATTACTTTTAAGTGACGCGACAAAGTTTTCATAAAGAGCAGGAAGATGCGTTTGATGATCAATACGGGGTAGCATGAATATTTTTCTATACAGGGATGAATTATTTAAAGTATATCATGAGCCAATTCATTTTTGGGTGGCTTATTAGCCATAGTAATAGCTAATTTTAAGAACATTTTATTACTATGACTCAAACAACAGGAATAACCATATTCCTTAAAAGAATTTTAACACTTTATTCATGCCATTAAGTTACTTTAAAATAGCTGACACTCTGTTTTTAAACTCACTATGACAAGCCAAGCAGCCGCCAATCATTTTTTTATAGTTTTCGCTGACACCTTTAATATTTTTTTGTTGGGCACTTTTCATTATCTCTACGGCCGCACTATGAACGATATTATCATTGGCCTTAAACTTAGCCATATCTGCTCCCATCGCCTTCATAAGTTTCTTACGAATGGCCATACTAGGCTTAGGATGCTCAGCTATATTTTTTGCTTGAGTTGTTATTAACGAAAAATCTTCATTTAGCATTGCTGAAGTTAACGCTTGAGTATCTTTTAACAGGCCTTGCATCACTAATTTGAGGCTACCTTCTGGCGCATTTACTTTTACTGTATCAGCGCTTACGCTATCTGAATTCACAGTATTATTGGCTATTGAAAAGTTGGCTGTTGTTAAAATTAATAACGAACTGGCAAGTAATAATTTTTTCTCAGTTAACATTTTATTTTCCTTTTTTATATTTTTATTTATTTGTTTTATAGCCGGTTGTTAAATATTATTTGCAGGTAACGCATGCTCTGAACTAGGTTCAATGGTTGATTTTGATTCATTCGCTTTCGCAACACCAAAATCTTCCAACACACAGTAAAGGCACGGAATAACAAAAAGTACTAACAGAGTTGAGGTGGCTATGCCAAAAACAATACTGGTCGCTAAAGGGATTAAGATTTGCGCTTGTGTACTGGTTTCAAACAGCAGCGGTGTCATACCTGCAATAGTGGTGATTGATGTCAACAGTACCGCTCTAAAACGATCATGACTCGCTCTTGCTGCCGCTTCGTGAACCGTCAATCCAGTTTTTACACGTTTTTTTACAAACTCGACTAACAGTATCGAATCGTTAACGACAATGCCTGCCAGTGAAATAAAGCCCATCATTGAAGGCATAGTAAATTGTAATCCCATAACTAAATGTCCCCAGATAACACCAATCATTGCCAAAGGGATAGCTACTAATACTACAAAGGGTTCAAGATAACTTTTAAATTGAAATGACAATAATATAAATACGCCAAACAAACCAACCACAAACGCTTTCATCATTGACAGTTGCGTGGTGCCCGCATTTTTTATTTCACCTTCAAAGCTCAATGTTAACTTGGGATAACGTTGATTAAAGTGCGGCAACCAACGCGCCGTTATATCGGCTAGGACCTTTTTAGTATTATTCTTATCTGCATCAATATCACCATAAATAGTAACGGTGCGTTGACTATTCACTCGACTAATACGCGCATATCCCCTTGATGGCTCAATATTAGCAACACTGGATAAAGGGATAATTGCTTTAGTTTGTGGGTGTATAACTGAAAAGGTATCAAGGTCTTGAAATTCGTCTCGAGAAGAAGCATCAAGTTTCACCGTCACCTCAAACATATTTAAACCGACATTGGTTTCTAATACTTTAAAGCCTTGAAAAGCGCTGCGCATTTGACTAGCAATGGTTTGTGCATCAATACCTAAGTTTGACGCCCCAGCTTTTAACGTGATTGAAAATTCAGGTTTACCGGGCCTTAAATCATCAAAGATATTGTCAACACCGTCATAGCCTGTAAGCCAAGTTTGTAAGTCAAAAGAGGCGAGTGATAATTGCTCGAAATGATCACCTTTAAGTCTAATTTCAATTGCTTTACCGCTAGGACCAATAACTGGCTCTTTAAAAGAAATAGATTTTGCCTGCGCAATAACACCGGCACTTTCTCGCCAAAAATTAATAAAAGGCTGAGTACTCGTTTGGCGTGACTCTGCAGTAAGTAAATCAACTTTAATGGTTGCTAGGTGTGGGCCCAATTCGTAAGCATCTTCATTTTCATTGTAGCTAACACTAATCGCCTTAATAAGCTTTGCTTGTTCATTTTTCTGAAAATGTTCTGAGGTTTTGTCTAACGCTTGTAGTAAACGTTGTACTACAGCTTCGGTTTGCTTTAAAGGCGTTCCTGAAGGCATTAGTACCCGTGCCTGTACCATATCACCTTCGATATTTGGAAAAGCAGAAAACTTTAAAACACCCGATGCTAACATGCTAAGAGAAAATAAAAACAAGGCGACGACACTGCCTAAAAAGGCATAACGAAAACGAATAAGTAACTCGACTAAATCACCTACTTTTGCTCTAAAATGTTCAAATTTTTCTTCAAATTTGATCCTAAATTTAGAAACACTTTTATCCTTTGTATGAGATAACGAATGATTTAAATGGTGAGGGAGAATTAGAAACGCTTCAATCAATGAAACACTAATCACGGTAAGTAACACAATTGGAATAACCTTTAATACTTGCCCTAAATCACCTTCAATAAAAATTAAACCGGTAAAAATACACGCTGTAGTTAGAAATGAAGAAATTACCCCTCGGGCCACAATTTTAGTGCCTTCTATTGATGCCGCCAAAGGTGATAAACCTTTTTTAATTTGACTGCCAATAGATTCAGAAATAACAATCGCATCATCCATTAATATGCCTAAAGACAGCAATAAAGCCACCATAGAAAACATATTAATAGAAATACCAAAAACATTTAAAAAGTACATGCTAGCAATAAATGAAACAGGTAAACCCATCACCACCCAGAAAGCATAACGGAAAGTAAAGAATAACCACATCACGCCAAACACTAAAATAAGCCCTTGCCACGCATTAGTGGTCAATAAACTAATTCTGTCTTTAACAATACTGGTGGCATCTTGAGTGAGTACTAAATCAACCCCTTTAGGTAATTTAGAGCGCTCTACTATCAACATTTCTTCAACGGCTTCAAGTACACGTAAACTATCATCAGTGGTATTTTTGCTAATGGCTAAAATGGCAGCATCTTTTCCCTCAAATGTTAACTTATCTTCAGGTAATTCAAAGGTATCGATAATTGTGGCAACATCACCAAGCAGTACATCATTACCATTTTCACCACTCATCACCACAATACTAGCTAAATCACTAACCGTTCTTCTTTCATCTGAAAAGCGTAGCTGTGCTTCTTGAAAATGTGTTTCTATAGTACCAACCGGCAAATCAACATCTTGCTTGGCAATAATATTAGCAATGTCTTGCAAGCTAAGTCCGTAACGTCTGATGTTATAACTGGGTACTTCAACCAGTAATTGACGATCTGAAAAACCTTGTATATCGACCAGTGGAATATTAGGGTGGCGTAATAACCGCTGCTTTATTTGTTCTGCTAAGGTTTTTAATTCTGCGCGGGGAAGATCAGCGGTTAATGCGATAGAAATCACATTTTGCACACGCCCTACTTCACTAACAATCGCTTGCTCTGCCTCAGTGGGAAAGTCACTTATACTGTCAACCGCACTATTAACATCATCTAGAAATTTAGAAAAATCACCTTGCTCAAACATCTTCACTGTCATGATGCCAACGCTTTGCCTTGCTTGACAGACTTTTTCTTCTACAAAGCTAATACCATCAAGCGCATCTTCTAATGTTAAACAAATACCTTGCTCAACATCCAATGGTGTTGCTCCTGGATATGGCACTTGTATTTGCACCGAATACGCTTCTACCTTAGGGAAAGTTTCTCGCTTTATTTGCGGTAAAGTAATTAAGCCAATAACTAACAACACCATCATTAATAAATTAGCTGCCGTTGGGTGTGCCGAAAAAAAGCGGATCATTATTTAGATCCTGCCTTCTTAGCATGTGATGAAAGAGTAGGTATTGACTCACCACCTAACCACAACATCATTTGTTTTGTCGCAATATCATCAAATATCGGCGTCACTTCCATACCATTAACAGCAGGGAAAACATCTGAGATAATAACTCTGTCATTGGCTTTTATTGTTTGCTCTTTTGTCGATTCCACCAGTAATAAGTCACCATGATATTGCAATTTATCAAGGTCAACTCGCTGCAGTAAATTCATTTCATCGATAATAAAGACTTGCTTGTTATGTAAAGCAAAGCGCGGCAATATCAGCATGTTCTTGGATTTCCCTGCCAATATAACTTTCATGTACATACCTTCAAGTAAAGGTGGTCTAGTACCGGGTAAGACTTCTTTATAACTATCACTCACGCTAACCATAATGCCAACAGTGCGGCTCTTGGCATCTAAATTATCACTAAAGCGCTCTACTGTTGCTGGCCAAGCTTTAAAAAGCCCACGGGGATCTTTAACCATTACGGTCAAGCCCAAAGACTGTATTACGTCCTTCATCTCAGGAGCGTTTTTATTATTCTCAAAAGCTTCTTTGTTAAAGTTTTGCGCAAAAAGTCGAAATTGCTCTAACGGGAACTGCGCATTAATAATGACTTTATTAAGGGTAAAAGCATCAAAAAGTTGCCCCGCACTAGATAGGCCCCCTGCAGTAACATACTGATTTAGCTCAGCGTAAACCTCACTGATTCTGCCATCAAATGGCATAGTAATTTGAGTTCGCGCTAAATCTAGTTGGCTTTTCTCTAATTTAGCTTTTGATATTTCAAGCTGGGCTTTCATCACTGCTAACGTTGAGGGTAATATCGATTTTTTATTTTCAAGCTGTTGTACTTCTTGTTTTTGTTTCAATAAATTTTGTTTTTCACCATTCAATGATGATTTTGAAACCACGCCTGTTTTACTCAGTTTCAAAATACGGGCATATTCTGCGTTCCTTACTTGTAATTTTTCTAAGGCAAGCAATAGCTCTAATTCATTATTTTCAATGGTTAAAGTCATTTCTTGCAAGTTAGCTTTATTCACTAATAAATCCGCTTTTGCCTGCTTCAACTGCAATAAGTAGTCTTTATCATCGATAATTAATAACAAGGTGCCTTGCGAAAATATTTCCCCTTTTTTAAGTTTAGGGTGAATATAAGTAACACGTCCAGACACTTCAGCTTTGGCTTGTAATGTCATGTCTGGCTTAATGACACCGTAACCAATAATTTCAGGCTTAATAAAATGAGATTTTACGTTTATATAGTTAACCGGAGTAATTAAACTAGTGACTGGTTTATGCTTCATATCTGGCTGTAACGTTACTATTAATACCATCATAACTAACCCAGCGAGGGTAATAACGGGGAAAGCAACTTTACTTTTTAGCCACATTTTTATTTTTCCTAAAAGACTCATGACAAGTTTTCCTTACTTTGAACATCAGTACTATGCAGCACTTCAGGTTGTGTCTTTGCCAATGTATTACAACCAAACATAAATTGTTGATGAATATGCTCTGCCCATAAGGGGCTTTGTAATTCTTCATCACTAATTTGCCATGCTTGTTGGCGAATAGATTTATGAATAAAAGGCGTAATAAGCATTGTGACTAAAGAAAATGCGGCGTACTTTGCTTTACGATCATCTTTGATTAAGGTGTTATTTTTGACGAGTTGAGGAATGAAACTCGCCATTTTTTTAGGAAATCGATCTATGAAAATGTCACTTAGCGTTGATTTACTTGTTGAGTTACCCGTTGAAAATTCATGGTGAATTAAGCGCGCTAAACCATTATTCTTAGTTAACATAGCTAAGATAGTTTCAATAAAGGTTTTAATAGGATCCACTGACTGCGTGATAGCGTGCATAACAGTAAAATGCTTTGAAGACATTTCATCTAATAAAGCGACAAATAGCCCTTCTTTATTCGTGAAATAATAACTAACCATTGCCGAATTAACGCCCGAGTGCTGCGCAAGTTCTCGGATCGTTATATTCGCGTAAGATTTTTCAGCAAGCAGTGCCTCTGCTGATGCCAACAGCTTAGCTTTTTGTATTGCTTGTTTATTAAGGTCTACCGGACGCCCTTTAGATAACGCTGATTTTTCCATAGCAAAGCCTATTTTATCATTTAATTAATCACTTGATTGATTAAATAATAAGATAGGCTTTTTAGCAAGTTTTTATTCCATATCCTGAGCATATATGGTTTAAAATCCTTTTCAATAAAACAACTATTTCAGCTTACCATTATGTTTTCATGTATTTTAATAAGGTAAATTAATCAATTTTTTCTATAAATTTTTTAAGTATAAAATATGTTCATTTTTATTATTGATGAATACTCCTTTATAAACTTTAGACAAAAATAAAGGGTGATACACAGAACCAGAGATAAAAATACACGAACATTACAACAACAAAACAGGTATACAATTCTTATAGGAACTAATTATTTAAAATAAATTAACAATTGCTCAGAAGTTTATTCTAATATCAGCTTTTTTATTAATGGGGATAAGTTGGAGTGATTCTCAAAACCTGCCAGTCAGCGCAGCGAATTATTGTAATAAATCGTATAGCTTTACTGGACCAACTGGATTTGTCTTGTTCGTCAAATTTATTGATTTATGTTTGACATAAGATCCGGATTTTTAACTAGGTTTCTTACACCATGAGCATGATCTTCATTGAAAGTATTGCCTTTACACCATTTTCCTACGCTATCAATATTAACTTTGGCAACATTAGGACGCACACTCCATGAAACCTGGAATGGTGAACCTTTTTCATTGTAACCAGGACCTGTGGTTGAGCCAGCATACTGAATAGGTGTGCCAGTATTACTTGGTATATTCGTTGCCTGATGCAAGCCTTTTACTTTTCCGTGCTTGGCTAAATTAACAAAATCAAGCGCACTATTGTCGTTAACCAGAACATATACTTGTGTTTCTACACGCAACTGAGGGTTTTTGATCGCATCACTTAGACATGAGCCTAATGTTGGGCCCGGTTCGATCTGAGCAGTTGAGTGTACGTAATGGACTTCAATCGTATCACCCGCACTCAAAGCCCCATGCTTGCTAGGACAAATATCATGCCCTGCTGATTCAAGCTCAGAAGCACTTAATTTCCCTGAATACTCATAACCACTCTGGAACCCATGTCCGTCACCATTTCCTGCATACTTTGTGAATTCTCCTCCTTTATGTTCAGCGTTTTTATGGAAATGGATATTACAAAGGTTCATTTTTGTAGATGAAGGTGCAGTATTAAATGACCGTGGATTATGACCTGTTGCTACATCAATATCACGTGGGGATTGTGGACCAAAACCTTTCCCTTTTGTGTTTGTTGCAAGCATTGCTCTTTGTTCTGATATAACCTTATCCGCTACCGAAGCATGTGCGTCATGACGATTATCTTTTGCATTAACGTGGATTGGTAATAATGTAGTAGCCGCTAATACGATAATAATTTCTTTTTTCATAATTCAACTCCGAAGTTGTTGGTAAACATTTTGATTCGTTAAAAATATCTGCTTATATATTATAGCACTAAAGCAAAAATTCTTTGAGTTCTGCAACAATGTTACATTCTTACTAAAACTTCTAAGTCATACTCACCTTGGCGTGAAATTTAATAAAATACAAAATCATTTTTATACTTTTGATTAAACATTCGCTTCAAACTTAACCGATGACATTACTTCGTTTTTGTAAATAATGATTTTCTCTATGTCTCGTAATTATTGGGATTGATATTTGATGTAAATCAACCATACTTTTCAATAATTTCGTATGCTTATATTAACTACTCCTAAATAGATAAAGGATACTGTCATGACAGAAATCAATACAATACTATATGCTACTGACCTTGGAAAACATACCAGACCCGCTTTTCGTATGGCGGTGACTCTTGCCAAACAAAGTAACGCAAAAATTCACTTTTTATACGTAATCGAACCGCTGAATGCTAATACAACATCGATGGTTAACTCCTATCTATCAGAAGGAACCGTAGAGGAGCTATATCAGCGTTCGGTTGATGATTTACATAAGCAAGTTAAGGAGCGCATTGATAATTTTTGCCTAGAAGAATTAGACGGTGAAGAGTTTCCTGGTGGTAAACCGATAGCAGATATTATTGAAGGTTCACCTGCCGCGACAATCATCAAAGTAGCAGAAGATAAAAATGTTGACCTCATTGTCATGGGTAGTCATGCACACAGTGTATTAAACAGCCTGTTTATCGGCTCGGTAGCGGATAAAGTTGTGAATAGATCAACTACTCCGGTATTACTAGTACCACTAAAAAGTGACTAATTAACAGTACGGAATTTTGTAATATAGTCAAATCGCCTCATTCCGTTCTCATTTGAAACGTATTGAGGTGATGCGTAGATTATAGTTGATTTAATCTAGTTAGAGTGGGCACTGTATTAATTGACACCTAATTGTCTAATACAGCTTCATACACTAATGAAATAACACTGCCATACTTACCGGTTTCAAACTGTTTGCCTTTAAATTGGTAATCTTTATCGTCGCCTTCAATTTCACTGTGACGAGCATTTGTAAGTAAAATAATCGCTAAGTCGTGTTCAGGATCTATCACAGTGACTGTACCTGTCCATCCAGTATGCCCATACGCTGAGCCACTGGCATACGGGCCAAAGTGCCATTTTATATCGCCATTATTGGCACGACGCCAACCTAAACCATAGGTACCATTACCATCGTCCGGTTTAATAAATTGATCAATAACTTTACCTGAAAATAGTTGTTTATCTCCGTAACCGCCACGGTTTAATAAGGCTTGTGCTAAAACAGCCATATCCTGAGCCGTTGAAAAAAGCCCCGCATGACCGGCAACGCCCGCTAACGAGTGATAGGCTTTTTCGTCATGTACTTCACCTTGTAAAACATAAGTACGCACATTTTCATAACTAACACGATTACCACGTGTTGTACCGTGAATTTCGGTGGCAGCAAATTGATTCTTTCTAAAACCTTTTTGCAATGGATTAAATACCGTATCCTTTAATCCAAGCGGATGATAAATATCATATTCAACATATAAGTCTAACGACATGCCCGTTATTTTTTCGATGATCATACCTAACAACATATAATCAGTATCACTGTACATACGTTTAGCTGAGCGACCAACCGCAAAAGGAACTTGCGTTAAAATAAGATCTTTGGTTTTATTTGAATCGTGAGAAAAGAATTTTGGCCCTAAGTCATTATCACGGGTAAAAAACCTGACTTGCGGCGCGTAACCAGCATTATGGGTAAGAATATCTTTGACGGTACGTAGATCACGCCCTGCTCCACGATAGCTAGGTAAATAATGATTGATAGGTAAATTAGTATCGAGCTTGCCTTCATTCACCAACTTCATCAAGGCAAAATTAGTAGCAAACATTTTAGTATTTGAAGCAATATCAAATAAAGTATCTGTGGTCATTTTTACTGGCGTTGAAAGTAACTCCCCACCGTCTGCAAACTTTCTTGCGTAACCATAAGCACTATTTTTAATGATTTTTCCATCTTTAAGTACTAGCAATACTGCGCCAGGAAAGCCCTGTTTAATGTCTTCTTTAATTAGGGCATCTACCTGAGTAAAGCTTTGCTTGTGCTTTGAGCTGTCATCTTTTAATACGGGGTAAGGTATGGTGATATTAACACTGGCACCTTTAGGTAATACATTTTCAATTTTAAAGGTATTGTCACCATTTTTAGTGCGTTTATTCAAAAGGTACTGATAACTATTATAGGCTTGCAAAGGATCGGCAATATTGAGCTTTTCACCATTAATAAAAATATCTGCTGAAGTAGCTTCTTGGTTATCGATGATAATCTCTCCTCGACCTTGATAGCTTTTAAAAATAGCTCTATCGTTTACTAGCTCTCGCGAGCTACGCTGTTGCTGAGGAAACGTTTCATCTATTTGCCCCTTTTTACTCAAAACAGTATTCGTAGTTTTTACTGAAACCAACTCATGTTCGTATCTATCTAGCAGGTTTTTAGCACGCTCAGGCATATACTTTTCTAATAGTGCAAATAAGGTAGCTACTGTTTGTTCGTCTGCTCTATCTGTCACTTTCCATGGCACAAAGTGTGTTTGAAAGGCATGTAACACTACTTGGGTTTGGCTATCAAGCTCGCTAGTTTCTTGAACGCCATAACCATAACTATTGAACGCTTGCTGTATTAAGCCAATGTTTGGCATTTGTGCATCAAATAATTGCCAGTATTTAAGCACAGCTTCTTGTTCATACCACGCACCAATACCCGCTTGATATAATTGATACCAAGGAAAGCGGGGCCCGGGATCGCTTTTTCTCTCTGGGGCAATATCACTGTGTCCAATAATATTTGTTGGTGAAATATCGGGGTTTTTCTTCAATATTTCTATGGAAAGCTCAATCAACAATTCAATTTGTTTGGGATCATAATCTGGAAAGAAACACATTTGATTTACTGCTAAGTTCTTACTTAATAAAGGTTGCCCTCTTACTAATTCAATTTGCTCTAGGGGGAGGCGCTGACATTTAGGGACGTTAACAATTTCAATGCCAATTGATTGATCATTAACAGCCGTTCTGCCTTGCCAATAACTACTGCCCGCATGCCAAGCACGCTCATTTTCATTAACAAGTTTCAGCACTTTAAGTTCATTACTTAGGTAAGTTTTATCATGACTTTCAGGTATTAAATAGTGAGAACTTACTTTGTCTTTATGAACCAGCTCTTGCAATGAACCTTGATAATCTTCAGCCGTATAATGCATGATCAAAAACTTAATACGCTGTCCATAATTTTTTGAATGCATTTCCTCTATCTGCAAGGTATTTGACATACAACTAGTTAAAAAAATACACACGGAAAAGAGCATAACTTTAGGAAAGTGTTTCTTGATAGTATTCGTCACGGTTAAGTCCAGATTATAAATTTTTAGAATATCTCTTTTTATATTAAGTAGTTTACACCCATACATTAGCTAAGTTGTGCAAATTGATAGCAATTTAGTTTTTATTCGTGCTGACGTTATTTCCTTTCAATCGAAGTTATAAATTATTTATTACTACTAATAAGGTAGTTTACAAATATTTGAACAAAATAAATTGAAAATTCACACTAAATACTAGATATGATAAATAAATTAATGATATAAACAACTATACAGAAACAAAATAATTTATTACCAATTATTTATAACTACAGGTTTTTATGTCTACGTTTACTAAAATTAAAGCAATTAAAGACTCTCTTTCACATAGTGAAACTAAGCTTGCTGATTTCATTCTTAATTCACCTAATACGATAAGAGAACTTTCCTCTCAAGAGTTGGCAAATGTTGCAGGGGTTAGTCAATCAAGCGTAGTTAAATTCACTCAAAAGCTAGACTATAAAGGCTACCCTACTTTTAAATTGGCGGTTATTGATGCCCTTAATAGTGAAGCACTTAGCATTGAACAAAATAATGAGCATTTGCATGGGAAAATAACCCTTAATGATTCTCTCGAACAATTAGCGGCAAAACTGCTTAGCAGTAAAATATCGGTATTAAATGAAACTAAAAACCTCAATGAAGAACAATCTATTGAACAAGCGGTTAGCTTAATTAAATCAGCTAAGCGCATTCTTATCTGTGGTTTAGGCGGCTCTGCACTTGTCGGCTATGATTTTTCTTACAAATTACAAAAAATTGGTTTCTCTGCTATCGCTAATGCTGACTCTCATGCCCAACTTGCTCTCGCTGCAACATATAGTAAAGGTGATTTAGTTTTTGCTATCAGTGAATCAGGGCAAACTCATGAAATAGTACAGATTTGCCAGCAAGCCAAACAAAATGGCGCTAACATTATTTCCTTAACAAAATACGGCAAAACACAAGTATCAAGCTTAGCTGATATAAAACTTTACTCGGTTGCAGAAGAAGAATCTCTAAGACTATCCTCTATTTTGGCTCGCACAGCGCAAGAATATATTATTGACGTTTTGTTCATTGCGATCACTCAGTCATCAAGGCAGAGTCGAAAATTATTAGAGAAAACCAACACTACCGTGGCTGAATTTAGAAAGTCTAAAAGTAAATAATAGTTACCGCTAAAAAACTATTTTTATAATGGTAAGTTACAAGTCTCTATACAATAAATAAGGTGCTCTTAAGGTTTTGAAGTTAAGTAAAGCTTGTTGCCAACTTTGTTTTATTTGTTGCTGCGTTCTACCTGCTACAATTGCTTTTCTTAACTTATCAGTACCACTGAGTTTATCCATAAAACTAGCACGAGTAAAAAACTCCGTGTTAGATGCTTTAAAGGCTTGATGCCATTTAAGTATAAAGGACAAGTCTATCCCCTTCACATTACTCTGCCTTAAGTCTTGTCCTACGAGATTTTTATTCATTAATTTAGGGCTAGATGCAGCGCCTGGAGTAGAAATAGGCATAAAGTTAAACTCCCCCAGCGTCACTTTATCATGACCGATCACTTGAAAGGGAAAGTCAGTACCACGACCAATACTTACCGGGGTCGCTTCAAAAAAACCAAGAGAGGGATAAAGGTTAATAGCAACATCATTTGGTAAATTGGGACTTGGTTTTATTGGTAGTGAATAAGTCATTGTCCGTTGATAATTTTTCAGACTCACCACGGTTAAATCAAGTTCATTAGCACTATTAAGCCAACCCTCACCTTTAAACATTAACGCCAGCTCTGCGATTGTCATACCGTGTAATAAAGGTATTTTATGCATGCCAACAAATGAAGTAAATTCAGGCTCGAGTATGGGCCCGTCAACAAAAGCACCATTTGGATTAGGTCGATCAAAAACAATAAAGCTCACACCAGCATCTGCTGCCGCTTCCATCATATAATGCATCGAACTGATATAAGTATAAAAACGTACGCCTACATCTTGAATATCGAAAATAATAACATCAAGATTGGCCATCACCTCTACTGATGGCTTTCTGTTTTTACCGTAAATAGAAATTAACGGGATACCTGTTTTATTATCGACACTAGAGCTAAATTTTTCGCCTGCATCATAATCACCACGAAAACCATGCTCAGGTGCAAAAATAGCCTGCACATTAATATTCTTAGCAATAAGCATATCAACTACATGCTTGTTAGCTACTTGTGATGTTTGATTGACTACCAAGCCAACCCTTTTACCCGTTAACATCGGCAAGTAATCTGTTACTTGTTCCGCACCCAAAATTATCTCTTTGTTGCTTACCTTTACTTGCACATCATCAACAGGGTTACTCGCCCTGCAAGCAAAAAGTACCGAGCATAACATCATACAAAGCAAAGTTAGTTTTGTTGACATGTTAATGAAAACGCGTTGCATGGCATAAACCTCGAAAGCTAATTGCTACTATTATTGGTATTATTCTGACTGCGTTGATTGCTCAACAGCTTTACGTAAAAAACCATTGTTTTTCAATAACGCAGCCTTTGCTGGCGCTACGTCCAAGCCAGTTAATACCATAAAAGTCGCTAATTTAGTGTTATTTTCTGCCAGTTCTAAAGCATCTTTAGCACATTGGTAATCACACTCGGTTGCCTGCATAACTATTCTTACTGCGCGAGCATAAAGTTTTTCATTACTACAACTTACATCAATCATTAAGTTGCGATAACTTTTACCACTGCGGATCATGCTCGCGGTAGTAAGCATATTAAGAATTAATTTTTGTGCGGTGCCCGACTTCATACGTGTTGAGCCTGTTAATGCTTCAGCGCCAACAACAGCACAAAGGTTTATATCATTGGCTTGTGAAAATTTTTCATTATAGCTACAACTCAAACCAACTACGGTTGCACCAATTGATTTACCGTAGTTCATTGCCGAGATCACATAAGGTGTTCTGCCACTAGCGGCAATACCCACTAATATGTCTTTAGCCGTTAACTTAGCAGCTTTTAAATCATCAATAGCCAGAGATTCACTGTCTTCTGCACCTTCAACTGATTTTTTTATAGCTTTATCTCCCCCGGCAATAATACCTACCACTTGCTTATCACTTACACTGAATGTTGGCGGACATTCAACGGCATCTAAAACCCCAAGGCGACCGCTAGTGCCTGCGCCAATATAAATAAGACGACCACCATTTGCAAAAGCATCGACAATTTTATCCACCGCTTTAGCAATATCTGGAATAATAAGCTTAACTATACCCGCAACTTTTTGATCTTCATTATTAATTTTTTCCAACACACCAGTAACATCAAGTATATCGATATCTAACGTATCTAGGTTTTGTCCTTCGGTGGTTATGGTTTTAAGTTCATCAATTAGTTCAGACTGTTTGTTCATTCGCACAGAGCTCATGGTTAACCTTGTTAGTTAAATTTTTACTTGAATTAAATCAAGAATACATTATTCCAAAAAAACATACAAACAACGAATTTAAATAAACACAAATAACATCAAAAAGATTAAACTATTCACCTAATAGAAGCATGATATACTTCAAAAAAGAGACGTTTTTCACTAATAGAATTATTTCATGAGCTACCGTTCCAGAAAAACACAGGCAATTATTAATTTATCAGCTTTGAAAAATAATTATGCTAAAATTGCAGGTTTGGCACCACTCAGCAAGACTATTGCTGTTATTAAAGCAAATGCTTATGGTCATGGTGCTATTGAGGTTGCTAAAAGCCTCCACTCTCTAGTACCGGCTTTTGCCGTAGCATTTATTGATGAAGCGATGGTGTTACGTAACGCGGGAATTACCTTACCCATTTTAATTCTTGAAGGTCCTTTAGACGAGAAAGATTTTGAATTAGCGAAACAGTATGATTTTTGGTTGATGCTACATAATTCTGAGCAAATATCATGGTTACATCAACAACAGCCTACTTACAATGAAAAACTTTGGCTTAAAATTGATACCGGAATGAATCGATTAGGCTTTAGCCCTAAAGACGCTGAACAAGTCATTGCGAATTTAACCGACGAACAAAAACAAGAGCTGGTGCTTTGCTCGCATTTTTCTAATGCTGATGAAATAGATAACCCAAAAACACCTGCTCAAATCAGTTATTTTAAAATCATAGCCGACAAATATTCATGTCAATTGAGCATGGCCAATTCTGCTGGAATAATTAATTGGCCCGAAAGTCATGCCAACTTCAATCGACTTGGTATCGCTTTATATGGTAGCAATCCATCAACAACAATCAAAAACATGCCAGTGAAATTAACTCCTGTCATGACACTACAGTCAACGGTTATTGCTTTAAGAGAATTAAATATAGCGGAGTCTGTTGGCTATGGTGAAACTTGGCAAGCTAAACAGGCTTCAGTAATTGCTACCGTTGCAATAGGCTATGCTGACGGTTACCCAAGACATGCCCAATCAGGCACGCCAGTATTTATCAATAATCAATTAGCTCCCATAGCAGGAAGAGTATCTATGGATATGATCACTGTCGATGTCACTAATGTTGCTAATGTAAAAATAGGTGATTTAGTCGAGCTATGGGGAGAAAACCTCAACGTTGAAACAGTAGCAGAAAATATAAATACTATAAATTATGAATTACTGACTCGCGTTTCTGCACGAGTACCTAGAGTATACATTAATGAGTAAATCTTACTTTATACCAGTTTCATTAATTAGGTGATCTATTTTATACGTAGGAAAAACGGCCAAATACAAGGCATTTATTTTAATAACTAGTTGTACTAATTGTTAAATAAATAACGAAGTAGTTGGTGGTTTTAACAAGTAGAAATGATCACATAGTTAGTGAGATTGGTATTATTAGCGTAAAAGCACTGATAAAGTACTTTACAATATCCACGATGTATCAACGACAAGCGACTCAACAAATAACGTTACTGGTCAAATACATCGCGAAATATTTCATTACTCATTTCATCAATTATTCAATACCTAAGTACTTGTGCACTTGTACCGACAAACGCCAATTATTTTCAATACAACTAGCAATAGCTAGCTCAGTTGCTCGCGTTTTTTGACTGATAGGTTGTAAATAAACGGGCGTAGTTCTTATTTTATGTTCAGTTAACAATGCTTTTAAGTCTTCAATGTGTTGCTCAGTCGCTACAGGATGTTTAACTTCATCAGCACGTACCATAGAACTATTAAGGATAGGATAACCGCCACGCATATTCACTTTAGGTGAAACGGTAACCCAACATTTTTTCGATACCTTAATTTCAAACGTACCAGAAGTTTCTACTTGCGTACTACAACCTAACTTTTCAAAAGCATGACATAAAGGTGTCAAGTCTTCCATGCAAGGTTCGCCCCCAGTTATAACAATATGTTTAGCTTTATAATTACGCTTCACAACTAACGCTAGGATTTGCTCAACCGAGAAACTTGCCCACTGTGGCGTTTCTTGTGATTTGGCTAACATAACTTCTTGGTTTACTTCATCACTCAGCTCTACTTCCCATGTATGCTTAGTATCACACCACGAGCAAGCAACAGGGCAACCTTGCAAACGAATAAATATTGATGGCTGCCCCGTAAAAGAGCCTTCGCCTTGTATAGTTTCAAAAAGTTCGTTAATTTTGTATTGAATCATTTTAATTTGTGCTTTTGCCTATGGTGTTAATCAAGTAAAATATGTCGCATTGATTAGACCAATTAAATTAATTAATGGAGCAATTTTTAGTGAGGATAAATTTTCAAGAACAAGGCGCTTGATTGAACAATAGCTGGCTATTGGGATTGAAAGCAACGATGTTATTGAATATTTAGACCATTTAAAAAGATCACTTAGTTAGTTTGATTGGTATTATACCTTATTTTTTTTAAGAGACCTTACTATGACAGAAAAAGCTACAACAAAAGCAGCTATGACTGAAAAAGTTGTTGTTATATATTCCGGCGGAATGGATTCATTTACCGTACTTAATCGCGCACTAAAAGATGGTAAAAAGGTGTATGCACTTTCGTTTGACTATGGCCAGCGCCATGTGAAAGAATTGGAGTGTGCTAGTAGTGTATGTGAATCTTTAAAAATAAATCATAAAGTGATTGATATTTCATCTATCAATCAATTATTAGCAGGTTCTTCGCTGACGGATGATATTGAGATTCCAGAAGGTCATTACGAAAGTGAAAATATGAAATCAACTATCGTGCCCAACCGCAATATGATTTTACTCTCGTTAGCGGTAGGCTATGCAGTGTCAGTTGGCGCTGCACAGGTTTATTATGGTGCTCATAGTGGTGATCATGCTATTTACCCTGATTGTCGTCCTGAGTTTGTGCAAAAAATGAATGATGTTTGCCAAATTGCTAATTATGAAAGTGTTGAAATTTTCAGCCCTTATTTAGACGTAAATAAATCGGCTATTTTAGCCGATGGACTCAGCATGGGCTTAGATTATAGTAATACCTGGACTTGCTATAACGGCAGAGAAAAAGCGTGTGGTAAATGTGGCGCTTGCCAAGAACGCCTTGAAGCTTTTAGTGATAATAAAATGGTAGACCCTATATCATACGAGTGACATACTATTTAACTATTAACTATTATTTCTCAATAATTTAAAATAACTTTATGGCTAATGCTTTACCTAATAAGCTCACTTCACGTGAGTCAATAAGAACAAAAACTTACCAATTGCTTGAAAGTGAAACCAGTAAAAATTTCATCGCGAAGGCAATCAACTTATTTTTAATCGTTCTTATTGTTAGTAATGTTATTGCAGCAATTTTTGAATCCGAAGCTAATTTTCATGATCTTTACCACCAAGAATTAGCTTTATTTGAGTTTGTTTCCTTGTCACTTTTTTGTATTGAGTACTTGTTAAGAGTTTGGTGTTGTATAGAAAACCCAAAATATCAAAACATCTCAACACTAAAAGCTAGAACCAACTACATAATTACCCCCATGGCATTAATTGATTTAATTGCCATTTTACCTTTTATTATTGCCCTATTTTTTGCCATTGATTTAAGAGCACTGCGTTTATTAAGAGTATTGAGGTTATTAAAATTGACTCACTACTTTAAAGGCTTCAATATTTTCATCAATGTTATTACTAAAGAATTAAAAAGTATTTCTGCAGCCATGATGGTAATGATATTTTTAATTGTTATTGCTGCTAGTTTAATGCACTCGGTGGAAGGTAAAGTACAGCCAGAGGCTTTTGGTAGTATTATTCAATCTTTTTGGTGGGCCGTTGTTACAATGACTACCGTAGGGTATGGCGATGTAGTACCTATTACAGGTACAGGAAAGGTTATTTCAACTTTTATTATGCTCATTGGTGTTGGTTTGGTGGCATTACCTGCTGCTATGTTAGCGGCACGTTTTAGCGAAGAATTACGTGAAAGAAAAAACAGGTTAGATACTAATATTAAAAGCGCATTAACTGATGGTTATATTGCTCAAAAAGAGTATCAAGCGCTAGAAATATTAGCAGAAAAACTAGAAATAGAGCCTGACGAACTACAGCGTAGTATTCAATTATTAAAACAAGGACAACACAGTAAAAAATGTCCTTATTGCGGCAAATAAGAAAAATATTTTTCTAACTCATTTTCTATTACTTAATAATATCCTGAATTTTAATTACTTTTTCTTCTATAGATTATTTTTGTCCTTTGATTTTGTTTTAAGAAAATTTTTTTATAACTCTTATCAACTGATAGTCTAGACTTAATAAGTGTCCAATGAATTATTGAGGATTATTTATGAGTAGTACGTGGACGTGCCAAGCGCGGTGTTTAATCAAAATGATAGATGCAAATAATGAAACTCAAGCACATATGTATCTTGAGCAGTTATTGCTTTTCCCTGTCGATATTCAAGATAGAATAATTGAAGAAATTAGCCAGCTAAGAAATTGTAGTAGTGATGCGGTGGCCAGTATTATTGGCCATTACTCCATCATGGATCTTAGGTAGAAAGTTGTTGAGTTCTCAACTTAGCAATGTCATCACGAGTTGCAGCAGCTTGTTCAAACTCTAAGTTTTGTGCACTTAAGTACATTTCTTTTTCAAGCTGCTCAATTTTATTATCAATTTCTTTTGTTGTTAGTAGCTGGTAACTAGCCTGTTGTTCAGCAACTTTATCTAGCTCTTTAGACTTACTAAAACCACCAACACCCATAACATCAGTAATTTTTCGAACTACGCCTTTAGGAGTAATATTATTATCAATATTATTTTGATGTTGCAGCGCTCTGCGACGTTCGGTTTCATCAATGGCTTTACGCATTGATTTAGTAATTCTACCTGCATATAAAATAGCTCTACCGTTAATATTACGCGCTGCTCTACCAATTGTTTGAATAAGTGAACGTTCAGAGCGTAAAAAACCCTCTTTGTCAGCATCGAGTATTGCTACAAGAGAAACTTCAGGCATATCTAACCCTTCGCGCAATAAGTTAATACCAACTAAAACATCAAACTTACCCAAACGAAAATCCCGAATGATCTCTACTCTTTCAACGGTATCAACATCAGAATGCAAATAACGCGTTTTAATACCATGCTCGTCTAAGTAATCAGTTAAGTCTTCTGCCATTCGCTTGGTTAAAGTAGTCGCTAATACTCGTTCGTTTAATGGTAATCGTTTGTTGATTTCAGAGAGTAAATCATCTACTTGTGTTTCTACTGGGCGAACTTCTATTTGTGGATCTAACAAGCCAGTAGGACGTACAACCTGCTCCGCTATATCCCCTGCTGACTTTTCAATTTCATAGTTACTTGGCGTTGCTGACACATAGATAGTTTGTGGCGAAAGCGCTTCAAATTCATCAAACTTCATCGGACGATTATCTAGTGCCGAAGGCAACCGAAAACCGTATTGCACTAAATTTTCTTTACGTGACCGGTCACCTTTGTACATAGCCCCTATTTGCGGCACAGTTACATGGGATTCATCAATAATAAGTAAACCGTCATCAGGCAAATAATCAAATAATGTTGGCGGCGCTTCACCTGACTCTCGACCAGATAAATAACGAGAATAATTTTCAATACCAGAGCAATATCCAAGCTCGGTCATCATTTCAATATCAAATTGAGTCCGCTGCGATATCCGCTGCTCTTCAACTAAACGGTTATTGTCTTTAAGGTATTGTGATCGTTCTTTCAACTCAATTTTAATTTTATCAACCGCAGCTAAAATTTTATCTCTAGGTGTCGCATAATGTGTTTTTGGATAAACAGTCACTCGCGCTAACCTACGCTCAACTTGTCCTGTTAACGGATCAAATTGACTAATTCGTTCAACTTCTTCATCAAATAATTCTATTCTTAGGGCTAGTCGGTCAGATTCTGCTGGAAAAACATCAATAACATCACCACGTACTCGATAAGTAGCTCGTGCAAAAGCGACATCATTTCGAGTGTATTGTAGTTCGGCTAACCGACGTAAAATATCACGTTGGTTAATGATATCTCCTTGGCTTATATGTAACATCATTTTCAAATATGAATCAGGATCACCTAAACCATAAATAGCAGAAACAGAAGCAACAATAATAACATCACGTCGCTCTAGCAGAGCCTTAGTAGCAGATAAACGCATTTGTTCTATATGTTCGTTTACCGAGGCATCCTTTTCAATAAAAGTATCTGTTGTGGGTACATAAGCCTCTGGTTGATAATAATCATAATAAGAAACAAAATACTCAATTGCATTGTTAGGAAAAAATTCTTTCATTTCACCATAAAGCTGTGCTGCTAAGGTTTTGTTTGGCGCTAACATCATCGTTGGCCGATTCAAATTTTCAATAACTTTAGCAATAGTAAAAGTCTTACCTGAGCCAGTAACACCGAGTAAAGTTTGATGTGCTAGACCTGAATCAATCCCCTCAAGTAATTGTTTAATGGCGTTCGGCTGATCGCCAGCCGGCGTATAGTTTGACTTTAATGAAAAGGCTTTTACGCTTGTTTCTTTCGTAGTGATATTTTTCAAGGTAATTGTTCCTGAGCTATTTTACTCATAATAAACTCATCATTATTGAACTGCTTGGAAAACAATCGATAAGAAATAGCAGCCATGACCAAGTTCCCTATTAAAGCACCAATAAAGAAACCATGTAATCCGTAAAAATAACTACCTAAAGAAGCCAACGGTACATAACAAATAAATAATCGAATAAAACTCAATAACAATGCTACTAACGGCTTATGCAAAGCATTAAAAGAAGAGTTTGTTAAAATGATAACGCCCTGCAATCCATAACCTAAAGGCAAAATCCAAATAAATAACACAATGATATCGGCAACCTTTTGCTCTTTTGCAAAAGCTGAGGCAACCCATGGAGCGGCAATAATTAACACAACATAGATAAGTATTTGCCAGAACAAAACAAATTTAATTGACGTTTTATAAGCATCTTTAACTCTGTGCATATGACCTGCACCAAAATTTTGACTAATAAATGGCGGTAATGTCATCGACAGAGCTAAAACAACTAAACAGGCAATAGACTCAATTCTAGTCCCAACACCAAAACCTGCTACCACTGATTCACCATACGTTGCGGCAATTGCAGTCATAATAGCAGCAGCAATGGGCGTTAACATGTTCGCTCCTGCTGCAGGTAAGCCAATTTTTAAAATAATACGACATGAAGAAATTAACTGTTTCAGAGTTAATAAATGCGTATGAATTAAGTTTTTTTGTTTTGTTAATATAAACAAAACAAAAGCAAAGCCAAATAACCACGAAATAAGTGTCGCTATCGCAGCACCTTGAATACCCATAGCAGGTATAGGACCAAAACCAAAAATAAAGATAGGGTCAAGAATTGCATTAATTAACCCCGCGCTACCCATAACAATGCTTGGTGTTTTAGTATCACCCGATGCACGAAGTATAGCGTTACCAATCATAGGGCCAATAAGGCAAACACTACCTAAGTACCAAATATCCATATACTGGTGAATTATGGGTAATAGAGATGCTCGAGCGCCTAATAAAGTAAATAGCTCATCCGTAAACAAATAACCTAAAGAAGATAAGATAATGACAATTAAGGCTGCTAGATACAAAGCAGCCGTAGCCGAATTTTTAGCTGATTCATGATCATCACTCCCTAAAAATTTTGCAATAACTGCCGAGGTACCTATTCCCAGACCTATCATTAAACTAATGACAGTAAAAGTAACCGGGAAAGTAAAGCTAATTGCAGCCAAAGGCTGAGTGCCTAATAAACTAACAAAAAAAGTATCAATTAAATTAAACGTCATTAATAAAACCATCCCGTAGATCATCGGAATAGTCATTCTTTTTAATGTGCTAGCAACAGGATCTTTTAATAAGTTTACCGGTTGTTTCTTGCTCATGGTTATTTTGTTTGTTGTCATTAATAAACTTTATTAAAGGTAGAGTGATCATAATGCCAATGCTAGTAAGTTAGTGATCAAATATTAATGAGGTTAAATTTTCAAGAACAAGGCGCTTGATTGAGCAATAGCTGGCTATTGGAATTGAAAGCAACAACGTTATTGGAATATTTATCCCATTAAGAATGAGCACATATTTATTTGTATTGGTAAAAGCTATTTTAGCTGTTCATCCATTGTAATCAAATCCTGAAGAAATGCACAGTTAATGCTGTTAAATATCTCTTTGTTTAAAAATTACACCAAATAGCCAAAAAAACAACAATAGAGCGTTAACCTATTGATTTTAAAAGCATCAGACTTTTACAAAATAAACTATTGACTTGGCTATAAGCTATATAAAACGATAATGTAACGAGTTATTACAAATTAACTCACATAGTTATCCACAACTTCAGTGGATAACTAGCAACTTTTCCCTTTTTAAAAACAAATTACCCACAATGGTTATAAAACTACCAATAAATGCTAAAAAACAAACTTTAGTGGACGCAATTTAAGCAAACAAACTAATAAATGATTTTTTTTAATTTTTGTGTTGACACTAAGCGCACAGGTCTTTATTATTCCGCCCCGTTAGCCAAGTTGGTTAACAAGCTAATCGAAAGAAAAGCAATTCCCCAATAGCTCAGTTGGTAGAGCGATGGACTGTTAATCCATGTGTCACTGGTTCGAGCCCAGTTTGGGGAGCCACATTGTATAAAGAGTGATTACAAGCTCGTAGAAAAGTTTATTCCCCAATAGCTCAGTTGGTAGAGCGATGGACTGTTAATCCATGTGTCACTGGTTCGAGCCCAGTTTGGGGAGCCACATTGTATAAAGAGTGATTACAAGCTCATAGAAAAGTTTACCCCTAAGTGCCAGTTAGTAGAGCTTAGGAGATTAGTTACTGTTAACTCATGTAGTCTAATCAGAATGAAAAAGTTTATTCCCCAATAGCTCAGTTGGTAGAGCGATGGACTGTTAATCCATGTGTCACTGGTTCGAGCCCAGTTTGGGGAGCCACATAATAAAGGCTACGAGAAATCGTAGCCTTTTTTATTGCTAATAAATAAGTTAATTCCCTAAGTTTTTGTGAGTAGAGCGATGGACTGTACTCTTTATCAAAAAGGCATGTGCCACTGGTTCGAGCCCCGTATTTTATAAAGGGTTGGGAGCCACATGACTTAGATAGTGATAAGGCTACGAGAAATCGTAGCCTTTTTTATTGCCATTAAATAAATTGTTTTCCTAAATATTTGTGAGTAGAGCGATGAACTGTACTCTTTATCAAAAAGGCATATGGCACTGGTTCGAGCCCCGTATTTTATAAAGGGCTGAGAGCCACATGACTTAGGTGGTGATAAGGCGACGAGAAATCGAGGCCTTTTTTTATTGCTAAAATCAAGTTGAAATAAGAGGCTACCAGCCCCTTAAAGCGTTATACCGTTATTATTCCTTCCAAGTACTGAATAGCCTTCCCTGATACATACACCCTATCATTATCAACTTTACACTGTAGTTCACCACCTCGTACCGATGCTTGAAAACTGATCAGCTGGCTTTTATTGAGCTTTTCAGACCAATAAGGAGCTAACCCTGCATGTATAGAGCCTGTTACGGGATCCTCATCACCGCCATTGGCTGGCCAAAAATAACGAGAGATAAAATCATATTGATTAGACTTTGCTGTAACAACGACATCAAAGGGGGCAAGTTGTTTTAATAAGTCACTATTGTAATTAACATTTAGAACATCACTTTCAGCGTTATAAACAACAAAATAAGCTTGATCACTCAATAACACTTCTTTAGGCGCTATTGATAAGCCTTGCAATAGAAGATCAGGGATATCAACTAGGATCTTTGGTTTTAAGTTTGGGAAGCTCATTTGGATATAGCCACTGTCTTCTTCAATTACCGTTAAATCACCTACACTTTTAGTTAAAAAAGTAACCGTCTTTAATGAATTATTATTCGAAAAAATTACAAATGATGCGGCAAGTGTTGCATGTACGCAAAAATCAATTTCGGTTATTGGTGAAAACCAACGTATTTCATATTTTTCAGCTGTTAGTGGTTTTACAAAAGCAGTTTCTGATAGATTATTTTCTGTCGCAATTAATTGCATAACAGAGTCGCTTAGCCAATCATTCGTAATAATTACTGCTGCTGAATTCCCCTTAAAAAGAACATTGGTAAAAGCATTTATAAACTGTACTTTGATTTTCATTAACATATCCACTTATTTTATATAAAAATAAGGCCTTATCATCATAAAGATAATAAGGCCTATAATAAATTTACATTTGCAGATTAATAAAATGCTTCATTTAGTAATCTTTATTTCTCTGTAATTAACTCTTGTTTATTTTCATAAGAGATCACAAGTTTATCTTTTTTCACGCCAACCTTAGCTACGCCACCATTGGTCAATTCTCCAAAGAGTAGTTCATTGGCTAGTTCTTTTTTAAGCTGCTCTTGAATTAATCTAGACATAGGTCGTGCTCCCATGGTTTTATCATAACCATGCTCGGCTAGCCACTTCTTCGCATCACGAGTTAGTTCTAATGAAACACCTTTTTCATCGAGTTGTACTTGCAATTCAACAATAAACTTATCAACTACTTGCTGAATTACTTCATTATCAAGGTGATTAAACCAAACAATATTATCTAGCCGATTTCTAAACTCTGGTGAAAAAACTTTATTTATTTCACTCATCGCATCTAAGCTATGATCTTGTTGCTTAAAGCCGATTGATTGACGTACGGTTTCTTGCACACCAGCGTTAGTGGTTAATACTAAAATAATATTTCTAAAATCGGCCTTACGTCCATTATTATCCGTTAGAGTACCATGGTCCATCACTTGTAATAGAATATTGTAAACGTCTTCATGAGCCTTTTCAATTTCATCCAATAAAACGACTGCATGTGGGTGCTTCAAAACAGCATCAGTTAATAAGCCGCCCTGCTCATAACCTACATAACCAGGAGGCGCGCCTATTAGTCTGCTAACAGCATGTTTCTCCATATACTCTGACATATCAAATCGCAAGAGTTCAACACCTAATATTTTAGCAAGTTGCTGAGTGATTTCTGTTTTACCTACCCCGGTAGGGCCAGCAAATAAGAATGAACCAACCGGTTTTTCTTCACTACCAAGCCCTGCTCGTGATAAACGGATAACAGAGGTTAATTGTTCTACCGCGCTATCTTGACCAAACACAACAAGTTTCAAATTACGATCAAGGTTTTTCAGGCTATCTTTTTCCGATGAGGATACTGATTTTTCCGGTATTCTGGCCATTTTTGCCACAATAGCCTCAATATCAGTGTTGCTAATTGTCTTTTTGCGTTTAGAAGCTACAACAAGTTGCTGTCTTGCACCTGCCTCATCAATTACATCAATGGCTTTATCAGGTAAAAAACGTTCATTAATGTACTTGGCAGAGAGTTGTGCTGCTGCACGTAAAGCTGCATTGGTATAACGAATACCATGATGTGATTCGTACTTCTCTTTTAACCCTTGCAGTATTTTAGTGGTATCTTCAACACTTGGCTCAACAATATCAATTTTCTGAAAACGTCTTGCTAGTGCACGGTCTTTTTCAAAAATACTTTGATATTCTTGATAAGTAGTTGACCCTAAACAACGAAGTTTTCCTGCTGAAAGTAACGGTTTTATAAGGTTAGATGCATCCAACATGCCGCCAGATGCAGCACCCGCACCAATAATAGTATGAATTTCATCGATAAATAGAATTGCATTGTCGTCTGATTCAAGATCTTTTAATAACGCTTTAAAACGCTTTTCAAAGTCGCCTCTATATTTAGTGCCTGCAAGTAAAGCCCCCATATCCAAAGAATAAATAGTAGCATCTTTCAAAAATTCAGGTACTTTTTCATCAACAATTAAATTAGCTAAACCTTCTGCAATTGCCGTTTTACCCACCCCAGCCTCACCAACAAATAAAGGGTTATTTTTACGACGACGACTTAATACTTGCAAGGTTCTTTCTAACTCACTATCTCTACCGATTAGTGGGTCAATATTACCTTTAAGCGCTTCTTCATTCAAATTAACAGAAAAATTCTCAATTGTTCTAGGCTCTTCTTCACTGATTTGCTCACCCTCTTCAACAGAGGAGTTATTAGAGCCACCTTCAATCTTAGCAATGCCATGTGAGATGTAATTAACGATATCTAATCGACTAATATCTGACTTTTTCAAAATATAGGCAGCTTGTGACTCTTGTTCACTAAAGATAGCGACCAGAACGTTAGAGCCACTTACTTCACTTTTACCTGAAGACTGCACATGAAAAACAGCTCGCTGCAACACTCGCTGAAATCCAAGTGTTGGCTGAGTTTCTCGTTCATCCTCTTCCGCAGGTATAACCGGAGTGGTTTCTTGAATAAACTCTAAGAGGCTTGTTCTAATTTTATTTATGTCTGCACCACATGCTCCCAATACTTCAATAGCCGATGGGTTATCTAAAAGCGCTAACAGTAAGTGTTCCACTGTCATAAACTCATGACGAGATTCTTTAGCTTGTCGAAAAGCTAAGTTAAGCGAAATTTCTAAGTCTTTATTTAGCATAGGTACTCCAATTTAAACCTTGCGAACTTTTCTTTTGAGTAATACATGATTTTTCACATCAAACTTTTTCTAACACACACTTTAATGGATGTTCGTGCTGTAATGAAAAACGAGCAACATGATCTACTTTAGTTTCTGCAATATCTGCAGTATATGTGCCACAAAGCGCTTTGCCTTTATAATGAATAGTTAACATTATGTCAGTCGCTTGATCTGATGTTTTATTAAAGAATTTACATAAAACATCTACAACAAAGTCCATAGGCGTATAATCATCATTAAGTAAAAAAACATGGTATTTAGGTGGTTTTTCTACCTCGTCTCTAACTTCTTCTTCAACAAGCTCATGGCTGTCAATCAGCTCTTTCCAATTACTCATATATTTATCTTAGTCTCTACTGTTAACTTTTGCTGTAACTTTTTTGTTAATAAACATTAAAAAAACGAGTATATTATAGATATTTAACTTGACTAATTTAATATTTTATCTACGATTCAATAGGTGGCTATTTTTTAGCCGCATAATTACATGTATATGTGCTTAATTATATCTCTATTTTGATGAGACTAAAATTAAATATAAATAATTGATTTAAGCATACCTATAATACTGAAGGATATAGAGGAAGTAGATGTATGGCTCATGGTACAGTTAAGTGGTTTAATAATGCGAAAGGTTTTGGCTTTATTCGTCCCGATAATGGTGGAGAAGATATTTTTGCTCACTACTCAACAATTGAAATGGATGGATACCGTACATTAAAAGCCGGTCAGGATGTCGATTACGAACTAAACGAAGGGGCGAAGGGACACCATGCGGCGAGTATAAAGCCAACAGATGAAGAAATAGACTAATATTATATATTTGCACAATAAAAAACACAGCGACTAGGCTGTGTTTTTTTATGCTTATAACTTAACGTAAGTTATAAGCAAGAGCAGTTCCGAGCGAAAAAGTACCGAGTTATAAAAACACCATACTCTCAGCATGCTGTCTTCACCACTCGAAACTCGTTACTAGATACTAAACTTACATATGGTCAATAATACAATCACCAAATTGTGAACAAGTAACTAACGTAGCATCATCCATTAATCGTTCAAAATCATAAGTAACTGTTTTAGCGCCGATAGCCCCTGACATACCTTTCAAGAGTAAATCAGCCGCTTCTACCCAGCCCATATGTCGTAACATCATTTCTGCTGATAAAATTACAGAGCCTGGGTTAACTTTATTTTTACCCGCATATTTAGGCGCTGTTCCATGAGTAGCCTCAAATATCGCTACTTCATCATTTAAGTTAGCACCTGGAGCAATACCAATACCACCCACTTGTGCAGCTAATGCATCAGATAAATAATCACCATTTAAATTAAGCGTTGCAATAACACTATATTCTGCTGGACGAAGTAAGATTTGCTGCAACATTGCATCAGCAATAACATCTTTAATTATGATTTCTTTACCTGTTTTAGGATTTTTAACACTACACCAAGGTCCACCATCAATTAACTCTGCACCAAATTCTTCAAAGGCTAATTCATAACCCCAATCTTTAAAAGCGCCTTCGGTAAATTTCATGATATTACCTTTATGCACTAGCGTTACAGAGTCTCTATTATGATCAATAGCATATTGTATTGCTTGGCGTACTAGTCGCTGAGTACCTTCTTTAGATACTGGTTTAATACCAATACCACAATCATCAGTAAAGCGAATTTTAGTTACGCCCATTTCATCTTGTAAAAAAGAAATAACTTTTTTAGCTGCATCTGTGCCTGCTTGATATTCAATACCTGCATAAATATCTTCAGTATTTTCACGGAATATAACCATGTCTACTTCACTAGGTCTTTTAACTGGGCTTGGTACACCGGTAAACCACTGCACAGGACGTTGACAAACATACAAATCTAAAATTTGGCGTAAGGCTACATTCAATGAACGCATTCCACCACCAACGGGTGTGGTTAATGGGCCTTTAATACCAACTTTATATTCTTTAAACATTTCCAATGTTTCATCTGGTAACCATGTTTCAGAATCATACACTTGGGTTGCTTTTTCACCTGCATAAACTTCCATCCAGGCAATTTTTCTATCACTGCCGTAAGCTTTACTAATAGCGGCATCAACTACTTTAATCATAGGTGGAGTTACATCAACACCAATACCATCACCTTCAATAAAAGGAATGATAGGATTGTTTGGTACTGATAGTTTACCGTTTGATACAGTAATTTTATCACCGATACTGGGAATTGAGATTTTACTTGTCATAAAGCTTTCTCCTAATTGGAAGAATGGACATCGACCAATGCCTATAAAATATATAAAAGAAACAAAACGATAAATTAATCGATATTAACAATAGATAGCAATATTCTTAACTTCACTTAATTTAGTCAACGTCATGTTGTATCTCTCAGTTTAACCTAAAACTGAGTAAAAAGAGTAACGACAATAATCACTTAGTGGTGATAGTGATTATTAGCTTACTGAATATCAAATAATAGATAAAAAGAGTCAAGGTTTATCACTTAACTCTTATTTAACTCATTACATTACATTACTTACTTTTATAACAATGCTAATAAGATAGTATTTAACGTTTCACTTGGACGCATAGCTTTTTCTGCTTGTTTAACATCAGCAAAATAATAGCCACCGACATCCATAGCTGGACCTTGCGCGGCATTTAGTTCTGCAACAATTTTATCTTCTTGCTTAGAAAATGCTTGTGCAACACCTGTAAAGCTTGCTTTAAGCTCACCATCACTCGTTTGCTGAGCCAATGCTTTTGCCCAATACATAGCAAGGTAAAAGTGACTACCACGGTTGTCTAACTCACCCACTCTACGTGATGGTGATTTATTGCTGTCTAAAAACTCACCCGTAGCTTGATCTAAAGTATCAGCAAGAACTTGTGCTTTAGCATTGCCTGTTGTAACACTTAAATGCTCTAAGGAAGCTGCTAACGCTAAAAACTCACCTAAAGAATCCCAACGTAAGTGGTTTTCTTTTTCAAACTGCTGAACATGCTTAGGTGCACTACCACCAGCGCCAGTTTCAAATAAACCACCACCATTCATTAATGGTACAACTGATAACATTTTAGCACTAGTACCTAGCTCTAAAATTGGAAATAAATCAGTTAAATAATCACGTAATACATTACCGGTAACAGAAATGGTATCTTCACCTTTAATAATACGTGCCAAGGTAAATTCACATGCTGCTACAGGGTTAAGAATTTGAATATCTAAATCTGTAGTATCATAGTTAGCTAAGTAAGCATTTACTTTTTTAATCATCTCTCTGTCGTGCGCTCGGTTTTCATCTAACCAAAAAACAGCTGGCATACCTGATGCTTTAGCGCGAGTAATTGCTAGTTTAACCCAATCTTGAATTGGTAAATCTTTGGCTTGACACATGCGCCATAAATCACCTTCCTCAACACTGTGTTCAAGTAAAGTACTACCAAGAGCATCAACAACACGGACACTACCAGCTTCACTCATAATAAACGTTTTATCATGAGAGCCATATTCTTCAGCTTTTTGCGCCATTAAACCAACATTTGGCACTGTGCCCATAGTGGTTGGATCAAAAGCACCATGTTCTTTACAGAAATCAAAAACGGTTTGATAAACACCGGCATAACATCTGTCAGGAATCATAGCTTTAGTATCTTTTAACTGGCCATCTGCTCCCCACATTTGACCAGAAGAACGCAATGTTGCCGGCATAGAAGCATCAACAATAACATCACTAGGTACGTGTAAATTAGTAATTCCTTTATCTGAATCAACCATAGCTAACTCAGGACGGTTGGCAAAAACAGCTGCTAAATCAGCTTCAATTTCTGCTTTTTTGTCGCTAGGTAAACGACCAATTTTACTATAAACATCACCAATACCATTATTGGCATCTACGCCTAATTGTTCAAATATTTCACTATGTTTTTCAAAGACATCAGCATAGAAAACTTTAACTGCATAACCGAAGATAACCGGATCAGATACTTTCATCATGGTCGCTTTTAAATGCAACGACAATAAAACATCTTCTTTTTTGGCATCCGCAATTGATTGTTGATAAAACTCAATTAAAGCTGATTTACTTAATACAGATGAATCTATTACTTCACCAGTCAATAACGGCAAGCTATCTTTTAATACTTTAACGCTGCCATTTTGTGCAACAAATTCAATTTTTACATTCGTTGCGTAATTAACCGTTACTGATTGCTCTGTTTCATAAAAATCACCACCACTCATACTCGCCACATGAGATTTTGAATCATTTGACCAAACGCCCATTGAATGAGGATTACTACGAGCATACTGTTTAACTGAAGCGGGAGCACGCCTATCTGAGTTACCTTCACGTAAAACAGGATTTACCGCACTACCTTTAATTTTATCATAGGTATACTTTATTGATTTTTCTGCATCATTTTGTGGCTCTTCAGGGTAATTAGGTACTGCGTAGCCCTTTGCCTTTAGTTCTTTTATCACTGCATGCAATTGTGGTACAGAAGCACTGATATTCGGTAATTTAATAATATTTGCATTGGGGTTAGTAACCATCTTGCCTAATTCAACTAAAGCATCATCAATACGCTGCTCTTTAGTTAAATATTTTGGGAAATTCGCCAAAACGCGACCAGCTAAAGAAATATCACGAGTTTCAACATTAATACCCGAAGATGCGGTATAGGCTTGGATAATAGGTAATAAAGAATACGTTGCTAAGGCGGGTGCCTCATCGGTAATAGTATAAATAATTTTTGACTTATCAGTGCTCATGAGCTTCCTACTTTATTGGTTAAGCTTACATTTATTTAGCTTAAATCGATTAATTTACATTAGAATAATCGTTAATATTTAACATTTATTTTTCGCGCAGTATATTATAGTAATTCAAGGCATATTAATATAGCCGAGCATAAGCACCAATAGCTTTCCTTCATTAAAAACAAGACACAAATGAACAACAACAAAGATAATACAAGACATAGAGCGAAACATTCAAAAAAGGTCCGACCAGACAAAAGCAATACTAAAGTAGTGCTTTTTAACAAACCTTTTGATGTTTTATGCCAATTTACCGATGAAAAGCATCTTGGAAAACAAAAACGTCAAACCTTAAAAGATTTTATTCCAATAAAAGATATTTATGCTGCCGGACGACTTGATCGAGACAGCGAAGGATTATTACTACTGACCAATGATGGGCAATTACAACATAAAATTGCTAACCCAAAAAAGAAAACAGCAAAAACTTATTGGGTTCAGGTAGAAGGGTGTCCAAGTGACAATGACTTAGCTAAATTGCGTAGTGGTGTCGAACTTAAAGATGGCATGACTTTACCTGCCAAAGTTACTTGTATGAATGAGCCAAAAATTTGGCCCCGCACTCCCCCTATTAGAGAACGAGCCAATATAACAACAACTTGGCTTGAAATAATTATTACCGAAGGGCGTAACCGACAAGTACGACGTATGACTGCAAATATAGGTTTCCCTACATTACGTTTGATTCGTTATGCTATTGGTCAGTGGACAATAAATAACATTGATAACGGTCAATATAAAATAATAGAATGAGAACATAATAACTGTTCTTTAACATGACTATTTAATCGCGATAACGGTCATGGTATAATACTGCGCCTTTTTATCCAGTACATGTACTTTTAAAATATCACGAGTTTTTAATGTCTATCGAACTTACAAGCCAAGAAAATAAATTACCAAAGCAAAAAACGCCACAACAAACAAAAGTTATTGTGGGTATGTCCGGTGGTGTCGACTCTTCTGTTTCTGCTTATTTATTAAAAGAACAAGGTTATCAAGTTGAAGGCCTGTTCATGAAGAACTGGGAAGAAGATGATACCGATGAGTATTGTGCCGCTGCACAAGACTTAAAAGATGCTCAAGCTATTTGTGACAAATTAGAGATCAAACTACACACCATCAACTTTGCTACTGAGTATTGGGATAATGTATTTGAGTATTTTCTCGCTGAATATAAAGCCGGACGTACACCAAACCCGGATATCATGTGCAATAAAGAAATAAAGTTTAAAGCCTTTTTAGAATTTGCTTGTGAAGACCTAGGCGCAGATTACATCGCAACAGGACATTATGTCCAACGACAATTTATCAATGATCACTGGACTATGGTTCGTGGGTTAGACAACAATAAAGATCAAAGCTACTTTTTATACACCTTAAATGAGCAGCAACTCGCGCATACGTTATTTCCTGTTGGTCATATTGAAAAGCCAGAAGTTCGCGCCATCGCTGAGAAAGCAGGTTTAGTTACCCATAATAAAAAAGATAGTACGGGAATATGTTTTATTGGTGAACGCAAATTTAAAGACTTTTTAGGGCAGTACTTGCCCGCTCAGCCAGGCATTATTGAATCAGCCGAAGGTATCGCAGTTGGACACCATGATGGTTTGATGTATCACACTTTAGGACAACGTAAAGGTTTACGTATTGGTGGCTTAGCCAATGCTGGTGAAGAGCCTTGGTACGTAGTAGAAAAAGACTTACTTCGCAACGTGTTAATTGTTGGTCAAGGGCATAACCACCCGCGTCTATTTTCCAAAGGATTAATTGCTAATCAATTGCATTGGGTTGATCGTCAAGAGTTAACTGCGCCTATCCAGTGCACAGTAAAAACTCGCTATCGCCAAGAAGATGTCGCTTGTACGGTTACTCCACTAGAAAATCCGCTAGAGAAAAAATCAAATGATAATGCAGAACAAACAACCGAATATCAAATAGACTTTGTAGAGCCACAAAGCTCAGTAACGCCAGGGCAATCAGTTGTGTTTTATCAAGATGACATATGTCTAGGTGGTGGTATTATTAATAGTTTAATCCGTTAAATACAACGTTCAAATATTAACTCTCATTAAAAACAGTTTAGAGAATACATGAAAGACCAAACAATAACTTTTGCCGCTATATGCCAAGTAGCACACCTTGTACAGCAAGTATCTCGTAATGGCCAAATTAATGATAATGAGCTCGAAAGACTACTCTGTAGCATAATCACAACATCACCAGAAAACACATTGGCTGTTTATGGCGGAGAGTTAGCCAATGTTAAACAAGGTCTAGAGTTACTAATTAATCATTTAGGTGACTCTTCAAGCTCAAATGGTAAAAAAGGTAATGTAAAAGACCCTGAATTTACCCGTTATATTATTAGCTTAATTAATTTAGAGCGTCGCCTAACAAAACAGCCTAAACAGCTGGCACAACTTGGTGAACGTATTGAGGCTAGTAAAAGGCAACTTGATCATTATTCAATAACCAGTGAAACGCTAATCGCCAGTTTTGCTAGTATATACAGTGATATTATTAGCCCACTTGGTGCGCGCATTCAAGTAACAGGAGAGCCGAGTATATTAAAACAAACGGCTAGTCAGCATAAAATTAGATCCTTATTACTAGCAGGCATCAGATCGACAGTATTATGGCGACAAGTAGGTGGTAAACGTCGAACGATATTATTTAGCCGTAGTAAATTAGTAAAAACAGCAAAAGAATTACTCGAACAAATAGAAACTTAATCATTTTTCAAAATTAGATCTTAACTCAGGAACACATTATGGAACTTTCAGCGTTAACAGCAATATCACCTGTCGATGGTAGATATGGTAGCAAAACAAGTGACTTACGCCCTATTTTTAGTGAATTTGGTTTAACCAAATATCGTGTCACGGTTGAAGTACGTTGGTTACAAAAATTAAGCGCAACTAAAGCCATTGAAGAAGTTCCTGCTTTTAGTGATGCCGCAAACAAAGCATTAGACAATATTGTTAGTGATTTTAATGAGCAAGATGCTTTGCGCATAAAAAAAATTGAAGCAACAACTAATCATGATGTTAAAGCCGTCGAATACTTCTTAAAAGAAAAAATCAGTGACAACGCAGAATTACACGCCGTTACTGAATTTATTCACTTTGCTTGTACTTCTGAAGACATTAATAACCTGTCCCATGGATTAATGTTAAAAGAATGTCGTGAATTAATATTATTACCTTCCATTGATGATATTTTATCAAAAATCAAAGGCCTAGCTGTTGAATACAAAACTATCCCTATGATGTGCCGTACGCATGGTCAACCAGCGTCACCTAGTACACTAGGTAAAGAGATGGCTAATGTTTATGTCCGTTTAAAACGTCAACGTCAACAAATTAGCGAAATTGAATTACTGGGTAAAATTAACGGTGCTGTAGGTAACTACAATGCTCACCTAAGCGCATACCCTGAAGTAAATTGGCATCAATTTGCTGATGAATTTGTTAATGACTTAGGGTTAACCTTTAACCCGTTTACTACTCAAATAGAGCCGCATGATTACATTGCCGAGTTATTTGACGCTGTAGCACGTTTCAATACCATTTTAATTGATTTTGACCGAGATATTTGGGGCTATATCGCCTTAGGTCATTTCAAGCAAAAAACGATTGCCGGTGAAATTGGTTCATCAACTATGCCACATAAAGTTAACCCGATTGACTTTGAGAACTCAGAAGGTAATTTAGGTATTGCTAACGCACTATTTAACCATCTAGCTCAAAAATTACCAATTTCTCGTTGGCAACGTGATTTAACTGATTCAACGGTACTACGTAATTTGGGTGTCGGCTTTGGTCACGCTATCATTGCTTATCAATCAACCTTAAAAGGTATTAGTAAACTACAAGTTAATGAAGATAATCTTGCTAACGAATTAGACAAAAACTGGGAAGTATTAGCTGAACCTATACAAACAGTTATGCGTCGTTACGGTATTGAAAAGCCGTACGAAAAATTAAAAGAGTTAACGCGTGGTAAACGCGTAAATGCTGATTCAATGCGTGATTTCATCAACACCTTAGAATTGCCTGAAGCAGTAAAAGCAGAACTGTGCTTATTAACACCTGCAAGTTATATTGGTCGTGCTGTAGCATTTATTGATGAATTAGATTAATTGTTGATATTATATACCCGTTCTAGCTGAATCATGCTTTTTCAAGTGGCTCGGGTAAAGACTACGTAATTGTAATCAACTGATTATAATTACAAAAATACTAAAAGAAGACTTCGGTCTTCTTTTTTGCTTTCAATATTTGATTTTTAGCAAAAACCTGCTTTATTAATTGAAAAAGTGCCCATCGTTTACTACGCTTAAGATAGTTCTCCGATTTTAACAATGAAAGCAACAACAATAACTATTCGATTAATCGTTTTACCAAATAAACTTAATTTAAACATTGCTCTCAATACCAATACCCGTAAGTTAGTGATCAAATATTAATGAGGATGAATTTTCAAGAACAAGGCGCTTGATTGAGTAATAGCAGGCGTGTGTGATTAAAAGCAACGACGTTATTGGAATATTTAGTCCATTTAGAGTGATCACCTATTTATTTATATTGGTATAAATTCAGGTGTTAAGTTAAGCGTTAAATTAAATAATTAAAAGAATGGCTAAATTAAAATGTCCTACAGTGTCAGCCGAGTGCAATGGAAGCAAGCAGCGCCTTTATTAAAAGATATTCGAGAGAAAGTTTTTATTTGTGAAAGACGTATTCCTAAAAAAATAGAGTTTGATCGTAATGACAACTCAGCATTTCATATGCTTGTTTGTGATGATTATTCACAAACACCAATCGCCACAGGCCGTATATCTTCAACAGGTGAAATAAGTCGAATTGCCGTAGTGATGGAGTTTCGGCAAGCATCTATCGATAAAGTAATTATTCAAGGTTTATTTCGAATTGCTGAAGAACTACTACTCAGTGAAGTTTATATATATAGCCCACTTGAAAGTGTATCCTATTTTTCCCAACATCACTTCTACCCTGTTGGTGCCGTTTTTATGGAGGCTGGCATGCCAAAACAACGCATGGCCTGCGCGATAAAAACAGCGCTTGCTGATGCTGACCAAGCAAAGTACTACTTAAACCACTAACTTTTAACTAACGCTTTTTCAAATAACGATAAAACTATATTCCACAAGCGTATGCCAAAGCTTTATTTTTTACTGCCGTGTTAATAAAAGGAACCTTGTTTATTGCCAATAAACTAAAATTTCTCAATACCTTAACGATTGATGATGGGTGACTAAAACTGTGATACAAGGCATCCATAGTCGACATCATCAGTAAATTATCATTTCGCCTCATGGTTTCATAACGACCTAACACATTAATATCATGCCAACATTCACCATTAGCAATAGCAGACGCGATAATAGTTTGTAGTGCTTTTACATCTTTAAAACCCAAATTAACGCCCTGGCCTGCCATCGGATTAATGGTATGTGCGGCATCACCTAATAATAAAACACGTTTACTTTGATAACTATTGGCATGGCGACGAGTCAAGGGAAAAGCACCTTTATCGATAACTTCAATTGGCCCTAAACGTTTTGGAAAAGCAACCATAATTTCTTGCTGTAATTGTGAGTTAGACAAAGCAGATAGCCGTTTTATTTCATCTCGTTGATGATACCAAACTAACGAAGCATAACCGCCTTGCTCAACATTGTTTTCTTTTGAAGGCTCTACTTTTGTTAAAGATACTCTCTTTAATGGCAAGAACGCAACAGGACCTGTTGGAAGGAATTTCTGCCACGTTATATCTTGCTGAGGCATTTCAGTTTTAACATTGATTAACATGGCTGATTGTTGGTAGTCCCATGCGGTTATACCAATATCCACCATTTGTCTGACTTGTGAATTAGCGCCATCAGCAGCAATTACCAACTTGCCAGTAATATTCGTTTCTGTTAATACTGTGTTATTTTTTAACGTTAAACTTACCTGTGATTCATTTTGAGATAAATTAATCAAACTATAAGGACAAAATAATGCAATATTGGTTTGAGCTTTAATTTTTTGCCACAAAGCTAATTGTAAAAGCCTATTTTCAACAATGTGTCCTAACTGCTTTTGTTCAATATCATTGGCATTAAACTCAGTATAAGCATACGCTTGCTCCCAAACACCTAATCGCTTATAAGGACAAGCGCGCCACTGAGTAACTTGCGACCAAGCGCCCAATTGTTCTAATAAATGCTGTGAAGCGAGTGATATAGCAGATACACGCAAATCAAAACTTTGCTCTGGTAAATAGGGCTCTGGCTCGAACTGTTCAACTAAGGCAACACGTAAACCTAATTGTGCCAACGATAACGCACTTGCTGCACCAACCATGCCGCCACCAACGACCACACAATCAAAATTTTTCATCTTGCACAAATCCCCACTGAATAATCTAATAACTTATTGTAACGAAGAGGCGAAGTTAAGCCTATAAAATACTTAAATAATTTACTGAAATATTCTTGATTAAATAATTTTTTTAGTTATATTAAGGTTGCTTTGATTTTTAAGCATTTAACTTCTAATCACTTTACATTGTAAAAGGGAAAGATTATGACAGCGACAAAAAAAGAAGAATTGGTAGTTCATGACGATATTAAAATTGTATACGACATGACAGAAAAACCAAATAGAACTCACTTAAAAGCACACCATGATAGAGCTGTAATCGCGAACATTCGCGCCGATTTAGTTTTGCCTGAAAATAATATTCTTACTGTAGATATAGATTTTGACACCACAAGTGGCTACCATAACAATGCAATTATGGTAATGGATGATTTTGGCGTAGAAATGATCGCTACCGCGTTTGAAGCAAAATATTCAAAGGAAGATGCCGATAAAGTGCGTAAAGCATGGGCTGAAAAACAACAACACGATGATCCTCGAAAACCAACTTACTTACTGGTGCAAAAACCAATCACCACAGGGGATACTCCAAAGGTGTTTGCCACTTGTGGCGGGCGTAAACATGAAAGTGTTTCCCCTCCTGACAGCATTATTTAGTTCTTTAGTTAAACTAAAAAACAGTCATTGCATATACTTTATTAAGCAACGTAATCCGTTGCTTTTCTTCTTATTTATAGCCACCGTATTCACTTCATTTTCATCTTTTACAAAACATGCAGCTCCATTTGAAAGTACTGCGAACCTTTATTCAATTGTGCAGGATAAAAAAGATTTTATTTGGTTATCGGGACAAAATGGCCTCTACCGGTTTGACGGTTCAGAAGTCATTAATTTTTCGAATAATAAAAAAGATTGGCCTATCCCGTTTAATTGGATAAATAGTTTATCTATAAAAGATGAACAACTAATATTAGCAACTGAAACTAAAGGCTTGTGGTTATTTAACACCAGTACAGGTGTAACAACTCCTATCAAAATCAACACAGAATCCAATACATTTTATAAAGCAATCCACCATAAAAACAGCATATATGCTGTCAGTATGTCCCCTGAAAACTTATACAGGTACGAGATAATCACAGGCGAAACAACGGTATTAATGAAAAACATTGATAGCAGCACCTTGATCGCTAGTGAAAATAGGGTCTACTTTAATGATAAAGAAAAACTATATTACCTAGATAGCGCTGACAATTATCAAAAGATACAAAGCATTGAAGAGCTGGATGAAAAAATAGCAGCTGTTGCTAGTTCTGGAGATACAGTGATAATCGCTAGCAAAAATAATATATACACACTCAGTGATACCAATGAGATAAATAAAGAAAAAACACTTTCTCCTATCTCAGTAATAGCCGTAAGTAATAATAGCAAAAACTTTTTTACTGTCGATCTTTCTGGCACAATTATAAAGCGTCAATTAACCACATTAAAAAAACTCTCTAATACTTTTCCATTCGTTGAAAAATCAAAGTATCAAGCTTTATTGCACGATAGCTCCGGTGTTTTATGGCTAATGAGTGATAGAGGCGTTCAGTTATTAACTGAAAATACCGTAAAAAACCACGGTGCGATTTTTGATACCAAGTTTAGTTCACTCGAAGCCGAAATTTATGACAATCAATTATATATTGGCAGTTATGGTAAAGGAGTTCATACCTTATCTCTACTTAAGAAAAAACAAGTTAACACGGTTAAAACTATTAATGCGGCATTATCAAACAGAGCATTGAAAATTACAGATTTACTCGCTATTGACAATGCATTATTTATCGCTACTTTTGATGGTTTATGGCGTTATAGTAAAAAAAATCAGCAAACACATAAAATTAACTTATCTTTCGAAAACACTAATTTAAGTGATCAGATTTTACTTAAATTAGTTAATGTAAATAATTTACTCTATATCGCAACAGATGAACATGGTCTTATTATTTACGATCTAAATCAACAGAAAGTAATTCAATACATAAGTAATCATGCAGGTTTAAGTTCTGGTGAGGTGATTGATATTTTACCTTTAGCCAGTGGTGATATTTGGCTTGCTACAGCTTCCGGCATTGACGTTATAAGAAATAACACCAAAATAGTTAACACAATTACTAGCCAGACAAGCGCAAAATTTCAATCCATGACATTAGCTGACGGTAAAATTTTTGCAGCAACCAAAGGCGATGGCATTTTTGTATTCAATCAACAAGGACAACTATTAACTCATTTTGCTAAAGGCATAAACTTTAGCTATATATCCCTAATTGATAAGCATATATTCGCTTCTGCCAACCCCTCACTCTATAAAATAAACCCTGAAAATTATCAAATATCAATGATCACAAATACTGAGAAGTATTCATTCACCGATGCTCCTCTGTCCTATAATAATTCACTATTAATAGCTAACAGCTTGGGTGTATTACAATTACCAACAACAACTCCCCCCTCTTTTCACCCTAGAGTTTATATCAGTAAAACAACCGTATCAGGTAAGTCTTATTTATTAAATAAAACGATAAATATTACCAGCGGTAATGATGTAGTTACGCTAGATTTAGCCAGTTTAGATTATAGGCCAGGGGTTAGTAAACAGTACCGTTACACGCTAAATGGCAATACCTGGCATCAAATTAGTGGCAGTCAATTAACGTTAACGGGCTTGGCCTCCGGAGATTATCACATTGAAATAATGGCCACTAATAGCTTAGGCCAGTGGAGTAATTATAAAGCCTACACTGAAATTAGTGTTGCCTTTCCTTGGTATTGGACCCCGCAAATACGATTAGTATACGCTGTAGTCATATTTTGTATTGTGTGCCTTAGCGCTTGGTTGCTTTATTTACGTGGTAAGTCAATTCGCCATATTCATAATATTTTACAAAATGATATTAACAATTACGGGAAAACTAGTATGCAAGTTAAGCGTAACTTAACAGTTGCCCTTGCTTTGTTGTCTGAAAACGAAATAAATAAAAGCAAATATTTACTACAGCAATGTGTAGATGAGTTAAATGAACAACAAAAATCGCCAGAGCCAAACTCATTAAATGGTAACTCGTTAACTATTGCTATTCCTTTTTTAGCCGAATATTTACTAAACAAATATCAAACAAAACTTTTTTTTCAATTCGAACTAAATGAAAACGAGCTTGAATATGAATTACGTGCCGACCTTTATCGCGTTGTTTTTGAAGCAATTACTTCTGCAATACTCAAAGGTAGCGGTCGAGATTTCAAAGTAATCATTCAGAAGTTTAAAAATAAAATATGGTTAAATATCAGTGATGACAGCCAAAGTTTTATTAATTTTAATAGTAAAATCAATATTGATCTTTCTATGTATTATATTCGCCAAATAGCTAATAAACATAAAGGTTCTATTAATACGTTTAATGAGCAAGGTAATGGTAGTCAACTAGTATTAAGCTTACCGCTCATACGTAAAAACTAATATTGGCATTACACCTCGAATTTTTGATTAATTTAATATAAAATACGCCTCCTTTTGTCGATGCATCAACTAGTATTGGGTTGAATAATATCGATGTTAATAAATACGAATATGTAAGAGTAAAGTAAATGAGTAAAAAGCTATATATCAAAACTTGGGGCTGTCAAATGAACGAGTATGACTCGCAGAAAATGGCAGAATTGTTAGACTCAACCCATGGTTTTGAA